>OMCA01000215.1_pt1 | contig 37408 bp, 25 predicted proteins | sample 1673621 | NCBI WGS metagenome assembly OMCA01 (sample SAMEA103958117, study PRJEB25191) | human gut metagenome | biome: human-associated habitat [ENVO:00009003]; feature: intestine environment [ENVO:2100002]; material: feces | place: Germany | collected 2013/2015
TGGACAGCCGAGGCGTGTCTTATGACTATGTGCAGTCTGAAGGGTTCGGATCTGTGGAACGTTTAGCCGGCATTCTTGCCAATAATGCATACCGCACCATTGTTGTGGTGGGCGGTGATGGAGCACTAAACGACGCCATCAACGGTATCATGTCGTCCAATGCAGAAGATAAAAGAGAAATCGCCATAGGTATCATTCCCAACGGTATCGGAAATGACTTTGCCAAATACTGGGAAATGACTTCGGAGTACAAAGATGCCGTAGATTGCATCATAAATAACCGACGCCGGAAGATAGACGTCGGATTTTGCAACTATTACGATGGTGAAAAGCATGTAACACGCTATTTCCTCAATGCAATCAACATTGGTTTAGGAGCCCGTATCGTGAAGATTTCCGACCAGACCAAACGTTTCTGGGGAGTGAAATTCCTGTCCTATCTCATGGCCCTCATCTCACTTTTTTTTGAACGGAAGCTCTACCGGATGCATCTCAAAATAAACGGAGAACACATCCGGGGACGTATCATGACGGTATGTATTGGCAGTGCATGGGGATACGGACAAGCACCAAGTGCCGTGCCGTATAACGGTTGGCTCGATGTATCCGTTATCTATCGTCCGGAGCTGTTACAACTCGTATCAGGACTGTGGATGCTTATCCAGGGACGTATTCTGAATCATAAAGTCGTGATGCCTTACCGTACCCAGAAAGTAAAAGTACTACGTGCACAAAATGCTTCGGTGGACTTGGACGGACGTATTCTCGACCGGCATTTTCCACTGGACATCGGAATTATGCATGAAGCGATAACATTGATTATACCCAACTAAGAATAACGATTAACGTTAAGCACTATACACTAATTACTTATGATTGAATTAAAGAATAATCCTGCCGGAAATTTCTTTTTATTGGCAGGTCCTTGTGTGATTGAAGGAGAAGAGATGGCAATGCGTATTGCCGAACGTGTGGTAAATATCACGGAGAAATTACAAATACCTTATGTATTTAAAGGCTCTTATCGCAAGGCCAACCGTTCACGCTTGGATTCATTTATGGGAATAGGCGATGAAAAAGCGTTGAAAGTGTTACAGAAAGTACACGATACTTTTGGTGTGCCTACTGTTACAGATATACATTCTGCAGAAGAAGCCGCAATGGCCGCCGAATATGTAGATGTACTGCAAATACCAGCATTCCTTTGCCGCCAGACAGACATTCTGATAGCTGCTGCAAAAACAGGAAAGGTGGTTAACATCAAAAAAGGACAGTTCCTGTCTCCACTCGCCATGCGCTTTGCTGCGGAAAAGGTAGTAGAAGCCGGAAATAAGGAAGTTATGATTACCGAACGTGGAACAACTTTCGGATATCAAGACCTTGTTGTAGACTACCGTGGCATTCCTGAAATGCAAACCTTCGGTTATCCGGTCATTCTGGATGTTACACATTCTCTGCAACAACCCAATCAGACAAGTGGAGTGACAGGTGGTATGCCGCAGCTTATTGAAACCGTTGCCAAAGCCGGTGTTGCGGTTGGTGTAGACGGATTGTTTATTGAAACACATGAGCACCCCGAAATAGCCAAAAGCGATGGTGCCAATATGCTGAAGCTCGATTTACTGGAAGGACTACTGACGAAACTGGTACGAATTCGTGAGGCGATAAAATGATAATTTGCTAAATTATCATTCATATAAAAAATATATCCTTCCTGTGATTTCTCCTCTCCCTCTTCGACAAATAGGTCAAGAAACAATTTTAATTTTCATCAACATGAAACATTTATTTCACAGTTTACTGGCAGTAGCATTCGTTCTATGTGCCGGTTTCCAACAAGCGGTAGCGCAGCAAATGCAGTTTCCGCCCCTTCCCGTGGACAAAAATGTCCGTATCGGCCAATTAGACAATGGCCTGACGTATTACATACGCCACAACAAATTACCCGAAAATCGGGCTGAGTTCTATATTGCCCAGAAAGTAGGTTCCATTCTTGAAGAACCGCAACAACGCGGACTTGCCCACTTCTTGGAACACATGGCCTTCAACGGTACTAAAAATTTCCCCGGTGATGATAAAGGCCTCGGCGTCATCCCTTGGTGCGAAACCGTAGGTATCAAATTTGGTACTAACTTAAATGCTTATACCAGCATAGACGAAACTGTTTACAACATCAGTAATGCTCCGATTGACCGCACCGGTGTATTGGACTCCTGTCTGCTGATCCTGCACGACTGGTCTAACTATATCCTACTCAAAGACGATGAAATCGACAAAGAACGTGGTGTGATCCGTGAAGAATGGCGCAGCCGCAACAGTGGTATGTTGCGCGTCTACACTGACCTGCTCCCAACTATATATCAGGGTGACAAATATGCAGATTGTATGCCTATCGGCTCTATTGATGTAATCAACAACTTCCCTTATAAAGATATCCGCGATTACTATCACAAATGGTATCGTCCTGATCTGCAAGGTATCGTTATCGTAGGTGATATCGATGTAGACACCGTAGAAGCTAAACTAAAGGCAGTATTCGCCGATGTACAAAAACCGGTAAATCCGGCAGAACGCACTTACTATCCTGTTACTGATAATAAGGAACCCATCGTAGCTATCGGTACAGATAAGGAAGTAGATGACCCGTCAATTGAGATTTACTTCAAGCAAGATGCGACTCCTGATTCAGAAAAGAATAATGTAGGCTACCTTGCTTCACAATATATGACGAGCATGATCAGTAGTATGTTGAACGCCCGCCTGAGCGAATTGGTGCAAAGTGCCAACCCACCGTTTACCCGTGCAAGCAGTTACTATAGCGACTTCTTTGTCGCCAAAACCAAAGAAGCCTTCGCACTTTCTGCCTCAAGTAAAGCCGACGGCATTGAAACAGCCTTGAAAACCTTACTACAAGAGACTGAACGTGCACGTCGCTTCGGCTTTACCGAATCAGAATATGCACGCGCACGCGCCAACTATTTGCAGAGTTTAGAGTCTGCCTACAACGAACGCGAAAAGACCAAGCACGGTTCTTACGTAAGAGAATATGTACAGAACTTCTTGAATGGCGAGCCTATCCCGGGGATTGAAGCTGAGTACGCTATGATGAACCAATTGGCTCCTAACATTCCCTTACAGGCCATGAATATGGTAATGCAGCAACTCGTTCCGGATAGCAATCAAGTAGTTATAATTGCCGGTCCTGCAAAAGAAGGCTTGAAATACCCGACAAAAGAAGAAGTTATCAACTTACTGAAAGGTATGAAAGATCTCGACCTGCAAGCATACGTAGACAAAGTATCTGACGAACCGCTGATGAAAGAAGCTCCGAAAGGTGGTAAAATCATTTCTGAGAAAGAAGGCGATATCTATGGTAGTACAAAATTAGTTCTTTCAAATGGTGTAACTGTCTATGTAAAGAAGACTGATTTCAAAGCTGATGAAATCCGCATGAAAGGTACCAGTCTGGGTGGTAAATCCATTTTCCCCGACAAAGACGCACTGAACTTTGCCGTTATGGACAACGTAATAGCTGTAGGTGGTTTGGGTAACTTCAGCCAAGTAGACTTGACGAAAGTACTGGCTGGCAAGAAAGTTTCCGTCAATGCCGGTCTGGGTGCTACCACTGAGAATGTATTCGGTACCTGCTCACCAAAAGATTTTGAAACTATGATGCAGCTGACATATCTCACCTTCACCGCTCCCCGTAAAGATGCGGAAGCATTCGAATCTTTTAAAAACCGTATGAAAGCCCAATTGGAAAGTGCGCAGGCAAATCCTCTTTCTTCTATAAACGACTCTTTACAGAAAGCAATGTACAATAATCACCCGCGTGTAGTAATGATGAAACCGGAAATGGTGGATCAGATTGATTACGACCGTATTCTGGAAATGTACAACGACCGTTTCAAAGATGCCAGCGACTTTACATTCTACTTTGTCGGAAACATTGACCTTGAAACTGCCAAACCACTGATTGCCGAATACTTAGGTGCACTGCCTGCCATCAATCGCAAAGAGACCTTCAAAGATACGAAGATGAGTATACGCAAAGGTGTGTACAAGAATGAATATGCCAAAGAGCAACAAACTCCTACAGCAACCATCGTATTCCTGTACAGCGGTAAAGCTCCTTATACTTTAAAGAATGACATTTTGCTAAGCTTTGCAACTCAGGTTCTTGATATGGTTTATACTGAAGAAGTACGCGAAAAAGAAGGTGGTACATATGGTGTGAACTGTTTTGGCGACTTACAGAAGTATCCGAAAGAACAATTATTGTTGCAGATTGTCTTCCAGACCGATCCTGCTAAGAAAGATAAACTGGCAGGTATTGTAGTAGACGAGTTGAAGAAACTTGCAGCCGAAGGACCGTCAGACGTACACTTGCAGAAAGTAAAAGAGTACATGCTGAAGAAGTATGCCGACAACCAGAAAGAAAACGGATATTGGATGAATAATCTGAACGATTACTTCTATTATGGCATGGATATGACAGAAGGATACACGGATATCGTAAATAGCATCACAGCTAAAGATATCCAGAAGTTTGTATCTGACCTGTTGAAACAAGGAAATGAAATCGAGGTAACCATGACGGTACCCAACAAATAGTGATAAAGGATAAGTGATTAGTGATAAGCGAGTGCATTCTTACTTATTACTAATCACTACCTTCTAATCACTCCATTAATCACTAACAACTAATCACTAAACAGCATGAATCTATTTCTTGAGCTACGCAGACACGGAAAGTTAGCTGAAAAGCGGCATCCGATGTACGAGAAAAGTAAGTTCGGAAAGTTTTGGATGTACTTCATGAGTGTGTTCTGGGCAGGGTATCTCATTTTCTTCGGAACAACATTCGCTTTCGCCTTCGACGGAGGCGCCAAAGAAGCCTATCACGTAATGAACAGCGGCCTGATCTTCATACTCGCCCTGGACTTCCTTTTGCGGTTACCCTTCCTGAAAACACCGACACAGGAAGTTAAACCATACTTACTGCTCCCCATCAAAAGGAGTCGTCTTATCGACTTCCTGCTCCTACGCTCGGGACTTAACAGCTTTAATTTGCTTTGGCTCTTCCTGTTCGTTCCGTTCGCTATTATCACTGTTACCAAATTTTATGGAATAGGAGGTGTATTGACTTACTGCATTGGTATTTGGTTGCTCATCGTATTCAATAATTACTGGTATCTGCTATGTCGTACGCTGATGGACGAACGCATCTGGTGGGTTCTCTTGCCGATAGTCGTATACGGAGGTATTGCAGCTGCACTTTTCGTTCCAGATGACAGTCCGTTATTCGGTTTCTTCATTGATCTGGGTGAAGGATTTATCACGGGAAACATACTCACATTTATCTGTGTCCTGGTAGCCATTTCCCTTATGTGGTTCATCAACCGGAGCATTATGCAAAAACTGGTCTACAATGAACTGAATAAAACAGAAGACACTACCGTTCAAGTAAAAACAGTATCCGAATACAAGTTCCTGGACCGTTATGGCGAAATAGGCGAATACATCCGGCTGGAGTTGAAATTGCTACTACGCAACAAGGTGTGCAGGAAGTCACTTTATTCCGTTACCGCTATAGTACTGATTTTCAGTCTTACCATCAGTTTTTCTGATATTTACGATGGTGGCTCCCGCGACTTCTTCGTACTTTACAACTATATCATCTTCGGAATTCTGTTCCTCTCTCCGCTGATGAGCTACGAAGGTAACTACATTGACGGTCTGATGAGCCGCAAGGAGTCCATCTATTCATTGTTGCGTGCCAAATACATCTTGTACAGCATCGCACTCATCATCCCGTTTGTGCTGATGATACCGGGTATGGTGACGGGTAAAGTATCTGTACTGGAATGCACCGCTTGGATTATATTCGTTCCGGGTGCCGTATACTTCTGTCTGTTTCAGTTGGCAGTGTATAACAACAAGACGCTTGACCTTAATGCCAAAATGACTGGACGGCAAAATGTGGGTACCGGTTTGCAGAACCTCATTGCAGGAGGTGCATTCGGAGTGCCGTTGCTACTATTCTTCGTACTGAATGCGACGGTGGGCAAAGAAGTAACCCCATGGATTCTCTTAGTTGTCGGCATACTATTCATCGCAACTTCAAGATGGTGGCTACGGAATGTATATCATCGCTTCATGAAGCGCCGATATAAGAATATGGAAGGATTTCACGATAGTAGACAAAAATAATAACGAATATGATAGAGATTAACCAACTTCAAAAAAACTTCGGCGAAAAGAAAGCCGTAGATATCGAGAAATATAGCATCTACCAGGGCGATATGTTAGGATTGGTAGGCAACAATGGTGCGGGTAAGACTACCCTCTTCCGTCTGATACTGGACCTGCTACAGGCAGATCTGGGAAATGTGACAATCAATGACATCGATGTATCCAAAAATGAAGACTGGAAACAATTCACAGGTGCTTTCATCGATGATGGTTTCCTGATCGATTACCTCACTCCCGAAGAATATTTCTACTTCATCGGTAAAATGTACGGTCTGAAAAAAGAAGAGGTAGACGAACGTCTGCTTCCATTTGAACGCTTCATGAGTAACGAAGTCCTCGGACAAAAGAAATTCATCCGTAACTTCTCTGCCGGAAACAAGCAGAAAATAGGTATTATCTCCGCCATGCTGCATCATCCGCAATTGCTGATCCTGGATGAACCGTTCAATTTCCTTGATCCGAGTTCACAGTCCATCATCAAGCACCTGCTGAGAAAATACAATGAAGATCACCATGCCACAGTCATTATTTCAAGTCATAACCTGAACCATACGGTGGATGTGTGTCCGCGTATTGCTCTGATGGAGAATGGAGTGATTATCCGTGATATTCAGAATGAGAATAACTCGGCTGAAAAGGAGCTTGAAGACTATTTTAATGTCAGAGTAGAAGAAGAAATTGAAGAAGAGAAAATGGAAATGACGGCTCAGGAAACAGCAATTCAAGAAGTACCAGTTCAGAAAACGCCCGTTCAGGAAACAATTGTTCAACCGGAAGAGAAAGAGGAACAAGCATGAAGAAATACCTCTCTTATATAGTTGCACTTATCGGACTGACCTTTAGTTTAAGTTCTTGCCATACATCAGCACCTCGTCTCGACTACAAAGCGCTGGCAAAAGCTTCTGTCCGCATGGGAATAGACATAAATAAGGAAGATAACCACAAATTGTACATAGCCTCTGCGGAGTGGATAGGTGTCCCCTACCGCGCAGGCGGTGACAACAAACGCGGAACAGATTGTTCCGGACTGGTATCACAACTCTATAAGCAGGTATACAACATCCGTTTATCCAGAAGCACCGATGAACAACTCAAAGAAAGCAATAAAGTCTCCCGTCGCAACCTGCGTGAGGGAGATTTGGTGTTTTTCACCAGTCGTGCGTCCAAGAAAAGAGTGGCCCATGTGGGTATCTATCTTAAAAATGGGAAATTCATACATGCCAGCACAAGTAAAGGAGTTATTGTCAGCAGTCTCAACGAGCAATACTACACGCAATACTGGCTTCGCGGAGGACGAGTAAAATAATAAGCAATATTCAAATGAACTCTAAATAGAAAAATAATGAAAAAGATTTTAGGTATTCTCCTTTTTATCGGCATCGCACTGAATGCCAATGCGCAGTTACTCTGGAAAATATCCGGTAACGGCCTGGAAAAGCCCTCATACATTTTAGGAACGCACCATTTAGCTCCGCTAAGCATAAAAGACAGCATTGCCGGCTTGCCACAGGCAGTAGACGGTACTTCACAAGTATATGGAGAAGTAGTTATGTCCGAAGCAATGTCTCCTGAATTCATGCAAACGATGCAGCAAAACATGATGATGGCGGGAGACACGACCCTTCAAGTTCTCTTCACCCCCGAACAATATGAGTTAGTAGGTAAGGCTGTAAAAGAAAACCTGATGGCGGATATTGCCATGTTAGCTAAAATGAAACCGGCTTTCATCACCCAGCAATTGACTCTTATTTTATGTATGAAGCATTTGGGTGGTTTCAATCCACAAGAACAACTGGATACTTACTTCCAACAACAAGCTATACAGAGTGGTAAGAAAGTAGGCGGTTTGGAAACTCCGATATCACAAATCAACGTACTGCTCAATAGTCAGACATTGCAACGCCAGGCAAATCTGCTTTACTGTTTAGTAAGTGACATCGATAAAGCTATGGATCAAACCAAACGCCTGAACAATGCCTATAAAGCTCAAAACCTGGACGAAATGTTGAAACTGATGGAAGAGCGTGACGGCAACTCTTGTGACCCTCAACCGGGAGAAATGGAAGATCTGTTAGACAACCGCAACAAAGCCTGGATTGAGAAGATGCCTTCAATCATGAAAGAAATCCCTACTCTCTTTGTAGTGGGTGCAGGACATCTGCCAGGAACAAATGGGGTATTGAAGCTATTGAAAGAAAAAGGTTATACAGTGGAACCTATGAAATAAAATACTATAAATTCTCTCTTTACTAACATTACCTAAACACGAAAACAATGAAAATATCGGGTGATCGCAAGTGGTTTGTGATCACCCGTTTTTTTGATCAAAGTTGTTTTTATCTTCTCTTCTTTATACTATCGAAGCATAAATCTCAGCACTCCACCTTTTACCAGTTCTTCATGACTGATGCGGTAGCGGGATAATTTCTTCCCTCCTAACTCCATCTCACGAATGTATAAGGACTCTGTTGAAGGGCGCCCAGTTTCTATCACCAGCTTATCGCTTCCCCAAGTATCAGAGTCAAGACGAATCACCACCTTGTCGAATACAGGCGTAGTAAGGGTATAATACGGATCACCAGGACAGTCGGGGTAAAATCCTATCATGTTAAAGATGGCCCAGGTAGACATGGTACCGGTATCATCATTACCGGGAATACCATCGGGAGCATTTTTAAAATACTTCTGCAAAAGCCTTCGAGTCTCTTTCGTACGCCATTCTTCGCCCTTGAAATAAGAAAAGAGATGAGCATAAGCAATGTCGGGTTCATTGGCAGGATCATAGAGACCATCGTCAAAGACACGCTGAAGTTTTTCAATGAAAGGTTTCTGTCCACCCATGAGACGGGCAAGCCCTTTCACATCGTGGGGAACATAGAAACTGTAATTCCAGGCACATCCTTCATGAAAACCGGGATTCGGTTCAAAATTCTCTCCCTGTCTCGGATTGAAAGGTGAATAGAACTGACCGTCAGGCAGAATGGGACGGAAAGTACCAAATTCCTTACTATAATAGTGTTTATATCCCAATGAACGGTTATAAAAAAGACGGGCATCAGCCTGATATTTCCGCGCTTCTGCTTTTTTACCCTGTTCCGCTGCCCGTTTACCCAATGCATCCGCCAGCAGGGAAAGAGAATAATCCGCAATATAATACTCCAATGCATGAGAAACTGAATTATCGTACTGTTCACGCAAAGGAACATATCCTAATGACATATAATCATCATTATCCGGCCTTAGCAAATTCTCGGCACCGGGCAAAGTGGCAGATTTATACATAGCTTCATAAGCCAGATCGATATCAAAATCACGTAAGCCTTTCAACCAGGTATCAACGACGACAGGAATAGACGGGTCACCCTCCATAGTCAACGTTTCACGTCCGTAGAGTTCCCATTTAGGTAGCCAACCATGTTCGCGATACATATCGAGCATGGAACGCACCATTTGTAACTGACGTTCGGGATAAACCAACGTAAGGAGTTGGTGAACATTACGATACGTATCCCAAAGCGAGAAAACAGTGTAACGCTCTCCCTTTGTTGTCAGAATCTGATCACTTTCCATGGCGGGATACTGACCATTGACATCTTGCAGGATATTGGGATGTATCAATGTATGGTAAAGAGCAGTATAAAAGACAGTTTTCTGTTCTTCCGTTCCGCCTTCGACAAGGATACGCGAAAGATCCTCATTCCAACGCATACGGGCATCAGCCAATACCTGACTGAAATTCTTTCCACTTTGCTCTGTATCCAGATTCAAACGGGCATTCTCAATGCTTACAAAAGAAACTCCCATTTGCACTTCGATCTGTTCACCTTCCGTCGTGTTGAAAGTAAGAAAAGCACCGATATCATCTCCGGCTATTTCCTTACGATAACGGGTATAAAGTTTGTAGCGTCCGTTGTCAGGATCCCATTCAGCTTCCACTCCGGTCATGGGACGCTGCTTTTTCCAATAACCGCTGGATGCCGGTTGCTTGTTGACACGCATTACAAAATAAATGGGAAATACCGCCTGGGGGGTATAGCAGAAAGTTCCCAATAATTTCATACCTTCAAATTCGGTGTCGCTCACCTGTTTCAAGAAAGCACCGGTTTCATTCGTCAGTCCTTCACCCAAATTCAGTAATACATGACTCTGTCCGGCAGGAAACGTAAAACGTGAAACACCCGTGCGGGGAGTGGCAGACACCTCAGTCTTTACATTATAGCGAGTGAGGAAATTACTGTAATATCCCGGAGAAGCCTGTTCATCTTTATAACGACTTCCATACTCTTTATAATCTACGGACAATTCACCCGTAGTAGGCATCAGCAATAAAGATCCCAGTTCGGGACACCCTACACCACTCAGATTGACATGCGAATAGCCGGTAAAAAAGCAATTGTGATACTCGTAAGGAGTAGACCACCAACGAGCATCTTTATCATACTTATTATCTTCCGATCCCATCACATTGAAGGGGACCACGGACATCATTCCATTGGGACAGACCGCTCCCGGATTCGTAGTTCCAAAGTTGGTAGTACCGATGAAAGGATTGACATAGCTTATAGGTAAAGCCCCCTCTCTACCTCCGGCAAACGCCGGAAGCAGACAAAGGGCAGAAAGTGTGTAAGCCAATAAAATACGTTTCATAGTCGACTGATTCTTTAAGGGATTAACTATACAATGCTGTTTTTCTTCGTAAATTCTATGATTTCCGAAATATAGCCAAAGGCCATGCCAACAACTGTATCGGCAGCGCCATAATATACAGCTACTTTATCTCCATCCTGCAAAGAGGCGCAAGGGAATACTACATTGGGCACATCTCCCTGCAATTCATAAGGAGCAGCAGGTGCAAGCAGATACGGACGGGTACGATATAACACTTTGGCAGGATTCTCTTTATCAAGAATGGCTGCTCCCATAGAATAGCGGAAACCGTTGCAAGTAGTAATAACTCCATGATAGAATATCAACCAGCCCTCTTCAGTAAGGAACGGAACAGAACCTGCCCCTATCTTCGTACACTGCCATGCACTTTCGGGGAAAGGAGTAACTTTCATCACACAACGGTGTTCCCCCCAATATTTCATATCCGGACTGTAACTGATGTAAATATCTCCAAACGGTGTATGACCGTTGTCGCTCGGACGACTCAACATAGCATATTTACCATCTATCTTCTGCGGAAAAAGTACCCCATTGCGGTTAAAAGGCAAGAAGGCATTTTCGCACTGGAAGAATTCTTTGAAGTCGAATGTATAACCGATACCAATTGTAGGTCCGTGGTAACCATTGCACCAAGTAATCCAATAACGATCTTCAATCCAGGTGACACGCGGATCATATTTATACTCGGACTCTATCATCTCCGTATTCCCCGCCTTAAAGCTGATGGGCTCGTGATTTATCTCCCAATTGATTCCGTCTTTACTAAAGCCCGCAAAGATATTCATCTGCACCGACTTATTGTCACAACGGAACACACCAGCAAACCCATCTCCGAACGGAACTACCGCACTGTTGAAAATACTGTTGGAACTCGGAATGTGGTAACGCCCGATAACCGGGTTCTTAGAATAGCGCCACATGACATCTGAGCAACCTTCTGGACGTTCTTCCCAAGGCATTATAATTTTACTGTCCATAATTCTTCTTATTTATATTATTAATAATATCATTTTTTCTTTTCATCCGGATAGGTAAACGGCACAAAATACGTTATCAGGAATGCCGGAATAGTAGCAAACATCGTGAAGATGAAGAATGTCTTATATCCCAACGCGTTACTGACAAAGCCACTGATAGAACCCGGCAACATCACACCCAGATTCATGATGCCTGAAGCAAAAGCATAATGAGCCATCTGGTGCTTACCGGGTGCCACTTGCTGCATCATAAACAGCGACAAACCTACGAATCCGAAACCATAACCGAAATATTCAAGCACAATGGCACCGCCTATCAACATGCCGTTCTCCGGCTGATAAATGGCCAGTAGCGTATAAGCCAGAAACGGAAGATTGAAAATGCAGCACAGTGAAAACAGCGTGCGACTCAACCCTCTGTGAGATATATAATAGCCGGCCAACAGGGAACCCAGTACAAATGCAGCCGCCCCATAAGTACCATAGTACAAACCGATCTCCTGTTCTCCCAGTCCCAGACCACCGACTGAACGTTCCGCCTTCAGAAACAACGGCACTATCTTCATGACAAAGCCTTCGGCCAAACGATAAAGAATGATGAAAGTAATGTAATACCAGATATGTTTCTTCTGAAAGAAATTCCGGATAACTTCCACCAACCGGTTCCAGGTTTCCTTGCCGGATGTCGTGCCCGTGGCAGCAGTGCCTCCCGAAGGCAACATACGCATGTGATACACTCCCAGCAATACCATTACAACAGCCAGAATGAACATAACCGTCATCCAAGCCTGCACAGTGGCTTCATGACGAACAGTCTCCTCCGCTCCCGGAACTCCCCCATAGTGTTTCAACAACCATCCCGCCAACCAAACCAACCCACCGGATGCGACAATCTTAGCAATATTATAGAAAGCACCTTGCCAACCGATATATTTAGCCTGATCCTGCTTATTCAATTCTGACATATAAACACCATCGGTTGCAACATCATGCGTTGCCCCGCTGAAAGCAATAATCGCCAGTAAAGCAATACATACAGCAAAGAAAGCCGGAAGATGCAACGCCAACGCTACCAGGGCAAAGCCTGCCCCGGTAATCAGTTGTGTCAACACTACAAAGAATTTCTTCGTTTTGAACATCTCCAAGAACGGACTCCAAAGGAATTTCAGTGTCCAGGGCAGCATAATCAGTGATGTCCACAAAGCAATCTGCGCATCATCGATGCCCAGGCCTTTAAACATCAGTACAGATACCATATTCAGCACCACAAAGGGAAGTCCCATAGCAAAGTAGACGGTGGGTACCCAGGAAATCGGATTACGACTATTTCGACTCATACCTATTTGACTTTTATTTCAGCGGTTCACCGCCCATCGTTAATTCCAGAGTACCACCGTCTATCATATCTTGATGTGCAAAAAAGGGCGCATTCAGTTCTTTACCATTCAGGACCATCTTCTGCACATACTTGTTCTCGCGACTATTGTTATGTGTTACGATGGTGAAAGTCTTCCCGCCTTTCAGGTGAATGGTTGCTTTATCAAATAAGGGACGGCCGATAGAATACACAGGTTTGCCCGGACACACCTGATAGAATCCCATCGAATTAAGAACAAACCACGCCGACATCTGACCGCAGTCTTCATTGCCCGACAATCCATTCGGATCATTGAAATAGTGTGTGCAACACCTCGTCCACCAATTCCTGCGTTCTCCAAGGCTGACCGACATAGTTATATAGATGTGCGATGTGGTGGCTTGGCTCATTTCCATGCGCATACTGCCCTATCAGACCTGAAATGTCAACGGATACCGATTCACCTTCCATAGCCGAAGGAGCGATGAACAAAGAGTCCAGCTTGCCGATAAAAGCCTCCCGGCCTCCCATAAGATCTACCAATCCGTCCACATCATGAGGCACGAACCAGGTCCATTGCCAAGCGGTACCTTCACAATAATCATCATTGCGGTGATTGGAAGAACGGGGATTGAAAGGTGTACGCCAGTTGCCTTCACTGTCCAGTCCGCGCATGAAGCGGGTGGAAGCGTCGAAATAAACCTGGTATCCTTTGGCGAATGCGGCATATTTTTCCCGATTAGGGCCATCACCCAGAGCTTCCGCCAATAGCGAAATGCACCAGTCATCATAAGCATACTCCAATGCTTTGGCCACCGATTCGTTGTCTTTATCGCAAGGCACGTAGCCTATTTTATTCTTCCAGTATTTGGCTTGCGGCATCAGATGAGGCAATACCAGCGGAGGACACAGGATGCCGGTAGTGTCATATTCCGCAGCACGGATGCAAGCCTTGTATGCGTCTTGCACATCAAAATCACGATAGCCTTTTGTGTAAGCGTCAGCAATAATGGATGCGGCATGGTAGCCAATCATGGTTCCGGTATAATTGCCTGCAAGTTCCCACATAGGGAAGATGCCGCCTTCGCGCTGCTTCAGGATGAGCGAACGGATAAAAGCCTGATTCAAATCCGGATCGATAATCGTCATTAAGGGGTGATAGGCACGGAAAGTATCCCACAATGAGAAAACCGTGTAGACAGGATTTTCCACACTGCCTTGGTGGGGCTTCAGGTCCATGCCCAGATAGCGTCCGTCGGCATCCGTAAACAGATTGGGTTGCACACCCGTATGATAAAGTGCGGTATAGAACATAATCCGCTGATCATCATCGTTGGTTTCAATATCTATTTTCGACAAATAATCGTTCCATGAATTGCGGGCGGCACTGCGCACACCGTCAAAGTCCCATTCGGGTATATCAGCCTCCACATTCCGGCGTGCTCCGTCCATATCCACGGCAGAAACTCCGACCTTCACAAGGACTTGTTCATCAGCCCCGGTCTGGAACTGCAACAGTGCTTTAGCTGTGGGCAGCAACGGGCCGCCTTGGTCCAATGCCATAGAATCGGTCACCAAAGTATAGGTAAAAGGTTTGGAGAACTTGGCATAGAAATTAATGTATTGGTCGAAAGCCCAATATACCGTCTTCTTACGCCCGCGTATCTCGGTGTCGCTGATTACTTCCAGCTCCATTTCTTCATTCGTCTGGCGTTGCAGACTGTAATCCAGGTCAAGGATGAATCCCGCATCTTCCGCTTTCGGAAAAGTATAACGATGAATAGCCGCCCGCCGGGTAGCGGTCAGTTCGGCCTTCACTTTATAGCGCTCCAGAAATACCGAATAATAACCGGGTTGGGCCGTCTCGTTCTCGTGAGAGAAAGCGGAAGCATAAGCCATCTGCTGACTCTCCTCTCCCATCGCATGATAATCTTGCCTGCCCACGGTAGGCATCAACAATACGTCACCATAATCTCCACAGCCCGTACCGCTGAGATGCGTATGCGAAAACCCGTTAATGGTAGAATCTGCATAATAATAACCCGAACAGGCATCCCACTGATAAATGCGTGTATCCGGACCGGGCTGTATCATTCCGTTAGGCACTATAGCCCCGGGATAGGTATGTCCATGTCCTCCCGTACCAATGAACGGATTGACGTACGATGAATAGTCCTGCATTTTCGGAGTGCAACCATACATCCCGAGCAACAGAATTCCACCCATCATCATGGAATTAAATCTCATATTTTTCATATCTCAATAGTATTACATATTCATATCAAAGTGGCATAAAGGTAATGGCCTGTCCGCCCCCTTTCGCCATATTCACTGATAAAATATCAGTAGCGGTCACTTGCTTCTCTATGATTTCATAGGCCGTAGGATTCGTCACCCAGTCAGCATCCTTGCCATCGGCATAGATGACCGCCCGGTACGTCTTATCCTTTTCCAGAAAATCCAGCGCGACAGTGACTTCACGGGCTTCCTCATTCGTAGCTGCACCCAGGAAGTATTTCTCTCCTGCCCGGCGTACGATAACCACAAATTCCCCCGGCTCACCCGCCAAAGCTTCCGACCAGTCGCAATCAGCATCAAAATCACGGAAAAACTGGAAAGCTGGATGGCCTTCATAGTTCTCAATCATATCGGCAGCCATCTGCAAAGGAGAATAAAGTATCACCCAGTTTGCAATTTGCTTCGCCAGCGTAGAGTTTATACGGCAATCTTTGCTGTCTTTCATATTCCACTGCTTGCGATAAGGAGAGTTCTTGGCACGCTCGTACATGATATCGAATATGCCCGGCGTATAATCCATCGGTCCGGCAAGCAAACGGGTGAAAGGCAACATGACATGATGTTCCGGCGGATTACCTTCGCTCCAAGCATTCCATTCCATGCCACGGGCACCTTCACGGGTCATCATATTGGGGTATGTACGTCGAATTCCGGTGTCCTTGATGGGCTCGTGCACATCGAGGGTGGTGTGATATTTAGCCGCGGTTTCTACAACATTGCGATAATGACGCACATTATACTGCCCGTGATGATTGTGTCCGTCGGGAAGTCCGCCTGCATAACCGGTTTTCACAGAATGAATGCCCAGATCAGCATACCATTTATATGACTTATCCAGTTGTTTCTCATAATTTATAATATTGCCTCCCGTCTCATGGTGTCCGATAATCCCGACTCCTTTTTCCCGGGCGTAGCGGGCAATTTCCTCTATATCAAAATCGGCATACGGACGGGTATAGTCGAACGTCTGAGAACCGCCCCAGTTTTCCCAACCTTCATTCCAGCCTTCATACATCACTGCTTCGATGTTGTTGGCCGCTGCAAAGTCGATGTACCGCTTTGCGTTCTCTGTTGTGGCACCGTGACGATCATTTATCACCCAACTTTCCACTCCCAGATGCATTCCCCACCAGATACCTACATATTTCATCGGACGTATCCAGTCGGTAGTTTCCAGCGCACAGGGTTCGTTCAGATTCAGGATAAGACCGGAGTTGATAAGCCCGACTGCTTTCGGGGCAATCTGTATGGTGCGCCAAGGTGTCTTGAAGCTTCCTCCGTTGAAGCGGGCTTTTATACCGTCCGGCCAGGGAGCTAATTCGGATTTAAAATTGCAGTTTCCCGTATTCTTCAAGGTCATCTCCGGAAAATCGGTCAATGCTGCTTCATGGATGCTGGCATATAGACCTCCGGTTTTGAAAGTCATGGGAGTATTGGCATTGTCTATCCGGCTGACAGGCTGTGTACGATATAGCAACTCATAAGTATCATAATTGGCAGGTATGGACCATGAGGTGCCATCCTGTGCTATATTGAACGCAGTCAGTTCGTCTGTCACCAGAATACTGTCAGCTCCGGGAACTTCATATTCATAGCGAAATCCCAATCCGTCATCGAAGATACGGAAGCGCAGGGTTAATTTGGTATTTGTCGTATCGGACAGGTGGACAGCCATTTCGTTGTAATGGTTGCGGATGTTTTTGTTTTCTCCCCAAGGTTGGGTCCAGGTTTCGTCATGGGTGGTGAAGTCGGTGTTTATGACCTTGAAACCTTCGGCAAGATTCACTCCGTCCTTGGCTGTGAAACCTAATAAAGAAGAGGTGATGCAGACGGTGTCTCCTACACTGACTTGATAAGTCATGCGATTATTACCGTCCAAAGCAAAGGCTAAACGGATGTGCCCATTGGGAGAAGTGACCTCTGAAGAATGTACAGTACACCCCGATACTAAAATATAAATAACAGCTAAGACTCCAAGAAATCTTTTCATTGTCGGCATTCTATAGTTACATAGTTAAAATTCAATATCAGCTATCTGCGGATTATGATCTGAGAGATATTCAGTAGGTCCCTTCCCCTCCTGTGGTATTTCGGACTTTAAAACTTTGATAGATGATGAGACAAAAATAAAATCTATTTTCTCCCGTTTCTCTTCAGGAAGTCGATCAAAATCATGAAAAGTATATTCAGCACCTTCTGTATTCTCAGCTATCTTATAAGCATCTTTCAGGACATATTCATTAGTGATCAATGTTGTATATGCTTCTGACTGATCAGTTACATTGAAATCACCTGTCAGGATAGCAGGCTGATCGCCTACAATTTCCTTAATTCGTTCAATAATAAGTAACGCCCCTTTCTTTCTGGCCTCTGTTCCTACATGGTCAAGATGCGTATTTACTGCCATAAATATTCTTCCACTTGCCTTCTCCTTAAACTTTGCCCAAGTTGCAATGCGTGTACAAGCTCCGTCCCAACCTATAAATCCGGCACTATCAGGATATTGAGACAACCAGAAAGTATTACTGTCCAACACTTCAAAACGATCGTTACGATAAAACAAAGGTGCATATTCTCCTTGTCTTTTTCCATCCTCTCGTCCTACTCCTATTGCCGAATAGCCGGGAAGTCCGTTTTTCAAATCTTCCAATTGATTATAAAGTACTTCCTGCATGCCTACTATTTCCAATCCTTTGTCCATAATAAACTTGCAGACACGGTCTTTTCTGTATTTCCAGTTATTCAGACTATCCACTGGATTATCATAGCGGATGTTGAAAGTCGCATATCTGATATTCACAACTTTCTCTTTTGAAATGCAACTGCATAAGCATGTAATGACCAACAAAATAAGTGTGTATTTTTTCATACTTTCTAAAATTTATCAGGTAAAGTCCATTCATATACAAAGATATATGCAATGAACAGACTTTACCTAACAACATGTAAATTATTCATTCACGCCTATTCTGGATTAACCGTATCGCAGAAATAACCAGCATACACTATTTCTCTCTCTTCATCAATGAAGGAAAATACTCCCCAAAGATTAGTTCCATCATTCTTTATAATTTTTAATGTTACCGCTTGGTCAGAATATTCTCCACTAACACTCCATGAACTTATTGAGAATGTAGCAGCTTCCTTCACTCCTTCCGTTTTATCTCCCATGAAGTCTATATAATGACAATAATATCCCCAAAGTTCCCAACCATATCTGATTTTACCATCATCATTTGTCGTATTTACATATTCGACATCGTAATCATCAGTTCTGGTATTTTTAAAATAATAACGTCTACTATTATCAGCCTTAATAGCCTCCAATTCTTCCGTAGTAAAAGGTTCCAAAGAAGCTTTTACAGTTACGGCAATATTTGCAGTCAACCCCGTGCAGTCCGTAACAGTAATGTTAGCCGTGAAATCTTCTTTTTTGGAAGTAGCCTTCATACTAATCTCACCGGCTTCATTGACAGATACTGACACTGCCGGATTATCCGACATTGCTTCATATCCACCATTGCCCAATACTATATTTGCTTTTAATGTCTTAGAATTTCCTAACAGAGTTATTAAATCAAACGTTTCATGGCTTAACTGAAGTTTATCAGTCGTATAAACGTTAACGGGCAACTTACGATAACGACTATACTTATCAGACACCATCAGAAAAGTCTGCCCGTTTGCAAGTCCTTCTACTTTGATTATCCCGTCTGCTATTTCGGCTTTTGCAATCCTTGCATCCAGGATAAAAGCATCATACTCTCCTCCCCCCTGCTTTACATCTACAGTCGCTTTATTTTCAGAACCAATCTTCACTTTAATGGACTCTTGCCCAAGAACAAATTCCGGTGCTTCTTCTCCACTAGGATTAGGCATATCATCATCGTCACTGCATCCTGCAAATCCCATCGGTAATAATACAGACATCAACAGGACTATTATTTTACTTGTGATTTTCATATGTTATTTTACTTTTTAATTGTTTATAGTTATTTCCTAATTCCAGTCTTTCGGGTACTTAATACCATCAAATACTAACTCATCATCGTAAAAGGCTCTTGCCATTCTTTCCATTGCAGACATTTGAGTCCATTCAAAGTTCGAACGATTAGGATCCATTGCAAAAATCATATGTGAAAGATAACCATTTTCACGCATACTCCGCAAACTGGACTCACTCGCCGTACGCCCTTGATTGAACTCCTGAGAATATAGCCCCATATTGGATTTTGGCATTCCAGGATATGAAGAGCTTAAATCAGAAGAACCACCGTAATCATGCAATGCATAGTCGACAAATTCTCCAGACTGCATTCCGTCAATAGCCGGCAAACCATATGTGGTACTATATGCATAAGCAACAACCCATCTTTCAGGCTGCGCTTTCTTCACTTCATAGCAAAGACGTGCAGCTGCCTCCTGACCCGGGTACACAAAGCCCGGAGTAATATCACTATACTCATAGTCAGAATATTCATCATCAACGAAAATACCATCCAACTGATAAGCATCACACATTGCCTTTACTTCCTGCGCAAATGCCTGAGCAGTTTCTTTAGACATGTTTGCTACTCCAGAACGATCATGATTGCCCAACAAGCCAAGAATAATTTTCATGCCTCTGTCCTGCAAAGGTTTCAGATAGTGCTCCCTATTATCAAGCAAAGCTTGTACATTTTCATTATTGAAGATATAAACACGTCCTGTTTCGGCATTATAGTTAATATTGGCAGAGAATATAATCAAAGCATCTACCAACGGTTTCCCGTTGCTCTTCAGAGTAAAACTAAGGTTATTCAACGGATTGGTATCATTCACCTCCATACAACTAAATACTTTTACCCCCGGTTTGCCATCTACATATTTAGTACAATCAGGAATCCCTGTCAAGTCTTTTACAAAAATCAAACGAGTCTGATCTTCTTCACCTAATTTAAAGTTGCCGGATGTTACTTGTATGCGCAACGGAATAATATAGCTCTTGTCGGCAGAAAGGCTTCCATCGGAGACATAAGAAACTTTCATTTCGGATGATTGCACATCTCCTGCATTCAGTTTAATGACGCCCCCATTTTCGAATGTAATTTCATTCTTAGGAAAAACCTCATATGAAGTTCCATACTTATTATTATATTCCGTAAGTACCGTCTCGTCATAAGTTACAGTTACTGCGGCTTCCATTGTTAACTTTGCAGTAGTTTTAAAATGCAAAGAAACACTACCCGAACTACGAAACTCTACGTTACTAAACATACGCTTTCCATAGCTATCACTAACATATCCCATCACGCTACCATCACCAGTCGTATATTTGCTTTCGTCTACCTGTCCGACTAAAACATCATCGGAACAGGCGGCAAACAAACCGGCTGACAGCACCAACGCTGCAATCCAACTTTTCATATTTATATAATTGATGTATTTCATAATTTATCTTCTTATAATTAATAAGTATATTATTTGGGTAATGAAACCGTAGTCCAAGTTATATCACCATTTGCCACTACTGTATTTCCATTTCCAGTGTGGTCAGCAATAACTTTTCCACTACCTTCATCAAATTTCCAATATGCCACTAATCCTTCACTATCAGAAGCTACCACATAGTAATGATCTTTGGCTTTGATTTCATCGTCAGTTAATACACGATTCCAAACACGACATTCGCAAATATCCCCTTCCAACCAGCGAGCATCATCATACGATTTTCCAATATAGAAACTTGCTGAAGCCCAATTAACGGATCTACGGTATCCTACAGTCTGAGTAGCTCCTTTTTTTACACCATTCAGATACACTTCTACTGCACCATCCTCAGAATTAAAAGTAGCAGCTAAATGTACCCACTCGTTAGTTGGAATTTGCCAAGCTGCATCTGTGACGTTACCGCTTGAGGTAGCCAACTGAAGTTGATTATCAGGAACACCTGCATCACCAATACGGAACAAGAAGGTTCCTTCAATACCCATAACCGTACTAATCAATTTGCCAAATAGGTTTATCCGTACCAAAGCTTCTATAGTTAATTGGTTCATACCACTTAATGTAGAAGTTCCAGGAGATTGTAGAGTCAGATAGTTCTTAGTAATATTACCAACTGTATTTATTAACGCTGCACCTTTGATTACAAAATAAGTGGTACGGGTACTTTTTAAAAACTCTATAGTAGACTCAGATACTGTAACAGGTAAAACATAAACTAAATTACGATCTAATAGTGACAAATCCTTAAAATGAACTTTCACCTCACTTCCCTGCATTGCACCAGCCATAATAGTAGAAACGTTATCAAGTATTTCGTAATTCTCACTAGGAACAATTATGGCTTGTTCACCATAAATCAAATTATATTCACTTACTAAAGAAGCATCTGCTTTATATACCACTTTAATATCCATTGTTTCCGGTCTGGCAATTGCAGTCTGGATCACTACATTTTCTTCATTATTAGTCCCTTTCAACAAGATGTTACCTACTTTTGAAGTACTGACGAAAGCTTTGTTGTCATAGTTTTCCATATCATCATCACATGATGAAAAAACGGTCAACATACTGGACGCTACAAGCAACAAAGAAAATAAATTATTTACTGTATATCTCATGATTATTATTCTCCTTTCATTTTACAGATGGATTAACACTCGAAATAAGTTGTCTCGTATAGGAATAGTTCCGTACAGAGGTATAGTAATCAGTAGAAACATTATAGATGCCTACAGCTTTTACCGTAACACCGCCATGAGGAGAAGGTGCCCAATTTGCCAAACCAGCCATAGCTAACGAACCATCTGCAAAGTACCCTATTTTCTTATTCGGATCATTCAGATCAGTAGCCATTACTGTCATCCCAAAACGATCATGAGGGATATTTTCAACATTTGCCAACAACATTTTATATGTCAGGTCATTCTCATTTGTCGATTCTTTTCCTGAAACTAAAATAGACATACAGTCATTCAGTAATGCAGGGTTAATCAAATTTTGCGGTTTTCCTTCATAAGTAATTATTTTCTCCGAATTACGCTTGTGCCAGTCATTCATTATATTGATGAAAGCCGTCTCATTCTCTGTATATTCTTTCAGCTCGGCAGGACGCATATGAATTCTGGCCTTACCTGCATAACCAATACAAATACCATCGTAGTTATACTTCTTAACTAAAGAAAGTGAATATTCCAACGAATCAGTCAAGAAGTCTAAAAACTCCTCAGCCACCGGTTCTTCCTCCGTAGCAAGTTCCAACTTTGCATTATACGCAGCTTTGATTGATTCAAAATCAATGGTATAGATAACTTTCATAGCCTTCTCACTACGGACTTGGTTTATTTCTTTTAATTCCCAACCTGTCAGGTTATCCGGATGTATCATACTCACAACATCAATACTGTCCGGTAAATCTGTTATATGATGTGACCGATTAAAAGGTACCTTTTGACTATTATCAAACCATACATATACGAATGTATGATCCGATTTTTTATATTCGCGCAAATTCTGCAAATATTTGGCATAAAGTTCCGGATGCTGGTTAGTTATATCCGGTTGACCAAGGTCGATGCTTTCCGTTTCAGTCCAATCGGAACAAGCAGATAACGCCAACATAGAGAAAGCTGCTATCATAATTCCTTTAAATGAGTTTCTATATATTTTCATAATATACTATTTGTTAATTATTATTTACGTGCCCACCACACATCAGTACCCATATTATCCGCTCCCTTCAAATAGTTCTGTACTGCATATTGCACATTTTCAGTATTGTTGGTATATTCTTCCGAAGGATAGGGCATGCGTCTTGCACCTTTATTACTGTCTACAACTCCACCACTACGGTTACCATCAGCAGCAGCCGGAATCATCTTAGGATAACCGGTACGACGATAATCCGCCCACGCTTCATTGCCCAATGGCCAGTTAGCAATCCACTTCTGTGTAATAATGCGTTCCTGTTTCTCAGCCGGAGTAGCCGCCTCATCCCATTTAACGGTTATTTCAGAAAGTGTTCCTTCATACGTATAGACTCCGGAGGGATCCTTATAAGTAGCCGGTTTGCTTATGGCATCTTCCATATAGTTGTCAGCTCCAGCCGCTCCCCATTGCTCGAAAGAAAGTCGAATTCCTTGATTATAGAAATTACCAGCCTCTCCTCCCATATCAAAATTAAAGATCGCCTTTCCTTCGGCACGCAAGAAAGCAACTTCCGCAGCATTCATCCAAAGAACAGGATCAGAAGACTTCATCTTTATTGTAGAATAATTACTAAAGTAATCACCCATTTTAGCCAAATTGATACTACGGCGCAAACCGACATAAGCCTGTTCTTCCCATTTAGATTTTTCAAAATAGCTTGCACGCCGATTGTCATCATAACCATTCATATAGCAAATAATATCTGCCGCCGCATGTGTATCACCACCTGTTTTTTCTTCATTATAGCGTACAGCCGTGTATATCGGATTCGGAAGAGTTCCAAAATAATTCCACTTCGCATTATCTTCATTCGACTCTATAAGCCCCATTTCCTGCTTGACTGCACTTTCTGCCATTTCTTTTGCCTTCGAAGGATTTGCATAAGCTATGCGGATAGCTAAACGTAATTTCAATGAATTAGCAAACTTACACCACTTCTGTACATTACCGCTGTAGACAAAGTCAGCACTGGCAACAAGTGCAGCATTTCTATTTTCAGTTAAGACTGCAATAGCACCATCCAATTCCTCAAAGAATTTATTATAAACTTCTTCTTGTGAATCGTATGGAGTAGTTATCTTTCCATCCTCACCAATCTTTGAATACGGTATCGCACCATAAGCATCAGTAACACGACTCATAGCCGCCACTTTCATAATTTGCGCAATTGCGTAGGGTACAGGATTATGTGTATTATCAGAAACAATCTTAATGGCATTCAAATTACTATATAATGTAGCAATGATCTTATCGCTTATCAAGAATACACGTGTCCAGTCGTTTTTGGCATCAAAATTAGAAATTGTATTGGACCATCCACTATTAGAATCTGCAAAGTAACCACCCAAAGGACCTCCCAACAAGCAATCCGTAAACTGTGCTGTATTTACATCTGAAGCGATAACCGTGCTTGCCATACCACTCATAGCCGACCCCAAAGCATAATCATCCGGACTCAAATCATCCGGTTCATAAGGATTAGAATTTATATCCATATAATTGCCGGTACATGACATAAAGCCCCAAAACAACGAACTCAGAATCAATTTATTTATTATATTTCTTTTCATATTGGTTTATTTTTAAAATTTAAAGCTCAAACTGAAACCGATATTACGCAAAGACGGCATCATAAAGTAATCAATTCCTTGATAGAAATTATCAGTAGATGCTACACCTTCCGGATCGAAAGGAGCCTTATTGTAAATCATCCAGAGGTTACGACCAACCAACGATACCTTAATATCACAAATATCGCCCAACATTTTTCTAGGGAAAGTATAACCGAAAGAAACTTCTTGAAGACGAACATTAGTAGCAGAATAAGTATAGTATTGAGGAATAGCCGTACCGCTACCTACCACACTATACCATGTTTCAGGATTAATATAGTCGTTACCATTTATAAGAATGTGGCCACGATCACGTGCGTCAGCCGACGCTTCAGATACTCCATAATAATCTAACATAGCCTGAGTACGCGAGAAAACCACACCACCTAAACGAGCTGAAACCAAAAATCCGGCATTAAAATTTTTCCAGGCAAAATCATTACGCCATGCCAAATTACCTTTAGGCAACACACTACCTAACTTAATATATTTGCTTGGTTCCTTTATAGTTTCCGCTGTAATCTGACCATTCGCATCAACTAAAATATTACCATTATCATCACGTTTCAAATCTATCAAAGAATATAAATCCCCCATACTTCCACCTTCTCTCAATAGGAAGCGCGTTTCTCCTAAACCACCCATATTCAAAGTAGTCAAGGAAATACGTTCACCCGTTGCAGGATTAATAGCATCATTAGCTAAAGTAAGAATCTTGTTCTTATTAGTAGAGAAAGTAAAACCTGTATCCCACGTGAAACCATTCCAAGTATTATTGTACCCCAATGACAGTTCAACACCAGAGTTGCGAACTGCACCGGTCTGAATATATATTTTAGAAAAACCGCTGACAGGCAGATCAGGATTGAAAGTCTGGTTCATAGTTTTAGCACTGTAATACGTCACATCCAAATTAAAATTCTTCAGAAAACGCATAGATAAACCTAATTCCCAGGAATTAGTACGTTCCGGTTTTAAATCATACATAGGATAATCAGTCAGTTGACTCCATCTACCATCGTTTGCAATCCAAGGAAAATGCGGATTAGCTGCATATCTAGAAAAAGGATTACCTACTGAAGCCCATGAACCACGAACTTTCATATAAGACAAATAATCCTTATTCAGATTAGGCATCAACTCAGATAAAACAACAGAGCCACCAACTGAAGGATAGAAGAACGATTTATTTACAGATTTTGGACCAGCTAATTGAGAAGGCCAGTCATTACGCCCGGTCACCGTCAGATAATAAGTATTCTTATAACCAAGTTCAGCAGAAGCAAAGATAGCCTGTGTCTGTTCACGCCAACCTTCTTGCATACGCTGTGTTTTACTGGCACTCAAATTCTGAATAGCAAAAAAGTTAGTAAGCCCGGCCTGCTCACCTGCAAAGGAGTCACTACCATCAGCAATCGGACCACGTACTTTCATTGCATCCGTACGAACGTCAGAAATAGAGCCACCCAAATTCGCCTGCAAAGACCAATCCTCACCAAAATACTTATTAACACTGATCAGAAAATCAGCATATAATTGCTTATCTTGCGTCTTTGCAATGCCATACAAACCACGGGAAGACTTCTCTGTCAATTGAGTATTTGTAGAAGCATAAAACTTTTCAGTATAATCATTATTTGAATTATCCACGCGAACACGTCCTGAAACATTCAGCCAATCCAGTATCTGATAGCTCAAGCTAGCATTCATCATATAACGGTCCTTCTTATTTTCACGTAAATTCCGGTAGTTTATCCAATACGGATTCTGCATGGCCATAGCTTCATCACCTATCGGCCAATATTGAGTATCAATCTTACGGGCAGGGTCATAACGCTCATACATTTGAATATCCTCCCAATCATTACCACGAGGGAACAAGTAGGCACCTACCAATGGGTTATTATAAGAACCCTGATTGGTCATATTTCGGTCGTTCTGCAAAATATAGCTTATACCCACATCCAACTTCATTTTATCATTCAAGAAAGAAGTCGTATTTCGTACTGTAAAATTATAGCGATTGTATTTATTATTAGGTATAATACCTTTGGAATTTACAGCCGCTGCTGATGCATAAGTTTGATTCTTCTCGGTACCCGTAGATAAAGATATACTTTCTGTACCAATAATACCTGTTTGAAAATAGTTATCTTTCGGACTATAACCATAGTTATTGGCATCTGTCAAGCGTGCTCCCCAGCTAAGTGCTCCAGAGGTACTCAGCACTCCTCCTGTACCTGTTCCATAACGATTCTGGAAACTGGGCATCACAAATGGAGTAGTAAACTCAGTATTACTACTCACTGTAAGGCTTAATCTGCCTTCCTTACCTTTCTTTGTAGTAATAATGATCGCACCATTAGCCGCTTCTGAGCCATACAATGCTGCAGCTGCCGCACCCGTCAACACGGACATTGATTCAATATCTTCCGGATTAATATCCGCAATAGGTTCGGTAGATCCTTGAGAATCAAATTCAGTACCACCAGCTTTGTTACTACGACCTGACAATACAGGTACGCCATCTATAACGTAAAGTGCATTTGAGGTTTGCATAATAGATTTAGTACCACGCATCACAACTTTTGATACACCACCTACACCAGATGAAGAAGCATTAATGTTTACACCAGCTACTTTACCATTCAAGGAGTTCACAAAATTAACATCCTTATTCTTAGTTATATCATCTGCATTAACTTGTTGTACATTATAAGAAAGTGCTTTCTCAGAACGTTTGATACCTAAGGCCGTCACAACAACTTCTTCTATCAACTGTGAGTCAGCCAACATCATAACGTTAATAGTTCTCTGTCTTTTTGCTGCAATTTCCTGCGGCTTATAGCCTACATAGGAGAACTGCACCACCGGATTCGCTTCAGTTGTAGTCAGTGTAAAGTTACCATCAATATCAGTGATACAACCTACGCTCGTACCTTTTACAAGCACATTCACACCAATAAGGGGACCCATATCATCCGACACCTGTCCAGTAATGGTGTGCTCTTTACCCTGCTGGTTACCCTCTTGCGGTGCAGAGGATTTCTCTGAAAGATAGATAATATTATCTTCCACCTTAAAGGAAATGTTTTTACCCTTTAGAATAGCATTCAAGGCATCTTCTATAGATGCGTTCTTCACTTTGACATTCTCCACTGCCATAGTAGCGAGCTTGTCGTCATAGAAAAATTGATACTTAGATTGAGATTTGATCTGTTCGATAACTGTACCTAACGTCGTACGAGAGACATTCAAATTCAGTTGGGCAAAGGTCCACTGAACAGATACAGTCATGAAGAACAAGACTAATAAAGCTCGTAGAAATTTCGAACTTTGAAAAGCATGATTGTTGTTCATAAACAAAGTTTAAAGGTTACACATTGGTTAATTTTAATCGACCGGGAGACTCTATTTCCTGACCGTCATATATAAAACAACGACCATAGAAAATACACTTAGTACAAAATGATATTTTTTTTCATTAAATAAAAAAGGGAATAGTTTTATTTCCTATTCCCTTCTTCATTACATTATTAACTTCAGTTTTTTATTTCTTTTTTATTTCATTGGAGAAAGAATACGGGTAATCTTCCACCTGTGTTCCTCGTTGTAAATTAGGTTTGCTACCCATATCAAATTTCAAGACACCACCCTTCAACAGATCTCCATGTTTCAGATAATTCTTCGTATACGCGTTTCCATCCAAACGGAGCGATTCGATGTACATATTTTCAGAATTATTATTAGCAGCATCGATCACCAATGAATTGCCATTTTCAAAATGAAGCGTTGCTTTTTTAAATAAGGGAGCACCCAAGACATACTCATCGGTTCCCGGACAAACGGGATAGAAACCTAATGCCGAGAATACATACCAGGCAGAAGTCTGCCCGTTATCTTCATCTCCACAATAGCCATCAGGACCGGGCATGTACATGCGATTCATCACCTGACGCAACCAATACTGAGCTTTCCAAGGCTGTCCGGCATAATTATACATGTAAATCATGTGCTGTATAGGTTGGTTGCCATGAGCATAATTACCCATATTCATCACCGTCATCTCACGTATTTCATGGATTACCTGGCCATAGTAGCTGTCATCGAATAAAGGAGGAACGATAAATACCGAGTCCAACATTTCAACAAAGACTTTTTCACCACCCATCAGATCAATCAAACCTTGAGGATCGTGGAATACAGACCAGGAATAATGCCAGCTATTTCCTTCCGTAAAGGCATCTCCCCACTTCAAGGGTGAGAAAGGAACCTGGAACTGTCCATCTTTATTGCGTCCACGCATCAACAGGCTTTCCTTATCGAACACATTTTTATAATTCATAGCACGGTCAGCAAAAAGCTTCAGTTCCTTCTTCGGACGATTCAGAGCTTTTGCCATCTGGTAGATACACCAGTCATCATAAGCATATTCCAAAGTACGGGCAGTGTTCTCATTGATTTTCACATCGTAAGGAACATATCCCAATTCATTATAGTATTCATAACCGAGGCGACCGGTAGAAGAAACTTCCGGATGCACATTCTTTGTTCCGTGGATAAGACCTTCGTACAAAGTAGTTACATCATCCACTTTAATACCTTTCAGATAAGCGTCGGCAAGTATAGAAGCGGAGTTATTACCGATCATACAGCCGCGATGTCCCGGACTTGCCCATTCGGGAAAGAAGCCACTTTCCTTATATGTATTGATAAGGCCTTCCTGTATCTGTTTGTTTACTGAAGGGTACATCAGGTTGAGGAAAGGGAACAGACAACGGAAAGTATCCCAAAAGCCTGTATCAGTATACATATATCCGGGCAAAACTTCTCCGTTATAAGGACTGTAGTGAACTGGATTTCCAGCCTCGTCAAACTCAAAGAAAGCACGTGGGAAGAGTACCGAACGGTACAAGCAGGAATAGAAAGTACGATACTGATCAAGGTTACCTCCATCCACTTCTATTTTTCCCAATACCTGGTTCCAGGCATCTTGTCCTTTCTGAACCAAAGTTTCAAAACTGTCACTCCCCAGCTCTTTCAGATTTCTGTCTGCTTGCTCAAAACTGATAAAGGAGGAGGCTACACGGGCATGTACAATTTCTCCCCTACGGGTTTTGAAACCGATGATGGCTCCCGCATGTCCTGCTGTTTGTTCACTCTGGTTTTCAACCAAAGCGCCGTCAGCAACAGAAGCCTGATAACTGAAAGGCTTATCAAATTCTATAACGAAATAGTTCTTGAAGTTATCAGGAACTCCACCGCTGTTACGGGTGGTATATCCGATTATCTTATTTTGCTCAGGAATGATCTTAATATAAGAGCCTTTATCAAAAGCATCTACTACAACATACGAATTCTCGTTCTCTGGAAAAGTGAAACGGAACAAAACGGCACGCTCTGTGGGCGTAAATTCCGTCACAACATCGTGCTCGGCAAGATACACCTTATAATAATAAGGTAATGCGACTTCTCCTTTGTGTGAGAACCAACTGGCACGTTTGTCTTCATCAAACTCTGGTTTGCCTGTTACAGGCATAATGGAGAACTGACCGTAATCATTAATCCACGGACTGGGCTGGTGGGTCTGCTTGAAACCACGAATCTTATTAGCAGTATATACATATTGCCAGCCATCTCCCATCTTTCCGGTCTGCGGAGTCCAGAAATTCATACCCCAAGGGCGTGCGATAGCCGGATATGTATTTCCCGTAGAAAGTTCAAAAGAAGACAATGTCCCCATCAGCGGGTTGACGTATTGCGTAAAATCTTTGGCTTGAGCCCAGAGAGCACAGCCTAAACAACAAATCGATAAAAGCAGTTTCCTCATATTATTATGTTTTAAGATTATATACTTCCGATTTTTACCTATTTCTTTGAAGACAGAAATACACTATTTCCCACAATTTTATATTCAATGGGAAGCGCATTCGTACTCTTAATCAGATTCAGAGTCTCCTCGACATTATCTTTCTTCTTTAATGTACCGGAATATGTCTTTGTAGCATCCATATCAGGCGCCAGAATAATCTTCACCCCATAAGAATTCTCCAAAGTACGGGCAATCGTAAATATGTCAGCCTTTTCAAAGACAAACTGATTATTATGCCAGTTTTCAATGCCTGTATCCACCTGTTTCACTACCAGACGGCGAGTTACAGCATTCAATTCCGCTTTTTGTCCCGGAGCCAATACGATCATGCCTTCTTCGTGATTACCTTTCACTTCAATCTCTCCCTTTATCAGTGTAGCTACCGCAGAACGGTTAGTCTTGTCACTCTTTAAGTTGAAGACTGTTCCCAAAACTCTTACCTGCATGGCTTCACTGCGCACTATAAAAGGCTTCGCCGTATTTCGCTTTACTTCAAAATAGGCCTCTCCTTCCATATATACATTCCTTCCCTTTTCTGAGAATTCACGTGGATATTTTAAAGTAGTATGTTTGTTCAGCCAAACCTTAGTGCCATCAGGCAACATTAGTTCTTTCACTTCATCACGGGCAGTGACAGCAACCAATTTGCTCTCTTCACTTTGTGACTGATAAATATGATAACTCAAACCGGATATAAAAAAGATACCTATGAACATAGCAGCATACCGTATCCAGGTATTCAATCTTCTCACTTTATTTCGTTTAGCTTCTTCTTGTGCCAGCCGTTTGAACAGCTGCTTTTCAGCTTTTTCTATCTTCTTTTCATCCGCAAATTCTTCACTCTTTCCCAGATGGTATATCTGCTCTATCCTGAACAATTCACGAGCGTTACCATCCGATTCGTCCAGCCATGCATTTACCTTACAGAGCTCTTCTTCAGAGCATTCCCCCATAAGAAATTTGGCCATCAATTCTTCATCCAACTTATTCATTCCTTCTTTCATCATACTATTAAAACAACCGTTTCGATAAAAACACTTATACCTTACCTAATAAAAACAGGACTAACATAAAGTTCAGGTAGCCCAACCTCTCACGCAGAAACTTCAGGGCTTTATACATATGAGCCTCCACGGTCCGCAATGATATCCCCATAGTATCTGCTATTTCCTTATTCTTCATATCATGCAGATAGCTGAGTCTAAAGACCGTCTTACACTTATCCGGCAATTCATTTATAGCCTCGGAGAGTTCCTTTCTGAGTTCACGGTCTTCTATCCTCTTCACGACATCATTACTGTCCGGCTGATAAAACTCTATTCTTTTCTGGTTGATTTCCGTCACTACAGCTTCATAAGTATTCTTGATATCCCGGTGCTTCAGTACATTCAAAGCACGGGTATACACCGCCCGATACAGAAATGCCTGTATCTGCTCTCCTACCGTAATTGTATCTTTCCGCCGCCACAATTCTACAAATACATCTTGTACTACGTCCTCCGCTTCTTCATCACCCACGATGCGCGTGGCATAGAAAAGCAGATTGGCGTAGTACTTACGGAAAAGGAGTTTATAAGTCAGGTCAAAGTTATCACTCATAATCCCACAATTATATTATCTGGTACCATCCATCACTCCACCACTCTATCACTCTATCTCATACCACACTTTTCCCGGTTTATTCCCCATCTCAAATTCAAAGATAGAACCATTCATTATTTGCTCATGCGTGATATAACTTTTGTCATAAGGTTTTCCATCGAGTTTTACCGACTGGATATAAATATTCTCTTTGCTGACAGCCGGTGCCAATATCGTAAATGTTTTACCGTTAGCCAGATGCATCTTCATCTCAGGATACATGGGAGTACCTATCTCATATTTGCCGCTAATCGGATCTACCGGATAGAATCCCATTGCACTGAACACATACCAGGCAGACATCTGACCACAATCTTCATTCCCGCACAAACCGGCAGGTGTATTCTTATATAATTCATGCATCACCTCAACTGCATACTTCTGAGTCTTCCAAGGTTGCCCTATGGCATTAAACAAATAAATGACATGGTGACTCGGTTCATTACCATGTGCATACTGCCCGATCATTCCAGTACTGAAAATAGGCAGATCTTCATCCGCAGAAGGATTGTAAGTGAACATACTATCCAGTTTCTGGGCAAAACGTTCCTTGCCTCCAACCAGACTGATCAGTCCATCAACGTCTTGTTGCACAGACCAGAAATATTGCCAACCATTACTTTCGCAAATATGCGGAGTATAATCATCCGGACTGAAGTCCTCAATGAAGGATCCTTTGTTATTCCGCGGTTGCATGAAAGTAGTCCGAGAATTATACACATTCTTATAATTCCGGGAACGCTTATAAAATTCATCTGCTATTTGCTTTTCACCCAGTTTCTCCGCCATACGGGCAATGCAATAATCATCGTAAGCGTATTCCAGGGTTTTAGAAAGTGACCAGTTTTCCGAGTTATAGTGATCCGTTACATCATAAGGCACATAACCATATTTTTTATATAATCCTATTCCACGATATTCATCAATATTAGCTGTAGCTACACATGTGGCCAAAGCTTTCTTCGGATCAAAATCCCCAATCCCTTTCAAGTAAGCATCCACTATGACGGGAACTGCATGATAACCTATCATCATATCCGTTTCACTTCCATAGAAATTCCATACCGGAAGACGTCCGTTCTGTTCGGAAAAGGCAAGAAAGGATTTTACCATGTCATTTACACGCTGTGGTTCAATATAGGTATAAAGGGGGTGAGCGGCACGGTAGGTATCCCATAATGAGAAAGTACTGTAATTGGTCCATCCGTCTGCCTGATGCACTTGCTTATCAGGACCATAATAGGCACCATCCATATCGCTATAGATAGTAGGAGCCAGCATGGAATGATAAAGGGCTGTATAAAACTTAACTTTCTCATCAATGTCATTGCTCTTGATTTCTACTTTGGAAAGTTGCTCGTTCCAGTTTTTACGGGTAACAGCCAGATACTTGTCAAAATCGTCTGCCGGAGCTTCAGCAGCAAGATTGCGTGCTGCGCCTTCCATACTTACCCCCGAAATAGCGGTGGTAACAAGAATCTGTTCCCCTGCACTTGTGTGGAAATCAAAACGGGCAATAGCAGAGCTACCTATACGCTTACCATCTTTGATGACAGCAGCAGTATCTAACTGTACGGATGCAAACGGTTTAGAAAAACGGGTACGGAAATAAATGTGCTGGTCGCGTGCCCAACCATCAGAAAAACGGTATCCTTGAATAGTTACCGAATCGACTACTTCAATACGGGTATCATTCGTAAAGTCCCAGTTCATAGCTTTCCGCAAATTGAGGAATATAGCTGCGTCCGCTTCAGGAAAAGTATAACGCTGGATGCCACAACGTTCGGTTGCTGTCAGTTCCACATTGATATTATAATCTTTCAGCCGCACCTGATAATATCCGGCACTGGCTGTTTCTTCATCATGGGAAAATAAAGAGTGAATGCCCAACGGCGCATCTGCTTCTTTATAAGGCAGAGTTACAGGCATAAAAGATATATCATATAAATCACCGGCTCCCGTACCCGAAAGATGAGTGTGACTGAAACCTGCAATCGTGCTGTCCGGATAAAAATAACCGGAGATGCGATCCCAGCCGGGAAGACCATTATCGGGGCTTAACTGCACCATACCGAACGGGGCCTGCGCTCCGGGATAAGTATTTCCTGTGAAATCAGTACCAATAAAAGGATTGACGTACTCTGTTGCATAACACTCAGTTTCCGCATCCGGTTGTTGGGATACACACGCTGAAAAAGAGAAAAGAAGCAAAATCCCAAAAGATAATTCTGATAGTTTCATAATATTACATAGTTAACGTATGTATGGAACAACTCAGCGCAAAGAAACACTTAGCAGTTTTTAAAATAAATTCATAGTGCGAACAAATATAGTCAGAAAATTCCAATTAATTTATAACTTTGCCGCAAAAAGCGACATGGGCTATACGACTTATCTCTTTGACTTTGATTACACGCTCGCAGACTCTTCTCGCGGCATTGTTACTTGCTTTCGCAATGTGCTCAATAAACATGGTTATACAAATGTAACCGATGAAGACATTAAACGCACCATCGGGAAAACATTGGAAGAATCTTTTTCTATCCTGACGGGAGTAACGGATGAAGAGCAACTGGCCGGTTTTAAAAGTGAATACAGGAAAGAAGCGGACACCCACATGACAATAAACACCGTGCTTTTTCTGGAAACCAAGTCTGTACTGCTGGCCCTGAAAGATGCGGGTGCATTCATAGGTATCATCTCCACCAAATACCGTTACCGAATTAAGGAAATGCTCGACCAGCATTTCCCCGGCAGCTTCTTCAATATCATTGTCGGTGGAGAAGATGTACAAACGGCCAAACCTTCGCCCGAAGGTTTACTACTTGCCATAAAACAATTACACGTCACCAAAGCTGAAACCCTCTATATTGGTGACAGTACAGTAGATGCTGCCACAGCCAAAGCTGCAGGTGTAGACTTTGCAGGTGTAACCCATGGAGTAACTACCACCGAAGAATTAGCCAAATATCCACACTGGAAGATTATGAGTTCGCTGGAAGAACTACTGGAAAATGACGAACTACCGACCCATGATAAACAATCTGCTGACAACGAGGACTCGACTGCCAATAAAGTGATACCTCAACATCCGGTTGTCAGTACGCCTGCAGTTCCGGCTGTTTCCGCTTCTCCCATTTCTCCCGCTCCCCGCAGAAGAAAGATGATCAGTATTTGGCAAATACTGATTTTGGCAATATTGCTATGGCTGTCTTTTGAAGAAGGAGAAGATAGCAATGTTTTTCTATGGTCTTTCATACTGGTACTTTGGTATATTCTTACCAAACGCAGGATTCTGCCAGACCGTGTATTAGATTTTATATCCCCCTGGTGGACTCCCTGTAAGAAGTACCTTCGAGCCTTGCATATCAAGATGGTACGTGGAAAAGAGATTCCGCCCATCAGTGAGGAAAGTAACATCTGTCTGAATTGTGATACCGTCTATACAGGTAGTTATTGCAACCGTTGCGGTCAAAGCCGGAACACTCCCCGCTACCGCTTCAGTAATGCATTCAGAAATATATTGGGAGGATTCACCAATATTGATAATGGCTTTGGTCGAACACTTCTGGATTTACTCTACCGCCCGGGGTACATGATCAGAGACTTCATTGCCGGCAAACGAATCTTATACTTCCGCCCCTTCCAGACACTATTTGTACTTGCCGCCCTTTACATCATGGCCGTACAACTAGTAGATCCTGAAGCCTTGAAAGAGAAAAAGGGAAAGTCTCCGGAAGCTCAAAGGCAAGAAATAGTCGCTGCACGTGAACAATTGCAAAAACGTATAGAAACAGCAACAGACCCGACTACCCAAAATATCCTGAATAAAACGATAGAAGGTCTGGATAAGAAACTGGAAAATCTGGAAACAGAAGATTCTACGGACATCCGGAAGAATAATCTGATAGCTGCACGTGAGCTATTGCAGAAACAGATGAAAGAGACCAAGAAACCAGACCAAAAGGAGGTTTTGGCCCAAACAATAAAAGAACTGAATCAGGATCTGGAAAAACTGGAAACCTCAAAAAACTTAAAAAAGGATAACATCACCCTTCAAATAAATGGTGATGAAGATGACGAACTCATAGATGAACTTCTGGAAGGTGGATCATCAGTATTTAATAAGCTTGAAAAAGCCATTCACAATACACCTTTTCTGGAAAAAGTATGGAACTTACTGAAAAGTTGGGGACATGGTAACAAGGCATTCCGTATTATCGCCACATTACCTCTCTTTGCTCTGGCAACGCTCATGGCTTTCCGTCAGAAAAAGAACAAACTGCACTATAATCTGACAGAACATGTATTTATACAGGCTTATATTGCTTGCCAGATACTCTTGCTCAGTATCATAGTGCTCCCTTTCAACGGCAGTGCACAGGTAGGCCATTTATACGAATTGCCCATACTATTCATCTTTGCCCTCTTCTGCCTGGATTATAAGCAACTGTATGGATATACCTGGTGGAGAAGTTTCTGGACTACAATACTGATGTTTTTCTATAGTTTGATACTGCTTATTATCTTTGCTATTATTGTAGTGGCACTGATAGTTGCGGCAGTTTATATACTAAAGCCACTTTTGTAATTTTTCAGGTAAATCCGGTTCGCATCCTGTTTTGCTACGGAGCAGGTACGGAGCAAGCAGGTCTCAAGTACGTTTTATATACATTCCGATTTAAACAAGAGAATATTTCGCCACTGATTACCAAAAGGTTACAAGCAGTCCTTTTTCTGTTTACAAGAAGTTAAGAGTTTGTCGACAAGAAGTTAATTTCTTGTCGACAAACTCTTAACTTCTTGTAAACGGGAAACTGCTCCCATTCCGCTTTCCTTACATGGAATAGAGGTAAACCATTTTTTCCGCAAAAAGAAGATGAAACACTTGCCCGTTCCGAAGAAAAGAAGTACTTTTGTGCCCGATTATTCCGCACCGGGTTCGACAAAGTGCTTTCTAAGTGATTAGAGACCACCCGACGGAGCTAACTTATACATTATATATAAGAAATGTACGCAATTGTAGAAATCAACG
>OMCA01000228.1_pt1 | contig 35737 bp, 47 predicted proteins | sample 1673621 | NCBI WGS metagenome assembly OMCA01 (sample SAMEA103958117, study PRJEB25191) | human gut metagenome | biome: human-associated habitat [ENVO:00009003]; feature: intestine environment [ENVO:2100002]; material: feces | place: Germany | collected 2013/2015
AGCGTGACGCCGTTAAAGAGGCGGAGGCCGCAATCGGCGATTATCGTTCGAATGTCGGCAATTATGAGAATGCCATTCAGAACACGCTTCCTATTGGAAACAATTTCTTGCTACAACTTGCGCAAACGGCTCAAAATGCGGGAGGCATTACGAATGTCATTAAGGGTGCAGCAGGTGCCATTGGGTCTCTTGTTAAACAGATGGCGGCATTCATTGCTACACCTATCGGAGCTGCTATTGCTGCTATCTATGCCAGCTATCAGGCGCTATCGTTTTCCATTCGGGAAGTAAATGCCCGTATTCAGGAGAACGAAGAGTTGTTTTATAAATATCAGAGGGCGATGTCCGCAGCCGATGCGTGGAATGCAGCCTACACCAATACCATAGACAGGATGGGCGAATCGATCGTCAATACGACATCGAAATTTAAGATTTTCTGGACAAAGTTAAAAATCTATCTGAAGGATTTTGTGAAGGTAGGCCCTTATGAGACTCCTGGGCTTTTTACAAGCCAGAGAGAAGAAGCCGATAAATTACAGAAAACATTCAACGAGTTAGCCGCTAAACAGGAAGAACGAAACATCAAATACAGGGAAGGCGTCGTAAGGATTGCAGAACTCGAAGCGGAAATAGCGGAGGCGCGGCTGAAATCGAACGATAAATTGAAAAACTCGGATGCGGAACGTGCAAAATATGCACAGGAAGCAATAGACAAGACGCGGGAAATGTTCGGAATCAAAAAGGACATCGCCCAGTTGGATTTCGAGATCGCGAAATTAAGTGCCGAACCGACTAAGAATTCAGTTGAGACAAACGACAAACTTGCAGAAATGGAAGCGGGGTTAAAACGTCTAGATGCTCAGGAAAAATCCGCTCTGCGGGAATTGCAAGAACGTCTGAATGAAACCGATGCAAAAGCAACCCAAACCGCCAAAACCCGCGCCAAAGCCATCAAGGAAGCGAAAGATGCGGCCCTCAAAGCGGAGAAGGATTATTTCCAACTCGTCCAGCAGATGCGTACCAAGACGAAAGAGAGCGAGTTAAAAAGCATTTCTGAGCAAAACTCGGTTGCGAAAAAATCGGCAGAAAAGCGAATCAGCGAGATCGACATCCTGCTGAAAACCGCCGAAGGAGAGCAGGCGGCGTGGCTCCTTCAAGAGAAAGAGACGCTGAACAAACGGATATTGGCTCTTGACGAAAAGTATCAGAAAGACCGAATATCCGTCGAGGCAAAATACAGCGAGGAGGCGTTGCGCAAGGAGTTGGCGCGTGAGGAAGCGCGCATCAGGGCCCGCCTCGGTATGGATGCCCAGATGGACGCCCTGGCTCGTGCGCAAGTCAAGAACGAGAACTATTCCGACCTGAAAAGCGAGGATAATGGGAAACGTCTCTCCGCGCAGCGGGCGATCGCGCAGGAGGAGCTTCGCATCGCTATGGATAAATACCAGGCATTGCTGAGTATGGACGAAGCAACGAAAGAATCTCTGTATGATTCGGATGTTGCATACCAGACGGCCGTCCTCAATGGTGAAATGGCGGTTCAGGATGCGAAATTGGAGACGGCAAGAATTACCAAAGAGCAGGCCGAATATCAGCTAAACATCACATCGACGGCGATGTCGACGATCAGCGGTGCGGCAGCCAATCTGTTCAATACGCTGGCTGAAGATAATGCGGGGTTTGCCGAGTTCGCAAAACTGCTGGCGCTGTTCAATATCGGTGTCAATACGGCGTTGGCGATCTCCGAAGCGATTGCAGGCAATGCCGCGCGTCCGATCAAAATGGCGGCTGCGATTGCGGCTGTCCTTTCCGCTATTGCGCAGGCGTACCAAGTTTTGAATCAAGCCGAGAAACCGGCTACGCCGAAATTTGCCCGCGGCGGTCTTGTGACCGGCCCCGGCACGGGTACGAGCGACAGCATCCCTGCGCGGCTGTCCAACGGCGAGGCCGTGATGACGGCCCGTGCGGTCGTGGATTGGGGGCCGGTGCTCTCGATGATGAACGTGTCGAGCGGCGGCAACGCCATTCCGACATCGCATTTACCAGAGAGAAGAGCAGGCGGAATGCGTGAGATGGAGCAGATGCTCAGACGTGTAATGCGGGAAATGCCGAATCCTGTCGTGACGGTCAGGGATATAAACAACGGTCAGCGGCGGGTCAAGGTGCAGGATGAGACGGCGCGCTACGCCGGACGCAAAAGGTAAAAAACAGCGAAAAGTTCGGAGGAACCCTTCCTGCGTATCCTATATTTGCTTCAAACACGAATTAACCCTTTTATAATAAATTAAAAAAACAATGGCAGAATGTATCAATGATCTGGCAGGCGATATCCTGCAAGATTGCAACACGGTCTATGGGGTGGGCGTCGAGAGGATTGCCTATCTTATCAAGAAGTCCGATCTGGACGAATCGGCGACGAAATACACCAAACCGAAGATCACCAAGATCGCACTCAAGTCCGGCAAGAGGGCCTATCGGTTCTCGATTCCCTCCAAAACGCCCTACAACGGACTGATCTACGAGGATCAGAACGCCGAAATCGGCATCGCCATCAACAAGACGCTGCCGCTGCGTATGCTGGCCGACAGCCCCGCGAACTCGCAGAACATCGAGGCGTTCAAGAACGAGGACTGGGTCGCTGTCTACGAGAACAAGGCGAAGGGTGCGGACGGCAGCCAGGCGTTCTGTGTGATCGGCTACGAACAGGGCGCATCGATGCAGAACGCGACGCTCGACAAGTACGGCGACGGCTACAACGGAGGTTGGGGCGGCGACCTGATCGAGCAGAACGCACCGACGCCGCAGATCTTCTTCGACGCCGGCGGTATCGACGCTTCTCGCGCCGCGCTGGAAGCATTGTGTACTCCGGCCGAGTAGGGGGTATGCAACCGTTGGACTGGTACATGGAGAGGTGCGCATCGGGCACCTCTCTGTGCATGGAAGAGAAGAAGCGGATCGAATCGGATTATCGGGAAGTGTTCGGGCGTCCGATGCTTTCCGATTTCAGCGGCCGGTGTCCCAACCGGTTCCGTGATGCGGCCGCGATGATCGCCTCCTATTTGCGGAAGGAGCAGAAAGGCGCAAACGGCGGTTACATGCTCAAATCCGGCATCGTGATCCGCTATCGCGGAAAACTCTACACACACTTGAATCTGACGGCCGCAGCGGCTCGGCATCATCTCAGACAACATCCGTCCAACGTACACGATTTCCTGCGTCTGGGCGATCTACCCAAAACCGAATGACACTATGGCAAATTATAAGATCAAAGACTTACAGCAAGCTCAGACCCTGAACGGTGCGGTTGCGTTGGAGATTCAGGACGGGGATAGCACATCCACCTTCGCCACGCTCGACCAGATCGCCGAGTTTCTGGGGAACACAACCCCTGTGGTGTTGTTGACCAAAGCTGGCCCCATGGACGACAGCTATCTGCCCGATATGTCTGCCTCTGAAATCGCGGCAGCATACGATCGGATCGTTGCGGATCCGATTCACACGGTACCTGTTGTCAGGATTCCCGATAACGGAGGACAATACCTCGTACCGTCAGGATATGGAGTGCATGCCGATACGAAGGCCGTCATCGGATATTATGCATCGCAGACATACGTGCTCCCGTCCAGTCTTACGTTGACATCGGAAACATTTACCTTATCGAGACTGCCGTATACGGCATCATCGATGGAGTGGGCCGATCTGCTCAACAACACGGCCCTTCCCTCCGGTTATCTCGGCATCGATAGCGACAGTACGAGCGAAGAGATCAGTGCGGCCGTCGGGGGTGTAGGTGCATTCAGAAAGTTATGCTCGAAGTTGCTCAGGCGAAACCGTATCGTCGTTGTGTCGACCGATCCCGCTGTGGCGAACAGGAATGCATCTATTCCTGTGATAGTAGATGTAAATAGGAGTGTTGGTCTGCCACTGAAAATAACACTCGAAATCGAATATATATCTTCGGGGAAATACATTGCATTGACCATTACAGAGTCAGGAGGCACCTTTTCGGCGATGCGTACCTCTGTGTCCGTATCGGATATTCCCGATGCACTCGCCGGCAAAGCCGACCTCGACTCCGCGACGGGATATATCAAATCGTCGCAGATAGCCCCTTTGCAGGGGCGTCAGACGGGAGTAAATACCTCGGATGGATATTTTTCGTCAGACGCTCCGGCATTGTTGTTCGAAGGGGATCGGACACATGAAATATGTTTCACGACAGGAGATGACGTAACTACGGATCAAAGGCTATTTACGACTGCAAGGGGCTCCCAAAGCAACGTTCAACTGTTCGTCTCTAATGGATCGATGTATGCGTACATAGGGTCACAGTTAATGAATGCGGGTCGGGTGTCTCCTGAAACATCATACCATGTGCTACTTTCGGTGGATGTTGCGAATACAACGGGGAAAGTATATGTAAATGGAGTCCTGACAACTCAGACATCTGTTTTTCCCAATTATCAAAATGCGAATGTGTATATCGTCGGCCGGCTTACCTCGGCTTACATTTTCAAAGGAATTGTCCGTTTTCATCGCATCTTCAATTACGCCCTTACGGCCTCGGAGGTCGCTACGCTGTGGAACGGCGGCGAGCCCGAACGGTATATGCTGCCTCTGTCGGGTGAGATGCGCACCGGACTTGTCGCCGAATACATCGCCGCCGGTTTGTTGGCAGACAAGTGGCGCGACACGTCGGGCGCGGGCCTCGATCTGCCGTATGTTCCGACCGCAACGGGCGGCACGGCAGAACTGTCGTATCAAAGTGTCCCGAATCAAGGCGAAATAGTCATAGACAGCGGTATATTCTTTACCGATATTGCCGAAGGAACAGCCAATAAACGGATCGCCGCACCGAGAGGATATGTGGCTCTGGCCGTGGCCGTTTATAATTACAATGCGTCTGCATTGACAAATGTCATCGTGCAAAACTGGACGGATGAACGGGCGTTCATATACGGCGTGACGATCTATAACGCACGAGCCGTGTATTCAGTCTCTGCCGCCGGTAACAAATCCGTATATAATGGGACAGGTATTACGATAGACCCTACTGTCCAATATCTTAAAGTTATGGCGACAGGAAATACAACGTCCGGAGGTATGCGAGTAAGAGTAATATGTAAATATTTAGGGGTATGAGAAAGAAGATCGATTTCCCGCCTTATAGCGAGGCGGAAGCGATGCAAATCGTGGAGGACGGCAGCGTCCTGTGCAACCTGTACGGGGGAAAGATTACCGATGAACGGGGATTGGAAAAATGGAACTACACGGATTCCGGCATTCTGTTTCCGCCCGATTCGGAAATTCTGTCGCTGACAGACGACGAACGCCGGCAGATAGAAGAGGAGTACAACCGTAACGAACTGACCCTCGCCGAGCTCGAAGCCGAGCGGGTGGCGCAGCGCGAAGAGGTGGAATCACTGCATGTACACGACGCCTAACCTTTGAAATCGCTATGGAATACCTCCCCGCAATCATCAGTGCCCTCGGAACTATTATCGCTGCGTGGTTCGCCTATAACCAGTACAGCAAAAACAAGCTGACCGACCTGAAAATCGAGAAGTTCAAAAAGGACGAAGAGACGAAAAGTATCCGTCGGGCCGACAATTCGTCTATCGTATACGGTGAGTTGTGGAGCGTTCTGCACGAGCTGGATGCCGATCGGGTCTATATCGTACAGCCGCATCCGCTCGGCAACGAAAGCCTGCTGTCCGTCTATTACGAGGTCAAGCGCAAAGGGGTGGAACCGATGAAACCGCACATGCAGGGCCTTCCGATTTCGGAGGTGCCGAAGTTCAGCAGCGATCTGGTGAAGAATCTCTTCCTCTACATCACGGACATCGACGAGCAGGTGAACGACAAATATGCGAAGTCCATCCTTTCGAGTTACGGATGTCGGGCGGCCATCATCAAACGGCTCAACGACAACCGCCACGACTGGATAGGCAGCATCTTCTGCGAGTTCACCCGCCCGCTGTCCGTATCGGAGGAGAATGCGCGGGAGATCATGCACACGGCGACCATGAACATCCAATACCTGCTGCCCGAGTATCGATAACGTATAAATCGCTTCAACCTTAATACTGTAAAAGCCATGAAAAAGCAAGTCAAAATCGCGCTCTGCATGTCGGCCGCCGTCATTGCGCTGGTCGTTCTGTTCAACCTCCTGCCGAGCGGCATCCGCACCACGGCGACGCTCTGCGCAGGATTCGGGGCGGCCGCAGGAGCCGCCGCAGGCTGGCGGGCAAAGATGTGGTATGACCGAATGAAAGGATAGGTATGGCAACGTATTTCACCCTTTCCGAATTGCTGCGTTCCGATACGGCCGCAGCGCGCAGCATCGACAACGCGCCGTCGCACGACGTCATTCGCCAGCTCAATGCGCTGATGGACGAATGCCTCGATCCCGTGCGCGAACTTTGGGGCAAGCCGATCGGCGTGAACAGCGGCTACCGATCGCCGGCGCTCAACGCAGCCGTCGGCGGAGCTGCGGCAAGCCAGCACATGAAGGGCGAAGCGGCCGACATCACCACCGGCAGCGTCGCGGATAATCTGCGGCTGTTCGAACGCATCGCAGCCAGCGCGATCCCCTTCGACCAGCTCATCGACGAGAATCGGGGCCGCTGGATCCATATTTCATACCGTGCCGACGGGAAGAACCGAAGGCAGGTGTTGCATCTGTGAGACGACTGCTCGCATACTTGTTGGCCGTGCTCATCGTCGGTTCACTGTTTTTCGGCTGGGGCTACCGCCGCGGGGCGGCTTCCGTCGAAATGCGCGACAGCACCGTTACCCGATGGGTGCCGTGGCCGGTTCCCGTGTACGACACCATTCGGGAATCTTATCCGGTCGCGGTGCGCGAACCGGCCGATACGGTGTGGAAATACATGAGTGTAGATACAGCCGCAATCATCGCCGACTATCTGCTCGAACGGGATTACCGGCTGGATTTCTCCGCCGATTCGACCGGAACATTCCTTGTTGATGCGACCGTAGGAGAAAACCGGCTGTTGCGGGCTTCGGCCGTAGTAAAGCCGGTTTTCCGTGAGATTACGGTTACAAAACTGCATACTGAGGTGCGGCCGCCGCGCTGGGAAATGGGGCTCGCCCTCGGAATCGATCCATACAACCAGTGGGCGGGCATCTACGGACGCTATACGAGAGGCCGATGGAGCGGTGAGGTCATAGTAGGGTATGATCCGATCCGGGAAAAACAATATGTCGGCACGAAAATAGGATGGGCCGTGTTCCGATAACTCGTTGCCGGAATTATTTCCCGATTCCGCTCCAATCGAAAAGATTCATTACGGCTTTGTTGGCGTCGAAAATGACACGCCAGTTTTTCACGAGGTAAATATCGGTGACTTTCATGGATGTGTCAACGTGATTCAACGCTTCATGAATCACGTATTTGTCCAGTCCGGCTCCGCCCTCCTCTCGGGGAGTCCGCGCTATGGTTGCCCAGGAGTGCCGCGCAGCGTAGAACGTCAGGCCATCGACGCCTATCGCCTCGCCGACATCTTTCAGGCCTTTGTTGATCGCTTTGTTGAATGACACGCGATCTTTGTAGCGGAGGTAGAAGTGAAGCAGCCGTTTCCCCGTCTTATCCGAATAGCGAGCGATCAAAGGGCTGACGCACGGCTCTATCCGAACGTGCATTTCTGCACGGTCCGTGCGGCGGGATGCGGTTTTTTGCCGGAAATACACGATTTCGTCCTTCCTGGCCGGCGGGCAGGTCAGCAGATCGGCGCTGTTCATCCCCATCAGTGCGAACGACAGGAGGAAGCAATCCCGCGCCATCCGAGCGCGTTCGTTGGCGAGTGGCGGCAAGTCGATTATCTGCTGTATCGACTCCGCGGAGATGGCTCGTTTGGCCGTCGGCGCGGGTGTTTCGAGGCGCAAGTTTCTGAAAGGGTTGCCCAGAATATTCATTTGTCCGAGTTCTTCATCGTTGAACTCTTCCTTCGCGCGGTTATAAAACGTAGGGGCTTTAATGCCTACGTGATCTAATATTAAATTGATTTTATTTTGTCCCGTCAACATATTTGATCGAATTTTCTATTATATTTGCAATACTATGAAAGTCCTCTGCGTTATATTGTCATTAATTGCTTTCGCATGCTCATGCTATGCGGTATATATAGATTGGTTTTCCAATGTAGATGACTTTTTATCACGATACGAAAAGACTCACAATAGAAATAACAAGTGCAACAAAAGAGATTAATATTGCGCTAATAGACAACCATTTATTTCGTCTCTTTTCTTGTATCGACAATTCTATATCTAACATTGATAATTTGTTATATCTTTCTTTAAGGCGCTCTTGTTCGTAGATATACCGCGCTCCTCCAAGTGCTATAAGGTTGGCTGTTTTGTCAGTCTTTTCTAAGTGTATGTCGGTCTCATGTGCCGCACCATAAGAACAGAGAGACAATATTACACGTTGGGCTTGGGCTTCGTCTGTCGCTTTCTCGTGTATGACATAGAGCATAATGTGTTCGCTTTCTGACATTAAACTGGCTAGAATCATATCCGCAAGAGTTATATCCTTCTCTTCCATTTATACACATATTATACTGTATAAAAAAATTCTATCAAAATATATTTTTTATTAATAGAGTTTTTTGTATATTTGCATTGTCAAGTTTATAGAACGGTAACCGTTTCGATAACCGAACGAACAATATTAGATGCAAATATAATGAAGAATCAAGAGATTACAAACAAACTGACCAAAAAGAAGATCCGATTCATCGATGTTGCGCCAGCGATAAAGAAGGAGATCGCCGCAGAGCTGGGGTGTACGGTTGACACTGTAAATAACGCATTGAATCTCACATACCCTACCTATGGCGAACAGCCGGATCGCATCCGCCGAATGGCTCGTGAACGCGGGGGATTCGAGAACACCAAAATCAGGTGGGTGCGTGAATAACAACGGATGACAGGAGAAATTTAGAGAGGGCGGAAATTGCCCGCCATATCACGGTCAGAAGCTATCGGTATACCGTTCGAACCGAAGTTCTTACAGTTGCGCGAATGCGTATTCTGACGCGAATTTGAATCTTTGTCATAATGCAAAATTTTGTGAATGATGAACATCCGAGATATACAGAATGCGCTGATCGAATCGGCCGATCTCGTGGCTTTGGCCATGTGCCGTCGTAATGCTCCGAAGTCGGACATGATGACACGTCGGAAATTGTACGAGAGCTATCCCAACGACTGGCTCGACTATCATATCAAGCGGAAGAATATCCGGGGAATAAAGGCCGGAGCGGCTAAAAACTCTACGATACTGTTCAGCCGGCTCGAAGTCGAAGCGCTCCTGAAAGCCGAGAAGATCGACGGGGCAGGATTGAAATGAGAGCGTCCGAAGCCGGAGGTGTTCATGATTGGTGTTTTTGAGAGAAGGGTGTTTTGCGGCTTCGGGGCTTAGCAAAGGTTTGCGCGCCTTTAATGTGCTGTATCTTTTCATATTTATTATTGTATTCCTCGCTGTCCTCCGTGAGGCTCGCAGCAGGACGACGGCCGGGAAAGACCGGCAAATGGTGTAGTGGCGGAATGGTAGACGCACACAAAAAGATGGGCTGATAGTGGTCGGGCAACGCAAGTTGCGGAGGACGCTCCTCGGAAAGCAGTCGTGCAGGTTCGAATCCTGCCTACACCACAACGATAGCCACCCGCAGAGGTGAGGGGTTTGGTGCTCTGGCAAAATCACCCCAGCCCGCAAGGGCAGAAAGAGTATCGGGTAGGCCGATAATACCCAAATCGGCGGGTCGTGGGCAAGACTCGAAGAGACAGCCCCGCGACGGCGAATAGCCGAAGCGCAACAAACCGGCATAGGCTCCGAAGCTGCGACGACACGAGCGGCAAGGACCACCGGGACAAATGAATCCAGTGCGCCGTGGTGTAGGGGAAACACATCACCCTTTGGAGGTGAAATCGCAGGTTCGAATCCTGCCGGCGCGACAAAATAAAAAAACAAATGAAAAAAGATGAACTTCTCACGGTTTTCGGTACGCACGATATCCGTACCTTACCGGAATGTATCATGAGCCTGCTATTCGGGGATCAGGAAGTCCGCGACGACGTATTTCGCGAACTTATCCGCTGCCATGCAGGCGATCTTTCCTACGATTGGTTTCAAGAGGTCTACGAAGAAGAGTTATCCGAGCGGCGGAAGAAGGGTCAAGATTTCACACCTCGGGAGGTCTCTATGCTTGAAACGCAACTTACCGGTGCGCGCGAAGGTGTTATCCACGAACCTACTGCGGGGACAGGAGGTCTCATTATTCAGTATTGGTGGGAGTTGGCATCGAAGCAATTGCCTTGGCGTTTCAAACCGCACACCTGTATATTCACTTGCTGGGAACTCTCAGATAGATCGATTCCAATTCTACTGTTGAATATGGCTATTCGCGGTATGATGGGCGAAGTGTTCCATGGGGATGTTCTCGAAAATGTGGCCAAAGCCCGTTATGTGCTTCTTAACGAACAGAATGATGGGCTGGCATTTTCGGATATCGTTCGTGACGATCGAGTATTGAGTTATACGCATGCTAATCACGTGCATAAGCCAATGCAGCACGACTTATTCGATTAAAAAGGAGGATTTATGAAATTCGATGTCATAGCACAAGAGTGGTTCCACTCCAAGGTAGGACTTGTGAAGGATAGTACCCTGTCTGCTTATTATCAACAACTTCGCAGCCATATTCTGCCTTACTGGAAAGACATGGATGTGGAGTCATTCAAAAAGAATGATGCGCAGCTATTCATCGGCCAAAAGTTTCAAGAAGGCTTGTCGATGAAAACGGTGAAGGATTTAGAGATTACATTAAAACAGATTTTGCTATATGCCGTAGATGAACACGACATGAATGTTCCCACTGCTTTTAAGTTGAAATATCCTACGGCAAATCTGGTTTCCAAGAAAGAGGAGCTTCAGATTTATAGCCTCGACGAACAGAGGCGGATTGTACAATATTTCAGAGAGCATCCTTCTTATCGCACACTGGGAGTAGTTATTGTAATATGCACGGGACTTCGCATCGGCGAGATTTGCGGTCTGAGGTGGTCAGATATATCGTTAGAGAGCAATATGCTGCAAGTCAACCGTACTGTTGAACGGATTGTCGATTATTCAACTGGCAAAACCAAGGTTGTCATCCAGTCCCCGAAGACGATCAACAGCCAACGTTCCGTACCTTTTCCGAGTTGGCTTGCAGATATCCTGATCTCCTTTGCTGCGCCTTGTCGTTCGGACTATTACGTGATTTCCGGTTCGGATAAACTCATCGAACCGCGTACTTATCGCAGCTATTATCGGAATTTATTACTCAATAAGATAGGTTTATCGCGGTGTATCAAATTTCACGGATTGCGACACACGTACGCTTCGACACTGATTACCAACGGGGCCGATGTGAAAACGGTAAGTACAATGTTGGGTCACAGCACAGTCTCGACGACATTGGATATTTATACGCACTCGACATTGGAGTCTCGTCGAAAGTGTGCAGAAACGATCCTAATGAAATAATGCCGAGAGATGTCACCGCAAGTATCGAGACAATTATCAGCAACCATAAGTAAGTATTATTCCAGATGGCTTAATGCTTGCCGGCGCAAATCGGCATTTATTGGGATGGATTCCTATGCGGAAGATTTCCTGCATGATGCGTTGTTGTTGTTTCTCCGAAAGCCGGAGAAGCATATTCAATCAGTATTATCTGACGAATCCCGTGGTGATAATCATCTATACAATCTCATTTTGTCGATGATAGACCATAAAACAACTGATAGTGTCCGAGCCAGACGGTCGTTGTTCAACATTGATGACCAATATAAAGATCTTCCGCTATCCGGAGATGATCAGATAAGATGGGCAGAGCTGTCCGAAGAGGATTATGCTCGATTTCGTGAGGTATCATGCAATTTAAGAAGCGACGATTTTCTCATACCTCTTCCTAACGGGATGTATGTTCGTCCAACCCAAGGATGGGTCAGCGGGTGGGTACATAGCTATTCGATAAAAAATAGAAGATACACGTATTGGCTGTACAGCGCCTTCGTGGGATCGCGTAGCAAGGGAGAGCACCCACGAAGATTGAAAACATCGTCGTCACGTCACGAGGCATATATGGCGTTGATGGAATACAACAAGCCATAATTTTTTTGCAAATTCAAAATGAATTCGTATATTTGCAATGCGAGATCGATACGATGATCGTATCAAAAGAACATATTAACGCTTGTAATAAAGCGTTGCCCTTTGTCCACTTCTACTACGGTAGTCGTGTCGGTCTCGCAAACTGATAGGGGCAACGCCTTTTTTATTGCCCTATACATACAAACTTTTAACTGACAATGCGAGACCAAGTTAAAAGTAGCCGACCCGCGAAGAACAGTAGCGGGGCTACATCCGTACCTTACCCGTACAGTCACCTCACGAAATCGGAGATCGTTCGATTGTTCCACCTTGAAGATATTCAAGAACCACTCACGCCGCGCGAATTCACGCGCTGCGCGATTGCTGTTGTCTCCCGTTGGTGTGACAATGTACTCACGGGCCGCTACTCGTCCGTCGAAAGTGTGGGCAGCAAGCTCGACTGTCTGGAACGCATCTACAAGAACCGATAAAATAAACGATCATGGATTCATTCGAATTGAAGCCCGCGCCTCTCTGGAAGAGAGTGGCCGGTTATTTCTGGTGCATGTGGTATAAACGAGTCCATACTCAGCGTCGCAAACGCGATCTGTTCCTCTATCGAGAGCGCAAACGTCTCTCCGAACCGCAAGTGTTATGGCCGAGCTTGTGATCCTTGTTCTTTTCTCGTGTGCGATCCTGGCCGCCTACGGGTTTGCGGCCGCGCACCGTGATAGCTTCGATAAACTCTTCGACAAACTTTTCAATGAGCACTAAGATGAACCAGACCTATTCAATCCCGCTATCGAAGACCGATATATACGACATCTATCCTTCGAAATTGGGGCGGTCGCACGATTATACGACATCGATAACCCTTACAGTTGCAAGATCTATCTTCAATGATCTGCGCGAGCAGGTCGGTCAGACAAGCAGGGGCGACTACGACGGCGAGAGAGTCGAGACCGATTTCGACCTCTATCATGTGGAAGCGGTTCGCCACTACGAGGTGTGTAAAGATGTCGATGGATCCGGCGCTCCTCTGCTGGACATCCGCCGAGACGATATAGAAATCGTAAACGTGATGGATTTCGACTACGGAGATATGTCGTTTCCGGCGATTGTCGACAAACTCAACTACTACGGAAAACATAACAATCTATAAAATGAAAACGAGAATCGAAATCTACGAGATCGCCCGCCCTGCGAACATTGTAGCATCGGGTTGTTGGAGCCGCAAGTTGCGGATGCAGGAGATACGCAAAGAGATCGCGTACATGATGTGCCATCTCGATGCGAAGAAGTTCACGCATAGAATAGTAGAGGATAAATAGGCTATGGAAACACGAACTATCACCCCCGAACAGAAGGCGGCATTGGATCGACGTCTTCCCGATGAAGCCGTCTCGCAGCATCCGACGAAGAAGTTCCTGTCGTCTATCAAGTCGATTTATGTAACGGAACGGCTCAACGAGGTTTTCGGCGTAGGCTCATGGCGTGTGGAGACGGAGATCGTCGAACGTTCCGAGCGCATGGTCGTCGTCAAGCTACGTTTTTCGATCCCTGAATACGGCATCTATTACGAGTGTTTTGGCGGCAACGATAACGCCGATCTGGGCGACGCCTGCAAGGGAGCGACCACGGATGCGCTGACGAAGGTTTGTTCCTGGTTGGGTATCGGAGCCGAGGTATTCAAGGGCAGACAGACCGGCGCGGGGGCGCCACCTCAGAGCTCCGTGCAACGCCTGCCGGCTGCTCCCGACCCGATACCGGCTGCCGCAGCCGTGCAGGCAGCTCCGAAGAAACGGATCACGGCCGATATGCTGAACGATCCGGTCTTGCGCGATCAGTTCATGCGCTGGGCGTACAAGGGCAGTACGACGGTCAAAGACCCGACGAAATTCGATGTCATCGCCTTCCTTCGTCGCACTTACGATGCGGACGATACGACGGCGGTAGTCTTCGCCAAATTTTACGACGAATATCTAAACAGTAAACAGCAGAAAATATGAACACACAACCTGTATTGATACGCGAGACGAGCAGCCCCACGGAGCTGGCGAAGCTCGCCGTCGACGCCGTTACCCGCGGAGACGTCGATCCGCTCGTCGCTTACGAGAATATATCCCGCATGGAGAAGGCGATCGAGCTGTTCAAGAAGTCCGAAGAGGTGCGCGACATTACGTTGCGCGAACTGGCTAAATACGGACACGGGAAAACATCCTCGGACTGTACGATCGAAGAGGTGGAGGCCGGCGTCAAGTACGACTACTCGGGCTGTAATTGCCAGGCTTTGGACGACCTGTACAAAATGCGTGATGCGGTCATGGCCGACATCAAGGAGAAGGAGAAGATATTGCGGGCGTTGCCGGCCTCCGGCCTGACGGATCCCGCCACGGGCGAAATTTTCTATCCTCCTGCGCGAAGCAGCAAGACGACACTTAAAGTAACCTTCAAAAAACGGTAGCAATGGCAGATTTAATCAATGTATCGCTCTGCGTGAGCGATATTCCCAGAGACAAAATTTTCGTCGCCGAAAACGGCAAGAAGTACATTTCGATATGCGTTTCGGAGCTTCGCCAGCCGGATCAGTACGAGAATACGCACTGCGTATTCATCCGTCAGAGCAAAGAGGAACGCGAACGAAAAGACGCGCGCACGTATGTCGGCCGAGGCAAGTCAGTTATCTTCCGTCCTGCGGAACCTACGCCGGATCAAGTCTCCGATTTGCCCGTAGCGGATAATACGGATGATCTTCCCTTCTGACGATGGATATGCGGATTACCGATGCGGAGGCGCGGGAAGCGCTCCGCATCCTCCGCGTCCTGTCCCGCATCCGCGGGCATACGTTGCTGACTGCAAAGGAATTGGATGCGTTACGCCGCGGAAGGTTGTTATTGAAGAAAATAAACAAACGTCATGACAAGGATCGAACAGATACGCAGGGAGGCGCGAGACATCCAGAATCTTCTTGAATGTACGACTTTTTCCGACATCGATTCGATGGTGGGGCGGCTGGATCAACTGGGTGTATATTATGCTCGCAGCGGGGCGTTGCTGAGCGAGGTGGTCGGAATGCGCGATGCAGCTGTGGCCAAGCTGTTTCACGACGAGAAAGAGACTATTCTCAGCCTTTCCCCGTCGCTTGCGAACAAACTGATCGGCAGTGCGTCTTCCGAGCTGAATGCCCTTGAAAAGTGGCTGGATCGGATCAATGCGGCGTGCAAGCACCAATGCGACAACCTTCGCACGATGATAAGTTTCGAGAAAGAGAGGATGCGATTATGAGCTATATAGACCTGATACGCAAATTTTGGCAATTGGATGCAACGTGGCAATTTGGCTGCTGTGAATCGAGGCTTTACTTCTACCTTGTAGAACAAGCGAATCGGTTAGGCTGGCCGAATAGCTTCACGCATTCCGACAGAAGGCTGTCCGAGAATGTAGGGGCGTCACGCAATGCAATTTCGAGAGCAAAAAACCGATTGGAGCAAGCGGGTCTGTTACATATCATAACGGGAGGACGCGGGAAGGGGAACCGCACAGCTTTTTCATTCGTTGAAGAACCGAATCCCGAATCAGGCATCGTTTCAAATGGTTCAATTGGCTTAAATATGAGCCAAAACATGAGCCAAAACATGAGCCAAAAACGGAGCCAAAAACGGAGCCAAAAACGAAGCCAAAAACGAAGCCAAAACGAAGGCGATACTTCTTGTATAGAAGATAGACTAGACAAGAATAATATTACCCCCTATAATCCCCCTAATGGGGAGACAGTCGTACTACTGCCCTTCTCGGAGAAGGCAGAGGTAACTGACTCCTCCAACACCCTCCCCCAGTTCCGCGGCACCCCCTCCCGCGAGTTCTTGGAGTTTCAACAATGGATTTCGGAAAATGCACCGCGAGTCGCGAAAATGAAAGAGCCTTTTTCCGAGGCGCAATTCTCGGCTTTAAAAGAGGCTTATGCTCTTGACTTCATCCGCGACCTATTGCGCGCGATGCATAACTACGAACCCTTGCTGAAACGCAATCGTTCTGCCTATCTGACATTTCTGAATTGGGCGCGTCGGCGTAATGAAACATCGTTGCCCCGTTCGAACACTCGGCATCCGGCTACGACCTACCATGCAAAACCGACTCAACATTATGATGAATTCTGAATGTGTCTTACGAAGAAATACTCAAACAACTACAAACTGAGGGTAATCCGGTTCCATGCGCACGCTTCCGGTTTCGGATACCCAATGCGCGGACGGAATTGAAAAACGCGCTGGTTACTGTGCTGTCGGCAATGGGAGAACGATTGGTATGGCTTCCCGAATACGACAAGGTTGCAGCGTGGTTGTCGGATAACAACGGTAAGGGACTTTTGCTGTTCGGTAATTGCGGACGCGGAAAATCCCTGATAACCCGCTACGCCATTCCCATGCTGTTGCGCAAGTTCGCTAATCGAATCGTTACGGTCGTGGACTGCGGAGCGCAGGACGTATGTATCGACGAGGTATTAAAACGCAAGTTCATCGCATTGGACGATATAGGTGTAGAGGTGGATCGCGTCGAATTCGGTACACGCCGGAATGTGGTAGTCGAGATCGTGAACAAGGTGCAGGATAACCCCGATCGGATGGTTATAGCTTCCTCAAATCTGTCGGGTGAAGGCATCAAGGAACGCTATGGTGACCGGATATATGACCGTATTAAATACCTGTGCTATCGTGTTGCGTTCAATGGAAACAGTCTGCGCAAATGAGGCACGTTGAATCTCGTTTACAACAGTCGTTCGTCCGCTGGTTCCGGATGCAATATCCGTCCTATGCACTATGTCTGACGAGTGTCCCGAACGGCGGACTCCGGAGTAAGACCGAAGCCGCAATCATGAAGGCCGAAGGCATGACGGCCGGTGCTGCGGATTTGCTTCTGCTCGTGCCGAGGGGCAAATACGGATCGCTCGGCTTGGAGTTCAAGACACAGGGAAAGGGCAGTCGTCAGAGTGCCGTACAGAGAAGATGGCAGGAATCCTTTGAGGCTGCGGGGAACAAGTATGTTGTAGTTCGCACGCTCGAAGATGCTATTGCTGTTGCAACTCGATACATGAATCCGGATAAACAAATTTACCACAATGGAATCAACGAAACAGATTAAAATCGAAATCCGCAACCGTTGGACGGGTTCGGTCGTATTTGAATACACGAAAGAGGGAAACACAATCACCGAAACGGTTTTGGACGCTATTAGGCGCGGTGCTGACCTGTACGGTGCCAACCTGTACGATGCCAACCTGTGCGGTGCCGACCTGCACGGCTCCAACCTGCGCTGTGCCAACCTGTACGGTGCCAACCTGCGCGGCTCCAACCTGAGCGATGCCGACCTGCGCGGTGCCGACCTGTGCGGTGCCAACCTGCGCGATGCTGACCTGCGCGATGCTGACCTGTACGGCGCCGACCTGCGCGGTGCTGACCTGCGCGATGCCGACCTGTGCGGTGCCTACCTGTGCGGTGCCGCCCTGTGCGGTGCCGACCTGTGCGGTGCCAACCTGCGCGATGCCAACCTGTGCGGTGCCGACCTGTACGGTGCCAACCTGTGCGATGCCAACCTGAGCGGTGCCAACCTGCGCGATGCCGACCTGCGCGGCGCCGACCTGCGCGGTGCCAACCTGCGCGATGCCAAAGGATGTTATCTATCATGCCCGACCGAGGGTAGTTTCATCGGTTGGAAAAAAGCCTCTGGGCATATCGTAAAGTTACGAATTCCGGAAGATGCACGGCGCAGTTCGGCAACGGGACACAAATGCCGTTGCGATAAAGCATACGTCATGGAGATTCAGAACATGGACGGCACCAAGGCAACTGAGGATACCGTTCGTTCCGACCATGACAAAAACTTCGTCTACACTGTCGGTGCTACTGTGGAAGTTCCGGATTTCGACGATAACAGGTGGAGCGAATGCGCACCGGGTATTCATTTCTTCATCGATCGCAGGGAAGCGGTGGAGTACCAATGACGCACGGTTCTCTATTAATTTGATTCACACATTCAGAAAATACCTCGCCAAACCGCGGATTCTCGAACGGATCGAGGCGTTGAAAAAAGAGAAAAGCCATGAGTAAAATCTTCATACCCGACAAAGATCGCCGTCTCTTTACGCTCGAAGATGCTATTGCTGCCGCAAATCAATACATGAATCCGGATAAACAAATTTACCACAATGGAATCAACGAAACAGATTAAAATCGAAATCCGCAACCGTTGGACGGGTTCGGTCGTATTTGAATACACGAAAGAGGGAAACACAATCACCGAAACGGTTTTGGACGCTATTAGGCGCGGTGCTGACCTGTACGGTGCCAACCTGTACGATGCCAACCTGTGCGGTGCCGACCTGCACGGCTCCAACCTGCGCTGTGCCAACCTGTACGGTGCCAACCTGCGCGGCTCCAACCTGAGCGATGCCGACCTGCGCGGTGCCGACCTGTGCGGTGCCAACCTGCGCGATGCTGACCTGCGCGATGCTGACCTGTACGGCGCCGACCTGCGCGGTGCTGACCTGCGCGATGCCGACCTGTGCGGTGCCTACCTGTGCGGTGCCGCCCTGTGCGGTGCCGACCTGTGCGGTGCCAACCTGCGCGATGCCAACCTGTGCGGTGCCGACCTGTACGGTGCCAACCTGTGCGATGCCAACCTGAGCGGTGCCAACCTGCGCGATGCCGACCTGCGCGGCGCCGACCTGCGCGGTGCCAACCTGCGCGATGCCAAAGGATGTTATCTATCATGCCCGACCGAGGGTAGTTTCATCGGTTGGAAAAAAGCCTCTGGGCATATCGTAAAGTTACGAATTCCGGAAGATGCACGGCGCAGTTCGGCAACGGGACACAAATGCCGTTGCGATAAAGCATACGTCATGGAGATTCAGAACATGGACGGCACCAAGGCAACTGAGGATACCGTTCGTTCCGACCATGACAAAAACTTCGTCTACACTGTCGGTGCTACTGTGGAAGTTCCGGATTTCGACGATAACAGGTGGAGCGAATGCGCACCGGGTATTCATTTCTTCATCGATCGCAGGGAAGCGGTGGAGTACCAATGACGCACGCCTCCCTATTCAGCGGCATCGGCGGCTTCGATCTGGCGGCCGCGTGGGCCGGCTGGACAAACGTCTTCAACTGCGAGATCGACCCGTTCTGCCGGCGCGTATTGAAGTATCATTTTCCCGAATCGGAACAATATGGAGACATCGAGACAACAGACTTTGCCGTTTGGCGCGACCGCGTCGACGTGCTCACCGGCGGATTCCCGTGCCAGCCGTTCAGCGTCGCGGGCAAACGCAAGGGTACGGCCGACGACCGCTACCTCTGGCCCGCAATGCTCGGAGTTGTTCGGACTGTTCGACCGCGCTGGGTCGTGGGCGAGAACGTTCTCGGAATCGTTAATTGGTCGCAGGGAATGGTCTTCGAGCAGGTGTGCACTGACCTGGAAGCGGCAGGATACGAGGTGCAAGCGTACCTTATACCAGCTGCGGGCGTCGGTGCTCCCCATCTGCGATACAGAACATGGTTTGTTGCCCACCGTGGTGACGCAAGGGCTGAAAGTTCATGGCAAGAGCGGTTCGGAGCCATTGTCGCCGGCTCTGCTGCCGACACCGGTCGCGTCGGATTGCGGGAGCGGGCGTGTGAACAGGAGCCTGTCGGATGGTGCGACTGCTCGGCCGACGCTCGCGCTTGCAACGCGGATGGGGCTGTTGTCAACGCCGACGGCCAACGATGCTATAAATTCCAGTCTTCCACCCAGTCAAGCCAAGCGGAAGAGCGGAGTCGTCCACGACGTCATGATTTCGCATCCGTCTCGAACTGGGAAGGGTTCCCGACTGAATCCCCGATATGTGGCCCAGATGATGGGCTTTCCGCCGGACTGGACGGAATTACCTTTCCGGCATGGTGCAGGGAGTCGATCAAAGCCTATGGCAACGCCATAGTCCCGCAGGTGGCGCTGCGGATATTCGAAACGATAAACGAATACGAACGATGCAGAAAATAGGCCTTGTAGATGTCGACGGGCATCATTTCCCGAATCTCGCGTTGATGAAGTTGCAGGCGTGGCATAAGTCGCAGGGCGATAGGGTGGAGTTCGCCGACCCGATGTTCGGGCATTACGATCGGGTATACATGTCGAAGGTCTTCACCTTCACGCCCGACTGTCCGGATTATTACCCTTGCGAGGTCGTACGTGCCGGCACAGGCTATAAAGACTACACGACGACGCTGCCCGACGAGATCGAACATTGCTGTCCGGATTATTCGCTGTACGGAGTGGACGAAGCCTATGGCTTTCTGACGCGGGGATGCGTGAACCGCTGCCCGTGGTGCATCGTTCCGCATAAGGAGGGCTCGATCCGTCCGGCATCGCCGCTTCGTGAATTCATCGGCGACAAACGGCGCGCCGTGCTGCTCGACAACAATGTGCTGGCGTCGGACTTCGGGTTGGAACAGATCGAGGAGATCGTCCGTATGGGTATCTCCGTAGATTTCAAATCAAGGTCTGGATGCACGTCGGGCTTGCGACGACGCCTTCATCCTCGACTTGTTGTCCCGCGTGAAATGGATGAATCAGATACGATTCGCCTGTGACCGGATGTCACAGATGGAACCGGTAGCCAAGTGTGTGAAAGAATTGGGACGTCGAGGTGTTAAGCCTTATCGGATTTTTGTCTACTGCCTGATTCAAGATGTCGATGATGCATTGGAGCGAATCAATGCTTTGCGCAAATTGGGAGTACTCCCGTTCGCCCAGCCATACAGGGATTTCGATAATAACGTCGAGCCGACAAATGAGCAGAAACGGTTGGCCCGCTGGTGCAATCATCGGGCGATTTTCAAGAGTGTGGAATTCAAAAACTATAAAGGATGAAAAAGATTATGTTCAACGACCGCTACGGCTTGACGCAGGCGGTCATCGAGGGTCGAAAGACCATGGCGATGATGCTGATTAATATCAAGTCCACCTCCGACGTACAGGTACGAATTTTTGCAGGATACGTCCAAATCATCGGGCGTAGTGGCGATGTATGTGCTGAGAAAAAGCTGTCCTACAAGGTCGGCGAGGTCGTGGCCGTGGCGCAGAGATATCAAGATATTTTCGACTACTCCAACTGTGTCAATCCGTATGCTTGGGAAGATGATGATAAACCATCTGGTTGGACGAACAAGATGCTTACTAAGGCCGAGTTGATGCCCCATCAAATCCGCATCACCGGAATCAAGTGCGAACGGTTGCAAGATATTTCGGACGCGGAGTGCATGAAAGAGGGAGTAGTAGGCGGGATAATTGGGTATTATGTTCCAGGCATAAAATGCAAGGATTGGAGCAAAGAATCGTATGTAGATACCGAGGACGGCAGAACTTGGAAATTATTCCCTACTCCCCGCGAAGCCTTCGCTTCGCTGATCGACAAGGTGTCCGGCCGTGGAACATGGGATCGGAACCCGTGGGTGGTGGTTTACGAATTCGAATTGGTGAAATAGTATGGAGTTTACAACACCGTGCTTTGTCCGTGTCGAGGATGCGGAAAAGCGAAAGGAGCTGACCGAATGGCTGAAGGGAATCGGGTATCACGTCTGCTCCTGCTGCCTATTTGACGGCTGTAACACCCTGCATTGCAGAGGGATTGATCGGCTTAAAATCGCTTACGAGGTGCACGGGATCTGCGACTACGACGAGGAAACCCGATATTCCATCGACCAGTTCAAGGCTGAAAATGTTGCCAAAGGACACCCAGCCATAGACTGCGGCGAGAATATCGAGCTGTTTAAGGCATTGGCGGCGATGAACGACGAGAACGATTACATGCAGTGGTATGTAAACGAAATTACGGATAGATGGTCACTATGTATCGGTATGGATCATGTTGAAGACGATCCGATCATATCTAAATGGGAGGGACTTGCTCGGCATAAGGCCACCGCCGAGGAGATTATCAAACATTTCAAGAAATAGCGAGATTCTGGCAAAATCTCGAAATAATTACAAAAAAAATTGGAGACTATGAGAGAAATTAAATTCAGAGGCAAGCGCCTTGACAATGGGGAATGGGAGAGCGGAGACCTGCTCGAAAATCAAGGTCGGAACTTCATTTACCACGCAACGAGTGAGAGCACAATTGAGGATAACGATGACGGGCGCATCGTCGTTGTTGCGGTAGAAGTTGATCCCGCTACCGTCGGGCAGTACACCGGATTGAAAGACAAGAACGGTGAAGAAATTTGCGAAGGGGATGTACTGACCGATAAGTTCGGGAGCATCGGAGTGGTCGAGTGGCGAAACTGTGGGTTCGTTGTGAACTTCGGCGACGTGGATATTTTTCTTATTTCCGATTGCTTCGACGATTCCTATCAAATGTGGGCAATCGGCAATATGCACGATAACCCAGAATTACTGAAAGGAGGTGAGCGATGAAATATCAATTCAACGAGCAGGAACTTTTATCCTTGTTCTACGATAAGGAAAACGATATGCGGCCGGATATGGCCGCCCCGTACCTCAAAAACGGGTATGTATGCGCTACCGAAGCTCATATCCTGATCCGAATCAAAGCAGAAATGCTGAACGGGGAATACAATGAAATCGAGAGCTTAAACATCGACTTTCCGGCCGATAATTGCAATTTCATCATCGGCCTGCAAGACATCAAAACTGCGATTGCAAGCATTCCCAAAATCGAGGAAGAGGAAGAGATCGGCAAGAATATAAAATGCGAGGAATGCAACGGAGAAGGTGAAGTCGAATGGGAATATCGAGATAGCGACGGGCATTACCATTATGAATATCACGATTGTCCCAAATGCTACGGCGATGGATGTACATCGCGTGTAACATACAAAAAGACGGGACGGATGATCCCCGATGGGGATTGCCCGATCCGAATCAGACGTATCGTTATCAAAGCCAAGTTCCTCGAAATACTGGGGAAAGCGATGGAAATCATCGGAGTAGATGAGGTCCGATGCGTTCATCAAGATACTGCGAAACCTTGCATCTTCCGGGTCGATGATAATATCGAGATTATCATTATGCCTTACTTGGGTGATGCCGTTTATCATATCGAGGGGAGGGACGCCGAATGGAACTGACGAAAAGCGAAGAGTGGATAATATCCTACCTGAAAGGTAAAGACTATGTGTCGCCGTCGGTAATCGGCAAGACACATTCCCAAGCCTTTGGGTTTAGTGAGACACACCACAGCAGTTGGGCTTCGCCTATCTGTTTGCGGCTGGTGAAAAAGGGGTTGTTGCTGCGCAATGATAAGGGGCACTATAAACTGAACGAAATATGAAAACGATTAAAGAACGGGCAAAATCATACGCGCGAAAAGTATGGTGCGGTGGGGTCAGAGACTTTGTCAACCACAAGAAAGCAACTGAATTGGATTTCATCGCCGGTGCACAATCCGAGCGGGAAGAATTGACCCGGTGGCACAATCCGAAGGATTCACCCGAGCGTGGCAAGGACGTGTTATTGAAAATACAACTTGTTGGGAATGACGAACCGATGTATTCCGTTGGATATTGGTATGACTCTTATTTCAGCAATACGTTCGCGCCTCACAGTGAAGTTATCGGCTGGCGGCCGATTTACGAAAACGAATAGAACGATGGACATCTTGATCCCACACGACGGCGAGACGAACGATAAGATCGCCAAAGCGCAGATCGAGGCCGTCGAACGAAAGCAGAACGAATACAAACTGATCGGGCAACTGGTTCGGGTGCCCGGTCATACCCTCTATAAATTCAATACGGCTACACGGACAGCGTCGAGAGCGGAAGTGGAGGTGTCGGCCGATTCGTGGCTGAATCCTGAGAACATGAAGATCGAGAGCGACCGCAAATCGCGTGTCAAGGTTGAAAAGGACTGTTACTATGAGCAGGCATTGAACATAAAGAACTTCATCAAGCGTCTGCGCCGGCGGGGTATCGTCGGAATGGACGAGGAGGTGAAACTCGAAAGGTAGGGAAGCCATGAAACCCAGAGATGAAAAACGTTACTCCCGTCCGGTCGGCGAGCGGTTCGTGTATGAAGGCGAGACCGTAGAGGTTGTAGGGTATGATCGAAATAAAGAGGGATGTGCATGTCGGGATTGTGCGCGTTTTGGCAATTGCTCTTACAACGAGATGACAGGCAACTGTCGTTGGTACGAACGAGAGGATGGGACGGATGTAATATTCCGGAAAGTAGAACAGGTGTAATTGTTTGATATAAAAAGAGGCGATCCCGAAGAATCACCCCTCACCCAAGAACAAAGGTAGTAATTAATTCGGGGTTTGCAATGAACCATTTTATCTCAATTCAGGCCGCAGCCGATGAGTACGGCATTTCGACACGTTGGATATGGAAATCGATTCGAGTGGATCGGACACTCGGCGCAGTCGTCCGCAACGGGCGGGTCTATCTGCGCCGCGTACAGTGGGAGGCATTTGTCGAACGGCATCCCCGACTGATCGAAGAGTGGCATGATTTACATGCACACCTACAATACCGCTATATCGGGCAATGAAAAAGAGCGAAAAGTTGAAAGAATCGTCTCCCCGATAGGCGATCTTTGCATATATGGGCAAGCTCACGATCAAACAGGAAAAGTTTTGCAATAAGTACCTCGAATGCGGTAATGCGTCCGAGGCATATCGCTATGCTTACAGATGTTCGAACATGAGCGATAACACGGTATGGAATAATGCCTATCTGCTATTACAAAACAGCGAGGTTGCAGCGAGGATCGAATATCTGAAAACTCACCTTGCCGAGGCTGCGGGCATCTCGGCCTTGCAGATCATCCGCGAGCACCAGAAGATCGCCTTTTCGGATGCGACCCGCATTCGTAACGGCTGGATGTCGCTTAAAGAGTTCGAGTCGCTCACGGACGATGAGAAGGCATGTATAAAGTCGATCAATACCAAACAGGTCAAACGGATCGCTTCGAATGGCGATGAGATTGTCGAGGAGTTCGTGAAGATCGAGTGCTACGACAAGCAGAAGAGTCTCGACAGCATCATGAACATGTTGGGTTACGCAGCGCCGAAGGAGGTGAAACTATCCGGAAAGATAGAAAATCCTGCCGTCGCTCCCGTCGTCATTCAAATAGACGCGGAGGATGCGTTGTCGATCGAAAAAACACCGCCTGCCGATGCATCGTCTGCCTGACATCCGCACCTATCGGGGGAAAGTGTATCGTTACCTCATGTATCGGTACATGCAGTACAGGGAACAGGATGCGGTGTTGAAGATTTTTAATGAAGGGTCGAGCCGTTCGGGGAAGACCTACGATGCCTTCGATTTTCTGTACGACATCTGTACGCTCGCACTATCCCCGCTCAATATCTTCGTATATCGAAATACGTTGCAGGCCTGCAAGGAGATCACCCTTGCCGATTTCCGCAAGAAACTGACCCTGCGCGGCGTCTACGATCCCGATGCGATGCGCAGCGAGAATCAACATCCCGACTACTATATCAACAACTCCGTGATCCATTTCCGCGGATTGGACAGAATGGATAGCCGTGAAGGATACGATTGCGACATCATCTACATCAACGAGATGCTGGACGACATCTCGAAGCAGCAGTACAAAAATATCACGATGCGCTGCACGACGATGGTCATCGGCGACTGGAATCCCAAATATACCGAACATTGGGCCTTCGAACTGGAAGGGCAGCCGCACACCTATTTTACGCACACGACATACAAAGACAATCCGTTCTGCCCGCCTGGGGTCATACGAGAAATCGAATCCTATGAACCTACACCGGCGAACATTGCTGCGGGCACGGCCGACGAGTGGCGATGGAAAGTCTATGGATTGGGAATCCGTGCAGCGAAAGAGGGTCTTGTCTATCCGAATATCGACTGGATCGATGAATTTCCGTCCGACCTGGAAAGGGTCGTGTTCGGCCTTGACTTCGGATTTACGAACGATCCTACGGCGCTCGTCCGTCTGGGGCTTCGGGGGCTTGATCTATACATGAAGGAAGAGTTTTATGCACCCTGCTCCGATCCGGCCTTGCTCTACGATGCGATCGAGGGGGTGGTCGGGCGGATGCCCATATTCGCCGACTCGGCGGACAAATACGCTAAAAATCCCGAATCGATGGTCGACGGCCTGCTGCTGCGCGGGCTCAGCGTGGTGAAGGCGAAGAAATATGCCGGTTCCGTAACGGACGGAATTCACATGGTCAAATCGTTCCGCCTCCATATCGTCCGCAGCCGTAATTTCCAAACCGAGGCCAATTCCTATGTGTGGGATTCGGTGAACGGCATTACGATCAACCAGCCGATCGACAAATTCAATCACTTGTGGGATGCGGCCCGATACGCTGTAATGGAGTATCTCTATTGGGTCTGCAACCGCCGAAAATGAAAAAACAGCGAAAAGTTCGGAGAACCCTCTTTTATCGCCCTTACATTTGCTTCAAAGGCTATGTGCAATGAGATTCAGCTTGAAGTGGCGAAGTAAGAGTCAGGACTTGACGACGAAATCGGAGTGCGGAACTCCGACAGCGGAGGAACAGCGGTTCGTCTCTGTGCGCGATTTTCTCTCGGCAATGGGATTGGGCAGCGGTAGTACGATCGACTGCGACACCGTTGCCGGACAGACTATCGCTTACGCTCGGTGCAGCGCGTTGTTTTCGGTCGTGACCAAGAAATCCGCGGCAATTCGCAACGCCCGCTGGTGGGCTGTCGATCCGTCGGACGACGCTCGCCAGGTCGCAGGTCGCACGGAGGAACTGAACAGGTGGAAGCATCCGAATGACTTTCAAACGATCGAAGATTTCACGGCGATGATCGAAGCCTTCAAGGATATTTACGGAAAAGCCTATATTCTTCGCTGGGAGCCGGTCGGTGTGCCCACGGCCTACGAACTCTACGTGATTCCGAATCCGCTTGTTCAGGAGGTGACGACCTCCGAATTCATCGGTTTCCGGCCCGATCCGCAGATCGATTATTATATGGTTTCGATCAACGATTATCAAATTCGTGTCGATCGGGATCAAATGTTCGTCGTGCGGGATTCGGCCTATAATCCGAATATCTTCGGAGCATCGCAGTCGCGTCTGTCAGCCTTGCAGAACGCCGTCAATCCTTTCGTGTCGTCATTCGAGGCGCAGAACGAACTCATCATCAACAGAGGGGCATTGGGTATCATCTCGTTGAATAGCGAGGATTTCCGGACATCCGTGTTGCCGGAGAACAAGGAGGATCGGGAGCAGGCACAAGCGGCCCTGCGGCGATACGGCGTGATGAAGGGCCAATATAAGTACATCGTGACCGGATTGAAGGCTGCTTTCGTGCAGATTTCGGCCAACATGAAGGACATGAATCTCACGGAGGTGCAGCGCAATGCCAAGAAGGAGATCGCCGATGCCTATCAAGTGCCGTATGTACTGATCGACACCGAAGGTACGACCTATGCGAATCTTACGGCGGCCGAGGTCAAATTGTACAACGATGCGATCAAACCGGATGCAGAGCGAATATCGGAGGTATTGAACGCGGCGCACGGGTTCGATGGATTCCGCATCGTTCCCTATTTCGATCACCTGTCGATCTTCCAGGAAGCGAAGCGGCTGTATGCCGACTCGCTGACGGCGGCCGTGACGGCTGCCAGCAACGCGATCGCCTCCGGTCTCATTACCGAGCAACAGGGGAAAAACATCATTGCAAACATTCTGGAATAATGGACAAACTACTGTATAAAAAAGTCATGAGCCGCGGCGGGGCTTTCAAGCAAGCGCCGATATTGAAGGCCGATGTCGTGGACGAGGAGAAACACATCATTCTCGTGAAGTTCTGTTCGTTCGGAACGGTCGATTCGGACGGCGACATGCTGATGAAGGGTTGCATCAGCAAGAGTATTCAGGAGCGCGGGCCGGCGTCTGCGACGAACCGGAAGATACAATTCCTGTGGCAGCACGAGACGAAGAACCCGATCGGCCGTATCCTGTCGATCGAGGAGAAGGACGACGGCGGATACGCCACGGTGCAGCTCTCGGATTTCGATGCCGTGCCGGACGCTCGCCGCGCATGGGTGCAGATGCACGAAGGGGTGCTCAACCAGTTCTCGATCGGCTATCGGTATGTATGGGACAAATGCGATTACGATCCCGATCTCGACTGCCTGATCGTGAAGGAGATTATTCTGCACGAGATTTCGGTCGTCACCTTCGGCGCCAACGAGCACACGGAGTATATCGGCGACATGAAAGCCTTGGACGACATGGAACGATATGTCAAGGCATTACGGGAGACCGCGCCCGATGAATACGAAAAAGTATACAGCAGAATACTGTCGATGTTCAAAGCCGAGCCGGCCCCCGCGCCACTCACTTCACGCAGTTCGGTATTCGAAAAATTAGGTCAAATCAAAAACTGAAAAACATGGCATTCAAATTCAAGAAATTCGAACTGCCCGACAGCGGGGAGTTCTCGGATGTGGATCGCAAGGGCATGGAATTGCTCGGCAAGCACATCAACGACCAGTTCGAAATGCTGGCCGAGGGGATCAAATCGGAGGAAGAGATCGTCGAGTCGGTAAAATCGTCGCTCGGGAAACTGGGCGTGTCGGCCGAGAAGATCGCGGAGATCGAGAAGGCTCTCAAGGAGCAGGGGAGCGAGATTCGCCGTTCGATGAGCGGCAGCGCCGGCAAGGGCCGCACGATCCGCGAGCAGATCAAGGCGTTCCTTTCGAGCGACGAGGCGAAACGCGCTTTCGCGGAGAAACGCAATACGGCGCTCGAACTGGAGATCAAAGCGGCTGCTACGACGATCACCGTGGCGGCCAATACCGCGGCGGTTGCAGCGCTCAACACCGAAGTAGACCGCACTATCCATTACGCGCCGAGCGAAGACACGCGCGTCGTAGAACGGTTGTTCAAGGGCTCGACCAACTCGCCCAATATCACATGGGTGGATCGCAAGCCCGGCAACGGCGCTCCTGCATTCATCGCCGAGGGGGCCTTGAAGCCCGTTATGGACTGGTCGTATGTCCCTGAGACGTCGACGGCGAAGAAAGTGGCCGTATCGGCCAAAATCTCTTACGAGATGCGCGACGATTTCGACTATATGCAGTCGGAGATCGACAACATGCTGCGCACGTCGCTCGTTCAGGAACGCACGAAACAGCTGCTCACCGGTGACGGCACGGGCGTGAATCTCAAAGGCATCTTCACGGCTGCTGCTACCTATACGGCCACCGCGCTCGACGGGACGGTCGAAATGGCGAACAAGGCCGATGCGATCCGCGCAGCGATCCTCCAGATGCGGAACCTGAACTTCTATCCCGACGTGGTGATGCTCAACCCTTCGGATCGGGCCTCCATCGACCTGACGAAGGATTCGACGGGTCACTACATCTCGGACGAGCTGTTCCGGCTCATCCGCGGGGTGGAGATCGTGGAATCTACCTATGTCAAGGCCGGCGATTTCCTCGTTGCCGATACGAGCAAATGGAACGTTCGCCCGTACAAAGGCATTCGCGTCGAATTCGGGTGGGTCGACGACGACTTCCAGAAGAATCTCTTCACGGTCATCTGCGAGGAGCGTCTGCACTCGTACTTCGCATCGGTCGATCAGGGGGCGTTCGTCAAAGGCGCGTTCGCGACCATTATCGCCGCCTTGCAGAAACCGGCTGCCGAGCTTTCGAAGGTGGCAGCCTAAGTCAAACACGTTAAACGAACAAGAATATGGCAACGAAAGAAGAAAAGACCAATGTGGACTTCAACGATCGCGTGACGGTCTACGGAACCGGCGGCCCCGGCAATACGCTGGAGAAGGGCAAAGCCTATGAGGTGCATCCCGTACATGCCAAGACGCTCATCAAGTTGGGCCGCGCCACCGAGAAACGGTGAAGTAATTTCAGGACGCAGGGGTTTGATCGCCCCTGCGCCCGCTAAATACATTTTCCATGATTATCGACAATACCTATTTCGAAAAGGATCCGATCTACATCTCCGGCATCGCCAATCGGAAGGACGACAAGCCGACGGCGCTCGCTCAGGCACTCATCGATTCGGCGAACTCCTACATCGCCATTTACGAGCCGAGATTCCTCCGCAATCTGTTGGGTGAGGCACTGGCAGAGACGGCGGAGGAGAATCCGCAGATCGTTGCGCTGCTCAGAAACGAAGCGGTCAAGACCTCGCCCATTGCGAACTATGTCTATTTCTACTGGCTGCGCACGCATACTACGGTCGGCACACCGGCCGGCGAGAAGGTGCAGCGTGGGGAATATTCGGACGAAGCGAGTCCGCGCATCCGTGCCATAGAGGTTTGGAACGATATGGTGCGCCAATGCTGCGTCCTGCGGCCGAAGCTCGTCGAACTGGGGGCCGTGCCGGACTATTGTTCGGCAATTTTCGAACCCGCAAACTTATTCGGATTATGATCGTCAAATCGACCGACACCGTTCGGGACATCATCATCGGCAGGGCGGCATTGTTCAACCTCGAAAGCCGTAGGTTTGCAGAAGAGATCAGGAGACGGGCGGAACCGGAATGCTGCGTACTGCATCGGCGGTGGCTGCCGGACAGGCGTATTGCGGCCCGCGATCCGAAACACATGACGATGCGCGATCTGGCGGTGCTGAACGCGACGAACCGCTCCACCGATTACTTCGTCAACGTGTTGTCGCAAATGCTCGGCATCCCGAAAGAGAAGGTCGCGGATTTGCGGTTCATCCGTGCGTACCGCTACTTTCTGCACTGCATGGACACGCTCGCGGCCATCTCGAAGAGATTCGCCGATCTGAAAATCGAACCGACCGACGAGGAGCGGCAGGCGCAGATCGACCGCCCCGACCGAGGCATCGCCGCCGTGGTGCGCAAGTACGTGCAGATCATGAACGGCGCCGTATCGCCCGCGTCGGTCTACGGCATGGAGTGGAGCGTCGTCTACGAAGCCTTCGAGTCGGCGACGAACGACGTGATCGAGCAGCGCAATCTCAGCAGGATACAAACCTCTAAAATCAAAAGAAGATGACCGACAACAAGGAATACGAGTACAGGGTCGTCGGGCAGACGCCGCCGGCCCGCCGTATCGTGGGAGTGAAGATAAACTCGCTGAACGACCATATCGACAAGGCCGCCGGGGCGTGCGGCTTCGGTTCGTATATCTATGCCCGCCTTAAAGAGACGAACTACATCCTGGGAACGATCACGGAGTATCCGGTCGTCGTGCGGCAATTCTTCGAGACGATCACGCCGACGGATCTCGATGGCGTCTACAAGCGCGCCTCGAAGTTCCTCTTCTGCGGCGACCTCGGCGAAGCGGAACCCGATACCGCGACGCAGGTCATGCCGATCGTCGAGGAGATGATCGACCGCTCGGCGGAGTTTTTCGAGGCATTGCGGGATCGAGGAGTCGAGGTGCAGGTCACGAAGATCACCCCGTTCGCCGCCCGATTCGATCAGCTGGTCTGCGGAGTCGAATGCGAGGCGACGATGACCTATTCGACCTGCAACAATGGATAGGATCGACAAGATACTGCGCTATTTCGATCCGCAGCGATTCATCGAGGTGTGCGAAGCGCGGTTCGATACGCTGCGCACGCAGGTCGTGGCGAATCTGCAAACGAAGACGGGCAGCAGCGGAAAGCGGGTCAACAGCCTCGGCGTGCCGGAATGGGCCACGGGCGCGACGGCGGCATCGCTCCAAACGCAGGTCGAACAGAACGACGACGGTTTCGAAGCGGCGTTCGTCGGCCGGCAGGGGATCGCCGGCGTCGACGGGGGACGTTCTGCGGGCGATGTGCAGGCGCAATACGCCTCCTTCGATGCTTTTCTCCTTGCGATCGAGCGATGGGCGCAGGCCAAAGAGGGGCTCTACGGCATCGAGGAGATCGACGCCTACGCCGTGGCGGCGAACGTATGGAGCAAGGGCACGGTGCTCTACCGCGAGGGCGGCGGTACGGAGATCCTGTTCGACCTGTTGCAGCCGGCCGTGGACGACATCGACCGGCAACTCTCCGAGCAGCTCGACCGCAGCGTGTTTACGATGTTGAATGAAACAAATCAGTGATTATGCCTAAATATAGATTAACACCTAGATTAACACCCGCCATTTCGCTGGCGAGAAACTACAATACGGTCGGAGTCAGCGAAGCGCCGACATACAATGCGGCCGTTGTCAAAGTCGGCGGCTATACGTTGGTGCGTTCGATCATCAACGGTTCGGCCGTATTCCCGATGGACGATCTGTTCGAAATCATCGCACAGGACGGGAATGCGCAAACGACGATCAGCCTCGAAGTAGACGGGCAGGCGATTGCCTCGTCGCCGCTCTATCTGCTCAAAGGGGCGTCGGCGCGCGCGATGACGAACAATGCGCAGGCCGATACCCCGATCAGCTGGCCCCAGCCGTCGAAGATCGTGGTCTTTCCGGCGTTCGATTACAGCGAGCAGATCCTCGTCAACTCCTATACGGGCGCCATGCAGGACTTCGCTTTCACCGATGCCGACAGCGGCCGGCGGGAGGTCTATTCGCGTGTCGATCCCGTGTTCTTCCTTCCGATGACCTTCTTCCGCGAATTCGGAGGCGGCGAGCGGCAGTTGATCGTCTCGACGGGCGGCACGACCGGCGCCGTGAAGAGCGCGCGTCTGACGGTCGTGGTGAATCCTTGCGACAGCGGATCGTTCGTGCGCTGGCGCGATGCAACGGGATTGATGCGTTACTTTCTCTGGCATCCGACCGAGCGCGTCGACGACGTATCCGAAGACGAGACCTTCGAAACGCTCTCCGAGAAACTGACACCCGAACGCCACCGCACGATCACGGCGACCACGACCCATACGCTCCATAGCGGACTGGTCGACCGTGAACTGTTCGACCTGTGCGCATCGATTCTCTCCGGGCGGGAGGTGCAGCTGTACGACGCCCGGCGGAAGGTGTGGATCGACGCCTATGTCGAAGACGGCGACATCTCGCGGACGAATGCCTGCATGCAGGACTGCGTGGTAGAACTTTCGATAAAGCACTTGACGCTATGACGAAGGAACTCTACATAAACGGTCAGTTGTGCGATCTGGAAGATACTCCGTCGCTGATCTTCCAGTCGCCGGTCTTCAACGATCTCGACGTGATCCAGAGCAACCGCAGCGCGGAGATCAATCTGCCACTGACGCCCCGCAACCGCAAGGCCTTCGGTCTGATCGACCGCATCGACATCTTGGACGATTCGGCGGCATACAGGAAGCATTCGGCAGCGTACTACCTCGGCGGATTCCCGATCTTCACGCGGGGGTATGCGATGGTTACGGACGTAACCGACACGATCAACATCACACTCGTGTGGGGCAACATCGACAACTTCCAGCCGTTGTTCGACGCTTCGCTGCGCGATCTGCGCGAGCAGATCATCGAGGTGGCAGGAGCGGATTATGTCGAGTGGAACGAGAATACGGAGTATTTGAAAACCGGCGCAACGATACCGCCGCAGGTCGCCGGATTCTTTGCAGTGGATTTCGGTGCGGCTCTTATCGAGTATGCAAAAGACTCTTCCGGTAATTGGGCCGTACCCGCAGAAGGTCGTCCATTTTGGAAATACATGCATCCGTCAATTCCCGTGATAAAAGTCCTCGAAGCAATAGAACGGTACCACGGTATTGTGATTGCAAACAAAGCCGCGTTAAGTCGTGCAAGTTACGGGCGGGATTTTATCCTGCCGCTCGTGTCGAAAAACCCAGGGCCGGAGAGCCGGTACACGGATCGGTTCGAGGCAAGTTCCGGATATTTTACGAATAGCGATGATGGGTATTATCCGCTGTTTTTCGACGAGGAAAATGCGACTTGGGACAAGAGGGGGATCGGTATCAAGGTGAAGATAGATAGCCCAGCTTTCGATGACATCGTATTCTACAAAGAGTTCTATGTTGCCAATACGAAAGTAGTAGACGTGTCTATACTTAGTTATGACAGAAAGATTATTGTTTTTAACGGACATCGACGGGATGCGACGAAACCTGTCACATTGCGTCTTGCCGGCCGCAAAACAGATGATACAGAACAGGTGTTGCTCGAAGTGTTCGGCATTGAGGAATTCGGTAATATTACCTTCTTTTCACTCAGCGACATTTTCGATAAAAAAGAGGTAAACGTCGAGGAATACAATGTGGTCTGGTGGAGTTTGGAAAATTTCGTTACGAACGGCGGCAACAAAACCTACGTGTCGGCCCGATTCATCATCACGCCCCATTTCGACGATATATCGTTTCCCTCTCCGTTTCCGATTGCCGAGAACCTGCCGGATATGACGCACGCGGAGTTCCTGTCGGCATTGATGACAATGGCCGGACTTTTCGCCTATCCGGACAGTTCGGATAACAATACGATCCGCATGATGTCGCCCGATCAGTTCTATAATTCGACGGAGACGATCGACTACGACTATCGCATCGTCGATTCGGGAGACGACCGGACGCCGAACACGCAAACCGACAGACGAATCGTCGACAGTCATCTCGACGCAACGATTCAGGATTGGAGCCGCAAAGTGATTCTGAACGATCGGGGCGAAATCTGGCGGCCGGAGGGAACGGAGTTCACGATGGGGGATTATGCCCAGACCAACACGCTCGACTACGACAACGACGAGGACGCCGAGATGTTGAACACACAAGGCATCATCTCCATCGACAACGAGAACATTGAGCGGGAGAACGAATTGGTATCGTTGGATTTCTCGGCTTCGACCAATCGTTCCTACAACAATCCGGACAGCATCCACGACACGACGACATTTGCCGTAGTTCCATGCTACGATGTCAAAAAGGATAAAGACGGGAATACCACCGATGTAACCTATAACGAACCATCGGCCCGCATCCTCACCCTGACGGACAGAACATCCGACGGAATAGCGCATTTTTGGTATGGCGAATTCCCCCGCACGATGTATTTCGGCGGGTCGGAGGGTATCGTGGCGCAACGGTATGCAGCCTACCAGCGGATCCTGAAAAAGTTCCGCATGATTACGGTCTACGTCAAACTGACCGTGGCCGACATCTGCAATCTCGACTATACGCGGCGGGTTTACCTCGACGTGTACGGATGCTATTTCGCCATCTACTCCGTCACGACCGGTGAGGACGGTATATGCGAGTGCAAATTGATCAAGCTGTAAAAAATAGAATAGCGATGATTAAAATACCGATAAGAGTAATCACGATGCCTACTATGGAGCCGCTGGAGTTGTTTTCACTTAAAATGGTAGTAACGTAGTCTTCATATGACATCAAACATCCTTCTGTATATGGGCCCCTAACAAGATTACCTTGTGTACACACATATTTATGGTCGGGCGTGATTTCCTTGATGCGCATCTGTTGCCACGTAGCCGTATGAACAACAAGAGTTCCCACAGGCCATTTCCCGACAACTTTTTGTTCGGTTTTTTGTTCGGGCGATGTTTGCTCTAAATCATGAGAACTCATTGCAGCGGTAGCTTTTTGAGTTGAAAGATTAGATAGTAAACCCTTGATTTGACCTACATCGTTCGTCATTCCCCAGAGTTTGAAGAAAAGAACGATTTGCAGAATGCCG
>OMCA01000256.1_pt1 | contig 33193 bp, 27 predicted proteins | sample 1673621 | NCBI WGS metagenome assembly OMCA01 (sample SAMEA103958117, study PRJEB25191) | human gut metagenome | biome: human-associated habitat [ENVO:00009003]; feature: intestine environment [ENVO:2100002]; material: feces | place: Germany | collected 2013/2015
ACTAAGCGAAGCGCAGGACAGTCCGCTATCGCTTCTGCCGCCTACCGAGCCGGGGCGCGATTGTATAGCGAGTATTACGGCGAATACAGCGACTACACCAGAAAGGGCGGCGTGATCTGCTCTGACATTCTCCTGCCGTCCCATGCACCGCCCGAATACGCAGACCGCCAGACCCTATGGAACGCCGTGGAAAAAGCCGAGCGTGGAAAGAACGCCCAGCTTGCATACAGCTTTGACATTGCCTTGCAGAATGAATTTTCCCTTGAGGAAAACATCGCTCTTGCAAGGCAATTTTTGTTGGAGAACTTTGTGAGCCGGGGCATGGTGGTTGACTTCGCCGTACACCAGCCAGACCGGGAGGACGGCGGCATACCCAATCCACATTTTCATGTGCTTTGCCCTATCCGCCCCATCGAGCAGAACGGCAAATGGGGGCTAAAGCAACGCCGGGTGTATGAGCTGGACGAGGACGGCAACCGTATCCGGGACCAGAACGGCGAGTTTGTTTTCAACGCCGTTCCCACTACCGACTGGGGCAGTCCCGAAACGCTGGAATACTGGCGGCAGACAAGGGCAGAGTTATGCAACGCCAAGTTTGCGGAAAAGGGGCTTGACGTTCGTATCGACCACCGAAGCTATGAGCGTCAGGGCGTGGAGCTTCTTCCCACCGTCCACGAGGGCGCAACCGTCCGGGCAATGGAGAAGAAAGGCATACGCACCGAGAAAGGCGAGTTCAACCGCTGGATCAAGGCAACCAATGCCGTTATCCGGGACATTAAGAAGAAAATCGCTCTCCTGTTTGATTGGATTGCCGAAGCAAAAGCGGAGCTTGCCAAGCCGCAGGCACCCAACCTTGTTTCTCTGCTGAACGCCTATTACACCAGCCGCAGAGCCGGGGCATATTCGCAGAAAGGTAAGGTCAGCAACCTAAAGGAGATGAACGAGACTTTCAATTATCTCCGGGCAAACGGCATTTACTCCCTTGAAGATTTGGAACACCGTGTCAGCGAACACAGTGCTGCCACAGAGAGCTTGAAGAAAACGCTGGACGAACAGACCGCCCGAATGAAAGCAATTAAGCAGCTCTATGACAGCTCCGCTGCTTTCCAGAGCTTGAAGCCTGTCTATGACGGCTTGCAGAAAATCAAGTTTGAGAAGCCCAGAGCCAAGTACAAGGCAGAGCATGAAGCGGAACTGAAACAGTTCTACGCCGCCAGACGTAAGCTGACAGGAGAGTTCCCGGACGGCAAGGTGGATATGAAAAAGCTGACCGAAGAGTATGACGAGCTGGAACAGGCGCACAACACCACCTATGGCGAGTTTAAGACCGTCAGAGACGATTTACACCGTCTTTGGAAGGTCAAGTCATGTGTAGATACTGCCGCCCGATTTAACGAGCGTATAGAGGAACAACTGCACCAAAATCGACCCCAAACACGACACAAAAAGGAGGATATATCCCGATGAATTACACCCAAGCACAGATTGACCGGGCGAACGCCGTCAGTCTGGAAGATTTTCTCCGCACACAGGGAGAGACGCTTATCAAAAGCGGACGGGAATACCGCTGGAAAGAACATGACAGCCTGACCGTCCGGGGAAACAAATGGTTTCGCCACAGCCAGAGCAAGGGCGGCTATCCCATTGATTTTGTCATGGAGTTTTACGGCAAGTCCTTTCCCGAAGCTGTTCAGATGTTGACAGGCGAAAACGGCGAGGGACAGACCGAAGCCACCACAGCACCGCCCACAGCGTTCCACTTGCCCTTGCACAACAGAACAGCCGACAGAGCAATTCAATATCTTTGCGAAAGCCGAGGTCTCAACAAAACGCTTGTTGAGACTTTTCTTCTTTCCGGGGATATTTACGAGGACGCAAAGCGGCACAATGTTGTGTTTGTCGGCAGAGACCGAAGCGGTACGCCGAGATACGCCCATGTGCGAGGAACGGCAGACCCATTCAGACAGGACATTGCCGGGTCTGACAAGTCCTATCCGTTCCGCTATGAGGGAAACGGCAATCAGCTCTTTGTCTTTGAAGCACCGATAGACCTTTTGTCCTTTATCTGCCTTTACCCGCAGGACTGGAAAAATCGAAGCTATCTTGCCCTGGGCGGCGTTTCGGGCAAAGCCCTTGACCGTTTCCTTTCTGAACGCAAGGACACCCGAAAAGTGTTCCTCTGCCTTGACAGCGACACCGCAGGAAGCGATGCCTGTACCCGACTGGCACAGTCCATTCCCGGCGAGATCGCCGTCATTCGCCTTGTCCCGGCAAGGAAAGACTGGAACGATGTTCTCCGTCAGCAAGGGGACATTCCCAGCCGCAAATTCATAGCCGAGACAATCACGCTGCGAGAGCTGCCCACCGCCCAGCCTGTCCCCATGCTCCGCATGGCAGATGTGGAGCTGACGAGCGTGGATTGGCTATGGTTTCCGTATATCCCCTTTGGAAAGCTGACGATCATACAGGGCAACCCCGGCGAGGGCAAGACCTACTTTGCTATGCGCCTTGCGGCGGCTTGCACCAATCGAAAGCCTTTACCCGGTATGGAGACCCTTGAGCCTTTCAACATCATCTACCAGACCGCAGAGGACGGTCTGGGCGATACCGTCAAGCCCCGACTGATGGAAGCGGAAGCAGACCTTGAAAGAGTGCTTGTCATTGACGATAGGGACACACCGCTGACCCTTGCCGATGAGCGCATAGCAAGGGCAATCAGGGAAAACAACGCAAGGCTTGTTATCATTGACCCGGTACAGGCGTTTCTGGGCGCAGATGTGGACATGAACAGAGCAAACGAGGTGCGCCCGATATTCCGCAGTCTGGGAGACATTGCACAGGCTACCGGGTGCGCTATCGTGCTGATCGGACACCTGAACAAAGCCGCAGGAACGCAAAGCACCTACCGGGGATTGGGGTCTATCGACATTACGGCGGCAGTCCGCAGTCTGCTTTTTATCGGCAAGCTGAAGGACAGCCCCACAACGAGGGTGCTTATCCATGAGAAAAGCTCCCTTGCGCCGCCCGGACAGTCCCTTGCCTTTTCTCTGGGAGACGAGAAAGGCTTTGAATGGATAGGAGCTTATGACATTACCGCTGACGAGCTTCTTGCCGGAACAGACACCGCCAAGACCGAGAGCAAGACCGCACAGGCGCAAATGCTCATTCTGGAACTGCTTGCGGACGGAAAGCGTATGCCGAGTGCAGAGCTGGAAAAGGCAGTCAATGAGCGTGGGATTTCCTCACGCACCATGAGAACGGCAAAGAGCCGTATCGGGGACAGACTTGTGACCGAGAAAGACGGCACAGCATGGGTCTGCTATCTCCGAGACTGACAACAGGAACACGGCAAGCGTGGCAAAGACGGCAAGGTTTTTATAGATACCTTAATGTTGCCGCCTTGCCTTCTTCCCTCATACCGATCACCGCCCGATGATGAAAAGTCACCGGGCATTTTTTATTTACAGGAGGATTTTGAATGAACAATACCGCAACCAACAGTACCCCTTGCCCGACTGTCAGAAAGCAGATCGGCAAGACCACCTATATCGTCCGTGTGCATTTCAGCCAGACCGCAAAAGAGACAATGGAGGACAAAATCAAGCGTCTGCTCCGTGAGGAAGTCCGCAAAATGTGACTTCTTTTTGGATTTGATGAAAAAGTCCTTGACTTTTCGTCTCTGGCAAAACAGCCAAGTCGATTCTGATTTCCTGCGGCGCACGGCTTGCTCCTTTTGACATCAAAGAGCTGCGCGACCTGATGGCGTATGACGAGATGGAGCTTGATACCATCGGAGATAAGAAAACGGCGCTGTTTCTCATTATGAGCGACACCGATTCGACCTTTAACTTTGTCATTGCCATTCTCCAATCCCAGCTTACCAATCTGTTATGCGACAAAGCCGATGATGTGTACGGCGGGCGGCTGCCCGTTCATGTGCGCTTTATTCTGGACGAGTTTGCCAACATCGGTCAAATCCCGCAATTCGATAAGTTGATTGCCACCATCCGAAGCCGTGAAATATCGGCTTCTATTATTTTGCAGTCGCAGAGCCAGCTAAAGGCGATTTACAAGGATAACGCCGATACCATAGTCGGCAACTGCGATACCATGTTGTTTTTAGGCGGTAAGGAGAAAACCACCCTGAAAGAAATCTCGGAGATATTGGGCAAGGAAACCATCGACAGCTTCAATACCTCAGAAAATCGGGGAAAGGAAATCTCCCACGGCTTAAATTATCAGAAATTAGGAAAGGAGCTGATGACGCAGGACGAAATTGCAACAATGGACGGCGGAATGTGTATCTTGCAGCTACGTGGTGTACGCCCGTTCTTCTCCAAGAAGTATGACATCACCAAGCACCCACGCTATAAGTACCTGTCCGACGCCGACAAGAAGAACACCTTTGATGTAGAACGCTACATTCGGGTGCAGCGAAAAAAGAAGAAACATCCCTCGGCGGTGATTGCACCGGAGGAACCGTTTGACCTCTATGAGATTGAGTTGTCCGACGAGGACGCTGATTTTACCGTCGCAGAATAACGCGGCAAAAGGAGCTGTTTATGGAACTCTCGAATTATCAGGCATTTATGGAATGTATGCGCAAGTGGGAAAAGATTGGCTGCAACATCCTCTGCGGCCTTGCCCTTTGGGAGCAGATGCAGGATTGTGACAGGCGCGGTGTTCCCTACACAGATATTGACATTGAAGCGGTTTCGCAGGATGTAGCCTACCGCCTTATGATGTCGCATGACAGGCTGTATGCACTTGCCCTGTACGAATGGACAGAGCAGCACTTCGCCCAGAACGACGATACTTCCGATGCCGCAGCCGGAGAAAACGGCTGCAATTTTCCTACACACAACAATTCAACATGATTTTATGGAGGTACGAATATGGCATTTTTCAATAGCGCAGTTGGTGTTTTGCAGACCCTCGTGATCGCACTCGGTGCAGGCCTTGGCATTTGGGGTGTGATTAACCTCTTGGAGGGCTATGGCTCGGACAACCCCGGTGCCAAAAGCCAGGGCATGAAACAGCTCATGGCGGGCGGCGGCGTTGCCTTGATTGGCGGCGTTCTTGTCCCGCTGCTCTCCGGCCTGTTCAGCTAACCGATTCTGAAATACACCGCCGCGCCGCCCCCCCTGACCGGGGGCGGCGCGGGAAAGGAGGTGCCGCCTTTTGATTATTGATTGGCTGGAGGAATGGTTTAAGGGCGTTCTGATCGACGGAATCATCGGCAACCTGTCGGGGCTGTTCGATACGGTGAATACAAAGGTGGGTGAAATTGCCGCTGATGTCGGAGCGACGCCGCAGGGCTGGAACTCCGGCATTTTCAATATGATCCGCAACCTGTCCGAATCCGTCATCATCCCGATTGCAGGTGCAATTCTCGCATTTGTAATGACCTACGAGCTGATCCAGATGGTGACAGAGAAAAACAATCTGCACGACATTGACACCTTTATGTTCTTCAAATGGGTGTTCAAAACCTATGCGGCTGTTCTGATCGTCACGAACACTTGGAATATCGTCATGGGCGTTTTTGACGCGGCGCAGCAGGTCGTCAATCAGAGCGCAGGAGTGATAATCGGCAATACCAGCATTGACATAGATTCCCTTGTGGGCGATCTGCAAACGTCGCTGGAAGCTATGAGCCTTGGCGGACTGATTGGGCTGTGGTTTCAATCCCTGTTTGTCGGGCTGACAATGAACATTCTCTCCATCTGCATTATGCTGGTGGTCTACGGGAGAATGATTGAAATATATCTTGTGACCTCGTTGGGACCCATCCCGCTTGCTACCATGACAAACGGAGAATGGCGCAATGTCGGGCAAAATTATCTGAAATCTCTGCTGGCGCTGGGCTTTCAGGCGTTCTTGATTATGGTGGTCGTGGGCATCTACTCGGTCTTGATTCAGAGCATTTCCGCGACGGGCGACGTGTCCGGCGCAATTTGGCTGGCAATGGGCTATACGGTGCTGCTGTGCTTCTGCCTGTTCAAAACGGGCAGTATGGCAAAGGCCGTGTTCAGCGCTCATTGACGGAGGGCTTGCCTATCGGAACGTACAACATCATTTACGCAGACCCGCCGTGGCGCTATGAGCAGAGAAAGGTGCAGGGCGCGGCAGAAAATCACTATCCCACCATGAGCATTGACGAGCTTTGCGCCCTGCCCGTGCCGGAGCTGGCGGCGAAAGACTGCGCCCTGTTCCTCTGGGCAACCTTTCCGCAGCTTCCCGAAGCTCTGCGGCTGATCCGCGCATGGGGCTTTCGGTATAAAACCGTGGCGTTCGTCTGGCTCAAACGCAACCGCAAAAGCCCGTCATGGTTTTACGGCATGGGCTACTGGACACGCAGTAATGCGGAAATCTGTCTGCTGGCGACCAAGGGCAAACCCAAACGGCAGTCGGCGAGCGTACATCAGTTTATCATCAGTCCCATTGAACAGCACAGTAAAAAGCCGGATGAAGCGCGGGACAAGATTCTTGCGCTCATGGGCGATCTGCCCCGCGTGGAGTTGTTCGCCCGGCAGAAAACGCCGGGCTGGGACGCATGGGGCAATGAAATTGCAAGCGATATTACGCTTGCGGAAAGGAGTTAGCGCATGGCCTATGTAAACGTGCCAAAGGATTTGACGAAAATCAAATCCAAGGTGCTTTTCAATTTGACAAAGCGGCAGCTTATTTGTTTTGGGCTGGCGGCGCTCATGGGAGTGCCGCTTTTCTTTTTGCTCAAAGGCGGCATCGGGACGACGGCTGCGGCAATGGTGATGATCGTTGTCATGCTCCCCGGTTTTCTGTTTGGGGTGTATGAGAAGAACGGGCAGCCCCTTGAAGTGGTGGGGCGGCAAATCATAGAAAGCTGCTTTCTGCGCCCCAAGGAGCGCCCCTATCAGACCGTCAACGCATACGACGCCCTTGTGTGTCAATATCAAATGGAACAGGAGGTAAAGGCGATTGTCGAAAAGAGCAGACAGCGCGGAAGCAAAAAGCATGGCGGACAAGTCCAAGCTCACCCGCGCCGAAAGAAAACAGATTGAAGCCGTCATTCGTAAATATCGCGGTGACGGCAAGCCCCATACCGCGCAGGACACGATACCCTATCAGATCATGTACCCGGACGGTATCTGCTATCTCGGAAACAGGCGCTATTCGCAGAGCATTGAGTTTTTTGACATCAACTATTTGCTTGCGCAGCCTGACGATCAGACGGCTATTTTTGAATATCTCTGCGATCTGTATAACTATTTGGATTCTTCCATCCATGTGCAGTTCACCTATCCCAACCGTAAGTCCGATCGGGAGCAGCTTGCTCGGAGCTTTGAAATGCCGCCCTGCAATGACGGTTTAGACCCGATCCGGCAGGAGCAGACGGACATCCTCAAACGGCAGCTTGCTCGCGGCAACAACGGCAGCGTGAAAAGCAAATACATTACCTATACCATTGAAGCCGATAACCTCAAAGCGGCACGGGCAAGGCTGTCACGTATCTCGCTGGATATTCAGGGCTACTTCAAAATCATGGGTGCGGTGTCCCGTGTGCTGGACGGCAAGGAGCGTTTAGAGGTGCTGCACGGCATCATGCACCCGGATGGAGAACGCTTCAACTTTGACTGGAAGTGGCTTGCCGCTGGCGGGCTTTCCACCAAGGACTTTATCGCGCCATCCTCCTTTGCGTTCAAGAATAGCCGTATGTTCCAGATGGGCGGCAAGCTCTGCGCTGCAAGTTTTTTGCAGATCATTACGCCGGAGCTGACCGACCGCATACTGACCGATTTTCTTGATACGGACAGCAGCCTTGTCGTCAATGTCCATATTCAGGCATTGGAGCAGACAGAAGCCGTAAAAATGGTGAAGCGGAAAATCACAGACCTTGACGCTATGAAAATTCAGGAGCAGAAAAAGGCTGTCCGGGACGGCTACGATATGGATATTCTGCCGTCCGACCTTGCCACCTACGGTGGTGCGGCGAAAAAGCTGCTGCAAGATCTCCAAAGCCGCAACGAGCGGTATTTTCTGCTGACGTTTCTTGTTCTGAACTACGGAGATACCAAACGCAAGCTGGAAAACGATGTGTTCCGTACAGCAGGCGTAGCGCAAAAGCACAACTGCACCCTGACGCGGCTGGACTTCCAGCAGGAGCGCGGTCTTGTGTCCTCGCTGCCGCTGGGGGAAAATCAAATCCATATCACGCGGGGCATGACGACCTCGGCCGTGGCAATCATCGTTCCCTTTGTGACGCAGGAGCTATTTCAAGGCGGCGATTCCCTCTACTACGGGCTAAACGCCAAGTCCGGCAACATGATTATGCTTGACCGCAAAAATGCACGTTCGCCCAACGGCCTTGTATTCGGCACACCGGGCGGCGGCAAGTCATTCTCCTGCAAGCGGGAAATGATCGGTGTGCTGCTGAAAACCCACGATCATGTGCTGGTATGTGACCCGGAGGGCGAGTATGCGCCGCTGGTAAAGCTGCTGCATGGGCAGATTATCAAGCTCTCTCCCACCAGCCGCGATTACCTGAATCCGCTGGACATCAACCTGAACTATTCCGAGGACGAAAACCCGCTGGCGCTCAAATCCGATTTTGTCCTGTCCCTCTGTGAGCTGATTATGGGCGGCAAGACCGGGCTGGAAGCCATCGAACGCACCGTAATTGACCGCGCTGTGCAGCGTATCTATCAGCCCTACTTTGCAGACCCGCGCCCAGAGAATATGCCGATCCTCTCCGACCTCCATGCCGCGCTGACAGCGCAGCATTTGCCGGAAGCCGACCGTGTGGCACAGGCGCTTGATCTGTATGTGTCGGGATCGCTCAATTTCTTTAACAACCGAACGACGGTTGACATTGACAACCGCTTTGTCTGCTTTGACATCAAGGAGCTGCCGAAGAACCTGAAAAAGCCGGGTATGCTGGTGATTCAGGATCAGGTTTGGAATCGTGTCACCCGCAACCGCAACACAGGCGTATCGACGTGGTATTACGCAGACGAATTTCACTTGTTACTGAAAGAGCCGCAAACCGCAGCATACAGCGCGGAGATCTGGAAGCGATTCAGAAAATGGGGCGGTGTGCCGACAGGTGCGACGCAGAACGTCAAGGATCTGCTGTCCAGCCCGGAAATTGAAAATATTCTGGAAAATTCAGACTTCATCTGTATGCTCAACCAAGCGGCGGGCGACCGCAAAATTCTTGCCGAACGTCTGAATATCTCGCCGGAGCAGCTAAAGTTCGTTACCAACTCTCCCCCCGGCGAAGGACTGCTGTTCTTTGAAAATGTGATCCTGCCCTTTGCAGATAAGTTCCCACGGGACACCGAGCTTTACCGCATCATGTCCACCAAGCCAAGCGAGGTGAACGGCGTATGACGATGGAGCTTGATACCATTCTCTGCGGCGACAGTCTGAATGTGCTGAAAGCCCTGCCGGAGAGCAGCGTCCATTGCTGCGTGACCTCGCCGCCCTACTACGGGCTGCGGGATTACGGCATGGACGCACAGATCGGGCGGGAAGCTACGCCGGAGGAATACATTTCGCGGCTGACAGCGGTATTCCGTGAGGTGCGCCGGGTGCTGCGCCCGGATGGGACCTTGTGGGTAAATATCGCGGACAGCTATTGCGGCACAGGCAGCAAAGGTGATACCCGTGACCCCAAATATCCGCAGGGACGCAACGGGCAGAACATTTCTCTCTGTCAAGCGGTGCGGGGCTGCAAGCAAAAGGACATGATTGGGATTCCGTGGATGCTGGCCTTTGCGCTCCGCGCCGACGGCTGGTATCTGCGCAATGACGTGATCTGGGCAAAGGGAAACCCCATGCCGGAGAGTACCAAAGACCGCTGCACCCGCAGCCATGAGCATATTTTTATGCTCACCAAGAGCAGGCGTTATTTCTATGACTGGCTTGCCATTGCCGAACCCATTGCCCCCACGACCGCCCTGCGCAAAAAAGCGGGGCGCGGCGTGGGCAAATACTCCGCTCCCGTGCCGGGACAGCCGCAGACGCAGAATATCAACAAGCCGAGGGAAAAAGGCAGCATCACCGACGATATGATCTCGCCCGTCCGGGCAAAGCGCGATGTGTGGTTTATCAACACCGTGCCTTACAAGGGCGGGCATTTTGCCGCCTATCCGCCCTTGCTGGCAGAAACCTGTATTCTGGCGGGCTGTCCCAAGGGCGGCATTGTCCTTGACCCGTTCATGGGCAGCGGCACGACGGGGCTTGCGGCAAAGCGGCACGGCAGGCATTACATCGGCATTGAACTGAACACGGAATTTTGTTCCCTTGCACGGGAACGGATCGGAGGTGATACCCATTGAAAGAATTTAAGCCCCGCGATAAGCTCACCCAGCGCATGACCCGCGACGGCGCGGTGCTGGACAATCAGACCACGGGTGAAGAAATCCATATTTCCGAGCGCGACACGGAAAAGCAGCTTTTCCCGGATGGGCAGCCTGGCCAGATGGGAAAACGCGACGCGCCTATGAACCCGACAGAGGACGCCCCAAAGCACGGGCGGCAGCTCCGCCCACAGGAGCAAAAAGAGCCGGAAAAGGAGCAGCCCAAACCGCAGCAGTCAAGCGCCGAGCCGTTCCAACCGCAGGGCGGCAGCCCCGTTTCTCATATCCCACAGGACATTCCAACGTCCGCTGCGCCGGGCGGTACAGCGGAAAAGCTCTTTGACCGTGCAGCCGCAGAGCATGACGCACACAAGGCGCGGCAGACAGCGCGGATGTCCCGCGACGCGGCGCAGCAGCGGTATTCTGCATCCCGTTTGCAGTTTTCCGAGGAAGAACGCGCCGCGCCGGAGCTGCGCAAGCATATCCACTGTGCGGAAAAGGCCGCCGACAAGCTGGATGCGGCGCAGGCAGCGATCCCCAAGAAACGGGTACTGCGCAAGGAGCGTGTTTTTGACGAAGCCAGCGGAACAGCCAAGACCAAGCTGCGCTTTGATACCGTGGATAAGTCCCCGCCCAAGCTGAAACCGAATCCGTTAGGCCGTCCGCTGCGGGAGGTCGCAGTACAGACGCACGGAAAAATCCATGAGGTTGAGCATGAGAACGTCGGCGTAGAAAGTGGGCATAAAGCCGAAGAACTTGCCGAGCATGGCGCAGGCGGTGCAATTCGCTGGGAGCGCCGTCACCGCAAGCTGAAACCCTACCGCGCTGCGGAAAAGGCCGAGCGCAAAGCCGTAAATGCCAATGCAGAATATCTCTACCAAAAGGCGCTGCATGATAACCCTGAAATGCTCTCCGGCAATCCGCTTAATCGCTTTTTCCAGAAGCAGCAGCTAAAGCGTGAGTATGCCAAGGCTGCACGAACGGCAAAGGCTGCGGGCAGCACCGCACAGGCAACCGCCAAAAGTGCCGAAAAAACCGCAGAAGCCACAGCGACGGCAGCGAAAAAAGCGGCAGAAAAGGCAAAAGAAGCAGCGGCGTTCGTCGCCCGCCATTGGAAAGGTGTGCTGGTCGTTCTGGCTGGTTTTCTGCTGATTGTCATGCTGATCGGCGGGCTGCAATCCTGCTCTGCGCTGGTGGGCGCGGCTGGCGGCGGTGTGGCGGCATCAAGCTATCAGTCGGAGGACGCGGACATTCTTGCCGCCGAAGCCGCCTACTGCGCGTTGGAAGCCGAGTTGCAAGAATATCTCGACACCTATGAACGTACCCACGATTACGACGAGTACCATTATGACCTTGACGAGATCAAGCACGATCCCTATGTTCTGGCATCGATCCTCTCCGCGCTGCATGACGGCGCATGGACGGCAAGCGAGGTGCAGGGGACACTGCAAATGCTCTTTGAAAAACAATATATTCTCACGGAAACCGTCGTAACCGAGGTGCGCTACCGCACCGTTACCCGGACAGACAGCGAGGGCAATGAGTACGAGGTAGAAGTTCCGTATAACTATTACATCTGCACTGTTGAGCTGGAAAACTTCGATCTCTCGCATATCCCCGTCTATATCATGGACGAAGAAACGCTGTCCAAATATGCGTTGTATATGTCGGTGCTGGGCAACAAGCCGGAGCTGTTCGGGGATAGCGAGTATATCCCCAAGTACATCACAAACCGCCCAGAGGGATATGAGATCCCGCCCTCTGCAATGGAGGACGAAACCTTTGCCGCTGTTATCACGGAAGCAGAAAAGTATTTGGGATACCCCTATGTGTGGGGCGGCAGCAGCCCGTCCACCTCCTTTGACTGCTCCGGCTTTGTGAGTTGGGTGCTGACAAACAGCGGCGTGTGCAATACGGGCAGGCTGGGCGCACAGGGGCTTTACAACATTTCCACCCCCGTTTCCAACCCGCAGCCGGGCGACCTCGTGTTTTTCGTCGGGACATACGATACTCCGGGCGTTAGCCATGTGGGAATCTACGTCGGCAATTCCATGATGATCCATTGCGGAGATCCGATCTCCTATTCCAACCTGAACAGCAGCTATTGGCAGGCGCATTTCTACGCCTACGCCAGACCGCCGTACAACTAAGGAGGACGGCTATGCTGACGCTGATTCCTGTTTCTCTTGCGCAGGCGAACGAGTTTGTGCGGCAGCATCACCGCCACCACAAGCCCGTTGCCGGACACAAGTTTTCCATTGGCTGTGCTGAAAATGGGCGGCTTTGTGCCGTTGCCATTGTGGGACGGCCTGTGAGCCGCTATTTGGACGACGGCTTTACGCTGGAGGTCAACCGTCTGTGCAGCGATGGTACGAAGAACGCTTGCAGCATCCTCTATGCGGCAGCGGCACGGGCTACGCGGGCGATGGGCTACCGCAAAATCATTACCTACACCTTAGACACCGAAAGCGGCGCGAGCTTACGCGCCGCAGGCTGGACGAATGCCGGACTTGCGGGCGGCAAGGCATGGACAGGCAGCCGCCGTCCTGCCCAGCCGATCTATCCGGCACAAATGAAATACCGCTATGAAAAGCGGCTGAATGGAGGTTGAGCTTATCAATATTGTTTCCTTTGGGGGCGGTACGAACAGCGCGGCAATGCTGGTCGGGCTGCATCAACATGGCATCCCCGTCGATTTGATTTTGTTTGCCAATACAGGCGCAGAGCAGCCGCACACCTATTGCTTCATTGAAACGATGAACGAATGGCTTGCAGCACACAATATGCCCTCTATCATCACCGTAGAGAATGTAGACCGCTTTGGAAATCGGCTGTCCCTTGAAACGGAGTGCTTGCGCTCTCAAACGCTGCCCTCGATTGCCTACGGGTATAAGAGATGTTCACAAAAGCACAAGATCGCACCGCAGGGAAAATTCTGCAATAACTATCCTCCGTGCCGTGCGGTGTGGGCATCCGGCGAGCGCGTGACCCGCTTCCTCGGCTACGATGCAGGTGAGATCAGACGGTACAATCATTCCAAGACATACGACGCGAAAGACAAAAAGTATCATAATCGTTATCCTCTGATTGAATGGGGATGGAGCAGGACGGATTGTGTCCGGGTATTGGAAGCGGCAGACTTGCCGCAGCCCGGAAAATCCTCCTGCTTTTTTTGCCCCAGCATGAAGCGAGAGGAAATTATGCTTCTGAAAGAACAGCATCCTGATTTATATGCCCGTGCGATAGCCATTGAGGACAACGCCCGCCCTCGGCTGGAAAAAGTGAAAGGTTTGGGGCGCAATTACGCATGGAAAGACCGATTTGGAAAGGAGTAATCACCTATGGCTATGAGCAAAATTGACCGCATTGACCGTGAGATTGAAAAGACCCGCGGCAAAATCACCGAGTACCAAAACAGGCTGAAAGAGCTGGAAGCCCAGCGCACCGAGCAGGAAAACTTTGAAATCGTCAATCTTGTCCGCTCTATGTGCATGAGCCGCGATGAGCTGATGAACTTCCTGCGCGGCGGCGGCAACGACGCGCCGCCCGTGGAAACCGCCTATCACGAACAGGAGGACATGACCGATGACGAGGAATAAGCATTTTCGCTCTGTATTCGCCGCGCTGCTCTGCGCGGTGCTGTGCATGACGGCCTTTGCCACCGTCGCGTATGCGGACGGCGGCGACTACTACGATGACGAGCTGCCGCCTGAAACGTGGCAGGAGGAAACGCAGCCGGAGGACAACACGATTGTCCCCGGCACTCCGTTCACCGAGGACGGCATCGCTGCGACCCGCGATCTTCTCTATGATAAACACACCAATAAGCAGTTTATCACCGTGGAAACCCGAAATGGGCATACGCTGTATATCGTCATTGACTATGACAAGCTGCTGGACGAGGAAGAAGAACGCTATCAGACATATTTCTTAAATCCCGTAGACGAAGCCGACTTGATGGCGCTGCTGGAGGACGACAGCCAGAACACGCCCGTTGTCTGCTCCTGCACCGAAAAATGCACCGCTGGCAAGGTCAATACGAACTGTGCCCTCTGCAAAACGGATATGACGAATTGTGCCGGAAAGGAAGCGACGCCGGAGGAAACAGAACAGCCCGACGAGCCGATGCCGGAGAAGAAAAACAATGTGGGCGGCATTCTGATCCTTGTACTGATTCTTGCTGCGGGTGGCGGCGGTGCGCTGTGGTACTTCAAGCTGCGCAAGCCGAAATCCAGCGTCAAGGGCGGCGACGAGCTGGACGAGTTCGATTTTGACGAGGATGACGAAGCCGAAGAATACGGGGATGATGAGGACGCAGACAGCGCCAGCGATCCCGACGAACAGGAGAATGAAGAATGAGTGTTTTGATTATTTGTGAAAAGCCCTCTGTGGCAAAGACTGTTGCCCTTGCATTGGGTGCTGCGGAGCAAAAGGACGGGTATCTTTCCGGCGACGGACTGCTGGTGTCGTGGTGCATCGGGCATCTTATCAGCATGGCAGACGCGGGCAGCTATGACGAGCGATACAAAAAATGGCGCTATGAGGAGCTTCCCATTCTTCCGCAGGCATGGAAATATGCCCCTACTCCCGGCAAGGAAAAGCAGCTTGCCGTTCTGAAAGAGCTGCTGCACCGCAGCGACGTTTCCGAGGTGGTGAACGGCTGCGACGCCGGGCGCGAGGGTGAGCTGATTTTCCGCTTTGTCTACGAACAGGCCGGATGCACGAAGCCCTTTTCCCGTCTTTGGATTTCCTCTATGGAGGACAGCGCCATCCGCGAGGGCTTTGCCGGACGCCGAGCCGGAACGGAATACGACGCGCTGTATCAATCGGCGCTGTGCCGTGCACGGGCAGACTGGCTTGTAGGCATCAATGCGACGCGGCTTTTCTCCGTGCTGTATCACAAGACCCTGAATGTGGGACGGGTGCTGTCGCCCACGCTGAATCTGCTGGTGGAGCGCGACGGAAAAATTACGATGTTCCACAAGGAGAAATACCACATCGTACATATCGGCTGCGGCGGCGTGGACGCGGAAAGTGAACGCATTTCCGACGCTGCCGCTGCGGATGCGCTGAGAACGGCTTGCGAAGCGTCGCAGGCCGTTTGCGTTTCTCTCAAAAAAGAGAAGAAAACCGCGCTGCCGCCGAAGCTATTTGACCTCACCTGCTTGCAGAGGGAAGCCAACCGCGTTTACGGCTTTACCGCCAAGCAGACCCTTGACTATGCGCAAAGCCTGTATGAAAAGCGTTTTCTGACCTATCCCCGTACCGACAGCAATTATCTCACCGAGGATATGGCGCAGACGGCAACCGACCTTGTTGCGGCGCTGCTGCCTGTGCTTCCCTTTATGCAGGGCGCGGAGCTTACGCCGGAGATTGGGCGCGTCATCAACAGCGCCAAGGTTTCCGACCACCACGCGATTATCCCTACGGCTGCTTTTGCTGGCAACGGCTTTGACAGACTGCCGGAGAGCGAAAAGAAGTTGATGTCCCTTGTCTGCTGCAAGCTGCTGTGCGCCGTTGCAGCGCCGCAGGAGTATGAAACCGTTACGGCGGCCTTTGACTGCGGCGGCAAGCCGTTCACCGCCAAGGGCAAAACGATTCTGATTGCGGGCTGGAAAGACATTGACGCCCGTTTCCGCGCCACGCTCAAAGCAAAGCCGGACGAGGACAGCGCAGAGGATGTGGCGCTGCCGGAGCTTGCCGAGGGGCAGATTTTTGAAACGGTCACGGCTTCTGTTTCCGAGCATTATACCACGCCGCCCAAGCCCTACACCGAGGATTCGCTTCTGTCCGCAATGGAGAACGCGGGCAAGGAGGATATGCCGGAGGATGCAGAGCGGCAAGGGCTGGGAACTCCGGCAACGCGGGCAGCGATGATTGAAAAGCTGCTCTCTGCCGGATTTGTCGAGCGCAAGGGCAAAAGTCTTGTGCCGACCAAGGACGGCATCAATCTCGCTGTCATCCTGCCGGATATGCTGAAATCGCCGCTGCTCACCGCTGAATGGGAAACCCGCCTGACGGAGATCGCCAAGGGCAGCGACGACCCACAGAGCTTCATGCAGGGAATCGAGGATATGACGCGGGAGCTGGTGAAGCAGTATTCCCACATCACCGAGGACGGTAAAAAGCTGTTCGCACCGGAAAAGGAAGCAGTCGGCATCTGCCCACGCTGCAAAAGCCCTGTCTATGAGGGCAAGAAGAATTTCTACTGCTCTGACCGCTCCTGCCGTTTTGTCATGTGGAAGAATGACAAATTCTTTGAAAGCCGGAGAACCGTTTTTTCCAAGAAGATCGCCGCCGCGCTCCTAAAGGACGGCAAGGCGAAAGTCAAGGGGCTGTACTCCGAGCGCACGGGCAAGACCTATGACGGGACGGTGCTGCTGTGTGATACGGGAGAGAAGTATGTGAATTACCGTATCGAGCAGAGAAAATGATCCGGCTGAATGACGCGCAGCATCGCAGAGTGAAAAAGCTGACCCGCTGCCATTGCGCCAACAATGTGCGCGGATGCTGCCTGCTGCTGGACGACGGCGAGCCGTGCGTCTGTGTGCAGGCCATCAGCTATTCGCTGATCTGCCGATACTTCCGGGAAGCGGTGCTGCCCGCAGACCGGGAGCTATGCGCAGATCTTGCAGCCACGGCGGACACTCGCAAGAAATGCGAGCTGTGCGGCAAGCCCTTTCCCGCCCGCAGCAACCGTGCAAAATACTGTGACCGCTGTGCACCCTATGCTGCCCGGCGCAATGCAGCCGAGCGCAAGCGCCGCCAGCGGGCAAAGGCGCGGTGTGTCACGGTTTAAGGGCTTCAAAAGCCTTGCGGCAAGCGGTTTTCCAGATGCGCTTTTGGAGTATGCAGGGTATTCCTATGGAAACTACGGAAAACGGCTTTGAAAGCGTGACAGAACGCATTTTACGGAGATAAAAGAACGATTCAGTAACGCAGCAAGCATAGGGAGTGTGGCTACAACTCCCGAAAATCGCCGTCCGGCACAGACCGGGCGGCGATTGCTTGTTGGGATAGTCCCAAACCCTTATGTCAGAAAGGAGCGCAGACGTGGACGAACACCTTTTGGAAGTATATCTTATCAACACCGCACGGCACACCGAGGAAACGCCTGTTGCGGAATGGGTATCGCTGCCTACCGACGCCGAAACGATGAAAGCTGTTTTTGAACGGCTGGGCGTAGACGGGAGCGACACGGAACAGTATCAGGTATCTGCCTATCAATCCTCTTTGGACGGGTGGAGCGAAGCCTTGCAGCCCGGCGAAAGTCTGGACGATTTGAACTATCTTGCCGTGCTGCTCACCCAGCGCAGCGACGAGGAACGCGACAAGTTTGCCGCTGCTGTGCTGTGCGGCGACCATGCGGCAAGCGCGGCGGACTTAATCAACCTGACGCACAATCTGGACTGCTACTGGCTTTATCCAACCGTACACAATTCCGACGATTACGGGCATTACCTCATTGACGATCTGGACGAGCTGGAATTGCCGGACGCTGCCAAGAGGTTCTTTGATTACAAGAGCTATGGGCGCGAAGCGGTCAAAGAGGATCGCGGCATTTTTACCGATTATGGCTATGTCTACAATAACGGCAACGATTATGCGGAGTGGTACAAAGCCAACCAAGTGCCGCAGGAATATCGTCTGACTGCGCAGCCCAGCCCCCAGCGGGATATGGACGAGCTGCCGCAGGGCGCGGCGCTGCCTGTCGAGCCAATCCCCGTGCGTCCGCTGGTGCTGAACGCCACCGACACACAGGGCAGAATCAAGGAGATCACCGAGCATTTGGAACAGGGCGTACAGGAGGTTTTTGAAAGTGAGCGGTATCGGGATTATCTGAAAGCCATGTCCCGCTTCCACAATTACAGCCTGAACAATACGCTGCTGATCGTCATGCAGAAGCCGGACGCATCCCTTATCGCAGGCTACGGAAAGTGGCGTGACGAATTTGAACGCCATGTCAAATCCGGCGAAAAGGGCATCAAAATTCTTGCGCCCGCACCTTATAAAATCAAAAATGATGTGGCGAAAACTGACCCGGACACCGGGCAGCCCGTGATCGGCGCAGACGGTAAGCCCGTCACGGAGCAGCAGGAGGTGACGATTCCGGCGTTCAAGGTGGTGTCGGTATTCGATGTAAGCCAGACCGAGGGCAAGGAGCTTCCCGACATTGCCGTGGACGCGCTCACGGGCAATGTGGAACAGTATGAAGATTTTTGGCGAGCCTTGAAGCTGACCTCTCCCGTTCCCGTGACGCTTGAAAAAATCGACGGCAGCGCACACGGCTATTATGACCTTGCAGAAAAGCGCATTGCTATTGATGACGGCATGAGCGAGCTGCAAACCATCAAGACGGCGATCCATGAGATGGCCCATGCCAAGCTGCACGATATTGACCTGAACGCGCCGGAGCAGGCGGAGCGCCCCGACCGCAGCACCCGCGAAGTGCAGGCGGAAAGCGTTGCCTATACGGTGTGCCAGCATTTCGGACTGGACACGTCGGACTACTCCTTTGGCTACGTCGCCGGGTGGAGCAGCGGCCGCGATATTAAGGAGCTGAAAGCATCCCTTGAAACCATCCGCACCGCCGCCAGCGAGCTTATTTCCGAAATCGAGGGGCATTTTGCAGAGCTTCAGGCGCAGCACACCACAGAGCAGGAACAGGCTGCTGCGCAGGATGTGCCGGAGAACACCTTTTCTATCTATCAGCTTAAAGACGGCGACGCAACGCGGGATCTCCGATTTGAGCCGCTGGAACAGGTAAAGGCCGCCGGGCTGCGTGTTGACCGCGAAAATTATGAGCTGGTCTATACCGCACCCCTCTCCGACACGGACACGCTGGAGGACATTTTTGTTCGCTTCAACATGGACAGGCCGCAGGATTTTACCGGGCATAGCCTTTCCATGTCCGATGTCATTGTGCTGTATCGTGGGCAGCAGGAAACGGCGCACTATCTGGATCGCGGCGGCTATACCGAAGTGCCGGAATTTTTACAGCCGGAGCAGACCGCAGAGCAGGAAGCACAGGCTGACGCCCCGCCAGCGGAAAGACCGCTGACAGGGTTACAGAAGCAGGCTGTCGAAATTGCCAAACGGTATGAAACGCTCTCCATGCAGGAGAAAATCGGCGTGATTGCGCAGGCGTTCGGCTGCACGTCCGGCACGATTGAAACCTCGCCCTGCACGGGAAAATGGCGCGGCACAAGTGATATTTCCATTCGCTTTGATAACGGCGGCTCTCTGTTTTTGGGCAACCATATAACGCGGCAAGCCAGAACAAAAAAGGTACAGCAGGAGCTTGTCGATAGCGCGTTTGTACGGTATAACCCTGAAATCATCCGAATTGCAAAGGAAACTGCTTATACCGCCCTCAAAGAACGTGAGCTTCAGGACAATACCATTGCCGCAGAAAAGGGCTTAAAGCCCTACACGCTGCTGAATGTGGAGTTCAACGACGGCGCAGATCAGCAAAGCAGCGGTTACATAGGCTGGTACTATGCGACGCTGGCGGTGGACGGAAAAATCTGCACGCATTTGGAAACGGGCTTGAATCACGACATTGCATCCGGAAGCGTAAGCCCGACACCGACGCGGGAGAATTACTACGCGGCCGGGGCGCTGAAAGAAAGCGATGTGGACTATGTTTTCAATAACGTCGGCTTTTCCTCTGCTTCCGACCTTTACTCCCTGCATCTTAGCGACGCCGCACGGGGACGCGCTGAATTGGAGCTTGCGAAAAAGCTGATCGACGATTACTGCCGCGAAGAATTTCATTCCGGCGCGGATTTCAGCGACCTGTCCGCCGTCGGCATTGGACACACAACCGTTACGGATGATGAAATCCCCATTCAGGCATACGCAAACCTGACGGACTTCCGCATTGAAAAATATTTGGGTGATGTGCTGATTGAAAGCCGACAGTATGAATCGCTGGCTGCGCTGATCCAAGGCGAGCTGAACGATTTGGAGTTTGACGACCTGACCTATGCCAGCGACGAACAGCTTGCCATGTTCCATGCCCAAGAGGAAGTGTCCGGCAAGGAAGCACCCTCCCTTGATCCTGCGGTACAGCCCGTCGTGACGATTCTTTGGAGCGAGAGCGATAAACTGCAAGAGGGTGAACAGCTCCCGCTTGCCCGTGCCGACGCGCTCTTTAAGGCGCTGGACGATGAAAAGCGTTCCGAGCGTGAGAAGCCGGGCTACACAGGCGGCTGGTACGATAAAACCAAATTCCGCATTGACTGCACATTCCACGGGGAACGCGACAGCTACGAGGGACGGCAGGACTTTGGAGACGGGGACGGCGCTCTGATCGACCATATCCAAGCCTATCACGAATACTATGCCAAGGACGAAAACTGGAAAAACTTTGTGCTGCACAACGAGGGTACGGAAGCGTGGGAAAAGGACAAGGCCGAGCGCGAAATGCTTCTCACCGAGTTTGTGCCGTATATGCGGCTGCATTGCAATCTCTCCGAGCAAGAGCGCACCGCTGCGGATATGCTGGAAAATGGAGAAAATCTGACGCCGGAGCAGACGGCATATTTTCATGCGGTTCTTGCTCATGTAGACGCTTGCCGGGAAAAGCTGAACGCGGGCGATTATCACTTGCCCGATCCGCCGCAGCTTTCGGATTTTGATAAAGAGCTTCAGGACTACAAAGCCCATTTAGAAAGTGAGATCGCACAGGAAGCCGAAGCCGCAGGCATGACCGTGGAGGAATATGCCGCCAATGGCTACGAGCCGCAGGAGCAGCCCGCCGACGTACAGGAGCAGCCGGAGGAAGCGCCGCCCGCAGATACCGCGCCGGAACAAACCGTCGTCAGGTATTACACCATCAATGAGGGCGCTGCCCGCCGTGCCAACGATGCAAACAGCTACCGCGACTACGCCGCAGGCAGCGCCACCGCCGAATATCGGCAGATGGTAGATCAGGCAGCGGCGATTGCGCAGCGGCAGAAAGAGCGCGTCGATCCCATGTACCATGAGAAAATTGACGCGCTGCTGGACACCTACGCCCGCAAGCTGGCGGAAAATCTGAACGACCACTATGCCATTGAAGCCCGTGTTCCCTCAATCCTCGTTGCAGGCGGCAGCAATTTCCCCGTTCGCAAGAAAGAGAAGCAAAACGCCGCCCGTGACCGCAATATGCAGGAATGGCAGGATGTTCAGGGGATTTTGGACAAGATCCGCAGCACAGGCATGGGCGGTATCAGCATGGACGACCCGCAGGCAGCGGCAAAGCTGGAAGCCAAGCTCGTCAAGTTGGAATCAGCGCAGGAAACCATGAAAGCCGTCAACGCCTATTTCCGTAAGAATAAGACTTTGGAGGGCTGCCCCAGTCTGACGCCGGAGCAGATCACCAAATTGCAGCAGGAAATGTCGCAGTCCTGGCATCTGGATAAGAGCCGGCCGTACCCCGCTTATATGCTCTCCAACAACAACGCTGAGATCCGCCGCATCCGTGGACGCATTGAACAGGTGCGGCAGCATGAGGACACCCATTTCGCCGGATGGGAATTTGATGGCGGGCGCGTGGAAGCCAACAAAGCGGATAACCGTCTGCAAGTATTCTTTGACGGCAAGCCGGATGAAGCGGCGCGGGATGAGCTGAAAGCAAATGGCTTCCGCTGGGCACCCAGCGTCGGCGCATGGCAGCGCCAGCTTAACAAAAACGCATACTACGCCGCAGGGTACATTTCCTGTATTCAGCCTATCTCCGGGGAAAAACCCATTGACGTACAGCGCAGCACCCAGCAGCAGGAATCCGCTGCCCCTGACACCCACCTGACCGGGGAGCGCGTTTCAACGCCGCGTGGCAGCTTCCACGTTGCCAATATGAGCCGTGAGCAGATGGAAGCCGCAGGCTATGGGTATCACCACAGCACCGATGACGGGAAGTACCTTATCATGGGCAACGGTACACAGGCCTTTGCCATTGCCGCCGAGCAGCGGGAGCAGGAAAACTATATGCGCACGGCGGAGCTGTCCACCGAACAGAACTACAATATGATTGACGGACAGATCAACAACACCCCATCCGTAGACGAGCTGGAAGAAAAGGCAAAGCGCGGCGAGGTGATTTCGCTCTCCGCGCTTGCCGCAGCGGTCAAGACCGAGGATGGCAGAACGCCGCAGCGCGACCCGGACGGCAAAAAGCCATCTATCCGCGCACAGCTCAAAGCGGATCGTGCGCAGTCCTGCAAGCCGCAGCCGCGAGAAAAGGAACAGGAAGCCAAACGGAGCATCCGGCAGGCTTTGGAAATGGAGTGACTTATGAACAAGTTTGAAAATGTGGATGTGCTGGCATCCCTGCAACAGATCATGCAGCAGAACACAGCAGCCTTTCAGAATGATTTTGACATTGACAAGAAAATTCTGACACAGGCGGCAAAGAGTAAAAACGCCGAGGATAAGGTCTATCTATGGTTTTCCCGCCCCAATGGAACGCATTGTCTACGGGAACGGGACGTGTTTCTGCGCGGAACGCGGGAGCATAATACGTTCCGTTTCTACCATGAGCAGACCAAGGAGCGTGTACTTGCCTATGCCGTGGTGCTGTCCGGCATGGAGAGCGGCAAGGTAAAAGGCAGCATTTATGAGCTGGACTATGCAGCGAAAGCCGAGCTTGCAATCCAGACCGCCTTGCGGACAGACAATAACCGTCTAATCTATGAAAAAGGCTCGCGGGAGCTCCCCAAGGAATACCGCTTTGAAGCGACGCCGGATCGGGAGTACGGAAAGTTTGTGCGCTATGAAGCCGTTCCGCATGACCCGGACGCGCTGCGGGATCTGCTGCGCGACGAGAGCCGAAAGCGTGAGCGGCTGAAACCCGGCAATTTCAAGGAGCATATCGGGCGGCTTTCCGACGAAAAGGTGCTTGCCGAAGCGCAGCGCCTTTCGGCGACGTTCCAATCCCTGCAAGCGCCCAACAGCCCTAACGGAACGCATTTTGTAGTAGAAGTATCACCGTGGTTTGAGCGTATCGCATCCAGCAAGGAGCATGAGCGGCTATTTGCGTTGCTTCCGTATAAGACGCTGTATCTTTCCTCGGTCAAGGACAGACACGGCGTTTTCGCTTTTATCAGCAAGGACGAGCGGCGCGATCTGCCGCTGCGCAAGCAGCGTCCCTCTGTCCTGGCGCAGCTCAAAGAGGGGCAGTCAAAAAAGACCGCTGCACCCAAAAAGGCAGCGGCAAAAACAAAAGATAATGATTTGGAGGTATGAGCATGGGCAATGTTCCGTTCACCATTGAGGAAGAAAATCTGATCTGCATTTACCACAAGCACGACCGCCGCAGAACGATTGCAACGATTTCCGACGCACTGCTTGATATGGACGCAGGTATGCGCCTGCTGGCAGAGCAGACGATCCATAAGCTGCACAACATTACCGACGCAGCATTTGAGGAAACGCAGTTCACCATGACGCTTTCCGACGCAGAGTAAAAGATGACGCGGGGCGCAGCAGCCATCATCGGCTGCTGCGTCCCGCGTTTTTTGTTTTAGGTATTGTCACCATTTGTTTTTATGGCTTCGCTGATAATTTCAGCAATACGAGTGTCTTTTTCAATAAGACAATTTTGAGCATAAATGAAATTATCCAGTTCTTTTAGTATATCGTCATATTCGTATTCGACATCATCACTTAGACCATCCGCAGCTCCACCATCTTCATCAAAATTCAAATAGCCAACAGTCAGTTTTATATATCCGCTGGTCGTATTTTCATCCCCGTTAGAAAAGCAAATATCAATAACTTCTTCGCTGCCCTCGTCAGGGCTTATCTGATTATCACCTATGGACAATGATGCTTTACTGCCGTCTACACCCTTAATTACAATCGTTTCCCCGAAAGACATTACATCCGGCAGCGTGCCTATATCTGCGATCTCAGATACTCTTTCATATTGAGCATTTGCCCATGCTTGGATTTCTTCAATATCTGAATCTGTGATGTTTTCTATATTGGCAATGTGCGGTATATCCGATATTTCCGACAATCTTTCGTATATCAGTTTGATGATCTCTTTAGGATTAGCAGTATTAAGTTCGGCCAACAAGTCATCAAAACTAATACAGCAGTCATCATACTTTCGGTATAAGCCATTTATTTCCTCAAACCTTGCGATTATATCTGCGTAAAAATGTGAATCAGGTAAATTATCCTCTAAGTATGATTCATAGCTTCCGAGCGCCTGGAATCCAAGTGCTTCTCTGTCCATATCCCGAATTTCTTCTTCATCATCTTCGACGGGGTGTTCTTCAACCTCATATCTGTTGCATCTTGAATCGCCACCCAAAATAACTGTAAACGGAAACACTTTGAACGTCTTTTCTGCTCGGTCAATCTCGATTCTGCACCCAAACCGTGCTTTATGTTCCTCGCGCATTTTTATTGTATCAACAAATACATATTCTTTTTCTTCGGGATCCCAAGGAGCATTGGCATAATCCTCATAATAGCAATCAGCGGAAATATCTGCTTTACATGAGAGCGTGACAATAGAAATGTTGTCGGAAATTTCATCTACGGAGTGGACAGAAAATGTTACATCTGAAATACTATGCAGATAAAATTCATTGTAATCGTACCCGGATTCTATCCCGTCTTTGTCGTATGAAAGGCCATGCACATCTATATTGTCGTTGTCTTTGATATACTCGTTCACAGCAGCGCTTATGCGTAATTGTAGTTCCTTGATAACAGCCATTGTCTCATCATAAGCCGCATCCTCTTTACTTATTGCGTTATATAACTCGCCTAAGGAGTTGAAGAAAAGGTGATTTTCACTTTCTCTGCAAGCCCTTATAAAACCTTTATCGTTACTAACAATTACAACTTCTTCCGTTTCGCCAAATCGTTTTCTGATCTGTTGAGCAATAAATGCGTCTGGAAACTCACTTTTTTTCTTTTCACTGTTTTCAAAAGGGGGCTTAGTCCCAAAATAATCACCGAGTATCAAACCTACATCTATTAAATCTGCACCAAGAATCTCGGCGTTGATTGTTCGGAGAAAATCATCGAACATTTCCTCACCTTTTGATATGAGTTCATCTTTGTTTGTTACGATTCTCAATATCTCGCCCAGTCCAATAGTGTTTATGAGATGTTCAGTAGACCCCTCCAAAGCGGCAGCTCTTGCTTTTCGCATAATCCCACATATTTTTTTGACCTGATCTGCAATATGCCTTTTTGATTCCCGTACAACAATATCACTTAAAACAACCTTGATTTTCCCACTTTTGACATAGTTTTCGAGTATTTTGAGAGTGCTGGTATCGCACAAGTCAAATTTTGCTGCGTCAAATATGTTTGTATCAATCGTTACGGCCAAAGGATATTTGAACATATACAATCATTCCTTTCAATCTCATTTGTCACGCTTTCAAACTTGTTTTTCATAATAGGCAAGAAAACATACACCCCTTGTGTTTCTCGCGCTGTAAAGCCGCGCCCAGCAAGGCATACAGGTGCTCTAAGCCGTGACCTTGTACTCGTTTTCAGTTATCCCGTGCGCGTAGGTGCAGCGCACCGACCACGAGGAACACCAGCGCGAAGATCACCCAGCCCCAAATGGGATCATGCTCCGAAATGAAGTAGGCCAGCAGCCCGAACACCGCTGCATAGATCAGCGTGAGCAGCCCGCCGACGAGCCAGAAGCCGATGCTGGTATTTTGCAGCCACAACAGCAGCAGAAATGTTGCAATACCAATCACAAGGCAAAGCGCCGGATGAATTGCGGTGAACTGATTGCAGCACACTCCGGCGGCGATGCCGAGAGCAATGCTGTCAAAGAGAATGATATGCCCGAAGAATAGTCCGATCACCGAGCAGACAAGCCCAATGAAAAGCCCAATCACCATGATTGCGCCCTGCGCTGCCAGCAAACCCATAAAGAAGCCTCCTTTCGTTTACACCGTGATTGCGTCCATAATCGTCTGCATGGTATTACAGGTATCATCAAAGGAAATATCCTTTGCGTATTCATACTCGCGGCTGTATTTCTCCCACAGCCTACGGAGCGTATCGCTTTCGCGGATCTCTTTCATAATCTCCGGGTAGTCTGTCAGGATCATGCCGCTGCCGCGTTTCTGCGTCGTCCGTTCCAGCGCCCGGCGCAGCGTCGCTTTGTCGCACTCCGCGCCGCGCAGCGCGTACAGGATATGTACGTCGTAATAATCTCTCGGACGGGTATTCGCAATGTTGCGGGACAGCACAGTTTCCAGCTTTTCCGCCAGCACTGTTTCAAGGTTGTAGGCAAGAATACTGATTGTGCGGTCATCGAACAGCAGGGAGAATGTGTATTCCACCTCTCGGGGCGTTATCATGTCGCCCGTGGTGACATCCACCGTCAGCGGTACGCTGATCGGCGGATAGTTCGCTTTCAGCGCGACCCGGATGCCGGGGTAATCGTCGGTTTCCCGAATGTCAGAGATACCGACGACCTCAAACTGCACGTCGTCGGCAATCTGGACAGCGCAAATCTCTGTAAAGATTTTGCGGATTGCTTCATGCGTCAGGGTGAAGCCCTTGATCGTTGTGTCCAGATCCATTGTTGCCCGCGTGTCCAGCCCCACAATGGCGGAAATCAGGAATCCGCCTTTGAGAATGAAATTGTTCTTATAGGGCGAGAGCGAAATCCGTTCCAGCAGCCGTTCGAGCATATAGTTCTGCATGACGAGCTGCGCCGAGATATGCTTCTCTGCCGCTTTGTTCTTGATAAAGGCTTTCAGTTGCATCGGATTTTTTGTAATCATAGCAAAACCTCCATGTATCGCAGCACCTTGGGCTTCACACGAAGCTGGTCTGCGTACTGCATCAGTTTGTGAATGTTCTTATCCTTGGACGCTGCATAGCGTTTCATAGCTTCTCCGACAATCTGAACATCGCTGCCGCTGCCGCGCAGGATGTCACACAGCGTCCGTTCCAAATCGTAAACACGAATCGGATTGCCGGAGGGGGATTCAATTTCAATTCTGCCGAACTCGTAGTTTTCCGGCACGACGCGCTTGATGATTAAGTTCTCCTGCTTCAAGGACGGGGCATTGTAGCCCTTGGGAAAGGTCATCGTATATTTCGCCGGGGTACGGTCTGAATAGCCCAGCAGATACAAGGCGGTATCGTGCGAGTAAATCCCGCGCCCATACTTGCGCTGCAAGAGGTAAAAATCGTCCTCCCATGCGCTGCTCCGCACATACAGGCCGCGCCCGAAGCGGTACATCTCACCGCTCTTGACAAACTCCTGTAAAATACTGCGGTGCAGTCCAGCTTCCGTCACCTGCGCTGCGGTGATCGTACCGTCCTCAGACGCTTCCAGCAGTTCTTCGATTTTCTCCTTGGCGTTCATGCTTCTCACCTCGCTTTGACAATCACACATTATATTATACGAAAATAATGTGCAGTTGTCAACCGCGAAACGACGAACACACATTAAATTGTTTGGAAATAATGTGTGAATGTCAGAGAAGCTACAAGGCTTTGTCCTGTTCCTGCCCACGATTGGGGGACAGGATGCTGTCGATGTTCTGCTTGACGGCATCGTATTCCTGCATACGTTTTTTCAGGCTTCCGTACTCAGCGTACAGCCGATCCTTTTCTTCGGTCAGTCTGGAATATTCCTCACGCAGCTTGGCAAGGTCGGGGAGCTTGTCACCGACGCCCGCCGTTTTCAGCGCCCGCGCCGACGCTTCAAAGAGAATGATTTCGCGCTCACGTCCGCGCAGATACTTTTCCTTATCACGGGATTTTTTGTATTCGCTATACAGCGGTTTTAGTCCCTTGTAGGTGGCAGTATGCTTTATCAGCAGCGCCAGATCAGACAGGCGGTGTTCCGCCGTTTTCAGCGCAGCGGCTGTTTGCTCGTTGTTGTCCTGAAGCTCTGTGATTTTCTGCTCCAAATCGGTATAGTGGGAAATGCCGTGCTGGTCGAGAAATACCATTGTGCGGGCGGCGCGTTTTAGGTTCTCAATTTTTGCCCAGCGTTCATATCCTGCGGATTGCTGCGCCTTGATGCAGGTTTCAATGTCAATCAGCAGCGACACGCCGCTGCGTTCCGGCTTCGGCGTTTTCAGAATGACTTTGCCCTTGATGCGTTCGGCTATGGCTTCCTCGGTGTAGGCTTCACCCAACGTCTTTGCACGGGTGAATCGCGCCTGACCGGGAGCGCGGAATGAGATATACTTTCCACGCTTGATTTCATACCCCTCGGCTTCCAGCCGACGCAGGAGGTCGTCAATGCCTTTGGAAATGGGAATGAGCCTGTCGATGGCGATTTTCAGCTTTTGCTTATAGCTTGTCCCTTTCCGCTGCGCGTCCCATTCGGCATACTGCTTGCCGCGCTCCGCGCCGGGTGTGACAACGGACAGCCCGTTTTCCCGGCACAATCTATCGCTGACGCGGCGGATCTGCGCGTAGCTTTTGCGGTTGGAAATGTATTTCTTATGTTCCGCAAAATCCACAGCACAGAAAATGATATGGTTATGGCAATGCTCCTTGTTGATGTGAGTAGCAATGACATATTCATACTTGCCGCCGAGGATTTCATCGGCAAGCTGCCGCCCGATCTCGTGGGCTTGCGCATAGCTGACCTCGCCCGGCTCAAAGGCCTGTATCAGGTGGTGGGCGAGATTGTTGCCTTTCTGCATGGCAAGCAGCCGTGTTTTCTCAAACTCAAGGTCTGCGGTTTCCACGGCGCAGCCGAACGAGGACACCAGCAGCTTATCGTCGGTCTTTGCAGGATCAACGATATAGTCAATAGCTTTTTTCAAGGTGCTTTTGATAGGATGGATCTTTGTAATTGCCATATCTCCGCCATCGCCCCCTTGATGTCCTCAATGTCCTGCGCATAGAGCGTTCCCGTAGCGTTCACGCGCTTTGCAATCTGATTGATGTTTGTGCCGATTTTTTGCAGCTCGGCGGTCATTGCTTTCACGTCGCTGTAATCCAGCCGGATCACATAGCCATCTATGAGCATTTTTCGCGCATAAACGGAGAAACAGCCCGTTCCCATCTGCTGCATTTTACGCTCGATCATTGCCCGTTCCTCGGCAGTCACGGGAACGCGCAGCACGATATTCCGCGTTCGGTTTGCCATTTGTTCACCGTCCTTTCCGCTCCGAATAAGGGTTTGGGATTATCCCAATAAGCAAAGCACAGACGGTGCTTTTTCGGGAGTGTGGCTACACTCCCTATGCTTGCTACGGTATCTCCCTCACTACTACAACGGCGGCACAGCCGCAATTTGGCAAACTGAAAGCAAACTTTCTCAAAAGAAAAACGCCATGAACTATCTGTTCATAGCGTTCCTTATACCGTATTCAATTTTCTCCCTCGCTGTCTGCTCTTGCGTCCAGCAGTGCTTGTGCTGTTGCCGTGAGGATTTTGATTTCCGCATCTGTCAGCTCGTCCAACAGGGTTTCAAACTGCATACGCTCCGTAGACTTGCCCTCCATAGTTTCACCATGAAGAATCTGATCCACAGAGATATGATAGCGGGACATCAACTCTAAGAATACCTGTACGCTTGGATGCTGTCCCTTGTTTTCAATGTTGGCGAGATAGCGCGGCGAAATAAACAGCGCGTCGGCCGCCTTATTCCGGGATTCTTTCTGCTTTGTGCGCCCAGCTTTGATTGCTGCACCATACGGCTTGAAGTCGATTTTCGCAACAGGGCGCTTTTCTTTTTTTGCTCTTTTAGACATTTTCAATCACCCTATTACATTCTACTGTTCCCCTTTCTTTTGAAATATGTCTTGATTATTCAATGCAGCAGCTTAAATAATTCATATTACAGGAAGCGCTAAGCGGCGTGACCTCTTGCAAATATCTGAATAATGCAAAAACGCCATCTCGTGAAATTACGAGATGGCGTTTTTTGACGAAGCATGTATCGTATGTGAATACATGAAATGCGCACTTTATAGAACATATCGAAACGGGCGTACAATAATACGCAACAGCGATTGAAGGACTTGTTTGGTAGCTGAAACTTTTGGTGTTATATACAATTCTCCCGTAACTGTCACTCCGTCTGGTGATATGGTTTTGCCCTCGTACATCATCTGCTGTGCTTCATCCCGAAGTATAGCATTTAGTGCAGGACAGTCTATCAACAGCATCATTTCCGTATCCAGATAGGCACTACGCATATCCCAGTTAAATGATCCGATGATGCTAATTCGATCATCAATCAGAATCGTTTTAGTGTGCATGGAGAAGCTGCCGTTCCACTCACATATATCAACACCCGTTTCTAAAATATCATCCCTATGATTGAGATAATCAGCGCAGCCCCACGGATTTGCTCCACTCTGCGGCGCGTTGGTAATGACCTGTACCTGTACATTGTCGGTGACCTTTTTGAGTGCATTATACATAGCTTGGTTGCAGATCATGTATGGGGTTTGCAACACAATATTTTGTTCACCCTTCTGCATCAGCGTTGTCAAGGTATTCAGAAGCATCGGCTCCTTATTCCACGCAGTGCAATCACCACTTAAAAGTGCGACTTCATTTGTCTGGAGCGTTTCTGTCTCCCAGTTAATCGCTGTTAACTGTTTTGCGTCATTGATCTCAGTCCAACGTCTTGCAAGAATGGCAGTAGCTTTTTTAACCCTGTGATTCTCAGCCTCTGCGTGGAATGCACGGTTGGTATCAAGTAACCATATCCTATCAAAATATTCTAACAAGGTATTAGCGGACGCTGTTGTGAAACCGCCGTTGTATACGACTATATCACGATCTATGTTCTGACGTGACGTACCCCCACTCCCAAGGAATAAGTCGCTGGTGTTCCGCCCACCCATAAGATATGTAGATCGGTCGATAATCAAGTATTTATCGTGGCAGCGATAATTGACCGTCCAAAGTTGCGTCAGCCGAATAGGGTTGTAGAATTTGACCTCCACATTGTCGTGCGCTGCCAATGCCTGAAACACATCACTGCCGCTTAAATGCAGTTGCGCATTGATTCCGTCAATAATGAGCCGTACTTGTACGCCGCGCTCTGCCGCGCCCCAAAGCGCCGCGATCACATCTGTTCCACTGCTGTCGGCGCGGAAGTCAAAGGTTGAGAGAATGATTTCTTCCTGTGCCGAACGAATGAGCCTCAGCCTCCAAAGAAGTGCATCCTCGTTATTGTCAATCAAGCAAACTCGTTCAGACGTTGTTATGGATACTTCTGCCTGCGTATCACTCTTTTCATGTGTTCCAATCAGCGGAGGAATAATTAAAGAAACAAGTAGATATATCAAAAAGCATAATGACACACCTAAAACTAGTTTGAAGCATTTTATGCGAAAGGTTTTTTTCATGTTTGATTCGATTTCTCCAAGCAAATCATTTTTTCCTGAGTTGCTAATTTTATCTGCAAAATTGACTTATTTATGAGGACTATCATAATCTGCACGCGCTGGAACACAAGAGCAACTTTTTGAAATAACGTACCTTTGAGGAGTCTGGACTGGCTCCTCTTTTTTGTTGCACAAATTGTGCAGGCGGTGCTTGCACAATTATCAACCTAACATCTGCATTCCATACAATCTCGATATTGTCCTCCTGTTGTTCTGCGTTATGCTTTCTCCGTGCATTTTCGTATTATTTATTCTGCCATCTGACTTCGCCCTTGGACAGAAGCGGATAACAGATCAGCTGATCTGAATCCAGATTTTCCGCATGCATGTCAACCGCTGTGATCTGATGATTATCATAAGTCGTATAATAATAAATACCTTTTGCTGTATTACAACAGGACGTGTATATCGTGATCTCATATTTGCCTTCTGTCACCTCACAGCATCCACGCTGCTGATCTACGGATCCTAAGATATGGAAGAACTGGCTTACACTCTCATCCTCTTCTTCACCGGAGATCGAATTTAATTTTGTAAAGGCAACTTTCACAAATCTTGACTGGCTGGAAAGATCTCCAGGTATTCCCATTCCACCCATTCCTCTGCTATATGCATCAAGCTGTAATACTCCTGCAAAAGTACTCTCCGGCTGTTTTCTGGATACTCCGGCATAATTATTCAGTGCAAACATCTGACTCGGGAATGGTGGATTATTGGTAAGCACTCCTACCGGATTATCATATACATGCAGCCCATCTTTCATAGACTCAACAACGATACAGGAGTCTTTGTCTGCAATGATCCAGTGAAGCTGTGCTGTCGGCAGCTGTTCACTGAATGCTGTGCCTGTCAGTCTCATTGCTGCCAGCTTCTCTCTCGCCTCTGCTACAGTAGCACACTGTGTAAGGATCCATGGGATGAACTCGAACTGTGCCACCTGGCTGACTTCTGTTTCATCTTCCGGCAAAGCTTCTTCATATGCCGCATTGCCGACAAAATTAAGACCTGCCATTCCAAGGCCTTTTTCATTAACAGCATCATAATAAAGCGGATAACCTCCTGCAACAAATGCCATTCCGATCAAAGCATAATGGCTTTTTATCTTCCCGGCAAACCGGAAATCAAATTCGTAATTTCTTGGCGTTATCGTGATCTGTTCCCCATAGGAAAATTCATAATCAAGCGTTCTGCCCATATAAAAATCTTTTGTTTTGTAAGTTGCTGCTGTACACATATCGAACACCTCTTCTTTCTGCTATAATAGTCCTGCAAACAATCTCATAAACAACTGTCCGAGCCATAAATATGCACTCCGTCCTGTGCGGTACTTTTCGGTCACTTCCCTGCATTCATTCGAGGATTTTTCTTTACACAATAACTCCATATAATTACCGGAATCAGACAAAGCCGAAAAAAAGAAAGAAGATTAGGAACCGTAATAATTCTATTCAAATTTTCTTCCTGATTCACTTCACTCTGCATGTACGGTCACCT
>OMCA01000261.1_pt1 | contig 32819 bp, 27 predicted proteins | sample 1673621 | NCBI WGS metagenome assembly OMCA01 (sample SAMEA103958117, study PRJEB25191) | human gut metagenome | biome: human-associated habitat [ENVO:00009003]; feature: intestine environment [ENVO:2100002]; material: feces | place: Germany | collected 2013/2015
GCTTCAGGAATTAAGAAAGAGTCGAGGTTTGACACAGGAAGAATTAGCCGAGGCATTATTTGTTTCCAGAACCGCTATTTCAAAATGGGAGTCCGGAAGAGGATACCCAAGCATAGATTCATTAAAGGAAATATCCAGCTATTTTTCTGTATCAATTGATGATTTGTTATCTGGAGAGCAATTGATTTTCATAGCAGAAAAAGAAAACAAATCAAATCTCAATGGCGTATGCGATTTGTTATTGGGGTTTGTTGACTTGTTTTCACTGATGCTGATATTTCTTCCGCTGTATCCCAAACCGGTCAATGGATATATCTATTCGGTAAATCTCTTAGGATATGTAGATGGAAATGCTTTCATAATCAGGATCTATTGGGCATTGTTTATCAGCTTGACGATTGCCGGAATCGTGAAAATACTGATGGTCTATTTCAAGTTTGAAAAGGGCAAAAAAGCGGTTACATTCATCTCTGTAGGACTCAGTATCATTGCTGTTTTGTTTTTGGCTATGGCGAGAGAGCCGTATGCGATAACAGTAACGTTCCTGTTATTGCTTATCAAAGGCATTCTGCTTTATAAGCAGGCTAAGGCAGGTCGATAAGATATTGTGCCCTGCAACTTCCAGTTTGTAGACCTAAAATAGAATACAGTTCCTTACATAGCAGTCATGTACTTCGGTGCCTGGCTGCTAATTTTTTTGCGAAAGGAGCAGTATCGAATGAAGCTTGTATTAGCGGAAAAGCCCTCGGTTGCCATGAGTCTCTCGAAGGTGATCGGGGCAAATCAGCGCGGGGACGGTTATATGGAGGGCAATGGCTACTTTGTCAGCTGGTGTGTGGGGCATCTGGTGGAACTTTCCCAGCCGGAAGCCTATGATGAAAAGTATGCAAAGTGGAAGTATGATGATCTTCCGATTTTGCCGGAACATTGGCAGTATCAGGTATCTGCCAGCACGAAAAAGCAGTTCGGAATCCTGAAAAAGCTCATGCAGCGGAAAGATGTGGAGAGTCTGATCTGTGCAACCGATGCAGGGCGTGAGGGAGAACTGATTTTCCGACTGGTTTACCATCAGTGCGGCTGCAAAAAGCCGGTGGAACGACTTTGGATTTCCTCGATGGAGGACAGTGCGATCCGGGAAGGCTTTCAGAAGCTCAGACCGGGAACAGAATATGATGCCTTATATGAGGCGGCTTTATGCCGGGAGCGAGCCGACTGGATTGTCGGAATCAACGCCACCCGGCTTTTTTCATGTCTGTATGGGCAGACCCTGAATGTGGGGCGCGTGATGACACCAACGCTTGCGATGGTGGTTATGCGAGATGCAGCAATCCGGGCGTTCAAGCCGGAGTCGTTCTACTCGGCAGAATTAAAATTTCGGGATTTTCAAGCGGGCGGTGAGCGAATGAAAGAAAAAGCAGAAGCAGAAAAACTGGTGGCAGAGTGTTGCCAGGCAGGAAGTGCCATCATTACCAAGGTAGAGCAGAAAGAAAAATCAGAGAAGCCCCCGGCCTTGTTTGATCTGACATCGCTTCAGAGAGAAGCAAATCGGCAGCTGGGATTCACTGCCCAGCAGACCCTGGATTACACACAGGCTCTGTACGAGAAGAAACTCGTAACCTATCCCCGTACCGACAGCCGGTATCTGACGGATGATATGGCACCGCTGGTGCCGGAACTTGTTTCTGTGATCCAGCAGAGCTTTCAGATTCAGGCGGATGTACCGGCACCGGTGAATGCGGCGCAGGTCATCAATTCTAAGAAAGTCACCGATCACCATGCCATTATCCCTACAAAAACAGCGGCAAGTTATGACATTTCCTCTCTTCCCAGTGGAGAACAGGCGATCCTTACCATGTTGGCTGTACGGCTGATTTGTGCAGTCGGAACACCTTGCCTCTATGCAGAAACCGTAGTAGAAGCGGAGTGCGCCGGTCAGAAGTTCCGAACGAAAGGCAAAACAGTCACGGATATGGGCTGGAGACAGTATGCAGGAAAGCCGGTTGAAGAGACTGAGAAGAATGCAGAGGCAGGTGAACTTCCGATACTTTCGGAAGGCATGACACTGGAACTTGCCGGTGTCGATCTGAAAGAAGGCAAGACCAGCCCACCCAAGAGGTTTACCGAAGATCTTCTGCTTTCAGCGATGGAAAGTGCCAGCTCGGATGAATTTCCGGCCGGTGTAGAGCGAAAAGGCATCGGCACACCGGCTACACGCGCTGCCATCATCGAAAAACTGGTGCAGAAAGGGTTTATCGAGCGCAGGGGTGATAAGAAAACGAAATACCTTTGCTCTACGGACAAGGGAAATGCACTGGTGACGGTGGTGCCGGAACAGATTCAGTCCCCATCCATGACGGCAGACTGGGAGGAAAAACTGCTGAAAATAGAACACGGCGAGTATGACGGTGATGCCTTTATGGGAGAAATCAGCAGCATGGTTAGCGGACTTGTTAAAACTTACGAGGCTGTAAAAGGAGCCGATGTGCTGATGCAGCCGGAACGCAAGGTCATTGGCTCCTGTCCCGCCTGCGGCAGTGATGTCTGTGAAACGGCAAAGGGTTGGTTTTGCAGGGATAAGAACTGTAAATTTGCACTCTGGAAGGAAAACAGATTCTTTCAGACACTGGGAAAGCAGATGACAGAGGAACTGGCAAAGCAACTGGTAAATCAGGGAAAAGCACGGCTTACCCATTGCTATTCCAGGAAGTCCAATCGTTACTATGACACAACCGTTCATGTAGAGACCGGCGAGGACGGTGCAGCAGCATTTAAGCTGGAGTTTGGAGGTAAAAAATGAGCATGAAAATGATGAATGCAGCTTATCTGGTGGATAATGTCGCGTTGCTTTCCTTGCAGGAAAAGCAGGACGGTGTGGAGTTCCACTGTTTTGATATGGGCAGCAAGGTGCAGATTGCCGAGGGACACATGGGTTGGGATGTGTTGGATAAACAATCGTTTTCTACTCTCGAAGAAAGCGCGAGGGTGGCAGCACTCAAGGAGATTCCCCGGCTGGACGGTCTTACCGTTGCGCCGGTAGCTCCGGAGATGCTGGAGCAGATGCGCGGCGGCAGAAAGGTTCTTTGGCAGATGAAAAAGGCTGATACTGAGCTGGAGAATGCTAAAAATATTCGGTTTATCACCAGCAGCTACGAGGATCGGTTCAAAATTCCGGATGGCAGTGCGGTGGAGATTGAGTATCCGAATCGGAAGTTCTCAGCTCGCTGCGAATATATGGACGAATATCATTTGCGCCTGGGGTATGATGTTTTGCACATCTGTCAGCTGGCAGAAATGCTGGAACGCGGCGGTGGTACATGCCGCCCGGAGCCGCTGATTACGGAAGAACGCAGTGCATGGGATTTGGGAAGCAAGGGCTTTCTTGCCATTCAGACCTGTGAGGACGGTTACGACTATACCTTATATCATAAGGACTTTATGGAAATTGACGGTGGACAGATCGACAACCCGGAAATCAGCATGAATGCAGCCAGAGACCAGATTCTTTCGGATTATGGGTTCGGTGGCCGCACCATGACGCGGATTGACTATGATGAACTTTGTGATCGTGCAGAGGAAGCGGAAATCAGCAGACGGGAATCTGTGCTGGGTAAACTCTCGGATTTGTCTTCCAGAACGGATACGCCGGTGAAAGCTGCCAAGGCGAAGGAGGCAGAGCGATGAAATACAAGCTTACGAAGGCAGAGCAGGAAACCGTCATCAATTTTGACAATGAACTGGATACTGCCAGTATTTACACCCATGACAGCCGCCTGATTAAGAAGCTCCGGGAACTGCGAAAACAGTATCCGGAGCAGTTTATTTTGGAGCACCGGGAGCATGGGTCGGTCACTTATACGATTCCGAAACGCTGTGTTGGTATCCGACCGCCGTACAGTGAAAAGCGGCGGGAACAGCAGCGACAGGAAGCAAAGGAAAACGGCCTGCCGTTTATGGAGAAGGGAGAAATGAACGATGGCAAGAATTGAAAAATGGGATGAAGTGCATGGAAATCAGGCACCGGACGAAAGAATGATGGCATTTCTCGACAGTACTACCGACCAGTATGCGATTTTGCAGCTTCGCCGCATCGAGGATACGGTATATGAACGCTTTTCGTCTATGCGCGAACTGGAACGGATGGGGCTGGAACCGGATATTGACCATTACGAGGTGGTGTATACGGCTCCGCTTCTTCCCTACAAGGATCAGAATACGATGTTGGAGGAACTGTATGCGAAATTCAATGTTTCCCGCCCTGATGATTTTACTGGGCATAGTCTTTCTGTGTCTGACATCGTGGCTTTACGGCAGAATGGTGTTGTAAGCTGTCACTATGTGGATTCCATCGGCTTCCAGGAGCTGCCCGGATTTTTGAAACCGGAGAATTATCTGAAAGCCGCAGAAATGGCAATGGAAGACGATTACGGTATGATTGACGGCGTAATCAATAACGGAAAGAAGGAAGAACCGGCGGAGAAAGCATCGGTTCTGGATCAGCTGAAGGAAAAGCAGGAGGCGGTGCCGCCTGCACCGCCTCGTAGGTGCTGCGAAGAAAAGGAGTTATAAATGCGTTTTACGGATGACGAATGGATGCTCATGATGCTTTACAGCCCTGGCACACGGACAGGGCTGATTGCAGAGCTTCAGATGATGCAGAAAAGTCTGACCGGCAGAGATAGAAACCTGCGCAGGTGGACGGCCTCGCTGCTTGCGAAACTGGCAGAGATGACGGATGCAGAATATGAGGCACTGGAATTATATCCGGACGAATAATGGAGAGGAGGAAAAAGACAGATGATGACGAAAACGGCTTATTATATGCAGATGGCACAGGAAGCTGCGGCACAGATCACTGGAAGCAAAGAGCAGTGGACAGCGTTTCTGACCACATCCGCACGGCTTTATAAGTATCCATTTGCGGAGCAGCTGATGATCTATAAGCAGAGACCAGAAGCAACGGCCTGTGCAGAGTACGATCTTTGGAATGATCGGATGAACCGCTATGTGAAGCGTGGCTCCAAGGGCATTGCTCTTTTGGACATGCGCGGCGAGCAGCCGAAACTGCGGTATGTATTTGATGTGGCAGATACCGGAGAACGGAAGAATTCCCGACCGGTACAGCTCTGGAAAATGAATGCGGAGCATGAGCAGCCAATCATTCGCGCACTGGATACAGCATTTGATGTTTCTGCCGGTGCTGGGTCTCTGGAAAATCATATCATGGAAGCGGCAGAACGCCTTGCAAGGGATTACTGGGAGGAAAACCGCAGGCAGATCAGTGACATCGTTGCAGATTCCTATCTGGAAGGATATGATGAACTCAACATCGGAGCTTCCTTTAAGAGAGCTGCCGCTGTCAGCATCGCATATTCCGTCTTTACCCGGACGGTGGGCAATGCAGATGACTATTTTGAACACGAGGATTTTCTGGACATCTTTGATTTTAATACGCAGGCTGCCGCCAATGTGCTGGGAACTGCGGTCAGCGAAATGTCCAGCCAGATCTTCCGGGAAATTGAACGCACGATCCGAACCTATGAAAGAGACAAGCAGGTAGAAAGGAGCCAAAACTATGATGGAGCTGAATTACACGAAGAACGGCGATTACCTGATTCCGGACATCCAGTTGTCGGTGCAGGAACAGAAGCCCCTGGGCAAGTACGGAAGGATGCGCAGAGCATTCCTGCAGGAGAACAACACGCTGCTGTACAATCACCTGATCCTGACCGAGAAGCTGTACCCGCACCTGTGGGAGATTCAGGAGACCGCGACCGCACGGATGGAGCAGATGATGGCGGATCTTCTGAAAGCGAATCCGGCACCGGACAAGAAATCGAACCAGATGGCCTGGGTGCAGCACATGAACATGCTGAAAGCGCAGGCAGAGGAAGTTATTCTGACGGAACTTATCAACAGTTAAACTTTATGAGCCTGTTTCAGTCCGAAGCAGAGCAGATTCAGAAAATTGATGCGGCGGCAGAGAATGCAGCCAGAGAAGCGGAGAGCGAAAAGCCCTCCGCTTTTGTCATTTCTGAGGATGAAATCGACCGGATGCTGCGGACGGGCTCTAATTTTGAAGGCGGAAAAATCCGTATTTATGCGCTGTATCAGCAGCAAGGGGACGCAAAAGAACGAGCTGCATTTCTGAAAGCGGAATACGGTCTTGGCGGTCACAGCTATACCTTTATGGATGGCAGTCGTGGTTTTGCCGATTATGACGGAAAAGGCATTCTGCTTCGCAATTACGGACATGACCGGGAAGTGCGCCTCACATGGTCGGCGGTGGATAAGCGGTTAGACCGGCTTGTGGAAAATGGTCAGTACCTGACTGCGCTGGAAATGGAAGAGTATCGGAAGCTGGAGCAGGAATATGGTGCACCGCTTCCCATGCCGACTGCCGCCCATGTATTTCCGCCAACGCCACCGGAACACTATGATACCGGAAATGAGCGTGTGGACAATATGCTGAATACGGCTGCGGATGTATATGCCCGGAGTGAACTGGCGGCACCACAGCGGTTTACCGTGATGGAGACAGACGATGGTTATGCGGTCTGGGATGATATTCAGGACGGCATTCATGTAGAGCCGGATGGTGTCAGCGAAGAGTTTACCAGCGAATGGGAGGCAGAGACCTACCGCCAGCAGTTGATTGAAAAAGTTCAGGAACGGGAAGCAAAAGACTGGCTCTATGTTGAACAGAGCAAGCAGAATTTGCAGCAGGACATTCCATTCCCGGATGTGGAATCCGAAGAAGCACCGGAACCGGCTCACGCAGAGACAGATCCTCTGGTACTGGAAATGCAGGAACACGCCAGAGAACTTGCCAGAGAGTCTGGCTATGCACCGGATGAACGATTTGTAGTCACGATGACCGGCGAGAATTTTCCGGATTTTAAAGATGCGTTTGCCATCTGGGATTATGTTAAAGAAGAGTATTACGGATATTCAGACGGAAAAGTGCAGACATTTGCCGATTATGTGAGTGCGTCAGAGGCAATGCAGGAGATTCGCAGCAGAGCTATGGAGGCTGAAAAAGAGCCTGCAACTGTGCAGCCAAAACCCGCAGCTCCGGTGCAGCCGGATTATCGTGTTGGCGATACGCTGTATCTGGACGGAAAGGCATTTACGATTGAAAAAGTCGGGCTTTTCGATGTGGAGCTTCGGGACCCGGATTCCGTGTATCCGATCTTCCGCTCGGAAAGCAAAGAAAATCTGGCAAGACTTTTGGGGCATGAGGAAAATGTTCACCTGCACAATCTGGTGGTTGATCTGAATTCTGGAAAAGAAGAAGCGTTCCGGGCAGGGCATGAAGCAAAACATGCGGAGAACTACCGCATCAACAGCTTTCACCTCGGCGAAGGCAGTCCTAAGCAGAAATTCCGTGCCAACATGGATGCCATCTACACGCTGAAAGCCTTAGAAAATCAGCATAGGGATGCGACACCGGAGGAACAGGAAACGCTGGCCAATTATGTCGGCTGGGGCGGGCTGGCAGATGCCTTTGACGCAGAGAAAACTGCCTGGGCTGGCGAATATAAGGAGCTGAAAGCAGCTCTTACGGAAGAAGAATATGCCGCAGCCAGGGCTTCGACTCTGAATGCGCATTACACCAGCCCTACCGTGATCCGTGCAATCTATGAAGCATTGGACGGTATGGGATTTGAGAAAGGCAATATTCTGGAACCGTCGATGGGTGTCGGCAACTTCTTCGGTATGCTGCCGGATTCCATGCTGGGAAGCAGACTGTATGGTGTGGAACTGGATTCCATCACCGGGCGCATTGCGCAAAAGCTGTATCCGCAGGCAGAAATCAAGGTGGCAGGCTTTGAAACCACCGACCGGCGCGACTTCTATGATCTGGCCGTGGGCAATGTGCCCTTTGGCAACTACCGTGTCAGCGATAAGCCCTATGATAAACTCGGATTTTCTATCCACAACTATTTCTTTGCCAAGGCATTGGATCAGGTTCGTCCCGGTGGCATCGTGGCCTTTGTTACCAGCCGCTATACGATGGATTCCAAGAATCCGGACGCGCGAAAGTATCTGGCGCAACGGGCAGAACTGCTGGGAGCCATTCGACTTCCTAACAACGCATTCCGTGCCAATGCCGGTACAGATGTAGTGTCGGATATCATTTTTCTGCAAAAGAGAGACCATCCCATTGATATCGAACCGGATTGGGTGCATCTGGGGCTGACATCGGAGGGGATTACCCTCAACAGCTACTTTGTTGACCACCCGGAAATGGTGCTGGGTGAGATTACAACGGAAAGTACCCAGTACGGCAAGGAAGAATGTACGGTCATTCCGATTCCAGATGCGGATCTGGGAGACCAGCTGCATGAGGTGGTGCAGCACATCGGCGGTCATTATGAAGCACAGGAGCTGGCACCGGAGGAAGAGTTGTCCTTGCAGGGCGAAACTATTCCGGCAGACCCAAATGTAAAGAACTTCTCCTATGCGGTGGTGGACGGGGATGTTTATTTCCGCGAGAACAGTATCATGCGGAAAGCTGACCTTTCTGCGACAGCCACCGGCAGGATCAAGGGCATGGTGGAGCTTCGCACCATCGTGCAGGAACTGATCGACTATCAGCTGAACGATTATCCGGAGGACGCGATTGCCCAGAAACAGCGGGAACTGAATGTAGCCTATGACCGATTCTCCGATCAGTATGGACTTATCAATTCCCGTGCAAATGCACAGGCTTTTTCGGAAGATTCGTCTTATTATCTGCTTTGCTCTCTGGAAAATGTAGACGAAAACGGCAGGCTGGAATCCAAGGCAGATATGTTCACCAAACGGACGATTCGACCGGAACGGGCTGTTACCAGCGTAGATACTCCGGCAGAAGCTCTGGCAATCTCCATCGGAGAGCGCGGCAGAGTGGATTTGCCCTATATGTCGGAGCTTTTAGGTACACCGGGAGAATTTGAAAAAATCCAGCAGGAACTGCATGGTGTCATTTTCAAAGACCCGATGACGCAGGGCGGCGAGGAAACCGGCTGGGTGACGGCTGATGAATATCTGTCCGGCAATGTCCGGGAAAAACTCCGCGTGGCAGAACTGGCTGCGGCTTCTGACCCTGCCTTTGCGGTAAACACGGAATATTTGAAGAAAGCACAGCCGAAAGACCTGGATGCGTCGGAGATTGATGTGCGCCTTGGTGCCACATGGGTCAATCGGGATTATATCCAGCAGTTTATGGAAGAAACCTTTGAACCGCCGTTCTATCTGCGCAGAAATATTGAAGTGAAATTCTCTCCCATGACGGCAGAATGGCAGATCACCGGTAAGAGTACACCGAGCCGGAATGATGTTCATGCCTATATGACCTACGGCACCAGCCGTGCCAATGCCTATCGAATTCTGGAGGATACGCTGAATCTGCGGGATATTCGTATTTACGATACCGTGGAGGATGCAGACGGCAAGCAGAAGCGGGTTCTGAATAAAAAGGAGACCACCCTCGCCCAGCAGAAACAGCAGGCCATTAAGGATGCGTTCCAGAACTGGGTGTGGAAAGACCCTTATCGCCGTGCGGACCTGGTGGAAAAGTATAACGAGCTGTTCAACAGTACCCGTCCTCGTGAGTACGATGGCTCTCACATCCGCTTTGGCGGCATGAATCCGGAAATCCGGCTGCGGGAACACCAGCAGAATGCCATTGCTCATGTGTTGTACGGTGGCAATACGCTGCTGGCCCACGAAGTTGGTGCCGGCAAGACCTTCGAGATGGCAGCTTCTGCTATGGAGGCAAAACGGCTGGGACTGTGCCAGAAATCCATGTTTGTCGTTCCGAATCATTTGACCCTTCAGTGGGCAAACGAGTTTCTGCGCCTGTATCCGAGTGCAAAACTGCTGGTGGCAAGCAAAAAGGACTTTGAAACGGCCCGCAGAAAGAAGTTCTGCGCACGAATTGCTACTGGTGATTACGATGCAGTCATCATCGGGCATTCCCAGTTTGAGAAAATTCCGGTGTCCGCAGAACGGCAGGAGCGGATTTTGACTGCCCAGATTGATGAAATCGAAAACGCCATTGCTGAGATGAAATCCCAGAATGGCGAACGTTTCTCCATCAAACAGATGGAAAAGACCCGGAAAGGATTGGAGGCGAGATTGGAGAAACTCCGGGCAACCGACCGAAAAGACGATGTGATTACCTTTGAGCAGCTGGGCGTAGACCGACTGTTTGTAGACGAAGCACATGCCTTTAAGAATCTGTTCCTCTACACAAAAATGCGCAATGTTGCAGGCTTGTCCACATCGGAAGCGCAGAAATCTTCGGATATGTTTATGAAGTGCCAATATATGGACGAGTTGACAGGCGGGCGCGGCATCATTTTTGCGACCGGCACCCCGGTTAGCAACAGCATGACGGAGCTTTACACCATGATGCGGTATCTCCAGTACGGTACGTTGCAGCAGAAAGGGCTGACCCATTTCGACAGCTGGGCTTCTACCTTTGGTGAGACCACCACAGCCATTGAGCTGGCACCGGAAGGAACCGGATACCGGGCAAGAACAAGATTTGCAAAATTCTTCAACCTGCCGGAGCTGATGAATATGTTCAAGGAAGTGGCAGATATCAAGACTTCCGATCAGCTGCATTTGCCGGTGCCGGAGGCAAAATTTGAAACCGTGGTGGTGCAGCCTTCGGAGCATCAGCAGGCGATGGTGGCGGAGCTTTCGGAACGGGCGGCGGCTGTGCATTCCGGTGTGGTAGACCCGTCGGTCGATAACATGCTGAAAATCACATCGGATGGCAGAAAGCTGGGCCTGGATCAGCGATTGATGAATCCGCTCCTGCCGGATGACCCAAATAGCAAGCTCAACGCCTGTGTGCGGAATGTGCTTCGGATTTATGAGGAAGGACAGTCGGATAAGCTGACCCAGTTGCTGTTCTGCGACCTCAGCACGCCGAAGAACGATGGAACCTTCAATGTCTATGAGGATATCCGCGCCAAACTAATTCAGTCCGGTGTGCCGGAAGAAGAAATCGCATTTATTCATGATGCCGATACCGAGGCAAAAAAGAAAGATTTGTTTGCCAAAGTGCGTACCGGACAGGTACGGGTGTTGTTAGGTTCGACACAGAAGATGGGTGCAGGCACGAACGTGCAGGACAGGCTGGTGGCCGTGCATCATCTGGATGTGGGCTGGCGGCCTGCGGACATGACCCAGCGAAATGGTCGTATCATCCGTCAGGGAAACCGAAACAAAGAAGTGCAGGTTTATCAGTATGTGACGGAAGGAACTTTTGATGCCTACCTCTATCAGACACTGGAGAATAAGCAGAAATTTATCAGCCAGATCATGACCAGCAAATCTCCGGTACGTTCCTGTGATGATGTAGATGAGCAGGCTCTTTCCTATGCAGAGATCAAGGCACTTTGTGCCGGAGACCCGCAAATCAAGGAGAAAATGGACTTGGATGTAGATGTTGCAAGGCTGAAAGTATTGAAGGCGGATCATCAGAGCCAGCAGTACCGATTGGAAGATAAATTGATGAAATATTTCCCTGCGGAGATTGAGAAAACGCAGGGGTTCATCAAGGGCTTTCAGTCGGATATTCGGACGGTGGCGGCACATCCGCTGCCGGAAGAGGGATTCTGCGGTATGGAGGTGAATGGCACACAATTTACTGAAAAAGCCGAGGCCGGTGAAGCAATTCTTGCGGGCTGTAAAGCCAATCAGAGTCTGGAGCCGGTGCCGCTTGGCAGCTACCGTGGTTTCAAGATGGAGCTGACGTTTGACAGCTTCCAGAAAGAGTATCAGGTGCTGCTGAAAGGCGAGATGACCCACCGGGTACCCATCGGCACCAGTGCTGCGGGCAATATCCAGCGTCTGGACAATGCTCTTGCCGGGATTCCTGCAAGGCTGGAGAAGGCGGAACAGCAGCTGGACAATCTTAGGAGCCAGCAGGAAGCTGCGCAGGCCGAGCTTGGAAAAACGTTTCCCCAGGAGGCAGAACTGGCAGAGAAGAGTGCAAGACTGGCAGAACTGGACGCACTGCTGAATATGGATGACCGTGGAAATGATGATCCTGACCGTGAGAATACAACAGAAAAGCCGTCTGTCCTGGCAGAGCTGCGTGACCGTGCTGGTCGCATTCCGCCGATGACACATCGGGATGAGGAGGTGGCACTATGAGTGTTCGGGAACACTGGATCAATGTCCGGGTGAACCCGGAAGAGCTGGCGAGGATTCGTGAAAAGCAGAAGGAATTGGGTATTCGGAATACCGGTGCCTATATGAGAAAGATGGCGATGGACGGGTACTGCGTAAATCTTGATTTGTCGGATGTGGCGCAGGTATCCATCCTTCTTCGCCGATGCAGCAACAACCTGAATCAGTACGCAAAACGCGCCAATGAATCTGGAAGCATCTATGCGGAGGATATCCGGGATTTGCAGAGACGGCTGGATGAACTCTGGGAGATGCAGAAGCTGATCCTGAAGAGGCTTTCTGGTATTCGCTGACGGCGCAAATGTGCGGGATTTCTACAGCACATGGCACAGATGAAACTGTCTGTGCCGTTACATATTTTTTGGTCTACCTGTTGACATCGTGGTGTTTGGCAAGCAGGTACGATAAAATGAAGATGAAAAGAAAAACGAAGGGGTGAAATCCATGAAGATCGTATGTTTTTTGTTGAAGCTGGTGCTGAAAATCCTGTTGCTGCCGGTTGCGTTTCTGCTGCGATTTCTATGCTTTATCTGGAATCTGCTGATGCAGCTATCCCTGTGGGTGCTTTCGCCGGTTATGCTGTTCGTTCTTGGCTGCGGCATCTATTCGGTGGTTCGGGCGAGCTGGACGGATGTGTTCCTGCTGACCCTGATTGAGATGGGGTTGTTCGCAGCTGCGGTTGGTGCGGGTGGCATCATGGAACTGATGGAGCGGCTATGTGAGCGTGTAGAGGATGTTTTGACAATTTGAGTTCAGGAGGGATTTGATGGAGATTCAGTTTATGAAAGATTATTATGATTTACGATACGAGGAAACAGATGGAGAGAATCATTTTGTGGATGAGACTGCTTATCAGGAAAAACAGTCTGAGCAATCGAAGATGGAAGACCAGCTGATGGAAATGGTGGGCGGCAGCGAATCTAATGTGTGGAAGCTTTATGAAAGCATCATGTGCATCTATTTCGACATGGAAGAAATCATCAAGCAGGCCGTTTATTTGCAGGGAGCTTATGACCGAGAACGGATGTTAAAATGAGAATAGTGAATTGGTAAGAGCTGCCTTCGGGTAGCTCTTTTTAGATGGAGGAATAAGGAATGGCGGCTACAAGACTAATTGCGCTGCATATCAATAAAGGAAAGACGGTAGCGCAGTGTCTGGCTGACCGTACTGATTATTCTGAGAATGCAGCAAAGACGGAAGATGGAAAATATATCAGCGCGTATGCCTGTGACGCAAAGACCTGTGATGAAGAATTTCTGCTTTCTAAACGGCAGTATGAGCATATCACCGGTAGAACCCAGGCGCATGATGTGATTGCATATCAGATTCGGCAATCCTTTAAGCCCGGAGAAATCACGCCGGAGGAGGCGAACAAGGTCGGGTATGAGACAGCCATGCGATTCACCAAGGGAAAACACGCATTTATCGTGGCTACCCATGTTGATCGCGCGCACATTCATAACCATATTATTTTTAATTCAACTACATTAGACTGCACCAGAAAATTCCGAGATTTTCGCTTATCCGGTCTTGCGCTGGCAAGGCTCAGTGATATCGTCTGCCTGGAACACCGGTTGTCGGTCATTGTCCGAAAGCCCTACGGGGAGCGGAAGAAGAGAACGGAATACCCGGAGAAAAAGTCGCAGCGGGATGAAATCTGTGAGGCCATTGATGCAGCATTGGAAAGAAAGCCAAAAGACTTCCAGGAACTGATTGGAATTTTGCAGGAAGCAGGGTACGAGTATAAAGATGGAAAACAGCCTGCCCTGCGGGGGAAAGGCCATGCCAGATTTGCCCGTTTCCGTTCTCTTGGTAAAGGATATTCGGTTGAAGAACTCTGTGGAGTGATTGCCGGGAATGCGGTTCACAAAAGCAAATTTGCAGAGAAAACCCGCACAAGCGCACGGTCAGCACAGGTGCATCAGAAGGCGGAGCTGTCGTTCCTGATTGATGTCCGTGCCAAAATGCAGGCAGGCAAAGGCGCAGGATATGCGCGTTGGGCGAAAGTCTTTAATCTGAAGCAGATGGCAAAAGCCATGATGTTTATGGAGGAGCATGGAATCAAGAGTTATGCAGAGCTGAAAGAAAAGGCAGATGGAATTTCTGAAAAATGCGATGCGCTGCTGGAATCTGTAAAGGCAGATGAGGCACGGATGTCGGAAGTGTCGGTGCTGCGGAAGCATCTAATCAATTATGCCAAGACAAAAGATGTTTTTGCCGCGTATAAAGCATCCGGCTACAATCGAGAGTTCTATGAAGCCCATCGAGATATGCTGGTCTTACGCAGCGCAGCGAAAAAGGCGTTTGATGCCTATAAGAAAGAGAACGGTTCTGACAAAAAGCTCCCGCGCATCAGCGAGCTGAACGCAGAGTATGCGATGCTTCTGGAACGAAAGAAAAGCTCCTATGCAGAGTACCGCAAGACCAAATCGGAAATGCAGGATTGGCTTGTGGCGCAGAAGATTGTGCAGGAAATCCTGAAAGAGGACGAACAGAAGAAAGAGCAGCTGCATGAGCAGGGAGAAGAAAATAGAGAGAATAGTAGATGATGGAATGCAGTGCAGGACAGAAAAATCTTCCTGCGCTGCTTTTTTTTGCGCGGATCAAAATACAGGCACCCTGTGTGCATAATAATGTACATTGCATCTGTCATTCTATGTTTGGAAGATATATAATAATATCGAAGCGAATGATGAGAATGTTCTAAATACAAAAAGAAAGAGGAAGACAAGATGGCAGTATGGAGATTACAGGTGAATACAGGAGGCACAAATGTTGCCGACTATTGCTTGAAAAATCATGTCGCAGCAATGGGATGGAGTCTTCGTGAATTAACCCAGGCAGAACGTTCTGGGATACATACATTTTTGGATTACTGTAATCTGGCAAGAACTCAGTACAAATCATTCGACAGTGTATGCCGCATGGTAGAGGATGTGAAAGAAGGAGACCTCCTATGGATGCGCTCAAGAAATGAAGGGAAATACTATATTGCGAGAGTTAAGGCGAACAGTACCTGGGTGTTTCGCGAAGATGCAGTACAGATGGATGCAGCGAATCAGTTGACCAATATAGACTGGTATCCAGCTACAGATAAGGCAGATGAAGAATCTGTTCCTGGTGCTGTGGCAACATCGTTTATTATGGGATCTGCAATCCAGAGAATTAAGAAAAATGGAGTGGAAGAATACAGTCAGATGGTGTATAACCGTGTCCACGATTCAGCGCTGGATCTATTCAATTATCCCGATCCAGCCCTCTCGTTATGTGAGAAGCATTTTTACAGCCTGCTTCAGCCGGAAGATGTTGAGGATTTACTTGCGCTGTGGCTGTATGATACGAAAGGTTACGTTTGCATTCCATCGACAAATAAAATTGCTACGCCAAAGTATGAGTGCGTTTTGGTTGATCCAAATGACCTGAACCGAAAGCATATTTACATTCAGGTAAAGAAGGGTGATGTTGATCTCAATACAGATGACTATTCCGGCCTGAATGGTGAAGTGTATTTGCTTACAACAGAAGGAAACGTTCAGAATGCACAGAAATATTCAAATGTGAAAGTAGCAGATCCAACGGTTATCTATGAATTTGCGATCAATCCGGATAAGTCTCATATCATTCCGGAGAATGTTTTATACTGGGTGAAGTTTCTGACAGAAATAGAAAATAATCGTTTGAAGTTTTCTGCGTGTAAAGGAATCATGTTTGATACGAATATCTCGTATTCAGATACAAATGAATCCGAGATGATTCTCGGAAACAAAATAGCGGCATATGGAGATGCCAAACGGTATATCGACAGCTTTCGCAAAGATGACTATGCTCTTTTTTATTCCAAAGGAAGAGGAATTATTGCAGTTGGACAGATAGTTACAGACACACCAACGGAAGTGGGTGATGAAAAATATCATAGTGTCAGAATGATTGTGCCGGAAAATTTCAATGGAGATGTTAAAGCATTGCCTGCTCTTTCTCCGAATGAGATTAAAACAATTTTGAAGCGGAATTTTTATTGGGCATCGACAATCAAAACACCATTCCTTACAGGAGTACAGGTTGAGATGTTGATTCGTGAACTGAAAAAGAAGCATATCTAACGAGGCGGCAGAAGGGGGGAGAAATAAGCAATGCCCTTACAGATTATCAGAAACGATATTACAAAAATGAGCGTTGACGCAATCGTCAATGCGGCTAACACGTCTCTTTTGGGCGGCGGCGGTGTAGACGGCTGCATTCATCGTGCCGCCGGACCGGAGCTGCTTGCAGACTGCAGTATGCTACATGGCTGCGAGACCGGCAGCGCAAAAATCACAAAGGGGTACCGTTTACCCTGCAAATATGTGATCCATGCAGTCGGCCCGCGTTGGCGGGATGGCAAGCATCGGGAACAGGAGCTTCTGGAATCCTGCTATCGGACATCTTTGAACTTGGCAAAAGAAAATGGTTGTCAGTCGATGGCCTTTCCGCTGATTTCCTCCGGCATTTACGGCTATCCGAAAGACCAGGCTCTGAAGGTTGCAGTCGATACCATCAGCGAATTTCTGCTGGAAAACGAGATGATGGTCTATATCGTTATTTTTGACCGAAAGACATATCAGATTAGCGGAAAGCTGTTTGATGACATCGCAGTGTACATAGATGACAGGTATGTGGAAGAACATACCGACAGGAGGGCAGAACAGAGTCGGTGTTCCGAAGCATGGCAAGAGGAATCCTGCTTTGAAGCTGCATCTGTCCCGCTGCCGCCCGAAGCAATCTGTAAATCCTGCAGCAGTCAGTCTCTGGAAGAGGCGCTGGGGCAGATGGATGAGAGCTTTTCAGAAATGCTGCTTCGAAAGATTGAGGAAAGCGGTATGACGGATGCATAGTGCTACAAGAAAGCAAATATTGACAGAAAGCTCTTCTCAAAAATCCGTTCGGATAGATTCTATAAGCCATCCAAACCTACGGTGCTGGCATTTGCCCTCGCTTTGGAGCTACCGCTTGCCCAGATGCAGGAGATGCTCGGCAAGGCAGGATTCACATTGTCCCATTCAAGTAAATTTGACATCATTGTAGAATATTTTGTCGAACGGGGAAACTACAATGTGTATGAAATCAACGAGGCACTGTTTGCTTTTGACCAGAGTCTGATCGGAGCATAAGAACAAAGAAATGTCGCTTTCCATGCGACCACTCCACAAAAGAAAATCGCTATACTATGGCTGTAAGGTACGAAACCGAGCAGCCATAATCTTTTGGGAGGACAAGTGTATGAGAAAGAATTTAACAGAGATCGTTTTTATCTTAGACCGCAGCGGTTCCATGAGCGGACTGGAACGGGACACCATCGGCGGATTCAATTCTATGATTGAGCAGCAGAAAAAAGCAGAGGGCGAAGCGCTGATCTCAACGGTACTGTTTGACAATGTGAGCGAAGTCCTGCACGACCGTGTAAATGTAAGGGACATCCGACCGATGATTGACCGTGATTACACGGTTCGCGGATGCACAGCACTCTTGGATGCCATCGGCGGTGCGATTCATCACATTGGAAATGTTCATAAGTACGCAAGACCGGAGGATGTGCCGGAACACACCATGTTTGTAATCACTACGGACGGAATGGAAAATGCCAGCCGCCGTTACAACAGCGAAAAAGTGAAGCAGATGATCGAGCGGCAGAAAGCAAAATACGGGTGGGAGTTTTTGTTCCTTGGTGCCAATATTGACGCAGTAGAGACCGCAAGCCAGTTCGGAATCGGCGCAGATCGTGCAGTCAACTATCAGTGCGACAGCGAAGGAACTGCGTTGAATTATGAGGTGGTCAGCGAAGCAATCAGCTCTGTCCGGTGCAGTGCCCCACTGAGTGCAGACTGGAAAAAGCGTATAGACGAGGACTACAAAAAGCGTGGAGGCCGCAAGCACAAGTAAATATTTTTGAAGCCGGGGTGATAATTCACTCTGGCTTTTTCTATGGCAGGAACTGCCGTTAAAGCATCCGGAACGGATGCGCAGCCCGATGCCGCAGGCAGCGTTCTATGGGGATTGGGGAGTTTCCCCAACAAGCAGAAAATCGCTTTCGTGTCACGAAAGCCCTGCTTGCAGAAGAGTGGATTCTAAAAAATCGTTCAAAATTTGGAAGAACTTTCGATTGATTTTGTTCGTTTCTTGGAGTAGAATATAAATGAGAAATTTTAACTTGCTGCGAGTGACTTTAGACATCGAAAAAGAGGTTCCGTATGGATTTCATGACGATTAAGCAGGCTTCTGAAAAATGGGGCATCTGCACAAGGAGAGTACAGACATTATGCACAGAAGGGCGAATTGATGGTGCCGAGCGTTTAGGCCATCAGTGGGTCATTCCTATTAACGCCGAAAAGCCGAAGGATGCCAGAATCAAAAGCGGCAGATACATTAAAACAAAATCCGGAAATGGAGAGAACGAAGATGGAAAGAAAACCGTATAGTGCTGGAGCCGTGAAATTTTCGTTCTGGTTCATGGAATTTCGGAAAACCGTGCAGCTTTTGAGCGAGGGTAAGAGCTTTGCAGATATTAAAAAGTTGAATGAAGAGACAAACATCTATGGTGCACCGACAAAACTACGAGCGCAGCAGATTTGTTCTACCGTAACAGCCCGTATCAAGACATTAGATGAAAGCTTTTATCCAATCTTTCTGAGCAGTGATCTTGCTACACAAAAATTATTTGTGCTGACTGCGGCTCTTTTGCATGACACGCTGTTCTTTGATTTTGTGTATGAAGTAGTGCGGGAAAAAATGATTCTTGGTTCCGATGAGCTGACGGATGCAGATATCCGGATATTTTTCAAAAATAAGCAGGAACAGAGTGAGAAAGTGGCTTCTCTTCAAGACTATACGCTGCACCGTCTCGGTTCCTGCTATAAGACACAGCTTTATGAAGCAGGACTTTTAGAAAGCAACCAGGCAAACAGCACAAGAAAAATACTGAAGCCAATTCTTGATATTGCATTTGAGCATTGGCTTTATGACCATGATCTTGGCATCATGGTAAAAACACTGACGGGGGTAAGATGAAATGGATTTAAGCCAAAGACTGGATGAGATGGAGCTTGCAATCCATAAGCCATCTTTCCGAAAAGGAACAGGCCGCGCAAATGAGGTCAACTATTGGGTGTTTGATTATCCACCGGAAAAGGAACTGGAAGTTCGGGAGCGCGTAGAGTATCTGAAAAATAAGAACGACCGGGGCGATGATGATTTTGAGCTTGTGGTCTTTGACCTGTATGATATCATCATTGACTTTTTGGAAAAGAAGAACTTCATGGAGAAGTGCTATGACTTTGAAAAAAAGCGAGGAATCGAGCGTATCGTCAAGGCAGTGACCAACTCCATGAAGGTAAATGACGATGACAGCCTGATCGTGCAATATATCAAAGAACATACGCCGGAGAATGCAGTCGTGTTCCTGACCGGCATCGGCAAGTGCTATCCGATTTTGCGCTCCCACAAGGTGCTTAACAACTTGCATCAGGCATTTGTGCGCTGCCCGGTCGTGATGTTCTTTCCGGGAACCTATAATGAACAGGAGCTGATTCTGTTCAATGAGATTAAAGACGATAACTATTACCGGGCATTCCGACTGGTAAAGTAATGGATGGAGGAAACAGTTATGCAGATCAAGGACATGTTCCGAAAGAAAATTGACCGTGAGATACAGGGCGTTATCATTGTCGGTCAGGGTGAAGAAACAAATGTAGCGCAGGAGCTGGAAGAGTACGTTGTGACCCGTGAGCTTCAGCGTCATTTTGTGGATTTCTTTGCAGCATATAAAAAAGGTATTCAGGGAACTACACCGAAAATGGGTGTCTGGATTTCCGGCTTCTTTGGAAGTGGTAAATCTCATTTCCTGAAAATCTTGTCCTATCTGCTTCAGAATAAACAGGTCGGAGACAAACATGCCATCGACTACTTCATTGAGGATCAGAAGATTACCAATCAGATGGTGCTGGCAGATATGCAGCTGGCGGCAAACACCCCATCGGACGTAATTCTTTTCAACATTGATTCCAAAAGCGATTCTAATGGCAAAGAAAATAAAGATGCCATTGTGAACGTATTCCTGAAGGTCTTCAATGAGATGCAGGGCTTTTGCGGCTCCATGCCTCACCTTGCTGACCTGGAGCGCAGGCTTTCCGAGGAAGGTCGTTTTGAAGAGTTTAAGGAAAAGTTTGAAGAAGAGTATGGAGATCCGTGGGAAAGCTCTCGCCAGGACTTCGATTTCATTCAGGATTCCGTTGTCGATGTTCTTTCTGACATGGATTTCATGAGCGAATCGGCTGCTCGTAACTGGTGTGAGAAAGCAACCGAGGGCTACCAGATCAGTATTGAGGATTTCGCCAAGCGTGTAAAGTCCTATATTGAGAAAAAAGGTAACAACCACCATGTGGTTTTCCTTGTAGATGAGATTGGCCAGTACATTGGTGATGATTCCAAACTGATGCTGAACCTTCAGACAGTAACGGAAGAACTGGGCAAGGAATGCATGGGCAAGGCTTGGGTAATCGTAACGAGCCAGCAGGATATCGACTCCATTACCAAGGTGAAGGGTAACGACTTCTCCAAGATTCAGGGACGTTTCGATACACGTCTTTCTTTGTCCTCTGCCAATGTGGACGCTGTTATCAAAAAGCGTATTCTGGATAAGACCGAGACAGCAGCACAGAGCCTGCGTCTGCTCTATGACCAGAAAGCAACCATCATCAAAAATCTGATTGTCTTCAACGACGGCGTGGAGAAAAAACTGTACGCCAACGCAGAAGACTTTGCAGAGGTTTATCCTTTTGTTCCATACCAGTTTAATTTGCTTGCCAGCGTGCTGACCAGCATCCGTACCCACGGTGCATCCGGCAAGCACCTGTCCGAAGGTGAACGTTCCATGCTGGCTCTGTTCAAAGAGTCTGCCATGCAGCTGATGGACGATGAGATGGGGGCAATCGTGCCGTTCTATCGGTTCTATGATGCATTGGAGAACTTCCTCGACCACAGCCACAGCAGCGTGATCATCCGCGCTTATGACAACAGCTACATCAACCCGGAAAAGAAGGAAAAAGATGTCTTTGCGATCAATGTGTTGAAGACCCTTTTCCTGATTAAATATGTTCTGGAGATCGAAGCCAACGTGGACAACATCGTCAGCCTGATGATTACCAGCATTGACGATGATCGTATTTCTTTGAAGGCACAGGTGGAGGATGCACTGAAAGTGCTGATGCGCCAGATGCTGATCCAGAAAAATGGCTCCGTTTATGTATTCCTGACCGATGAAGAACAGGAAATCAACAACGAAATCGAAAAAGAAAATGTGGAGATGCCGGAGGTCATCACGAAGATTGCGGAGATGATCTATGAGGACATTTTCTCCAGCAAGAAGTATCAGTACCCCAGCTTTGGTGGACGGTATGCGTTCTCCTTCAATCAGGCAGTGGATGACCGCCCCTATAAGGCAAACCAGAATTACGATATCGGCCTCCGTGTGTTGACCCCGTGGTATGAGGGCGGCACCGATGATGGTACGCTGCGCCTGCTCTCCGGCCAGGGCAAGGAAGTTCTTGTGGTTCTGCCGAATGATGATGCGTTCCTGACGGAAATGCGGGCATACTTAAAAATTGAGCGGTTCCTGCGTAAGAATACTTCTGTGCAGCTTGCCAAGTATGAGACCATTAAGGAAGCAAAGCGCGTGGAGATGCGGGAACGCAACGGTAACGCCAAGCTTTACCTGACGGAAGCTCTGAAAGAGGCTACCATCTATGTCAATGGCGATGTGCTGCACACCTCCGGCAAGGAAGTGACCAGCCGCATCAACGAGGCTATCGGAAGATTGGTGCAGACGGTTTACCACAAGCTGTCCTACATTGACGCAGCGATGGGCGAAGCAGACATCCGGAAGATGTTCAAGACCAGCAACCAGCTGTCACTGGCACTGGGAGATACCGGAGAATCCAATGTTCACGCACTGGATGATGTGCTGCAATTCGTGGCAGGTAACTCCCGGATGCACATGAAAACTTCTATGAAAACCATCAAGGATCGCTTTATGAAAGCACCCTATGGCTTTGTGGAAGATGATATCCATTGGCTGGTGGCACGTCTCTTTAAGCGTGGAGACCTGTCCTTTACGGTCAACGGTGAGAGCGTCAATCTGAACAACCGCTCCGAAGAAGAAATCATCGGCTACATCACGAAGAAGCAGTTCGTGGATAAGCTGCTGACGGAAGTGCGCGTCCGTGTGCCGGAAAACCAGAAAAAGGCCGTCCGCACCGTGATGAAAGAGCTGTTCAAGGTGGCACCGCCTGCCGATGACGAAGATACCATCATGAAGAACTTCCAGCATTACTGCGAGAATCGAATCACCGAGATTGAGCGGCTGGAACCGAAATATGAGAATTACGCCTATCCAGGAAAGGAACTTCTGGAAAAGGGCAAGAAGCGGCTTTCCGCACTGGTGCAGATTCAGGCACCGCTGGAATTCTTTAAGACTGTATTTGACGAGCAGGACGATCTGATGGATTTTGGCGAGGACTATGAGCCTATCCGTGATTTCTTTGGCAGTGAGCAGCTGAATATCTTCACCCGTGCGCTGGATATGCTGAATATCTACGAGGACAGCAAGACCTACATCGTGGATGCAGAACTGGAAGACGTGGTGGCTAAGATGCGCACCATCGTCCGGATGCCGAAGCCCTACAAGGAGATTCCGAAGCTGCCAGAGCTGCGCGAGAAGTTTATGAACTGCTATATGCGCATTCTGGAAGAGCAGGCAGAGCCGGTCAAGGATTCCATCAATCAGGATCGGAACCGTGTCTTTGAAGTGCTGAACACCAAGTCCTATAAGGATGCGAAATTCAACCGTTATCTGGAACTGTTTAAGGAGATCATGGACGGTGCGGAGCACTGCAACAATGTCTCCACTCTGCGTAGCTATGCAGATAAGGCGGAGGCACTGAAGCTGCGCCTGCTCAATGAGATGAATGCAGAGGATATCCGTCTTATGCAGGAAGCAGCAGCAAAGGCCGAGGCAGAGCGCAAGCGTCAGGAAGAAGAGGCGAAGAAGCGCGGCGAGACCGTGAAACCGGAAGAAAAGGTCGCAGAACCGCATCCGGTATATAAGGTGCGCACCACGAAAAATGTTTCCATCAAGACGGTTGCCAAGACTGCATCGTGGCGGCTGGAGAGCAAGGAGGATGTTGATAAGTACCTTGCTGCATTGCGTGAAAACCTGCTGAAAGAGATGGACGAAGACACAATCGTCAACATTGAACTATAAATGACAGGAGGATTGGCTCCATGAACAAGACAGCCATAAAGAATTTTGCGATCTGGGCGCGAAATAAGCTGATTGCAGATGTTAGCTATGATGCCCGCCTGATCGGTATTACGGAGGACGGCATTGCAAAGCCGTTGCCGCAGAGCTTCGGCGGCACTCAGTTCTTCGATATCGGCACTGCAGAACCGTATTCGATTTCCGGTGAGGCCGTGCGCCAGCGTGACAAGCTGATAGAGGTCATCCAGCAGAAGGAAAAGGATACCGACTACAAAACCGCATATCAGTATGTGATCGAGGAGGTTGCCTATACATGGTTTAACCGCCTGATCGCCATTCGTTTCATGGAGGTCAATGACTATCTGCCTTCCCATATCAGGGTGCTTTCTTCCGAGAGCGGAAAGCTGGAGCCGGATCTGGTCACAACGCCGTTTGACGCAGAGCTGCCCTTTACTGCGGAGGAAGAAGCTCTGATTTTCCAGCTGAAGCAGGACAACAAGCTGGACGAGGTGTTCCGTATCCTGTTCCTGAAGCAGTGCAACGCCTTGAACGAGATTCTGCCGGCTCTGTTTGAAAAAACAAAGAACTACACCGAGCTGCTGCTCAGCCTGTCCGTTATTGACCAGGATGGTGTGGTCTATCACCTGATCCACGACATTCCGGAGGATGACTTCAATATCGAGCGCGGTGGTCAGGTGGAGATCATCGGCTGGTTGTATCAGTATTACAATACCGAGCCGAAGGCTGCTGCCTTTGCAAAGAACGGCAAGATCACCAAAGAGGAAATCCCTGCCGTGACCCAGCTGTTTACCCCAGACTGGATCGTTCGTTACATGGTGGAAAACAGCCTTGGCCGTCTGTGGGTGGAAGGACACCCGGACTGCGGCCTGAAAGAAAACTGGAAATACTATCTGGAAGAGGCACAGCAGGAGCCGAAAGTGCAGGCGATGCTGGCAGAAATTCGCAAAGAGTACGCTGCCTTGAACCCGGAAGACATCAAGCTTATCGACAAAACCACGCCGAGATTGATACAATTTCATACCTTCAAAAATGCCGCAAATCCGCCGTTTCTGGGCGGTTTTTCTATTTTCAGCATTGTGGCGGCATAGGCAGAACGGTGGCCTTAGCAAGGTAGTTCACACTTTTCGGCGGTACTCTGTAACGATAGAAAAGCTATCGTTACAGAGTAGGGCTATCGTTAAGATGTAAAAACTGTCCTCGTTGCGGTATAGAGGCTTGACTCTGGACTGAAAACAGTTTATAATTAGACTGAATTAAGGACAAGGAGGAAAGACGCCATGACAGATTCATGCATTTATCTTGATACCTATGTGTTGCAGCAGGATATGCGAGTAAGAATGCCGAAAGCAATCCTTTCTAATATGGGAGTTGAAAAGGGAAAGACCACTTTTGATATTTATTTGAATGCGCAGGAAAACGAATTGATTTTCAGGATTCATCATGATAAAGAAGGAGAAAAAGCCGATGAGTGAGCCGTTAAGAGCCATTTCGTTGTTTTCTGGGGCGGGCGGCATGGATGTCGGTTTTGAGAATGCCGGGATAAAAGTTGTGTTTGCCAATGAACTGGTTGCCGATGCTGCTGAAACCTACAGAGCCAATCACCCAGACTGTATAATGATCAACGATGACATCAATAATGTAATCGATTCTCTTGGCAAATACGAGGGGATTGATCTTGTATTTGGAGGCCCTCCATGCCAGGGCTTTTCAGTAGCGGGGAAAATGGACCCTGATGACGACAGAAGCAAATTGATTTTTACTTTCCTGGATGTCGTTGAAAGAGTCAAGCCAAGAGCTTTTGTGATGGAGAATGTAAAAGCCTTGGGCGAACTGAGTAAATGGAAAGATGTACGAGAACGCTATTTGAAGAAGGCTTTTGACCTTGGATATTCGTGCCATTATTTTGTCTTAAATGCCACAGATTATGGCGTGCCTCAAAAGCGCGAGCGCGTATTCTTTATTGGAATCCGAGGGGATTCGTTTGATGAAAAGCGTCTTCATCAGCTTATCACACATCATAAAATGAAGGCCGCTCCCATCAGGGATATCTTGTTACCTCTTGGCAAAGCAGGCAGTGAGGAGAATCCACGGACTTGTGTGGCAAAGATTAATTTTTGCGCACGGCCGGTTATGCGTAAATCCCCTTATGCGGGTATGTACTTTAATGGGCAGGGACGCCCGATAGATATCGATGGCTATGCGAATACCCTTCCGGCTTCTATGGGCGGGAATAAAACGCCGTTTATAGATGAAGACTACTTGTATGGGGAGGCAGATGATAATTTCATCGAGAACTACCATAAAGGTTTGATGGATGGAACGATTACCCCGGAATACAAGGAAGCTCCCTGCCGCCTTAGAAGAATTACGATACGGGAAGCGGCTAAGATTCAGACCTTCCCAGATGATTATATCTTCTGCGGCAAGCCGGCGGCAATTTATAAACAAATCGGCAATGCAGTACCTTGTAAAATGGCGGAAGCCGTTGCATCGGCTGTTGCTGAATATCTCCAAGCGTAAAAAGCGGGAATGTGTTACCTTAATGTGGTACACATTCCCGTTTTTTATGCCTGCATTGCTTCGGTCAAGGCATCGTTCCAAGCCACCTTAATCGTTGCTTGTACATCCTGGGCATTGAACAGTTCAAACATTCTTTCATTGTATGCAGTCCGAAATGCCTCATCTCCAGAAAGCAGGATGTGGATGGTTAAATCTGTGATGGAAGCGAAATTGATATTATACCCCTGCGCAAAATACGCTTTTGCTCGTTCCAGCGCATTTTCCCTTGGAAGGTCGTTTGTATAAACGAATAAGTACTCAGCGGCGTTGTTCAGTGTGATTTTTGTGGAGAAAGTGGAATCAACGCGGGAGCCGTCTATTGGCCGCTCAGTAACTTCAATGGCTTTAAAGATCGCTCCATCCTTGTAAATCGTAATATCACCTGGTGCGCCGGTCGCACCATCTGCGGCGTTGATCTCCTGGCGTTCTATGGTCCACCCCGCATTCATCTGACCGTTGATAGTGGAGAAGACGGCATCCGTCAGGAGCATGGGAATAAGGCCGCCGCTCTGGCGATGCTGTAGTTTGTTTAGGAACATACGGTACTGATCGATGCGGAGTCGGCGGATTGGAACAAGCCGGACAATCGACTGCTCACGGAGGTCGATAAAGCACTTCAATAAGGCAATGATGATCGTTTCCACCTCGTCACTTTCGGACACAGCCTCCAAGGTGGAAATCAGTGACAGCAAAGCGTCAAAGCCTTCCTTATCGCGCAATCCATCCCTTGTATCTTCAGTGAAAGTAACATTCCTGCGGAAAGTCGCCAGATAAGGACCTTTGGAACAAGGGATCTGCTTTGAAAACAGGAACGGATTGACTGCCTTCTCATCCAGAGTACGCCCATTAAAAGCGTCCTCGCCCTGTTTGACATAGGGGTGCCGGATATTGCAGCTCCTGTCCTGATACCTTGCTACTGCGCAGCCCAGCAGGACCTCGCGGTAGGACTGTGTTTTTGAGGAAAAGATTGTATCCAGCGCATCCTTATTGTCTGTGATATATTGAGTCACGGCTGCCGGAAGTTCCTGGGCAGCTTTTTCGTATGAGTTGTTGAGAAGAACCTTTGCCTGTTCGTAATCGATAGCCATTTTATTTTTCCTCCTGATCGTCAATTGTTTCGAGGATGTCCTCTATGTGACAGCCCAGTGTTTCACATATTTTCAAAAGAACGTCTGTAGTAATGTTTCCGCCTTTGCCAAGTTTCGCAATAGATGCGGCGCTGATACCAGCGGCATCTTTTAGCTCCATCTTAGTCATGTTCTTGTCAATAAGAAGTTTCCATAGCTTGTTATAACTGATACGCACTTGTTTGCCTCCTCATTATTTCATACCCATCATCATTTCATAATGTTGGTCTTGCCCCATGTGATGGAAAATCATCTGGAAAGTATCTCTGCACTGCTGGACGTCTATGCAGTCGTCCACATAATGCATACCATCATTTATGCCGGACGAATTGGCGGCAATGTACGAAAGCATGGCGGACGCCAGTTCAAATTTAGAGAAATCCTCATTGCCAAAATCATCGTGGGTAAAGGCGTCCTTATTCTCTTCGAGTATCCTCTTTCGCAAGTCACTGCCCTCATACCCGCAAAGCTGCAGAAAGTAATATTCCAGGATTCTCCGGATAATGCTCATAAGGGGAATACCGGATGAAGCATCCTTATATTCATCCCACAGAGCTGCATAAGAATTTTTGACCGGATTTACATTCATTCGCTCTGAAGGGCAGTCGGGGTTTGGACAGTCACACAGCCGTATAGAGGACTTGTTGTCCGTTTTACGAATCAGATAAAAGGAAACAAAGTCATAGCGGTTGGCGTAAGCATAGGTGACTTCCCTGTGGAAATAAGCGTTATGAGTCAAAATAAAAATTTGCTTGATAAAGTTCCCGGAAACTACAGGATTTCTGTTATCCGCATTGTTCCGGCACACTTCGATCATTTTCCTGATCTGTGCGCTCACAATAAAGAGCGCACTGCTGTCCATGCTCGAAACGGGGTCATCGATGACAACAATTTTCTCCCGTGTATCGCCGTCGGCGCTTTCTCTCCCAAATACAAGCTGTTGGAAATATAAAAACGCAATAAAATTCTTTTCCCCTTCGCTGAGGTTCTCCGCAATCTTGCCTGTATCTGTGCGCACGACCTCGTAATTGATGGCTGGGGTTGGGACAACGCACTCTACAGAACCATCGGGGCGGATGATTTCTTCATGCCGAGGCCGCAGTTCAAATCCCTGGAATCCAGAGTCGCGGAGCATGGTGTTTATGCTTTTCATCGCAGTTTCAGTTTCCACGGTCTGGCTATTTAAAATACGCAGATCCTCTTTTAGCTGGTCAAGTACCCTTTTCTGTGTATTTATGATATCCTGCTGCGCCTCTATTTCCGCATCAAGGGCTGATTCGCTTCGCGCATAGGCTTCCAGGACATCTTTTAAAGTATAGGCGATTTGCTCAAAAACGGCTTTTTTGCACTCGGCTTTCTTTTTCGGCCCGGCGGACACAATATCATTATTGGCGTCTATCAGGCGGTTAAAGCTGCTGATGATGTCCGAAAGCTCCTGGAGAAGCGGTTCAACCTCGTCCAAGGCGATGATTTTAGACGGTTCCACCACCTTGCTCTTGATTTTTTCAATATTTTCGGCTATTACTGCCTTTACTGCAGTGAGCTTGTCGTGATAAGGCTTTGTGTCAATTACAGGGTAAACCTCATCCGGCAGCCGACTCAACGGGACGAACAGGGCATTTGCCATATCCCGATAAGCAGCCAGGAAAGCGTCCAGCTTCTGAAGGTTTGTTTGATACTGTGTATCAAAACTTGCGGCCAGCATTTCTTCAAAATTCTGAGGGAGGTCTCGGGAACAATACGGGCATTTTCCACCTGCCTTTTCATGGTAATCTGCATGGCCTTGGCGCACCCATTCAGTTGACCCGACTTCTTTCAGAAAGTCTGCAAATGGCGTGTTTGAGGTATTCACAATCGCAAGGGAAAGAATGTCACAGCCAGAGATGTGGTCAAGGGCAGAAACATCACTGACTACGTTAAATCTGCCATACCGCTTTGCCGTAGAAGAATAGACAGAGTCATACATCCGCTTCAATTCTTCAACATCATGCTGTATGGGAGAGTGGCGTTTTACCTCTTCGGCAAATTTCTGTTTTGACCCTTTCTTGCCCTCCTGAGTCGCTTCGAATACAGTGCGCAGTTCCTCTGTTTTGTCCCAACAGTCCTTATATAGCTGTTTTTCCAAAGCAGCTTTCGTTTTAGCTTTTTTATCCTTTTCAGCGAAAGCATCCGAAGAGATTTTTTGTGCCTTTTTCTGTTCAGCGGCCTTCCTGTCAATCTGTTCCTGTATTTTTACATTTGCCTCATTCATGGTAAAAACGCCAGGAAGATTGTGGTAGTTCCTCATATTGGCATCAATAAAATCCTGGTCGTATACAAGGGGGAGATAATCCACAGCAGCTTTGCCAGGGGCATAGATTACCCCAGAGCCAGTTTTTATTGCTTTTGCTATGGTTGTTTTTCCCGTTCCATTGTTGCCAAAGAAATAATTGATGTAAGTTGGGGCAATGGCAGCGCCGGTGCCTTTATATGTGGCGTCATCGAGAGTAATCCGTATAATTTCACTGGGTAATTTATCTGGCATGATATTCCTCCCTGTTAGCTCGGCCTTGGGAGGGTGGTAAGCCCAGCCTCGTCAAATGCCTCAAAAAGATTGACCTTATGTACGGACCATGCACTGAAGTTCAAATCCGTGATAGCGCAGTCCATATTAAGATCAAAATAGATGGCGTTCTTTTTTGCGCACAGTAGCTGCTGGTTAATGGCGGATATGGGCTGGAAAGCAACTTTAATGTTCTTTCCTTCTTTTTTGACCCTTCTAATGTAGCCATAGACCGCCCACTGGTTTGGATCGGTTTTACCACCAAGTTCAGTATTTTCCCGACAGATAAGGGCTGGGAATGTTTTTAATTCCGCAACTCCTGCATCGGACAGGGATGAACAACGCTCCAAAATTTCCGGCGGAACAAGATGCTGGCTCAGAGCGCGGCTGGCAGTTACAGTCACAATATTATTGATAAATACATCCTCTTCGCATGTAACAAGAAGCTGATAGTACTCCTTGCTGAAGGACTGTATTGCCATGAGCTGCTCGGCACTGTTACTTCCGCCGGGCTGTTGGTAATTGTAGTTGATATTAACCACGCCGCCGCCCTGGTTTGTGACATGGACGTTCGTAGAGCCGGTCTGCTCAACTTTTTGTGCAGCAGGAGGCATTGATGTTTTCGGAATTAGTTCGTTATTCATAAGCCGCCTCCATCAAAAGTGAAAATTGATTGTACCGTTATTTGTCAGATTGACATTGTGATCCCCGTTTTGGATAACATTTGTCTGCTGCTGGATAACGGTTATTTTTTTGTCTTCTCCGGCGGCACCTGATGGCATTTCGTCATCCACGACCTCCGCCTCTATAGATTCTGCATCGCTGTCTGTTTGCGCCGATTTCCCCGGCGATTTTCTTGTGGCAGCAGCCGCCTCTCTGATGATGGAAGCGAACAGGTCCGCCAGCTTATCCGCAGCATTGTGTAAATTGATGTCTGGGATATATTTCTGGAACACCTCGCACAGCCCTTGAATAGCGCAATCTTGAAAACTTCCGATGTATTCGGAAAATCCAAATGGTTCTACATAGGGGCTGATTTTTCTTGCCAGGCCGGAGATCTTTGTATTTCCGTTGTAATACGCCTTAAAGGATTCTTTATTGTACCCGTTGAGAATATCCAAGCCGTCTTCAGTGACGATTGCTTCAAATAAGGAACGGGTAAAGGCGTGAGTACTGCTCCCGGCTCCGATGCTGGGATGCAGCAAATGTGCAAAGTCTTTAAACTTCATACCCTCATCCTTTCTACCCAAGCCTACCCATGCCAACCCAACGGAACCCGCCTTAACCGACCATGTATTTTATAATGGATTCAGCCCTTAGATAAGGGACGTGCCTTCTGAAAACAGGGGGTACGGGGAAGTCGGAAATGTGTTTTCGGGACATGGAGAGATGATTTCTAATTATAGCACAGCTGTGTGAAACATTCTACCCCTAATCCAGAATTCACATCTGTAAAAGCGAGTTTATTTTCGTATTTGCAGAACTGATTTCCAGAAATAAATCTCAATAGTCCGAGATGGCCATTAGGACGATGGGATGCATAAGACCTTGGACGCAGTGATAAAGACTGCGCTCCGAGTGAAGATGCCCCACCGTTGACTTTTGGCGTTCATTTTCGGATTGGCGGGGTCTGTGGGTGTCTTCAGCCACAGGCTCTTTTGTGTCCCACCGTCCTTTGACCCGGACGGAAAGGACACGAAATGACAGTAAATCAGAGTAACACAGAGTCAAAGAAGTTCCAGATCCCGATGATGATAACCGATGAGGTCATCCGCGATTTTGGCATCAAGCCGGAGGACGTCACCTGGCACCGCATCGGAAACCGCAAATGCAGGGTAGTCATGGTCGATGCGACCGAAGAGGAGTATCGGGCGTATATGGCGCCGATCTGGGCGGAAATCAAACGGGAAGACCGGGATGGCCGCTGTATGGTCAAAGGCAAAAACGACCGACTCATCCGCTGCCCGGAGAGCAACCGCTGTGAGGAGTGCAAGCACTTCTCGGAGGCCAGCCGTGAGCGGAATAAGCCCGCCTCCCTCTCCGTGCTGATGGATGAGGGAGCAGAGCCGGCCGCAGAAGGGTCATTTGAGGATGATGTTATCTATGAGACGATTCTGGAAGACCTTATCTCCATGCTGACAGAAATCAAACCGAAGTACGGCAGGATCTTCCGTCTGCTCTATGACGGAGCCACCCAGCAGGAGATGGCGGACGAGCTGGGCATCAAGCAGCGCACGGTGTCGGATGACATCAAGAAGATCCGCAGCCTGGTGCAGCCGCTGGTAAAAGATATCTTTAACCGTTAAAAAGTGGGCGGTGCTTATCATCATGATAGGCACCGCCTTTTTCAGTCCTTCTTGTAAAACATGGTTTCATAGCCGTCCGCCCGGAGATTCAGACCTTTGATCCACGGCGGCGTCCTTCCCATCTGCTCACAGACAGCGTCCAAGGAGACATCCATGCCGCACTCAATGATCAGTTCATCGTGGACATGGCCGACGATAAAGCAGTGGGACAGCGTCCGTATGGCATACATGAGAATATCCCTGGAGATGGCCTGGACGACGTTTTCCGTGAATTTCGGGCCGTAAGATTCGATGCGCTCCCACTTCTTTGTGCTGCCAACGCCCTCATAGGTGACGGAATCACCGCCGAATTTATTTGTCCCCATCCTCGGCTTCACATAACAGAGCTGCCGACCAGAGGGCAAAATGATGAACAGCATCCCACTGCGGTAACGGAACCGGATGCCGTGCGTCTCTGTGTCAAGCCGCTGGCGGACGGTGGTTTTTACGGCGTTGTCCACGTCCCACCAAAGCTGTACGATGTTCGGATTGGAGGTGCGCCACGCATCCACAAGGGGCTGGAGTTCCTCCTCGGCAAGCCCCATTTCCAGTGCGCCCATCGACTTGAGGGCGCCTACCGATCCGCCATATCCGAGAGCCAGTTCAGCGATTTTGCCTTTCTGCCTCAGATAGGCGTTCTGCCCGTGCTTTTCCACCGGCACATGGAACATGGCGGAGGCGCTGGCGCAGTAGATATCGCCGTTTTCCGCAAAGACCTTCAGCCGCCAAGACTCGCCGGCCAAAA
>OMCA01000299.1_pt1 | contig 30920 bp, 32 predicted proteins | sample 1673621 | NCBI WGS metagenome assembly OMCA01 (sample SAMEA103958117, study PRJEB25191) | human gut metagenome | biome: human-associated habitat [ENVO:00009003]; feature: intestine environment [ENVO:2100002]; material: feces | place: Germany | collected 2013/2015
ACCCCGTCGGGGTGTTGGATAAACTCGAATAACCACCGGAACATTGTATATCCTGTTAATGCAGGGACGCTTAACGCTACATGTCCGCAGGTTAGTACATATATCTCAGGTTAGTGGCGTATTTTTGAAAGGTTAATGTCAGTGCAGTTGTACCGATATACTCACGAAAATATTAATTTCTTGTCGGTGTGGAAATTGTTTTAAGCGGTGTTGGTGATATATTTCACTGTGTGGCTTTAATAACAATAAACGTTTCAACAGACTGAAATACGCACCTCAAAACGAGGTGCGTATTGTTTTATATTCACTTTTACATTGCCGCTTTCAAGCGCTTCAGTGTTTCTTCTTCACCGAGCAGCTGCATTATAGTATACAGGTCGGGGGAATTTTTTCTGCCGGTTATCGCTACTCTGAGTATTCCGCAAGCATCGGCAACCGAGCCTTTGTAAGCGTCGGGGGTTGCCTTGTATTCCTTGATGTTGGGGCAGAAGCCTAAAGGCTCGCCGACTGCCTTTACACCGTCAAACCAGGCACTGCTGTCAACCTTGTGGTCGTAAGCCGAAATATATGCCGATAAAAATTCCTTGCGCTCGTCGGCTGTCAGCTTTTCGTCAAACTCATAGCCGTCCACGCCGTCGCCGTAGAGATACGGGAACATCTCGGACAGATCGCTCCACTTTGCTATATCCTTGCGTACCTTCTTGCCGTTATATTTCCACAGCTTTATGCTTTCTCTGAACTTGTCGGGCGAAGCTGTGATATAAGCGTTCAGCTTTTCATCGTTATCCTTTGCCCATACGCTTATCTCGTCAAAGAGCGTTTCCTCGCTCATCTTCGAGATAACGTCACGGCTTACGCTTGCCAGCTTATTCATATCGAACAATGCACCGCTGACGGGCATCTTCTCAAGCTTGAACTTGAACTGCGACATATCGGCATCGGGGTTCTTCATTCTCCACTCCTCATAGTTTGAGTTTGCGATAGTCATAAGGTATTCAAGCACCGACTGAACAGGGAAACCGGCTTTTGAATAGAACGAAACGCTTGCCTCGGGGTCTTTTCTCTTGCTGAGCTTTCTCTTTTTATTCTCGCCGCCGTCCAGCTTCATTATCGGGGCAATATGAGCATACTTCGGCATTTTAAGGCCGCTTGCTCTGAAAAGCTGTTCGTGCAGAGGATATGAGCTTATCCACTCATCGCCTCTTATAACATGGGTAGTACCCATCAGAAAATCATCTACAACGTGTGCAAAGTGGTATGTAGGGATACCGTCCGACTTTAAAAGCACAACGTCCATTATGTTTTCGGGCATTTCGATATTGCCTCTTATTAGGTCACGGCAGGTTATCTTGTTTTCTGCGTTGCCGTCTGAGCGTAAGCGCAGAACGTATTCCTTGCCTGCCTTTATATTGGCTTCTATTTCTTCAATGGACAGATTTCTGCACTTCGCATAGCTGCCGTAATAGCCCATATCGGCTTTTTCGGCCTCCTGTGCCTTTCTTATTTCGTCAAGCTCCTCCGCCGAGCAGAAGCACGGATATGCAAGGCCACGCTTAACAAGATCCTTTGCAAAGGTCTGGTATATCTCTTTTCTCATACTCTGTCTGTACGGTCCGTAGTTGCCCTTTTCGGCTTCTCCGTCTGCCGCCGCACCTTCGTCAAAGCATACTCCGTACTGCGCAAGAGATGTGATTATCTCGTCTGCTCCGTGTTCAATCTCACGCTTTTTGTCGGTATCCTCAAGACGCAGGTAGAATACACCGTCCGACTGCCTTGCCATACACATTGAAATAAGTGCGGCATACAGACCGCCTATGTGCATAAAGCCTGTGGGGCTGGGTGCGAATCTTGTCACAGCCGCCTTGTCGGGAAGCGTTCTTGCGGGATATTTTGCAAACATATCCTCAGGTGTTGTCTTGATGTCACCGAACAGAAGCTCGGCTAAATAATTGTTGTCCATTTTTTCGCCCTTCGTTTTTTATTTTGTCTTGATAATTTGGTTTTTTCCGCCGAAGTTCTTTTTGCCTATGCGGATTATCTGAAGTATAGCAGGGTTAAGCACCAGATTTATACCAAGCTCTATAAAGAAATTGATGCCTACTAAGCCTACCAGAATAAATACGAATAAGTTCGTACCCTCTGCAAGTCCCGATAAATAATCAAAGAAGAACACATAGCTTCCGAGTACAAATATTCCTGTATTAACAACAGGCGCGACTACAGCCGATACTATAACGGCTGCTATCTGATTTTTCTTGCTTATCAGCTTATACACAAAACCTGCGGCGGCACCTGCGAGTGTGCCCTTTAATATTACAGTAATTATCGTTCCGGGTATGTTTACCGCAAGGAACAGATTTGCGTCACCCGTCAGCAGTACGGTCACACCGAAAACAAAGCCGAGCCAAGCGCCCGAGCCCCAGCCGTAAAGTGCAGAGCCTACTACGATAGGTATAAGCGTCAGCGTAATGCTGAATGTTCCGAAACGCAGTCCCATTGATATGAACTGCATAACCACAACTATAGCGGTCAGAAGACCAAGACCTATAATAGTGTTTGTGTTGATTTTGCCTTTTAATGAGTTGTTTGTGTTTGACATAAAAATCTCCTTTGCTGAAGTCCTGTTGTCAGCAGGTACCTCGCAGGGTTGTATATTTTACATATCATCCGTCGTTCAGAAAATGTTCACAGCCGGTAACCGCAGAAATAGCATCTGTCGGTTCCGTCCACAATGCCGCTTACTTCTTCTGATTTTTCTTGTAGATAATATGCAGACCCTCTAATACAAGATCGGGATCGACAATAAGCTCACGTCTGCAAAGCGGAGCTATAAGGCTTGCGTAGCCTCCTGTCGCAACTATTGTAGCCTTTTCTCCAAGCTCCTCCTCATATCGCTCTATCATACCGTCTATCATACAGGCGATACCGCCGATGACACCGGCACGCATACTGTCGGGGCTGTTTGTGCCTATCATTTTTCCGACAGGCTCAGCGCCTATGAGAGGAAGAGATGCTGTTTTACCCGACAGAGCCTCGAATGATAATCTCGGACCGGGAGCTATCGCTCCGCCGAGCATTGCTCCGCTCTTGTCGAGCGCAAATATCTTAAGGCAAGTGCCAACATCTATGAATATGCAGGGTGTGGGGTACTTGCTTTTCGCCGCTACGCCGCCGCATACAAGATCGCTTCCGAGTACGGAAGGATCGTCAATCTTTATATTAAGTCCTGTTTTGATACCGGGTGAAACGATAATAGGCTTTACGTTACAGAGCTTTTCTATTCCTTTTTCGAGTATGGGGGTTATCGGTGATACGACAGAGGAAATGATACAGCCGGTTATAGCCGCATTTTCAAAGCCGTAAAGGGATAATATATCCTTCAGCTTTATCGCATACTGATCTTCCATTCTTGAAACCTGTGTGTTGAGCCTTGATATAAAGCGCAGTTCACCGTTATTGTCAAAACCGCCGAATACAATGTTAGTATTGCCGACATCTACTGCAAGTATCATTCTTTGCCCTCCGATTCTTCGGATATATCGCTTTCTATTATAGCATCTGTTTTGTCTTTGTCAATATCCCCGTCATTATTTACCGCCTTTGACAGCTTTACGGGTTTCTTTATCTTGAGATAAATCAGAATCATTCCGACAAATACCGCAATGCCGATAACCATCAGTATAAGCCCTGTGCCAAGTCCTGCGGCAAAGAATTTAAATTCGACAACGTGTTCGCCCTCAGACAGCTTTACTGTCATCAGTGCGTCATTCAGTGCGGTATCATAGTCCGTCTTTACACCGTCAACATATACCGTCCAGCCCTTTTCGGCAGGGATAGTGGTAAACAGTATATCACTGCTTTTTGCGTTTACCGTAAAGCGTATGTCGGTCTGACTTACCTTTTCGACCTTTGTTTCGGCGTTCTTTTCGTGCATCTGAGCTATTGCCGCTGTTTCCGCTTCCTCATTGTATACGGCGAACTGCGGCTCTCTGATATAAAGGTCGCTCTTTTTCAGCATGAGCTTTACCGTTACTTCCTCGCCCTTTTCAAACTTGCCGAGATTCTTTATATTATGATTGTCGCTCTCAAAGCATACGCCCTTGTACGAGCCGTTTACATAAAGCGAAACCTCACGCTGATAGTCGGTCGGTATGAACATATAGATCTCTCCGCTCTTTGGCGCAGTTATCGTATATGTTACGCTTGCTTCGCCCGTTACATCCGTAAAGCCTATATGCTGATTTTCAAACGAGCCTTTTTTGCAGTTTTCGGCATAAGGCTCGCCGTCTGCGGAAAATACCGTGAAGAATTCTCTGTTTCCTCCGGTCATTGCGTTAAGCAGAGCGTTCTGATTTTCGAATACGTCATACTTTGACAGCTCAAGCTTGGACAGCTTGCTGTTTGCAAGATAACCTACAGGCAGTGCGTCCTTGTTTTCCGTGACGGTTATATCGTCTGCTGATTTTATGTTGGCTGTGGATTCGCCTGCACAATCAAGGATATATTTAACGCCGAAAATATCGCAGGTCAACGGAGTGTTGCCCGAAAACCTTGAATAGTGACCGTTTGACGTGAAGCCGAAAAATCCGAGCATATCAATAGCCCTTGCATTCAGCGTACTGCTTGAGTGCGACAGACCGTACATATTTACAGCCATAGGGTCGTTTACCGAGCGGAAGAAGTTTTTCTCTATTCGGTAGAAGCCGTCATCCTGCGCCTTTATCTCCTCCACCTTTTCACGAAGCGGAAGTATAACGCTTAAATAGCTGTCCCTTGTCGAGAAGGTAATATCCTTGTGCATTTTTGTCAGCGTATTTGTTGCGTTGAAGCAAAGCTCCGCACATATCACTGCGGTTACAAGTATCACGCCTGTCTTTGGCAGCTCGCTCTTTTTCATATAATGCCTTGCCGCATATACGGTAATGCCTGCGACCGCCATGAATACTATGGCAGGAAGTGCAACAGTTATACCGTCAAACACCTCACGTCCGTCGCTGTCAAGCGTGGTTATGAAAGTATCCTGTGCCTCTGTGTATATTATGAGAGCAATATAACTTAGCGTAATTGCTCCGACCGTTCTCGCTCTGACCGCTTTAAGCTGTTCAAAGCAATGCGCCGCAAGAGCGACTATGATAAACGAAAGCATAAACGAGTAGCGGTAGGGAAGCCAGTTGGGCATCTGTCCGCCGTGCCATATCATATCGACCGGACGGATATACATACTTACAACAAGCAAGCCTATAAGCGCACCTGCCGCAATTTTCTGCTTGAATTTAAATGCTCCGGAGCAGAAAAATCCTGCCGCAAGCACAAGGGCAAGCGAACAGCAGAACAGTGCCGGCAGACCCTCCATTCTTACCGTATCGTAGGTATTGGGGAACAGCTTTCTTGCTATATCTATAAGGTCAAAATTATTAACAAGTGAATAATCCGGCTCGGTGAAGCTGAATTTGCCGTTCTGAAGCGAATTATATACAGGCAGTATCATAAATGCGCTCATCATAGCGGAAACTATTCCGCATATTCCGAAAAACGCACCTTTTGTAACAAATTTTTTTGCGATGTTAATTCCTGTGTTGCCCGTATAGGTTTCAAGCGAAAAGTAACGGCAGATAAAATACAGCACCGAGAAGATCGCCGCCATAAAGCCTATGTAGAAGTTTGATACGAATGCATAGACAAGCGAGCCTATGAGCAGTCTGAAGCGGTTTTCCTTTATAAGCGAATCTATACCCCAGCAGATAAGCGGAAGTGCGATAACGCAGTCAAGCCACATAGGGTCCATTGTCTGCACTATCATATATGCACACAAGGCATACATCGGAGCGAATAAGGCCGCCGTTGTCTTTGACAGCTTCTGAGACTTATGTGCAAAAAGCGCAAAGGTAACACCGCACGCACCGAACTTTGCGAGCATCATTGTAAGCAGGCCTTCGGTTATCATACTGCGTGGGAATATCCATACAAGTATATTGAACGGGCTTGCAAGATAATAGCCGATTATACCCATAAACTCGCCCGACAGATTTCTGCTCCACGAGTACATAAGGCTCTCGCCGTTACCTATTACATCATGCACATAGTCGAAATAGAAAACATACTGTGCGTTAAGGTCAAGCGACAGCACCGACTTTTCGCCAAACGGATATATTCCGAACGATATATAAGCTATACCCATCAGTATAACAGGGATAAGAAACGCCGCAAACAGATAACCGTTCTTATAGCACAGGTGTCTGAATGACAGCATTTTTTCTCTGAAATTTGCCATTATTTATTGTCCTCGCATCTTTGTCTGCGTCCTGATTCTTCGCTGACTATATATCTCGGACGCTGTTTTATCTCCTCGTATATCTTGCTGAGATAATATCCCATAATGCCGATACCGAGCATAAGTATACTGCCTATTATAAGCAGAAGAAGTATTACGGTCGAAAAGCCGTCTGCCGCCTTTCCTGTACAGAAGTTGACAAGGGTCTGTATAGCCAGTATCACGGCAAATATAAAGAACAGCACTCCCGACCAGGTGATTATCTGCATAGGCACGTTTGTAAAGCTGGTTATCGAACTTATAGCGTATTTGAACAGCTTTCTGAACGACCACTTTGTCTTGCCTGCGTTTCTTGGTGCGACATCAAATTCGACACGCTCTGTCCTGAAGCCTACCCAGCTTGAAAGCGCACGGAAAAACGTCAGCCTTTCGGGCATTTCGTTAAGTGCGTTGACAACCTTGCGGTCCATCAGCTTATAATCGCTTGCGCCGTCAAGGTCAATAGCCGAGCTGTTCTTCATCATACGGTAGAAGGTCTTTGCAAATAGCTTGTATATTATGCCTTCCTTGCCTCTTGACGCTTTGACCGCCTCTACGACCTCCGCACCGTTTTTCCATGCGGCATACATCTTTTCAAGAAGCTCCGGCGGATGCTGTAAGTCGCAGTCAATCACCGCAACGCAATCGCCGTCTGCGGCTTTAAGTCCTGCAAAAACGGCTCCCTCTTTGCCGAAATTTCTCGAAAAATGAAGTCCTCTTATATGCTCGTCCGTTTCTCCGAGCTGTTTTATAAGCTCCCACGTTCCGTCCTTTGAGCCGTCGTCAACGAATATCAGCTCATAGTCGGACAGCGGTGCTAATATACCGCCGAGCCTTTCTGCGGCGGCAGGTATATTTTCCTGCTCATTGAAGGCAGGTATAACTACTGAGATCATCTTATTCTCCGATTATATTTATTTCTACTGTCTTTTCACGTTCACCGTCAAAATCCATATATATTATGTACTGCGTAAGACCGAGCGAGATCTCGCTGTCACAGATAGCGGTAACGACCGAGCCGCCTGCAAGCTGGTGGCAGATAGCCGCTCTGAGCGGCTCTTCGGCAAGGGTGGATACCTTTTCGTAATATTTGAGATAACCGTTCAGCGCTTCAATATCATTCGTTGCGGTGAACACCGACGCAGTGGTGTGCATTGAAGAAATTGATATGATGCCGTTTCTGATATTGGATCTGCGTACGCACTCCATTACATCCTCGGTAAGATCCATATAGCCTGTCTTTGAGGGGATGGTGATGGTGAATGTCTGTTTTACGTTGTTCATAAGGTTTATCCTTTCATATTGCGGCACTGCCGCTTTTAATTTAACGTTTTACGTTTGTATTTATTCTTACTCTGCCCGAAGGCGAGGTTACGGCTAAATCGTCATCCTCGGCGGCTCTGCCGTCGCTCACTGCCGCAAGGCCGTTTATATAGCAACGTGTTCCCTGCGAAATGACCGTGTCTGCGTCTGCCGCAAAATCAATATCCACTGTGCCTGTGGAATTGACAAGGCTTCCGCCCGAAAATTCGTCTATATACATATTTATTTTACCGCTGTCGCAGTCGATGCCGAGCGTTCCCGAGCAGGACAGCCTTTCTATGTCGGCGCTTCCGCTCTTGCATTTTATATTCACCATATATCCGCTCACCGCACAGCAATGCAGGTCGGATGACGCAGTGTACAGGTTAAGGTTTGAAAAGGGCTTGTCGGGAAGCTGTATTTCAATCCTGTAGCTGAACTGCTCACGGGTGAACAGCGTTATCACAAGGCTCGGCACCTGCTCGACTATAAGCCGTCCGCCGTCCTCGTAAATATCGACCTCCGTATCGCTGACATACGAAACGTGTATCAGCTCGTCCGCAGAACGTGTTATATATACCGGAATATCCGTTGTTTCGACAGTAAGGTACTGCGTAAACGGGAAGCTCCCGCTCCCGTGCTTTACATTACTGCGGTAGTCCTTGTCGATTATCAGCGCAAACATAAGCATAGCGATAAGGCATATCGCTCCGCACAGGAAAAATATACGGATAAGCACCTGAACCGCCGTCAGCTTCTGCACACGGATATGGCGGAAGCGGATATGATCTTTCAGCTTCATTCTTTAGTCTTTGAAAAAAGTCTGTAGACAAAAGATGCGGCAAAGGGGCATATTCTCGCTACGCTCAGAAGTATCAGCCCAAGCCCGAAGAAAAGGCTTGCCGCTCCGAAAAACAGCATCGTATATTCCGACAGGTCGGATACGAAAATACTGCCCTTTCCTATTATGCGTATAAATGCGGACGGCAGTGTTATCATGCCGTTTGCGGTAAGTGCAAGCGCAAATACCATAAGGACAAGTATACCGGTAAATATCACCGCAGATAAGGCTATAAGGCATACGGTCCTGGGAATGCGTGCAAATCTGCATACTGTTTTTGTCTGCATAAAATCTCCTCATATCTATGTCTTATGGGCTGTGTTACGCTTTTTTGCGTCTTATACCCCATTTTGTTTTACAATTACGATTATTATAACATATTTAACTTGCCGTTGTCAAATTAAAGTGCCGATTTCCGCCCTTGTTACGACACGTTTTTCACAAGCACAGGTATAAAATACAAGCTGTAAGCATAACGCAACAAGAAAAAGGGGGAGTTTTTACGGGTGCCGGAGTTGAGATAATAAAGCGAAACGGCGGAATAACCGCTGTCATAAGCGGAGAAATCGGGCATTTTGAAGCATCGGGAATAAGAATAAGAATCGACGCAGAACTTGAGCGGCTTATGCCGTCTATGCTTATTCTGGATATGTCCGGCGTATCATTTATGGACAGCTCGGGTATAGGGCTTATACTCGGCAGACAACGCATTATGGAATCGTTCGGCGGCGGTGTGGCAGTAAAGAATCCGTCGCCGTCGGTACGCAGGATAATACAGGTGGCAGGCTTGTCACGACTTATAATAAGCGGTAAAAATACGGAGGATAAAAAATGAAGTGCGAAAATTATGTTAAGCTTTCGTTCCCTGCCCTGTCACGAAACGAAAGCTATGCAAGGGCGGCTGTAGGGGCATTCGTTTCCCAGCTTGACCCGACAGTTGACGAACTGGGGAGCGTCAAGGCGGCGGTTTCCGAGGCGGTGACGAACTGTGTGGTACACGCTTATTCGGAATGTGAAACGGCGGGCATCATAAATATAACCGCCCGTATAAAAGATGAAGAAGTATACATAAAGATAATCGACAAGGGCTGTGGCATAGAAGACGTGAAAAAGGCGATGGAGCCGCTGTTTACAACAAAGCCGGAACTTGAGCGGAGCGGACTTGGCTTTGCGGTTATGGAAAGCTGTTGCGATAAGGTAAAGGTATCATCAAAGATAGGAAAAGGCACAACGGTCACGCTCACATTCCGCTTTGAAAAAAGGGTGCTTAAATGAGCGCCGACAAGGACAATTCGTTCATCACGGAGCATTTCGCACTGGTGCATTCGATAGCAGGCAGATTCAGAAATCGGGGGATAGAATATGACGAACTGTTTTCGGCAGGCTGTGTCGGTCTTGTAAAGGCAGGCAACAATTTTGACGAAAGCAGGGGGCTGAAGTTTTCAACGTATGCAGTACCGGTCATCATGGGGGAAATAAAACAGCTTTTCCGTGACGGCGGTACGGTAAAGGTGAGCCGCAGTTTAAAAGAGTTGTCGCTGAAAATTTGCAGGCTCCGTGACGAACTTATCAAAAACGGCGAAGAACCTCATATTTCGGTGCTGGCGGAAAAACTCGGGATAACGCCCGAAGAAGCATCGCTTGCACTTGGGGCTTCGCTTCCGCCTGTTTCATTAAGCAGTTATGACGATGAGGAAAACGGCGAGGGCAGTTTCGACCTGCCCGTTGAGCCTGAACAGCCGAAAGTGCTTGACAGGATGGCACTGCGACAGCTTGTTTCCCGTCTTGAGCCGCTTGACCGCAGGCTGATAATACTGCGTTACAGCGAGGAATGTACGCAGAGCAGAACGGCAGAAATACTGGGAATGACGCAGGTGCAGGTGTCACGCAGAGAGAAGAAGATACTGGAGGGGCTGAGGAAGCAGTTATTGTGTTGATGCGGCAGGTTGCCGCTGACAATTCGCCGTTCTTTTTGCCTCTGCTTTGTCGAGATTACGTTATCGGCGGATATCTGTGACAGAACGATCGGATATGCGCATAATCACCAAAACCGATTCGGGAGAGGCAAGCCTCTCCCGTAGCATTTGCCACCACTTGAACCTTCATTTCCGTTTATAATTATCAGATAGGTGCATAGATTCTTTCTTTTCTACACAATCACCAAAACCGATAAGTTCTGTAGGCTTTTTTCTCTGCATTTTGACGGTGATGTTAGATACTGTAAATTCGTTGTTCGAAAGCGTTTGTGAAAAGTCAACAAAAAGCGTATGTAAGGTTTATGTAAAAAGATTATAATAAACAAAAAATGTTGAAAACTCGGTTGAAACTGTTGAATTGCAACAGGGGCTGTTGGGATATACAATAGGTATTGTAATAATACTTGTATGTACTTGCACAATGGCAGTCTGCCAGACTTAAAGTTCGTGTTTAAAACGAACTGCAAATTTATTATCCCTATCCCCAAACCCCTTTCCCTTGGGGAAGAGCTGTGTATGCTTTGTTGGCTCTGCATCGTGCAGAGCCTTTGGGCATACACGCCCGGCGTCCGTGCCGGGGCTGAGTGTGGGGCTGCCGCCCTCACCAAGCAAGGACGCTTGCAGTCAGTCGCACACAGTCGCTGCACGATGCAGCGACACCAACGACTGACAACCCGCATTGGGGCTACGCCCCAAACCCCATTAAATAAACAAGAGATTATTATTTAGCAGTCTGGACAAATGCGCTTAGCAAAGTAAAACAATAATACCCGACAGGAAAGGAAGTTTTCAACTATGTCAAACGAAAGATATGAACTTAACAAAAACCTCGCCCAGATGTTAAAGGGCGGTGTAATAATGGACGTTACAACGCCTGAGCAGGCAAGAATAGCACAGGAGGCAGGCGCTTGCGCAGTTATGGCGCTTGAGCGTATCCCTGCCGATATAAGAGCCGCAGGCGGTGTTGCAAGAATGAGCGACCCTGCTATGATAAAGGGCATTCAGAACGCAGTTACAATTCCCGTTATGGCAAAGTGCCGTATCGGTCATTTCGCTGAGGCGCAGATACTTGAGGCTATCGAGATAGATTATATAGACGAGAGCGAGGTTCTTTCTCCCGCAGATGACAAGTACCACATCGACAAGACAAAGTTCAACGTGCCTTTCGTATGCGGTGCAAAGGACTTAGGTGAGGCGCTCCGCCGTATCTCAGAAGGCGCTTCTATGATAAGAACAAAGGGCGAGCCAGGTACAGGCGACGTTGTACAGGCTGTAAGACACATGAGAATGATGCAGCAGGAAATCCGCAGGCTGACATCTATGTCAAAGGACGAACTTTACCAGGCGGCAAAGGATCTTCAGGTCGACTATGAGCTTGTAAAGTACGTTGCGGAAAACGGCAAGCTCCCCGTTGTAAACTTCGCCGCAGGCGGTGTCGCAACTCCTGCCGATGCCGCTCTGATGATGCAGCTCGGCGCTGAGGGCGTATTCGTAGGAAGCGGTATCTTCAAGTCGGGCAACCCTGCAAAGAGAGCCGCCGCTATCGTAAAGGCTGTTACAAACTACACTGACGCTAAGATGATTGCAGAACTGTCGGAGGATCTCGGTGAAGCTATGGTCGGCATAAACGAACAGGAAATCGCTCTCCTCATGGCAGAACGAGGCAAATAAGGCGGCGGGTCGCCGCTGACTGTTCCGACCTTTGCGGCGGGTCGCCGCTGACTATTCCGACCTTTGCGGCAATGTGCCGCCTCAAATTCCGACCTTTTTAAAGGTTAAGACATAGCTAAGATTAGTGTGACGGTCGGGGATAAACGATATTTGGGCTTATTACGATTTGCGGCAGGTCGCCGCCGACTGTTCCGACCTTTGCGGCAATATGACGCTTCAAATTCCGCCTTTATTAACATTAGAAATAAGTAAAGGCTTGCAAAACGGCGGATTTATAAAAGTGCTGAGCAAAAAGATTGCTGTAATAAACCGCTCAGCCGAAAGGACACAACTAATGACAGTAGCAGTTCTTGCGCTTCAGGGCGCATTTGCGGAACACGAAAAAATTCTCTCGAAACTTGGTGCAGACAGCTTTGAGATACGTCAGAAAAAGGATCTTGACCGCAGCTTCGACCGCCTTATAATTCCCGGCGGTGAAAGCACAGTGCAGGGAAAGCTGCTCCGTGAACTTGATCTTTTTGACGGCATAAAGAGCCGTATCGAAGGCGGTATGCCTGTCTACGGCACCTGCGCAGGTCTTATCCTGCTTGCAAAATCTATCTCAAACGACAGCGCACAGCACCTGCAGACAATGTCCATTGTTGCCAACCGCAACGCTTATGGCAGACAGCTCGGTAGCTTCCATACCGAAGCGCAGTTTGAGGGTATAGGAGAAATTCCTATGACGTTTATCCGTGCGCCGTATATCGACAAGGTTTATGACGATGTGCAGGTTCTCTCGGAGGTGGACGGAAAAATAGTAGCCGCAAAACAGAAAAATCAGCTTGTGACAGCCTTCCACCCGGAACTTGACGGCGATACAAGAGTACACGAGTATTTTCTGAATATGTAATCTATGCAAAGTATACGGCAAGGCATATAAAAACGTCGGAGCGTTTTTTCGCTCCGACGTTTAATTTTTATTGCTCTTTAACCGCCGTTTCGCCACCAGTTTGGGTCGGCTTCTTGTGATTTCCGGCTTTAATACGGTTTATTATAGCGTAACCGATTATCACAACAAATATCAAAGCTCCGATTATCTGTGATGTCGAAAGCCCGAACAGATGTCCTCTGTAATCATCGCCACGGAAAAACTCAAGTATAAATCTGCCTATTGAATATATGAACATATAAAGCAGAAACAGCTTTCCTCTGAGCTTGTTTTTATTGAGCAACACCAGTATCACGGCAAAAAGACAAAGGTTGAATCCCGCCTCGAACAACTGAACAGGGAAACGGTTCACTCCGTTTGCCGACTCAATTATACTGTTGTGGAAAGTAAATCCGAATTCGGATTCGACACCATAACAACAACCGCCGAGAAAGCATCCTATTCTGCCGAAGAAGTGAAACAGCGGTACTGCCGCCGCAAGTATATCGGCATAGCCGGTGAAGTTTTCGAGCTTAGTAGCTTTTGCATAAATATATCCTGCAAGTATTCCGCCGAGAAGTCCGCCATAGAACACCTGACCGCCAAAAATCGCACTTAAAAGATATATAACATCGCCAAAACTTTCCGCTTTACCGAACAGCCACAACTTATCCGCATTTGTAATGCCGTAGAGCAGATGTCCGCCTATCAGAACTCCGATCACACTGAATAGCAGCAGAATAACAATCTTAACCTCATTCAGTTTCTGTTTTTTTGCCATTATATATGAAAAAGCTCCGGATGTTAATGCACCGATAAGAGCCATTATCATATAATAGCCGTATTCTTTACCTAAAAACTCAAAACTACCTAACATTCTACCCCTGTTTTCTCATTTTGATAAAACTAAAACCACCTGAAGAGCAGGTGGTTTTAGTCCGTTTCTTCACTTAACGGTTTTTCAACCGTATGTAGCCGGTTAACTTTTAACCTTAATTAAAGTACTTGCTGAGCTGGCTTGCTGCACCAACTAAATCAGCATAACCGGGATTCATGCAACCCATAGGACCTGCTACAGCGCATACGCAGCTTGCACAAAGAACACCGATAAAACCAAGGCAAACGCCTACTATACCAAGTATAAGACCCGCTATAGCCATACCGCTGGCTTTTCCCAAAGCACCCTTTGACTGAGTCATTCCTATAGCGCCTAATACGACACCGGCAATAGCTGCAAGGAATAAGAGCCATGTAATTAAAGGCATCGAAGAGAAAAACAGTGCCAGTACACCGAGTATGCCACAAATAAGGGCAACGATTGATATTGTGTTATTGTTCTGCATAAATAACCTCCTGAAATCAATAAAAATGTGCGGAAAACCGCTACGGTAAAATCTACCGTTACAATGATTTTATCACACAACTATCACAATGTCAAGATAATTTAATTTATTTAATCAAATTCGTTATACTGCACAAATTCTGACAATGCTTTACCACATTTTGCGCATAAAGGTCGAATTTGTATATAACGTGTCTTTTATCAAGGTAAGAAAGATGTTAGCAAACTGTATAATTCAGTGAATTTGATAAAATGCAAAAAGCTGTCCGTCAAGACAGCTTTTGCGATGGCTATATAAAATTGGGTTTAGAAATTTCTGAATTATTCTGCGAACATAGGTGTTGAGAGGTAACGGTCGCCTGTATCAGGGAGAAGAACAACAATGTTCTTGCCCTTGTTCTCGGGGCGCTTAGCAAGCTGTGTAGCCGCATATACAGCCGCACCGGATGAGATGCCGACAAGTAAGCCCTCTTTTCTTGCAAGCGTTCTGCCTGTAGCGAATGCGTCCTCGTTCTCGACTGCGATTATTTCGTCATAAATCTTGGTATCAAGCGTTTCGGGAACAAAGCCTGCGCCGATACCCTGTATCTTATGAGGTCCTGCCACGCCCTTTGAAAGCACGGGAGAGCCTGCGGGTTCAACCGCAACTACCTTTACATTCGGGTTCTTGCTCTTGAGGTACTTACCTACGCCGGAAACCGTACCGCCTGTGCCTACGCCGGCAACGAAGATGTCAACCTTGCCGTCTGTATCTTCCCATATCTCAGGACCCGTTGTATTGAAGTGAGCGGTGGGGTTTGCGCTGTTTGTGAACTGGCTGGGAATGAATCCGCCCTCAATCTGCTGTGCAAGCTCCTCTGCCTTTGCGATTGCGCCCTTCATACCCTTTGCACCGTCTGTAAGTACAAGCTCCGCACCGTATGCCTTGAGCAGATTACGGCGCTCAACGCTCATGGTTTCGGGCATTGTGAGGATTATTCTGTAACCCTTTGAAGCGGCTACAGCGGCAAGTCCTATACCTGTGTTACCGCTTGTAGGCTCGATTATAACTGCACCGGGCTTGAGTGCGCCTTTAGCTTCGGCATCGTCTATCATCGCCTTTGCGATTCTGTCCTTTACGCTTCCTGCGGGGTTGAAGTATTCGAGCTTTGCGTAGATGTTTGCGGGAAGCTCGTTCAGAGCTATGTAGTTGTTGAGCTTTAATATGGGTGTGCCGCCTATAAGGTCTGTGATCTTGTCAAATGTTCTCATTGTGATTTTCTCCTTTTCGATTCATAATCTGTTATACGTTAAGTTTAATTTTCGTTTGTTATTCTGTCGGTATAAAACTATATGTTGCATTTACAACAAAAGTATATCTGTCTTACTTTGAAGATGCTGCTAAAATCAACATCGGAAACCGCTGATATATCTTGTCATGTCCTTGTTCATATCCTTACCTCGTTTTCGGTTCGGTTTAATCTCTAAAAGCCTATCGACTTTGTAGGCTTTATTATATCACTGCTTTTGCGATTTGTCAAGGGGATTTTGAAAAATTATTGAAATTTTTCCTGCATAACATAAAATAATGCTGTATTTAGAAAATAATCGCCGATTTCGCATCATAACGAATATGCCTGCTCAATGCTAAAAAGCTATCTTGAACGAAAGCTTTTTGCATTTTGATTATAAAGTAACTTCAAATAATTACTGAAATCCGCATCACAACGTTATTTTATAACCGCATTTTGCAAGTTCTCAATTCTATACTTGCACAAACGTGCTTGTGCTATAGCACAAAACCCTGTAAAACCGGTTGACCTTACTGCTTTTCGGTAGTACAATACAGGTAAAGAAAAAACAAGTACCGCAACGGCGCAGGACGATGAAAGTTCTGCGCCGTTTTGTTTACAAAGGAAAGGATGACGTACAAATGTATGAATGCAGTTTAGACAGAATGAAGGATAAGATTTCCACTTTCAGCAAATTCGGTGATGCTGACCACGGCGGTATCACACGTTACTCGCTCTCGCCCGAGGCTATTATGGCCCGTAACGAGTTCATCAAGCGTATGAAGGCTATCGGCGCAGAGATCGAGATAGATGATGTTGCGAATATCTACGCAACGCTCGCCGGCACAGACCCCGACGCAAAGCGTATCGTAATGGCTTCCCACTGTGACTCGGTAAAGAACGGCGGTAACTATGACGGTATACTCGGCGTTATGTCGGCTATGGAGGTACTTGAAACAGTACACGAGAAGAACATCCCCCATAAGCATCCTCTCACCGCTATGATATGGACAAACGAGGAAGGCTCGCTGTATCCGCCTGCTATGATGTGTTCGGGTATCGTATGCTACGATTATCTGCCCGAAGATATCAGATGCAAGTTCAAGTATGAGGATATGATGAATTCAAAGAGTATCCTTGACAATACATCGACATTCGGTGAAGCACTTGACAAGTCGGGCTTCAAGGGCGACAAGAAGTACCGCCTGTCACCCGACAGATATATGTATATGTTTGAAACTCACATCGAACAAGGTCCTATCCTTGAAGATGCAGGAAATGATATAGGCGTTGTTGACTGTGTACTGGGTATGTTCAACTACAGGCTGAAGTTCTACGGTCAGACGACCCACGCAGGCACATTCCCGATGCCCAAGCGCCGTGACGCATTCTTTGCCGCATCGCAGGCTCTGTGCTATCTGCACGAGGAAATCGACAAGCTCGGCTACAGCGACCTTGTTTACACAACGGGCGAGGTTGTATGCCACCCCTGCGTACATACCTGTGTTCCCGACTTCTTCGACTTCTCGTTCGACTCACGTCACGAAGATCCCAAGGTACTTGAAAAAGTACTGGCTATCGTAAAATCCTGCGAGGAAAAAACATGGGCAGGCTGTACCTGCAAGGTAGAAAAGGCTTGGAACCGTGATACTGTCTACTGGGATAAGAAGCTGGTAAGCTATGTAAAGGCATCTGCAGAGGAATGCGGTATCAAGCACCAGTATATCCACTCAGGTGCAGGTCACGACGCACAGTTTGCCGCATATATGCTCCCGACAACTATGATATTCGTACAATCGAAGGACGGTCTTTCACACTGCGAGCCGGAATATTCAAGCCCCGAGCATTGCACTGAGGGCGCAACGGTTATGCTGAATGCTGTTCTTAAGGCAGATAATGATTGATTATAATGACAACCACTTCTTTTTTTGGTATATTTCCTGACTGATTTTGCTTTATCTGATTTACTTTCACCCGCTTTTTCGGCGGGTGATTTTTTTGCGGATAGCGTTCATTGCAGGCGGTAATTAAAAATAGAATAATAAGGCTTGATTTTTTATTTAAACTATGGTACAATAGTACAGTATCAGAAATAGAACCCGTGATTATGGGTGTAAGCCCTGTGCAAGGGAGTCCTGTGAACCATGTCAGGCGGGGAACCGAGCAGCATTAAGCAGTTATGACCTGTGCCGCAGCAAGTTTACACTCATAATCATGGGTTCTATTTTTGCGTATCGTTTTATTTACCGATTATTATGTACTTTGTCACGGGAGGTTAGTTATGCATCTTGCTCTTTATCGTAAGTATCGTTCTGCCACCTTTGACGAAGTAATTTCGCAGGAACATATAACCACCACACTGAAAAATCAGATAAAGGCCGGCACTCCGGCTCACGCTTATCTGTTCACAGGTTCGAGAGGTACGGGTAAGACCACCTGTGCAAAGCTGATGGCAAAGGCGGTAAACTGCTTATCTCCCGTTGACGGCAACCCCTGCGGAGAATGTGAAAGCTGTAAGGCGATAGCCGCAGGCTGTCCGGATATAATCGAGATGGACGCAGCCTCAAACAACGGCGTTGACGATGTAAGGGCATTGCGTGACGAGGTTATGTACGCTCCGACTGTCTGCCGCTATAAAGTTTATATAATAGACGAGGTGCATATGCTGTCCTCACAGGCATTCAACGCACTTCTGAAAACCATAGAAGAACCGCCGCCGCACGTTATATTCATACTTGCGACTACCGAGATACACAAGGTGCCTGCGACTATCGCATCAAGATGTCAGCAGTTCCGCTTTTCAAGAATTGACGTAGAAGAAAGCACAAAGCGGCTGTGCGAGATAGCAAAAAAAGAAAACGTAAATATAACCGAGGATGCGGCAAGACTTATTTCAAGATTGTCCGACGGCGGTATGAGAGATGCGGTTTCGCTGCTCGACCAGTGTATAAGTGTGAGTGCCGACATTGACGAGGAAACCGTAAGGACTACCGCAGGCATCGCAGGAACGGAGCATCTGTTTACGCTTGCACAGTGCATACACGAGCAGAATGCGCCCGAGGCACTGAAAATTCTCGACGAGCTTCACAATCAGTCGAAGGATCTTATGCTTCTTCTTGACGAACTGTTGTCGCACTTCAGAAATCTGTGCATACTGTCGGCAACGAACTCCGACTTTTCGCTTATCCCTGCAGGAAGCGGAACAAGAAACGATCTTGCAAGGCAGACAAAGGAGTTTACTCTCGGAGAAATAATGCGGTGTATGGATATACTGCAGGACTGCATTGCGAGAACTCCGAAAACGGCAAAGCGTAAGACGGTTGCCGAAATGTGCCTTATAAGGCTGTGTACGCCACGTCTTGACAGTGACACATCGGCATTGTCGTTAAGGCTTGAAAAGCTAGAGAACAGGCTCGACAAGCTGTGTGACGGCGAGATAAGCATTCAGCCGAGAACCGCCGTGCAAACCGGCGAAAGCACAGAAAAGCATATACCGGCGCAATCCGCAAAGCCCGTAAGCGTAACCGGCGACAGACCGCAGGATATTATTGCAGATACGCTGAACAGGATAGAAAATAAAATCACATCCGCTGATGATAAGCAGAAGGACATGACAGCTCCGACTGCCCCGGTACAGCAGAGCGGTACAGACCGGAATGCCGCAGACAGCAAGCCTGACTGGCTGTTTGAGGGTACCGGTGGCGCTGATGATAACGCAAGCACAGGAAACGAAGACACTCCTCCGTTTGACCTTGACGAACCGCAGGTAAGCGTTGCTCCGCCTGATCCCGCTCCGCAGGAACAGGCAAGCAATACAAACGGCAACGGCGACAAGCCGGACTGGCTGTTTGAGGGTACGGGCGGCACAGACGATAACGCAAGTGCAGGAAACGAAGATGCTCCTCCGTTTGACCTTGACGAACCACAGGCAAGCATTGCTCCGACAGAGCAGGAACAGGCAGTAAAGACCGGGAATAATCTTCCCGAACAGCATAAAAATAATCTGTCGGCAGGCAGTGTGCAAAGTACCGGCAATGCCGATCCGCAGGTAACCGAGATACTCGACAGACTTCCCGTTATACTGCAGGCTATACTGGGACAGGTGCAGGTGACGCTCGGTCGGGACACTGTGAACATCAGCGGTTATCAGAAATTCCAGTATGATTTCCTGACAACAGGCGACTCGAAGGAACGGCTTGAGAAAGCCGCCGAAGAGGTAACAGGCAGAAGGCTTGTAATGACCTTTGACAATATCGGCGATACAGCCGAAAGCAAGGATAAAAGCGACCCTGTTTCCGATTTCTTATCAAGAGCGGAAAAAATGGGCGTAAAAATAAAATACAAAAAACCAAAAAATTAAGTCGTTGACTTAAAGATACGAAAGGAAAAATCACAATGAAAGCAAGATTACCCAAGGAATACCAGAACAGAGGCGCAAACAACATGAACAGCATGATAAAACAGGCTCAGAAGATGCAGGAAGACATCGAGCGTGTACAGGCTGAGCTTGAGGCAAGAGATTTCACGGCTTCTGCCGCAGGCGGTATGATTGAAGTTACGATGAGCGGTGCAAAGGTACTCAAGGAGGTTAAACTCAACCCCGAGGTAGTTGACAAGGACGCTATCGAGGATCTTCAGGACGTTATCGTAGCAGGCGTAAATGCCGTTATCACACAGATTGAAGAAGTAAGTGCCGCAGAGATGGAAAAGGTAACAGGCGGAGTTAACATTCCGGGACTTGTTTAATGGCTGAATATAATTCTCAGCCGCTTATAACGGCGGCGCAGGAATTCGCCAAGCTCCCCGGCATCGGTCTTAAAACGGCGCAGAGGCTGGCATATTATATACTGAATGCCCCGGAGGAAGAAGTGGAGCAGTTTGCGTCCGGAATTCTACGGGCAAGACGCAGTATGAAGCTGTGCAGTGTATGTCAGAATATCTGCAATACGGACAAGTGCGATATATGCTCGGACAGCCGCAGGAACCACAAGGTTATATGCGTTGTGGAAAGTCCCAAGGACGTTTCCGCCATAGAACGAAGCGGCGGCTTTGACGGAGTGTATCATGTACTTCACGGGCTGTTGTCACCGATGAATTCGATAGGTCCGCAGCAGCTTAAAATAAAGGAGCTTATGGCAAGGCTGTCGGATACGGACGAGGTCATAATGGCTACAAGTCCGACTATTGAGGGAGAGGCTACGGCAACATATCTTTCAAGAATGATAAAGCAGCTGGGAGTAAAGGTGACCCGTCTTGCGTATGGTCTGCCTGCGGGCGCATCGCTTGAATATGCGGACGATGTTACGCTCCAGAGGGCGCTTGAAAACCGTAACGAAATATAATTTTCTTCGGGAAAGGAATATAATAAATGACACAGGAACAGTTGAACACGATACAGGAACAGACAAAGAAAATAACCAACCCGAAACTGCTCGAAGTGATGAGGACGCTGAAAAAATGCGCTGAAGAGAAAACAAATCCCGAACCGCAGTATCAGGTGGATTATATCGACAATCTGATGGAGGCAAGACTTCTTGCCCCTGTAACCGTGACGGATATGTCGGGTGAGAACGAAAATCAGATGAAGGTACAGTTCTCGCACCTTACAAATCCTCAGAACGAGAAATATTTTATGGTGTTCACCGATATGGAAACAATGCAGAAGAACATCAACGATATAAGCAAGATCTGCGTGATCGCAGTTACATATAAGGATCTTTCCGCTATGCTGTCACAGCCGAAGTGTGCTATGAAGGGCTTTGTTATAAACCCCTTCACCGAGAACATTATCTGCGGTCCTCAGCAGGCAGAGGTCATAGGAAATTATATAAGGCAGAAAAAATTCAACAGCGGCGAGCTTACCGTTATAAACGAGGTTACGGGCGTACCGGACACTGTTACCAAGCCTATAACAAGCTATTTTGACAGCCGTAAGGATATTAAAAAGGCGTATATTATGAACATGCGCAAGGTAAATCAACTCAACCGCCTTATAATCGTGGATTTCGAGGGTGAGGACGATAAATTCAACGACTTTACCAAGGACTTTACCGAAAAGGTGCTGAAGGATATAAACGACGAAAAAGCGCCGTTTATGATAATGAACTTCAATCAGCCTGCCGCAAAACAGGCGACAAAAGAAAAAGTTCCGTTCTATGTAAAGGTTTAAAATTCGAAAATATTGCTATTTACTGTTTTATCCCCCAACCCCTGACCCCTTCCCCCAAAGGGAAGGGGAAATAGCATGGGCTGCCGCCCATGACAAGCAAGGACGCTTGCAGTCAGTCGGACACAATCGTTATGCAAGAATGCATAACGACAGCCACACAAAGCCGTTGCACGATGCAACGGTACAAATGGCTGTCGATGCACAGACGCAGCGACACAATCGACTGACGGCCTGCATTGGGGCTACGCCCCAAACCCCTTTTATGTAACAATAGCATAGATTTTCGACAATATAAAAAGAGGCTTTTGCCTCTTTTTTGTTTATTCTGCGGAAATTTTCTTTAATTTTTTGCATTTACTTGACGAAAAAGCGGTTATGATATATCATTATACTGTATAAATAGGTCTACGGACCGGACGGGAGAAATCATGAAAAACATTATCTCTGCTTCAATGCTTGCGAGCGACCTTACAAATATAGAAAAAGAAATCCACCGTACCGAAAACGCACAGGTCGAGTGGCTTCATATAGATGTTATGGACGGCGTTTTCGTTGACAATATAACCTACGGAAACAACGTTGTTGCCGCTATGCGTAAAGTGAGCGATATATATTTCGACACGCACCTTATGGTGACCGATCCCACAAGGCTTATCCCGCTTTTCGCAAAAGCAGGAAGTAATATGCTTACTATCCACCTTGAAAGCAAGGGCAATACGGAAGAAAATCTCAGAGCGATAAGAGAAAGCGGTATGAACGCAGGACTTGCCATAAAGCCTGCTACAGACTGGAAAGAAGTAATACCTTATCTGCCGCTGTGCGATATGGTGCTTGTAATGACCGTTGAGCCGGGCTACGGCGGACAGGGATTTATTCCGCAGTGCGCCGACAAGGTGGCTCTGCTCCGTAAATACTGCAACGAAAACGGATTTGACAAGATGAATATACAGGTTGACGGCGGTATCAACAAGGCAACCGCCGCAACAGTTAAAGATGCCGGTGCAAACGTACTTGTAGCAGGAACATATCTGTTCAGGGCAGAGAATATGAAAGCGGCGGCAGACGCTATACGCTAAAAGCAGTCGGGCAACAGCTCAGTTGCCTTGTCTGTAAGCAGAGTATAATATTCCTCCGTGTCGCTCATACGGCTGAGATCCGTATATAACGGGAGGCGGTACTCCGACACGATGTGCCGTATAATTCCGATGCGGCTTTCGGACGATCTGCTCTGCGGCAGATGAATGGCAAGACGGTAATCTTTCCCGTCACGGTCTGCGTATAAGGATACACGGTCTGCGACAGCCTTGAGTGCCTTGCAAAGCCTTGCGAGAATGCAAAGCTCTCCCTCGCAGATGACCGCCGTAAGCGGCGGTCGGCAGGAAGTGTTTTTTACGGACGGAGTGCCTTTAATGCAGGAGATATATAAGGTACACCCTCCGTCGCTTTTCGGGAAAGCCTCGACAAGCAGACGTTCTCCGCAAAGCCCGAGATTATGATCTTCGCTGAGGCAGGATATAAGTCTTGACAAGGCAAGCTCTGAGGTACGGGAATCGCCTGAAATATCTTCGCATTTAATGCGGTATCCGTCCATATCCGACGGATTTAGCGTAATTTTTACGGTATTTCCCGCAAGCTCATCTATCTGCATGGGACACCTCCTGTTAAACCGATTAAACAGCTTATAGTCTGAAAGGACAAAAAGATATAATGAATACAACCACAAATGAAGCTCTTCTTAAGAAGATAGACGAAGCTCCTTTGCTGATGTCAAAGGAGGCGGCTAAGAAAAAACTGCGTAAGCCGAGAAGCATATACGGCGATCAGATACTTTTTATGCTGGCGATAACCGTCATTGCCACCTGCTTTTACGGTATGAGGGTAGTAACGGTGTGCGCCTGCTCGGTGCTTGCCTGCATACTGACCGATATGGTCGGCTGTTTCCTTTCAAAGAAGGAATACGGTGTAAAAGACCTGTCAACCATAGCCTACGGTATGGCTCTTGCTCTTATGCTCCCTGCAAGCGTTGAATATTATGTCGTGATAATCGGCGCAGTGCTTGCAATTACGGTAAAGCATATATTCGGCGGCAAGGACAACTATATATTCAATCCTGCGGCGGTTGCGATAGCGTTTCTTATAATCTGCTATCCGACACAGGTGCTGATGTATCCGCAGCTTGACGCTCATCCGGAAATATTCGGAGATGCGGGAACGCTTGTAAGCGGAATCGAGAGCAGCTTTATAAAGAACGGCGCAATGCCATCGCTTACCCCGCTTGAGATACTTATGGGAAGATTCCCCGGTCCTATGGGAACTACTCATATACTCGTGCTGATAGTAAGCGGTATCTGCCTTATCTGCAGAAGAAGCGTGTCGCTTTCCGCTACTGTGGGCGGAATAGCCGTAATGGGCGTGCTTTCCTATCTCACAAGCAGTGTTGAGCCTGCTATGGACGCTGTTATATTCCGTTTTGTAAGCGGATTTGTACTGTTCGGCTTTATATTCCTTGCGAGCGATCCGCAGACGCTTCCGTTTACAAACGGCGGAAGGGTGCTGTACGGCATAGCGCTCGGCGTAATCACGGTCATATTCAGAAATTCCGCAAATATCGAGGGAATATTCGTGTTCTCTCTGCTGATAGTAAACGCTCTGTCGCTGTATCTTGACAAGCTGGCATTCGTAATAGGCGTGCAGACAAAACAGCTTTTAAGATACCTTAGGCATAACCTCGGCTCGTTTGAGCGAATGACAAAGGACGCAAAGCAGGGTAAGACACCGGAGCTTTCGGATACGCAGGAAATTATGATTGAACCTGTTAATTATAATATGCCCCCTATCGACAATAAGGTCACAAAGGTAAAACGTCATAAAAAGTCGGTAATGGAGAATATTTCCGACAAAATATCGGATTCGGTAAAGAAGAAGAAAGCATCGGCGAAATCCGCCGGCGAAAACGAAAAGGAAAAGGAGGCGCAGCATGGCTCAGACAAAACAGATGAAGCCGGAAAAGACACGGAAAAGTGACTTTAAATTCACCCGTGATCTTATAGACGGACTGGCAAAGCAGAATGTCGTGCTGATGACAGGCATTGTAAACGCACCTGTTATAATCGCCGCTACGACCTTCAAGAAGGGCGTGGTAATCGCTCTTGCTTTTGCGATAATATCGTTTCTGACGATAGTTACCTGTTCGTTTGTACCGAAAAAAATAGTTTATACCCTCAGAGTAATTATATATGCGCTGGTAGGCTCGGTCTATTATATCCCGACCGTACTTCTTTTAGAGCAGATCTTTCCGCTTACGGTCGAGCTTATAGGCATCTATATGCCGCTTATAATTACAAACGCTCTTATCTTCTCGAAAACGGAAAGCCGTTTCTATCTTGAGGACAAGCTGAAAATGATAATCGACGTAATTTTCTTCATAGCGGGCTTCGGCGCAGTGTGCGTCCTTACCGGAGGCTTCAGGGAACTGATATGCTTCGGCACGTTTGCCGGAATAAAGCTGTTTGATTTCAAGATTGCGGCTTTTGAATCTCCTTTCGGCGGATTTATACTTGTCGGAATAATGGCAGGTATGTTCAGGGCGCTTTACAACTATCTGCGTAACCGCAGAATAAGGCTTAACAGCGAGGAGCATAACAAGGCGGCGACTCACACCTACCGTTCAAGCACCGAAAGCAAGCCTGCTGCACCACATCTGCTTCCCTCGCAGGACGACAACGTAAAGGAGCGCAGTGATGGATAAATTAGCACTTTTTATCAATACGGCTATGCTCGCTATGTTTGTCGAGAATGCGATATTCTCCCGTGCGCTCGGCACAAGCGTGGCGTTCTACGCATCAAGAAAAAAAGAAAGCATATTCGGACTGGGGCTCGGCATAACATACGTTATCGTGGTTTCGAGCTGTATCACGTTCTTTATAGACGGATGGCTTGCCGACTGGCAGTATTTTTATATTGTCATGCCGCTTATATACACGCTGACGGTGAGCATAGTATATACGGGCAGTCTGCTCCTCCTGTGGAGATTCCTGCCAAAGATATTCAGAAACATCAAGAAATACGTTCATCTTTCGGTGTTCAATGCGGCAGTGCTGGGAGCATTGTTCCTGAACACGACATACCACGCTGATTTCTTTTCGTATATGGGATTCGGCGTCGGAATAGCGGCAGGCTTCTTCATTGCGGTGTTCTTCCTTCATATCGCAAACGAAAGGCTCAATTCTCCGCTTATTCCCGAGGCATTCAGAGGAATGCCGATAATGATGGTTTTTGTCGGCATTATGTCACTTGCATTCTATGCGCTGACAGGATATAACACAGGCGCTATCTGATAATTTCTAAAATGGAGATACTGATATGAGCAGAAAAAAAGGATTCAAGGTAAAACGTTCAAGAAGAAATCTGTATAAAAAACGTAAAAGCACCGGCAGGAAGATATTTGACGGGATTCTTTTCGTTGTGATACTGGGCGCATTTGTCTTTGTGGGATACTCGGTCGCTTCTCCGCTGATAAAGTTTTTCGGCGGAAACGGGGACAATTCCTCTGTGAGCGAGCCTGCGTGGACACCGCCCGAATCGCTCCCCGAAACATCGGACAGCAATTCGCAGGCGAACACTTCGGATAACACTTCAGGCAACTCAGGCGGCAGTGACACAACAAAGGATAACACCTCCTCAGCGCCAAGCGAGGTAACATCTGCTTTTGCGACGGTCGCTCCCGACTCCGCACTGAAAAGCGATGCCGCACTGAATAAGTTCCTTGCCTCAGCAAAGGACAGCGGTTATAATACCGCCGTATTTACGCTTAAAAACACCACAGGCGAGCTGTTATACAAATCATCGCTTAAGGCTGTAAAGGACAACACAGACGTAAATAAGGGCAGTCTAACGGCGGCTCAGATAGTAAAGGCGTGCAAAACGGCAGGAATCACTCCCGTTGCGGCTATAACAACGCTTTACGACAGAAAGACACCGTATCTTTTCGACAATGCAGGATATATAATTGCAGACGGAAACTGGAGCTGGCTGGATGCTGCCGCCGATAACGGCGGTAAACCGTGGACTACTCCCTATTCCGCCGATGCGGTAAATTATTATGCGGATATATGCGGAGAGCTTGCAAAGGCAGGATTTTCCGATATTGAGCTTGAAAACACCGTCTTCCCGAACTTCCAGTCCTATGACTACTCGCTGTTGTCAACGGAACTGCAGAATGCAAACAGAAGCGAGAAATTAGCCGTTCTTGCGGCATCGTGTGCAAAGAAAGCAAAGGAAGGCAACGCAACCGCAACGGTTGAAATAAAGGCTGACGCACTGCTTACAATGTCGGCAACGACTTATGACGGTACGGCTGAAATATGGTCTGCGAAGGATAAGATGGGTGACAGCAGGGTGCTTGTCACAATGGATATGTCACTACTTGGCACAAAGCTGCAGACTTCGGCAGACAAGACGGTAACGGTTGAAAAGGATAAGGTCAAGGCGGTAAATCAGATATTCACGCTTGTAAAGAAGGCTGTCGGCGACAAGGAAATATCGGTCGGAATAACAGGCAGTGCGAATTTATCGGCAGACGAAATCAAAAATTGTAAAACGGCACTCGAAAAGCTCGGATTTACCGATATAAGATTCGAATAAATACACAAAAGTGCTTGCATTTGCGGCATTTTTAAGGTATAATTAGAGAATAACGTAAGAGCGAATATCGCACGGAAAAGAAAGGAATACAAAATGACAGAATTACTGACATTATTATCAAGCGGACAGCCGGCCACAGCTACACCACAGGGTGGAAACGATATAGTGAGCATTCTCACAATGCTTATCCCCCTTGCGCTTATGGTAGTTATATTCTACTTCCTTATCATAAGACCCGAAAAGAAGCGTAGCAAGAAGATGCAGGAAATGCTCAACAACCTTGAGGTTGCTGACGAAGTAGTAACAACAGGCGGTATTGTAGGCAGAGTATTAAGAGTTACAGATGATACTGTACTTATCGAAACAGGCTCTGACAGAACAAAGATCCGTGTATTAAAGAGCAGTATTGCTGAGAACAGAACTGTTCACGATGATACAGAATCAAAGTAAGAAATTATTCTGAGGTATTATAAAAAACACCCTCACGGCATCAGCTGTGAGGGTGTTTTTTTGCAAAAAATCCATCGTACTTGCCGGTAATCTTCCGGGATAGTACGATGGATTTAACTTATTGTACCGATATGCGATATTATGCGGTTACATATCGAACAGGTTTATCACTTCAATACCTTTGGCTTCAGCCATGCGTACCGTCTGACCTGTGCCGCTCCTGCTGTTGCTTTGGTCATAATATGCCACACAGCAGTCTGCAAGCTCTGTCAGGCGTGCGTTACGCTGTTTCATACAGTCCTTGGTGTATTCACTGCCGATATACTCGATGCTGTCAGCCGCCATCATTATCGCATAAAACTCCTGCTTGTCGTTGTAACTCCAGTTCTTTGTCTGCTCCTCGTTTGAGCAGGGGAGTACAAGGTGGAGCTTTATATCGAGTGCCTTGCGTTTTCTCAGATACAGCACCATATGAGCGCACATAGTGTCGAAGCCGAGAGCACCGCCGCAGTAGAAGTCGGTAACGCCACGCTTAACAAGTCCGCATATTGTGCTGTCAAGCAGAGATTTAAGCGCATACATATCCGGGCTGTCAATTTTACGATGCCCTGTAAAGCAAACCGATGTCATACGCAAAGCCTCCTTTTAATTACGATAAAAAGAAAAATAAGCCGTATCTGCGTCTGACAAATACGGCTGATGTGCTAAAGCAAGATGTAAATCAGTCTTCAACCTTTTCTTCGATGAACTTAACGATGTCACCGACAGTCTTGATCTTTTCAACCTGATCATCGGGAATCTCGATGTCGAACTCTTCTTCAAAGCTCATTACGAGGTCTACTACGTCAAGTGAATCAGCGCCGAGGTCATCTGTGATGCTTGCAGCCTCAGTAACCTTGTCTTCTTCAACGTCGAGCTGGTCAACGATTATCTTTTTTACCTTATCAAATACCATTTGAAATCTCCTCCGTGTTTTTAAAAAGAAATTTTCTTTCGTTAATATTATACGGCATTACGCCGAAATAATCAAGTCGTATTTACAACAAATACATTAAAAAAATGTCTAAATTTACTGGGTGTATTTCTACACTTTGCACAACTTTCAAAGGGTTATTGAAAGCTGTTGATTTACCGTCCGAAATAGCGAATATGCAGCAGCATATTATGACCGCCGGTAACGTAGGTTACGCAAATCACAAGCCGTCAGAACGGCGAACAGTCAGCGGCGACTCGCCGCACGGCGAATTTGCCGTGACTTTCAGTTACTCGGAAAACATGCCGATTTTGCGGAATTTCTTGTAGCGGTTATCAAGCAGGGTAGGAATATCTATCCTTGACAGTCTTTCGACCGCACTTATAAGATATTCCGATATATTGTCCGCTGTCTGTGCAGGGTCGGTATGAGCGCCGCCTACAGGCTCGGAAATAATCTTGTCGCACACGCCGAAGTTATATAAATCTTCTGCCGTAATCTTCATAAGATCAGCCGCTTCCTTTTCTCTTGAAGGATCCTTCCATAGAATAGAAGCAAAGCCTCTGGGGGAAATTACGGAATATAAAGCGTGTTCAAGCATAGCAAGCTCATCGCATACGGCAAGTGCAAGTGCGCCGCCGCTTCCGCCTTCACCGAGAACTACCGATATAACGGGGGTTTTCAGCGTCATAAACTCGGCAATATTCTTTGCTATAGCCTCGCCCTGACCTCTTTTTTCGGCTTCAACTCCGCAGAATGCGCCCGGTGTATCAACAAAGCAGATAACGGGTCTGTGGAACTTCTCCGCCTGATATGCAAGCCTGAGCGCCTTTCTGTAGCCCTCGGGATGAGGCATTGAGAAATTCGACTTCTTGTTTTCCTCAAGATTTCTGCCCTTTACCTGTGCAATCACTGTGACGGGAGTGCTGTTAAGAGTAGCTATACCCGATAATATTGCGGCATCGTCACCGTAGTGGCGGTCGCCGTGAAGCTCGGTGAAGTGGTTAAATATAGCAGGAATATAGTCGTTTACGGTTGGACGATTCTTTTCTCTTATTATCTCAAGATGCTGTGTAGCAGTCATATTTGACATTATCATTACCGTCCTTTCAACCGTGCTGCCAATCAGCGCCGATTTTTTTATAGTTATGCAGTCTTAATATATTCGACAGCGTTTTACGCATTGAGCGTCTGTCGGCTATCGCATCAACAAAACCGCTTTCAAGCAGGAATTCTGCCGTCTGGAAATCGTCGGGGAGCTTCTGCTTTATAGTGTCCTGTATAACACGTCTGCCTGCGAATCCTACAAGCACCTTAGGCTCGGCAAGGATTATATCTCCAAGACTTGCAAAGGACGCTGTAACACCGCCTGTTGTGGGGTCGGTAAGCACCGTGATATAAAGTCCGCCTGCATCGCTGTGACGTTTTACCGCACCGCTTGTCTTTGCCATCTGCATAAGGGAGATTATACCCTCCTGCATTCTCGCACCGCCGGAACAGCAGAACAAAAATACAGGCAGCCGCAATTCTGTCGCCTTTTCAATTGCCTGGGTGACTTTCTCGCCGACCACGTGTCCCATACTGCCCATCATGAATTTGGATTCGCAGATGCCGATCACAGCTTTTTCCCCGTAAATCTCGCATTCACCTACGGTCACAGCTTCTTTCACGCCGGACTTTTCCCTGGCCTCCGACAGTTTTTCTTCATAGCCCTCATATTTCAGTGGATTGCTCTCTTCTATCTCCTCGAACCAGGGCTGAAAGCTTTTCCGGTCTGCCACCATGCGGATCCGGTTGTGGGTCTTCACCCGGAAATAATAACCACATTCGTAACAGACATATTTATTTTTCGCTGCCCAGTCTCTGTTTATCATTTTCTTACATTTCGGGCATTTGATCTCTGTTTCTATCGTTACATTTCCCATACTTGCACCTCTTATTCTGTGTCACTCTTATCTCTCTGTCCCACTCATAAAAAACTTCCGCAGACTATTTTTATTTTACCGCAAAGGTAAGTTCTGCTTTCGCCGCCAGTTTTCCGTTTACCGTGGCAATCGCTTCC
>OMCA01000309.1_pt1 | contig 30073 bp, 20 predicted proteins | sample 1673621 | NCBI WGS metagenome assembly OMCA01 (sample SAMEA103958117, study PRJEB25191) | human gut metagenome | biome: human-associated habitat [ENVO:00009003]; feature: intestine environment [ENVO:2100002]; material: feces | place: Germany | collected 2013/2015
CCGGTCGGCATGTTCGGATAGTTGGTCCACATCAGCTTTACGCGGCTCATGTCCATCTTTTCCAGTTCGTCGAAGTCGGGCATCCAGCCGTTTTCCTCTTTCAGGTTGTAGTTGATGACTTCCGCGCCCAGTATCTTGCTCAATGAGGTATAAGTGGGGTAGCCCGGATTGGGAACCAATACCTGTTCGTCCGGATTGACGAAGGCCAGTGTGACGTGCAGGATACCTTCTTTCGAGCCGATGAGCGGCTGTATCTCAGTATTAGGATTCAGCTCCACGCCGTACCATTTCTTATACCAAGCGGCAAAGCTGTGGCGAAGTTCGGGGATACCGACATAAGGCATATAACCGTGTCCGTCAGGGTTTTGTGCTTCGCGGCACAGGGTTTGTATGGTTGCTTCCGAGGGAGGCATGTCGGGGCTGCCGATTCCGAGGCTGATTACGTCTTTTCCTTCGGCATTCATTTGTGCCACCTCTTTCAACTTCTTGGAGAAGTAGTATTCGCTCACGCTGGCCAACCGGTCGGCGGGCTTGATCTTAGATGTTTGATTTTCCGTCTGCATATTCGCCTAATATTTTAAGTTCTTTGGTTAGCGGTGTGATGGCCGCGATGGATTGTTTATATCTCAGTAGGTTGTCGAAAACAACGTCTACGTAAAATTGGTATTCCCATTCCCGCCCGATGATGGGCAGTGACTGTATTTTGGTCAGGTTGATGCTGTAGAACGAAAGAATGGACAGTACTTGCGAGAGGCTCCCTTCCGTGTGGGGTAGTGTGAATACCATGCTTGCCTTGTTGGTTTCCGGGTGTGGATGGCGGCGTATTTCGTCTACTTGCCAAGGATCGGCAACTACCAGAAAACGGGTGAAGTTGTGCTTGTTTGTTTCGATGCCTTCCTGCAACACCTTCATGCCGTAACGCTCGGCAGCGGCCTTGGAACAGATGGCGGCGTGTCCTTTCAGATTTTCCCGCTTGATGATTTCGGCGCTGAGGGCGGTGTCTTCCGCTTCCACTACTTTCATTTTCGGGTGCTGGGCAAGGAACTCGCGGCATTGCATCAGTGCGATGGGGTGGGAGTTGACTTCCGTCAGATCGTTCCAGTCCTCATCGGGCAGGCAGACAAAGCTGTGTGAAATGCGTAGTTTGTATTCGCCTATGATTTGTGTTCCGCTCTGCCGCAGCAACTCGTTGTTGTGCAACAGGCTACCTGCAATGGTATTCTCTATTGCCAACATTCCTATGGTCTTGCTGTCCTTCTTCACGGCTGCAAACACGTCCTCAAAAGTAGCGCAACAGATTAACTCTATTTCTTCTCCTTCGAAGTACTTGTGTGCGGCAATGTCGTGATACGACCCTAATGTTCCTTGAATGGCTATTCTTTTCATACTGTTTCTTTAAAATAAAAAATCCCGCTTCCATACAATGGAGCGGGATTAAGTATATTACTTTAGTTCTCTATTCAGTTCTTAAGCATCACTGTCACTTGACACATACAAACTCCCGCTCTACTTTCTGGCTAAAGTAAAAGTAAAAAAAGAAGTAATATGTATAAGTAAACAAATTCATACTTTCGTTTTCTTTTTGTTTTTAATTTCGTGGCAAAAGTAATACTTTTCTCTTATATGCAAGCAAAAAATGATATTTTTTTTATTTCTTCTTCAAAATTAGCTTTCAGACGAGTGCTTCCGGTTGTCTTTTTCTGCCGGAAATCCATCAATGTCGTGCATGATTCCCTTGATTTGCTCCCATTTGTTCACGGCATCGTTGGACTGTGCCTTGCCCGGAGTGCTCCGGCCTTCACGGATGTACTTTTGCAACAGGTCTTTCAGTTCGCTGACTATTTCGGGATGTTCCTGATAGACATTTTTGCTTTCGGTGGGATCGTCTTTCATATTATAGAGTTGTATCGGGGGGAGCTGGGCAATGGCTTCCTTGTCCACACCCGGTTTGGGGTAGCTCCAACCACCGGAACTGGGGGAACACAACAGTTTCCAGTCTCCTTTACGGATGGCAAACTCTCCACGGATGGAGTGGTGCACGGTGGCTTCACGGATGGTTGGCGTGTGGTGCGGATTCCGGATGAGGGGAAGAATGTTGTAGCTATCTTCCGCTTCGTTATCTTTTAAGGGATAATGGTTGAGGGCAGCAAAAGAAGCGTAGAAGTCGTTGAGGCAGACGGTTTGCGTACAGGTGCCTCGACCTGCGCCGTTGCCCCATTCCACGATGGTGGGTACGCGGTGACCGCCGTCGAAGAGGTCGGCTTTCATGCCTCGCCAGATGTAGTTGGCATGATGCCCTTTAGCTGCCATTTCGGTGATACCTCCGGCGGGAGAGCAACCGTTGTCGGTGGTGAAGACTACGATGGTATTGGAGTCTATACCGTTGCGTCGCAGGGCTTCGCGCACTTGTCCCACTACATCGTCCACCATCAGGACGAAGTCGCCGTAATCACCCAGTCCGGTTTTTCCTTTGAAGGCTTCGGCGGGCAGGATGGGGGTATGAGGGGCGGGCAGGGGCAGATAGAGGAAGAAGGGGCGTTTATCTTGCGCGTGGCGGTTGATGTAGTCTACTGCGCGGTGGGTCAGGTTGGGCAGACAGTCCTGGTGGTTGAAGTCGTTGCCTATGGCGCCTGCACGCCAGAAGTCCGGTTTCTTTCCTGCGGGTACGGTGCCTATTTGCGTGGTGGTGGGCTGGCGGTTTTCTATATATACATAGGGAGCCATGTCGAGGGAGCCGCAGAAGCCGTAGAAGTAGTCGAAGCCTAAGTCGGCAGGACCGTTGGTGATGGGTTTAGAGTAGTCCACGTCTTCGTCGTTGAGGGCGTTGGCGTCGGGTTTCTCATGTCCCGGTTTCGTGCCCCAGTTCCAGCCTAAATGCCATTTGCCAATGCAGGCGGTGGTATATCCATTTGCTTTCAGCATGGATGCCATGGTACTGCGGGTGGTGGGGATGATAGGGCGGGAGTAGCCGTAGAGTACACCGCTTTTGAGGCTGGAACGCCAGTTGTAGCGCCCTGTGAGGATGCCGTAGCGGGTGGGGGTGCTGACGGCTGAACAGGAATGAGCATCGGTGAACATTACGCCGTTGGCGGCCATCTGGTCGATGTGGCGGGTTTGGATATGCGAGTCTTTGTTGTAGGCGGAGACATCTCCATAGCCCATATCATCGGCGAGGATGAAAATGATGTTCGGCTTTTGCTGGGGTTGTGTGCCGGGGTGAGGGGATGACTGTGCATGGGCATGTTGTCCAAGGCAGAAGGGAACGGATAATAATCCGAGATAAGTGAGGTTTTTCATGATATGATGTTTTGGGTTGATTTTACTTGGTTATTATGTACAAAATTAGCTGTTCGATGAAAAGAGGTTTATTAGTTCTGTCTCAAAAGTTTGAGATATTGTTGCAAATGTAGGGTGATTATTACGAATTTAAACGAGGGAAGATAATGTATTATTCTTTTTCTGATCCCATAAAAAAGCATTCTTCCTTTTGGCTATTCCCTGCAATTCATCTATCTTTGCATTAGCCGAAGAGAAATGCGGCGTGTTGAAGCTATTTTTGATAACGAAAAAAACTGGTAATTTTATTTAAGTCAAGAAACAGAACTTCAATAAAGATGTTTCACGCAGACCAAAAAGGGTCGGGCGTGCAAGCATGTTTATGAGTTCTGTGGGTATACCAGTGCCTTTCGTTACATAAATATGAACTATACGTCCGACTTCTTTTTGTATAAAGGGGATGAGGGCGATTTTAAATATTTAAAATCCGAAGAAGACATGAATACCCCGAAGGATGAGATGATAACAGAGGCTCTCCACTGCATGATAGAACAGAGGAAACACGAGATATGGGAAGTGCTCTACCCATTAAGTATAAAATATGGTTTTACGCTCGACTCCGACTATGCCAGCATCAAGCTGGAACCTCCCTGTAAAGACTTTCCAGAAGAAAAATGTGGATGCAAAATACCGTTGGATTCCGTGTACAGTGCCTTTGTGAAAGGTGATTTTCTTTATGTGATGTGCCGCGGGAAAGTGTATTTTATCCTTGATCTGGAAAGTGGTTTGTGGAGACTGTATTTGCCAATGCACCGACCTCCAAGGCTGAAAGTACTGTGGTGGAGGATTCAAGAGACAACAAGGGATTTGGTGTGGTTGGTGAGACATTGGAAGGACTGAAATAATTCACTACATAGTCACACCTCTTCTACTCGTGCCAACTCCCAGCCGGAGAACTGCATCACGATGCAATGCAGCGTTGTCCCTTGGCACATCAACTGTACCTTAGGGCCTTCGGCATAGCGGTGAATTTGTGCTACGGCATCCTTCCACTGGGCTTCGCCTTTGGCGTCATAGTCCTTGGCAGGAAGATATTTTAACTCCAGAATGTAGCTGTGTTCCACTTCGGGATAGCGTTGTAGGTCAGGCATCAGGAACAAATCACAAAAGCCGTGGTTCAACTCTACTTCGGGCGCAGTAAGGTAATAGGAATTGATGCTGAGATAGGCTTGGAAGAAGCCCTGAATGTTACGCTCGCCTTCAATCAGACTGCGTACGGAGGAATTCTCTTTGTAATCGTAGGCAATCTTCTCCATGGCAGGACGCCAGTCACCGTCGAAGGCCATGTTATCGTACAGGTTCTTCAGGTCGTTCAGGCTGATGCGCTCCTTATTCTGATATTGCTCCAGCATATAATCGTAGTATTGTTTACGTACATTATTATTAGGGATGCCCAGAATAAGACGGTCGCCACGGGTACCGATGATGGTAAGCATACCGTAGTAGAACAGTAGGCTGGTGAACAGTTCCGGGTTAACCAGGTCCTTGGCGGGAAAGGAGAGGGCTAAGTCTGCTACAATCTGTCCTTCTTCCGCGATACGGCGGATGACGCCTTTACGGTCACCGTCCAGATGGTCGAGGTTGAGGAGTTTCTTCATCTTGCTGTAGTCCGTGCGGGTATTGGGATCAATCATTTCTTCGGGAGCACTTCCGGTATCAATTCTTTCCCTTAAATAATAAAGCACCATGTCACAATTGAACATCTTCGGGTCGCAAGTCAAGCTCGGTTTAGAGAAGCAATAATTGTCATACCACGGTTTTATCTCAGTTATCATTTCGTCGATGTCACCCTTTAGTTGTTCGCAATCCTTGTAATATTGGAACATCTGGCGTACATCCGTCTCGGAGAATCCCAGCATGGTGTTGAATTGCTGTTTGGTACTAATGATCCAGCCAATATTGAAGCCGCTTGTCAGGTCGTCCAGTGTGACGGGGCTGACGCCCATCATAAGGATGCGGTCGAAAGTACCCTTGAACTTTTTGAAAGCATTACGGTAAAAACCGTCGGCATGGGTGAGGGTGTGATAAACGTTTTCGCCATGCTCGTTCAGTACCACATTCGTGAAGTTGTCGTACTCATCGACGATGAGATAGAGGGGATAGTTGCGTAGGTGGGCTTCTCCCAGTATCACTTGCAGCTTGGCCTCGAAGGTGGGAGCTGCTTCGAACTGAGCCCGGATGTGGTCGGAATAAAAGTCATGGTATTTGTTCATAAAGATGTTCAGCTCTCCGGTGCAGTAAATCTGAAAATTCACTTCCAATTGTTCCCTGCTACCTCCTACCCGTGAGAAGTCGAACGACATAATCTGGAATGTACCTTGCAGGCGGGTGGGATGACTACCTATCCAGAGGTTGCCGAAAAGACGTTCGAAATCATCCTTTCGGGCAATGTCATAGTATGCACTCATCATACTTAGGAAGATGCTCTTGCCGAAGCGCCGGGGACGGATGAGGAACAAGTTACTGGGCTGATCCTCCAACAAAGGCAGGTACATCGTCTTGTCCACATAATACTGGTTCTGTTCAATGACATCCACAAAGTTGGACACACCATAAGGTATTCGTTTAACTTCTTCCATATACATCATAATTATCGGGATAAATGCAACAACACTACAAAGATAGGAAAAGTTCCTGGAAATCGGGGAGCGGGTATGCCGGATTTTTCCGGTCTTATAAAAGAATACGGGGTCAGGAGCTTTCCCTGTCTATCAGTAACTCTTTAGTTTTTCCTGTATATCGGTAATTCTTTCCCCAACTCTGTATGAAACACCTCGAAATTGACAAAGCCATTCACGGACTCCGGTTCTAAGAGCGTTACCGCAAGGTTCGCATTCTTCTGTGAAAGACGAATGATGAAACAACCTGCCGGGAAGCTCTTCTTTTCCTTTATCATCCGTGTAGATACTGTGACCGGATAAATCTTTTCCCATTCCTTGGTAGCTTTCTTGTATCCGGTAACCATATACTTCTCTACAGTGGCTGTGAAGGGTTTTCCTATCTCTTCTACCTCTATTCCTAAAGCCCGCAATTTCTTTGCTTGCATCCGGCAGGTATCCGGCAGAATATATGCTTTGGGACGTTTGCGTACTAACTCAGCTTTCAGTTGAAGCGCATCGAAAGTAGGCAGAGACTCCGTAAAGCGTTCGTTCTTGGCAAGATCAATAAAAGTAACGGGAAGCTCTGTCCGTACAGATTGAAAAGTGACGGATATATCACTCTTTCCGCTGCAAGTCTCTTTCACTGCCTTTCGTATCCCGCTTCTTACTTCTTTTGAATGAAGAGCCGCTGTTTCTAAAAGACTGCGGGATACCAGAAAACCACATTCTGCACGACGGGTAAAACACGCTCTTCCCAATCCTATTCCACGGATTTCTATGAACAGAGATACCGCATTGGTAAGCCCCTGAAACGTGGAACTGGATTGCGGGCTCTTGGCATCTTTCATTGCATACAAACTATCATTCCTGACACTGGGTGTAAAGTAAAAGCCTGAATGATAACCGTTAGCCTCCAATGCCTTCTCTGCTTCTTCACGGAATAAGCCGTTGGAAAGTGTACGTATTCCGGCAGGGATGTTCAAATGCCCGCTGGGTAGGAAAAGGACATCGGCGGCCGTAGCTACTTTAGTACCCCGCAGCAATTCAAACTCCTTGCGGAAAGGATTGAATTCGTGGATGTCCAGCGCTATTTCGGGGTTCCATTCCTTGTACGCTTTTTTAAGAAGAAGAGTCACCGGATCGGCAAGTTTACTTTGATCCCGGTTCAAATCATACCCACTGCCTGATTTACGGCTTTGCATGGCATAACCATCCGTATTGGCTACAGGTACAAGCGCAAGAGACACCTTTTTCAGTAGTTCAGTACCTTCGGGTGTATTCAGTAAATAATCGACAAGCATACAGGTTGCTTCCGGCCCGGCAGGTTCGTTGCCGTGCAGTCCTGCTTGTATCCAGACTCTTATTTTCTTTTTATCGTTGGGGGTTCCGAAATAGAGCACGGGGATATCCCTGCCCTGTGGAGTCTTTCCTATATTGGACAGCGTAACCTTATCAGGATGCCTGTCGGCTAAATCCTTCAAATACCTGTTTATCTTGAACAAGGAAGCGATACCTTCTTCAAGCGGTTTGCCGAGGGTGGGAGTGGAATATTGCTGCTCCGGTTCGGGATAGAAACGGCGGGTTACCTCTTCCGGCTGCACCGTGGGCTGGATATTCCAGAGAGAAGGGTTACTGAATACAGTTTCTTGCGCAATGCGTTGCAGATAGAGTGCTTCCTCTTCGGGCAGTCCGGCATAATAAGTACCTGTATAGGGTTTCTGAAAAAATACGCTACAGAATACATTGGCGACAAGATAAGAACCCTGTCGGGAAGGGTGGCTGTGATCGTTATTGTAAAGCGTGATGCTTGGATTTTCCGTGCGGACACGCTTCCAGGCTATGCCGATGGGGGCACACCAAGCATTCAGTTGTGCGGTCATCTCCAAATAACTTTCAGCCAGTCGTTGTTGCATTTCGGCATACGTGTCGATGTCGTGTCCCCAGGTCATGTAGAAGACGGTTTTTCCTTTCGGATTGTAGAGGCGGCGCAGGCTGTCGAGGGAATGGGCAGGCTTGTACACATTTTCCCGCACCCATTCCTTTTCGCGGGCAGGCGCTTTACTTTGGTCTTGTAGGATGACGAAATCCCAGTTTCCTTCACGAATGGCATCCAGGGTTTCAGGGTTGGCAGCATGTTTCTTCAATGTCCAGCCGCCGTGTTCCACTAATTTTACAGAAAGCTTGTGGCCGGTGGAGGCGGCAAGGGCCTGCACTTGTCGGACTAAACGGTTGTATTGTGTGTAGCTGTTACCTATGAACAGCGCACGGAGAGAGTCTCCCAACATGACAGGAACGGCACGTCTGCCCATTCCGGTGGAGTGGTGTCCGATGCCTTGTTCTTCTATTTTCTGCCAGTTGCAAGGCCAGTTGTGTTCGGCTGCTATCCGGTGGAGGTATTGGTAGAACTGATTGCCGCGTTCGTAACGGTTGCATCCCTGTGCTTCGGCTTCGGGAGTTTTCCTTAAATATGATTCGCGGATGGTGTCTCCCGTAGCCAGTTGGAGGATAATCGGTTTGGCAAGATACTTCCTGATTGTTTCGGGAGTAACATACGGAATGTTACGTACTCCGTAGGGAAAATCTTGCGAAGCATCGGGGAAAGTGTACCATCCCGGACTGCCGATAACAGCTTTCTCCACATACGGACTGTCATGGAAAAGCATGAAACGCTGCACAAACTGCCCTCCGGCTGAGTGACCGTAAATCATATATCCTTTCCGTTCACTACCTGAAGATTGGCGGACGTACTCGAAGATTTTATCAACCAGTGCCGGAGTTCGCTTTTCAGCCGGACGTATCGTATGATCCTTGTCGTCCATGACACCGATTTCCTGATAATCGGGTAAAGGAAACCTTTCCAAATCGAAGTGGGGAATGAAGACCATGAATTTATGCTTCTCTGCCTCCTGCTTCCAGGCTTTGAGTAGATAGGTGTAACCTCGGTCGGCACCTTCGAAGACAAAAACAATGGGCATACGACGCACATCGCCCGAAGCCGGAATGTAGTAGTGCACATCTACCGGACGGTCGGCAAAGGGAGGATAGTCTTTGTAGGTGAACTTGCCCTCACCTACGGGAAGCACGGAGGCGGCACGGAGTCCGGCGACCAGAAAGACAATAGCAAGAAGTAGAATTAATCTTTTCATTCTTCATACCTCCCTTTTTTAATGACTTCCTTGTCTTTTAGGACGAGTTTGCCGCGTGCTATGACGTGCGTCAGTTGAAGTTCGGAATCAAGGAAACAAAGGTCGGCATCGAAACCGGCGGCTATTTTGCCTTTGGTGCGCAGTTTGAGGTTGCGTGCCGGATTGCTGGTGATAAGGGTTAGCGCCTGTTCCAGAGGCAGAAGGCCTTCTTTTACGAGCAATGTCATCTCCTGCAAGTTGAGGTGCAGGGGAGCGGGTAGATAGGTTGTTTCTCCTGTTTCGGGATTGGTGCGGCGCACTCCGCCACGGCCGTCACTGGAGAAGGTGATGCGGTCGAGGGGCACGTGGGCTTCGAGGGCTTTCATGACGCAGCGATGGGGAGCGTCGAATTTGGTTCCTCCGGTGGAGAAATCTACCATGCCACCCATGCAGGCAAATTCTACGGCTTGCCGGAATAAGGCTTCCGTGCGTATCAGGTGGGTGGGCGAGAGGTAGGAAATCAGCGTGGGATACTTGCGGGCGATGTCCAGCAACGGGGCGATACCGTCGGGCAAGGCTCCCAGATGAATATGCAAGATACCTCCTTTGCCGGAAGTGAAACCGCCGAGGCGTACCTGGTTGATGAGGCGCAGTATCTCCAGTTCGGTGGGGAAAGCGCTGCGATCGTCACTCATGGCGAGTTTGCAACCGATCACTTTGTCGATGAAGATGAGATCGTCGGCTACGCAGGACATCAGTGTTTTGGGAGGCAATCCGTAGAAACTGGTAAGCATGTAGGCACTGAGGCCGTCGTCTTCCAGGGCTTTGGTTTTGGCGTAAAGGGTGGTCAGTTCTTTTACGAAACCGTCCGTGCCGAGTAGTCCTACCACGGTGGTGGTTCCGCAAGCCACCAGTTCGCTCATGGAGACGTCGGGAACTAAGGAAGCATAGCCGGTTTGTCCGCCGCCACCGGTGATGTGGACGTGCTGGTCGATAAAGCCGGGGGTGACGGCACACCCGCCGGCGTCTATGGTATTCAACGGAATACCGGTCAATTCTATCTTCCGGTCTATGAGGGCTATTTTGTCATCTGCCAGTAGAACGTCGTTCATGCCGAGATGCTCCGGAGAGTATAAGTTTGCATTTTTAATGAGTGTGAACATGATTCGGAGTTGTTTTATAGTGTTATGAAATGATAAGCTATCAGGAACAGGATGCTGCCTATAAGGGGCAGGGTGTTTCTCTTTGCCAGTTCAATGGGCGATACACCCGCCACACCGGCAATGGCGACAATGATTCCCGCTATGGGAGATGCGGCACGCCCCATGCTGGCGGATAACTGCAAGGGAAGCACGAGGGAATAGGCAGGCATACCCAACTGTCCGGCAATTCCGGGCAGTAACGGGCCGAACGAGAAGAAAGCCGCGTTTCCGCTTCCCATCAGCATGGCCGCACAGAAGATTATCAGGGCGAAGACTGCTGCGATGGCAATGCCGGAAAGTCCTATATGTGTGGAGTAATCTACCAGTGAGTCGATGAAGCCGAGGCTAATCAGTCCTTTGGAGAATATCTCGGAGGCAACAATCAGTGTCACGACACTTCCGAAGACATTTCCCATCCCTTTCCAGAAGCTGGAGAAGGCGTCAAAAGTTTTCCGTATATTGCGTGTGTGGCAACATACGAATACGAGTGAGATGAAGAGGGAAAATAGCATGGCGGTCGTTGTATTGAGCGTTATGGGAGGCTGGAACAGTCCCACATAGGGCGAAAATACAATGAGAAGCGCAAGCGGAAGTATGGGAAGCAAGGCGAATATCAATGGAATATCCGGTTTGGCAGAGGTCTGCGGGACTTCTGTTGTTTCACTATTTTCCGTACTCTGCCTGGCGGCTTCTTTTTTATCGAAATACCTATTGTTGAAGTAAAACAGGGTCATGACTACCAAGGTGGTAGGGATAACCAACGGGAGTTGGTGGGTAATGAAATAAGCTACGTTGGTCTGGTCGATAAGTTCGGCGGCAAGGGCTGTGTTTGCCGAGCCGGGGCCCTGGTCGAACAGCGTTGCGGCGGCAATGACGGATAATGCGGTGAGGCGGCTTACTCCCAATCCGATGAGGACGGGGTAAACGGAGGCGACAAGCAAGAGTCCTAATCCGGCTGCCGAGGGGGTAGTGATAAAGAGCAACTGGCCGATGGGAATGGTGACGGTAGCTGCCAGATAGGGATAACGGCGAAAGAACCCCAACGGTTTCATGGAGATGTGCACCAGGGCATTGGTGGCTTTTATGTGATTCATAAAGGCTACATAGCCGCCGATGGTCATAATCATCAGTCCTGCGCGGGACAGGTTGCCGATGAATGTTTCTTCCACCACTTTCACCAAATCGAAAACAACGCTGCCGGTGGATTTATCCGGAATGATGGGTTGGACATTGAGAATGAGGGCGAATGTCAACATCACAAGTCCGGCCAGCATCAAAACTCCTTGCGGGTTCAGTTTCCGGTAGAGGTAAATAGCGGTGACGGTGGTCACCAATATACAGAGGAGGAAGGCTACGACTGACATAATCTGATTGGTTCTGGATTATAATTTGTTTTTTGAAGAGTGATCGGGGATGGGACAGGAATGAATTAAATGAAGTGTCTCAATTCTCCTCCTTTTGAGAGGAGGAGAATTGGGATAGCACTATTTAATCATTGTTCTACTGTCTTATAAGTACCCCGGATTATTCTCCAACAGGCGACCTGTATTGGAATCAATGAACTCTTGCGGAATCGGGAACAACACAGGCGTATCATACGAATTCATGCCTCGTGCCTCGCGTCCTGCAATCTCATTCAACTGCCGCATACGGCGTTTGAAGTAATTGTTCACATCACGTTCATCTCCACCTTTCTCCTGACTTACGCGAATCAGGGTGTGGCGGCGTTCTTCTTCGGAAAGAAGTTCACGGCTACGTTCGTCCAGAATGAAATCTACGCCGCCTGCGGTGAGTTCAGCTTCTGTGATGCTGACTGCATTGGAACGATTGCGTACCTTGTTAATCCATTTGATGGCTTCACCTGCCTGGTTGTTTTTCAGCAGGGCTTCCGCATAAAGCAAGTACGTGTCGGCGAGGCGGAGATAAACAATATCCTGATAACATCCATCCTTGTCACCATTTGCCAGCAACGGTGCCACGTAATCCCATTTGCGGGTAGTGGGCCAGTTATACTTCTTGATGGTTGTCTTATTATCATCCAGCATAGCGGCGGTTACAGTGGTGTCTACCACCATCTTACCGTTGTTAAGGAATTCCGTAATCTTGCCGTCTGCACCCTTCTCGTTAATAGTCCATACCACTGCATAATCGGATATACGGTCGTCCTGAGTTCCCTGATCTTTATAGTTGTAGAGACGGAAAGCACCTCTTGAAGGCACGCAACGTCCGGCACCTTTACCACCGTTGTTTATCCAGAACACCTGAGGCCAAGTGGCTGCACCGCTTGTATAGTCGGGATCGTACTTGTTGCTCTTGTTGATGACACCGTCGTTGGAGTAATAGTTCTTATATGTACTCTTCATATAAACCTCGGCTGTACCGAAAGCACTGTTTTCCGGTTCCGTGTTGACAAAAGCGTATAAAACCTCCGTGTTTCCGTCCGCATACATCGGTGTGCGGAATACGTCGATGAACGGACAGCCCGGATTGGCGGAGTTCTTGCCGAAACGGTTGGTTATCAAACTGTATTCGGAACCTTCTGCCAGTGGCTTCAAAACTTCGACTGCCTTGGAGGGCTGGTCCATTGCCAGATATAGTTCACCCAGATAATGGCGTGCCATGGCTCCTGAAATCTTGCTGTTGCTTTCTTCACGCAACGGTAAATTGTTCATGGCGAAAGCAAAGTCCTGTTCCATGACTTCACGGATGGATTCTACGGAGTTGCGCTCCCAGTCGTTACGGTAGTTCATACCTGTAATTTCTTCGGTGGACAAAGGTACGGCACCGAATGAATACGTCAGATGGCGGTAAGCCCATGCGCGGAAGAAGCGGGCCTGTGCGATGATCTTATTCTTGTGGGCGGCAGCTTCGGTTTCGGTTCCTTTCCAGTCGATGCCACTGCCTTCGGCACGTGAAATCACCATGTTTGCCGTGTTGATGATGCGGTAACACCATTGGAAGATGTTCTGGAATATCTGCAAGTCCGTCTGGTTGATTTGCGACGGATAGTACATGTATTTAAAGTCGCTGTGTGAGTTATTACTCCATGAATTGTCCACACCGCAACCCCATGCAGAGTGCAGAACGAGCGGCAGACCGCCACCGAGTGCATCGGCACGGCGGTATTCGTTACGCATCATTCCGTAGAGGCTGGTTACCATGGATTGGAACCCGCTGTAATCTACTAACAGATTTTCAGGGTAGAGTGAAGCACGCGGATCTTCTTCCAGGAAGCTGGATTCATTGCATCCGGTCATGCAGAGCACGAGTAGTGCTATCAGTGTATATTTTAGCTTTTTCATACTGTTTCTCTTTGTTTTAGCGGTTTATAAATCAAGTTTCAGACCGAATGTGAATGAACGTACCTGCGGAGTGGACTGTTGGTCGCTGATAAATTCCGGGTCGAGGCCGGTCCAGCTTGTCCAGGTTGCCAGGTTCTTGATGTTCATATATACTTCGAGGCGGTTCAGGGAAATCTTCTTTAACCAACGCTGAGGAACACGGTAGGCCAGCGTGACATCCTGCACACGGAGGAAGTCGGTCTTTTCGTAGAAACCTGCGCTCATCGGGTTTACAGAAGTATCCAGTGAGTTTTTCGGGTACTTGTTGGTAGGATTCTCCGGTGTCCAGAAGTCTACCATGAGGCGGTTCTGGCGATAGGAGTTGTGAGATACGTCGTAAAGCCAGTTATTGGCTGTCTGTCCCAGTTGGGCATTGAGGAATACGCTCAGACTGACATTCTTGTAGCGGAAAGTATTCGTCATACCCATTGTTACTTTAGGAATTGCCGAGCCGATGATTTCCTTGTCTGCCGGGGTGATGTCGTTCACACCATCCTTGTCATGGTACTTCATATATCCGGGGATGGAGTAGCGATAGTTCGGGTCTTGCTGTCCGTTCGGATTAGACGGGTCGGTGATCTGCCAGATACCTATGAAGCGGTAGTCGTAGTTCACACTGATGGGCTGGCCGATGAACCATCTGGAACCAATGTCATCCATGGGGTTGCCGTTGGCATCGTAGAGACCTACATTCACGATCTTTGTCTTGTAGTGCGACAGGTTGAAGGTAGTGGACCAGTCAAAATCTTTCTTGGCAATGTTGTTGGAAGTAATCTGCAACTCTAAACCGCGGTTCTTGGTCTCACCGATATTCTCGGTAATGTTTCCCGTACCGTTGATGGTGGGGATGGAGCGGTTCAGCAACAGGTCGCTTGTCTTCGACCAGTACATGTCGAATGTTCCCTGAATACGTCCGTTCCACAGTTGGAAGTCGATACCGGTATTGATGGATTGCGTAGTTTCCCATCCCAGCGAAGGAGAAGCCAGCTTGGAAGGATAGAAACCGTAGTTTGGGGTATGGTCATCTTTCAGATAATTGAAGGTGGAAAGGTCAGGCAATGTAGTGTAGGCGCCTACCGCTTCGTTACCGTTCTTACCCCATGACAGGCGGTATTTCAGGTTGCTCACCACTTTTGCCAACGGGCTTGCCTGGAAGAAATGCTCATTGGAAATGTTCCAGCCGATAGCCATGGAGGGGAATACACCGAACTTGGATTGGCTGCCGAATGCGGAGTAACCGTCACGGCGTGCAGTCAGTGTCAACAAGTAACGGCTGTCGTATGAGTAGTTCAGACGTGCCATCTGTGAGATGTGGTTTTGCTTGGTATAGCTGGAACTGCCGGACATGGTGGCGGCTTTGGATATCTGGTAATAGTACATCACGTCGTTCGGAAAGTCTTTGCCTTCCATTCCGTTGCCTTCTTTCTCGTAGCTCTGTGCAGAATACAAACCGGTGAAGAAGATGCGGTGCTTGCCGAATTCACGGGTATAAGTGATGATGTTTTCCAGAATCCACTCTTGTGAATGCCAGTCGTCGGTGTTCAGAATACCGTTGGAGCGTGCGCCGTAGTAAGTATCCATTCCCTGGTACTGTTTCCAGCTACTGTTTTGGTACGTATAGCCGGTATTGAGTTTATAGCTGAGTCCGGGGACGAACGGCAACTTTATTTCTACCACGTTGTTGGTGATGACTTTAGAGCGTATATCGTTGCTCTTGTTGTTGAGGCTGCTTAAGGGGTTTACAGAGAAAGCTTCGCTGGAATCTTCCCAGGCAGCGGAACGGATGTTGCCTTCTTCGTCATAAGCTTCTGCCAGGGGATTCATGCGGAATGCTCTGGAGAAAGAAGCACTGCTGCCACTTCGGTCGTAGCGTCCCAACTGGGTGCTGGTAGAGAACTTAAACCAGGAAGTGAACTCCTGATCGAGGTTGAAACGGATGTTGTAGCGTTTGAATTGGTTGCCTACGGCAGTACCTTTCACATCGGTATAGTTCAGTGAGACAAAATAGTTGGTCTTATTGACGCCACCCCGGAAAGAGATATTGTGCTGCTGCTTGAAACCGGTGCGGGTTGCCAGGTCCAGCCAGTCGGTATCCATGCCGGCTTCGTGCATACGCAATTCTGTGGCGGTCATAGATCCCATCCACGGTTCGGGATTGCTTTCAGTCGGCGGGGTGGTATTGGCATCTTTCAATGCTTCCGTCTTATACTTCCAGAATTCAGCTCCATTCATGAGGTTGGGGAAGTTGATGGGATTGTCAATGGTGATGTAGGTGTCGTAGGATACGGTCAGTTTGCCTTTTTCACCTCTCTTGGAGCTGATGAGGATGACACCGTTCGAACCGCGGGCACCATAGATGGCAGCCGAAGAAGCATCTTTCAATACTTCAATGGATTCGATGTCGTTCGGATTGATTTCGGACCAGGGACCATCAAAGGGAATACCGTCCAGAATAACCAGTGGTTTGTTGTCTGCCGTGATGGAGTTCTCGCCGCGGATGCGGGTCTTGGTGGAAGAACCTTCCGCATTGGTTCCGGTCACTGAGATATTCAGGCCCGGTACAGCACCTTGCAAAGATTGGATGATGTTGGTCTGCGGGCGATTCTCCAGTGTTTTGGTATTTACGGAAGCAACTGCACCTGTCATATCCGACTTGCGCTGCACACCATAACCTACCACTACTACCTCATCCAGCATCTTAGTGTCTTCCTTCAGGATAATGCTGACGGGTTTCGTGCCGTTGACTTTCACATCCTGGTTCAGATAGCCGATAAAAGAGATTTCAAGAGTGGCGCCATTCTGTACATTCGCCAATGAAAAGTCTCCTTCTACATTGGTGACACTTCCTGTACCAGTGCCTTTCACAATGACATTAGCTCCGATGATGGGTTCTCCCTTTTCATCTTTCACGTTTCCGGTGACTGTGACTTGCTGTTGTGCAAATGCATTTACCGAAATGAACAGTAACAAAGCGCAGCAGGCAAGAATGAGTCTGCATGAGCGTTTTTCTTTTCTTTTGTTCTTCATGATTCGTTTAATAGTTAACATAAGTTTTTAGTTTGGATCTCTGTGGCAAAGGTATGCGCAATAAGGGTCGCTTACTCTGCGAGGTAAACAGGCGAAGTAAACTGTTAAAACTGATAAGTGTTTGATTATTAGTGCTATTTCCTAAAAAATGAGAGGCTCGGAAGTAAACTCTTTGAGTGGAATCGGTAGTAGAGAGCAGGGCTTACGCTTTGTATTTTCCGAGCTTTTTCACTGCATTTATAAAATCTTCTTTCGGGATAATGGATTTATTCCGGGTGCGAAGCCGGTTGTTATAAACCGTTTGTGCGGAACAATGGAGGAAGTCCGCTATCTTCACGCTGTCTGTGATGCCGAGTCTTATCAAGGCATGTATGCGCAGTTCGGTATTAAGTAGTTCGCCTTCTTTCAGTTCGATGCGCTCTTCGGGTAGCAGTAAGGCGTTGAAGTCACCTACAAAATCGGGATAGAGATGCAGGAAGATAGTATCGAAATTCTGGTAGAACTCTTTCAGTTCGTTGGAGGCTGTTGCGGAAGAGTCCGTCATTGCTTTTACATCTTCTATCTGGCCTACTTTCAGTTTCCGGTTGATGTTCTTGCGAAACTCTTCCAGCTTGCTGATGTAGGTGGAACAGATGTTGAATACATAGCCGATATATTCTTCTTTTACGTAATTAGATTCCCGCAACTGGTCGTTGACTTCCTGTAATTGCGTATTCAAGTCTTTCAGCTGCATGTTTACTTCTTCCAGGCGTTGATGTGCTGTAGAGAGGGCATCCATATTGACGGACAACTTCTGGTTTGTACTGTCTAACTTCAAGTTGGCTTCTTTTAGCCGGCGCATTTGCTTGCGGATGAACAGGAAGGCGCCGATCAGTACGAGGAATAAGAAACTGACGGCAATCAGGGAGGCTTGAAGGCGCTTTTGCTGTGTGCGGCTCTGTTCCTGGTACGCTTTGTAGATTTGATTTTGCAAATGAGACATTTTGACTATTCGTACCCGGTTGTGGAAAAGCATGGCTTTTTGGGAACAATAGAGGATGTAGTTATAGGCGCGGTCTATTTCTCCATGCTTAAATAGGTATTCTGCTATTTCCTGCAAAGAGCCGATATCTCCGTTGACAGACCGGATGTCTGCCATAGCCGAAAGAATGAGGTTCTCCAGGTATTTGCTCTCGTTGTTTTCACTCCGGTAAATGGCGGAGAGATTATAAGTAGCTATGGAATACTTGCGGCTGTCGTTAGACAATGTTTGCTTGTTTTCCTCAAATGCCTGTTTGACGGGTTCTATTTCCGGGGTTCCCAGGTAGAGCCATGCCCGGCAGTTCCAGTAGCGCAATTCGTCGGGAGTGGCTGTGAGGTATACCGAGTCTCGGAAAGCCTTTTGGAGATTATTGTAATGTTCCGACAGTTGGGAGTTCTCACTGGAGTAATCCCGCAGGCGGGAATAGAGTGTACATAACCTGCCAAAATACTCGGAACGGAGATTTTGGGGTAATTCTTCCGGTTGAATGTCACTGACGGCTTTCAAGGCTTCAGTCAGTAACCCGGAGGAGGTGAGGACAAATGATTGTTCAAGCAAAGAGACCACTTCCCAGGTACGGTTGTTGGTCTGTTGTGCCAGTTGTATGTTCTTGTTGATGTAGTGCAGGGCGGAATCCGCATCATAAACCCGATACTCCAAATAGACCATTCTATTCATGGCATAGAGTTCCTTTACATCTTTGACCCGGCTATACTGCATTTTCAATTGCTTGATGCGCTCCTCTTTTACTCTGACAAATAGATCCTGCTGTTCCAGCAGGCTATCTAAAGAGTGAAGCAATTTCCTGTTTTCTTCTAAAGCATGTTTAGAAGTGTCCGCACAGACGTAGGCAGGAAAAAGAAGGCATATAATGAGTATAAAGAGGCCGCTTTTCATGGCACTACAATCCTAAAACGTCCGTTTGTCTTGGCTGATTGTCATATTGTTCGCTGATTCCTTGGATTTCTTTAGGGTTCAACTCCAATCCTTTCTTCATATCTTCTGCAGAGCCTGCCGTGTCACCATTCAGCAACTTGGCGCGACCGCGTTCATGATAGGCTTGTGCGAAATTAGGGTTCAGTTCGATGGCTTCGTCAAAGAGTGCGATAGCTTCGGGATACTTCTTCTGGACGATATAAAGTTGCCCCAGGCAAAGAAAAGCCTGTTCGTTGAATGGATTCAATTCTGTTACATAGCGATAATCGGTTTCGGCTTCTTCCTGCTGTCCCGCTGCTTCTTTCACTTTACCGCGGAGCAGTAATGCAGCTTCTTCATCGGGATCTTGGGAGAGTATAGCGTCGATATCTTCGGTAGCTTCCTTGTATTGCTGCATCTTGATTAAGGCTTCGGCACGCAGCAGGCGGGCTTCGGTGAAGTCGTCTTTCAGTACAATGGCTTTGGTGAGATGGGCGATGCTCATGATACCGTCGTCCATACCTTGCTTGGCTCTGCCCAGAAGATAGTGTGCCATGGCATTTCCTTCTTCTATTTCAATAGCTTTTTGTGCGGCGTCTGCCATTGCCTGATAGTCTTCTTGCAGGTAGCATACGTTGGCAAGGGTGAGGAAAGTGGAGGTATGGTCCGGTTCCTGTTTTGCCATGCGTTCCAGCAGTTCATGCGCTTCGCTGAGGGCATTGGTTTGAATGTAAACCTGGCTCAGATAGCTCATGGTTTCAAAGTCTTCCTGAAGGGCAAGGGCTTCCTTGAAGCATTTGATTGCATAATCGGGACGCCCCATGCGTTGTGCACGCATGCCGTCATACTTGAATATCTCGAAGTTCTTTTGATCGTTTTTCTGTTTTTCAGTTTCCGGTTTCTCTTGTTTGCCGGAGAAGAAAGATTTAAAGAATCCCATAATCTGTATTTCTTAGGTGTTTTGTTTTTTATTCTTTTTGCAAACTTACATAAAAATCTTGTTTCCATACCAAGAACTCGGTCTAAAAAGAAAAAACATTCGTGTTATTATTGATGGTATCATTTAAAATTTGTTCTTTTGCGATACATTTACCAATTATATTAATTAATCATCGTTTCTAAATTAAAAACACAAGAATGAAAAAGATTTTCATGAAGTGGGCCTTCTTTATGTTATGTATGGCCGTGACAATGCCTGCAATGGCTCAGTTTAATGTAAAAGCACTGAAAGGTGCGGCTAAAGCTGTTAAAGCTGTTACTCTGACTGATGCTCAGATGGCAGAATATGTAAAAGAGTATATCGACTGGATGGATACACATAATCAGGTATGTGCCGACGATAATGAGTATACAATTCGTCTGAAAAAGCTGACTGAAGGCTTGACGGATGTAGAGGGAATTCCTTTGAACTTCAAAGTTTATTATGTGATAGATGTCAATGCATTTGCTTGTGCTGACGGTAGTGTGCGCATTTTCTCGTCTTTGATGGATATCATGACGGATGATGAATTGCTGGGTGTAATCGGACATGAAGTAGGTCACGTGGCACACAAGGACTCTAAGAATGGGTTTCGTACGGCATTGCTGACTTCAGCTTTGAAGGATGGTATTTCTTCACAAGGTGGTACGGCAGCTAAGTTATCTGATTCTCAGTTGGGTGACCTGGGTGAGGCTCTGGTAAACTCTACATACTCACAGAAGCAGGAGAGAAGTGCTGATGACTATGGATATGAATTCCTGAAAAGTCATGGTAAGAATCCCTGGGCAATGGCTTTATCTTTCCAAAAGCTGAAGAAATTGCAGGAAGAAGCCGGTGCGCAGAAAAGTAGTAAGCTGAATCAACTGTTCTCTACTCATCCTGATTTGGATGCCCGTATCCAGCGTATGGAAGAACGTGCAACCAGCGAAGGTATTGAGAAGCCGGCAGTAACGGAATAATTCTTATTGATATAATAAGGAGAAGGGCGTGCAATTCACTGTACGCCCTTTCTTATGCCTTCAGGCTTATGATGCCGTTCTCCGCTTTCAGATCTTCATCTTCCAGCAATTCGCGGATGCATTGAGAGATGATTTCTTTATCTGCTTCTATTTGTGAGGCAATATCGGCAGGTGTCAGAGGTTGCTTGCGAAGCAATTCTTTAATTTCTTCTTTTATTTGTTGGGAGGAAAGCTCGGGAGTCTCGGCACGGTGGCTGAGGCAGACATCGCATATTCCACAGTTATGTTCATTCTTCTCTCCGAAATAGCGTAGAAGCATACGGCTGCGGCAAACGGTTTCGGTCGTTACATAATCTACCATTGCCTGAATGCGGGCTTCATAACGTTCCTTACGCTCCTCATATATACTGCGGGAGATTTGCAGATGTTGCCTGTCTACGCGTTCGCGTGTGTATATGATATAAGGTGTCTTTTTATGTGGAATATAGTCGATGACGCGCATTTTGGATAGACGTATCAGCAAGTCGTACACCCGTTGTCGCGTTAATCCGCTACGTACTGCAAGTGAATTCTCGTTGATAAAGGTGTAATCCGTGAATACTCCGGTGTAAGAGCGCAGAACGATTTGAATAAGTTTGTCCATGTCCTCTCCCAGTTCGCGTAATTTATACAGTTCATCACGGCGGACGGTGAAGTAAAGACGGGAGGCATTGTCCTGTTCGTCGGTATATTCCAGATATCCTGCTTGCGTCAGAATCTTCAATGCACTGTCTGCAGGTACAGGGAAGTATTTGAACTTCCGGCAAAAGTCTTCCAGATTGAACTCTCTGACACATCCCAAACCGTCTCCCATTGCCATCTGGTAATAATATTGCAGATGTTCGTATACCTGTTTGATGTAATCTTTCTCTGGAAAGGTGTCCGGGATACGTTTATGAAGGGTGACTTTGTCCGATTTGGCATAGAGTATTACGGCATACGCTTTGTTGCCGTCACGTCCTGCACGTCCTGCTTCCTGGAAATAAGCTTCGGGAGAGTCCGGCAAATCGAGGTGGATTACGATACGTACATCGGGTTTGTCGATACCCATGCCAAAAGCATTGGTGGCAACCATTACACGGCTTTCTCCTGTCTGCCAGCGATGCTGACGTATATCCTTGGTGGCATCATCCAGACCGGCATGGTAGAAGTCGGCGGTAATCTCTTCGTTAATTAAAAGTTCGGTGATTTCTTTGGTTCGCCGACGATTGCGTACGTAAATAATGGCACTACCCGGCATACGGCGTAGGATGTGAAGAAGTTCTCCGGTCTTATTTTCTGTTTTGCGGACTATGTAGGCAAGGTTCTTCCGTTCAAAACTCATGCGGAAAACATTTTCCTGCCGGAAGCACAGCCGCGCCTGGATATCCTTCACGACTTCCGGAGTAGCGGTTGCAGTCAGTGCCAGCACAGGGACACCGGGTAGGAGATCACGTATTTCGGCTATCTTCAGATAGGCAGGACGGAAATCATATCCCCATTGTGAAATGCAATGGCTTTCGTCAACGGTTATCATGCTGACGTTCATTTTCCGTAGCTTGGTGCGGAAGATTTCCGTATCCAACCGTTCGGGCGATATATACAGGAATTTATAATTGCCGAAAATACAGTTTTCCAGTGTGATGATAATCTCTTGCCGGGACATTCCGGAGTAGATGGCAAGTGCTTTGATTCCTCTTTTTTTCAAGTTCTGTACTTGGTCTTTCATCAGAGAAATCAGGGGAGTAATAACTATGCAAAGCCCCTCTTTGGCAAGTGCAGGCACCTGAAATGTGATGGACTTTCCGCCGCCCGTAGGCATCAGCCCCAGGGTGTCTTTGCCTTCGCCAATGCTATTGATGATATCTTCCTGTATGCCCCGGAAGTTATCATATCCCCAGTACTCTTTGAGAATTTGAGAGTAGGGAGTTGAAGGTTGGGAGTTGAGCTGCGCAGTCATAATACGAAGAATTGGAAGTTGAGAGTTGAGTTATGTAACATAACTCAACTCTCAACTTCCAATTTATTAATTAGGTTGAATATCCTCTATCTGCAACTGTACCTCGCCCCGTTTATGGGTATTCTCTTCAATGGTGTAGCAGATATCAAACGAACGCTTGGTTTTGATGAAACGTACATGCGAACTTTGTCCGAAGGCGATGCCGTTCATTACATTATTCGATTTGTTGTCTACCAGTTCCAGCTTGATATGCTCCTGATCACGCCCCACTACTTTACTGGTACCGTAGTCATAGACATTATGCGTACAGAATATCGGTTTCGGATTATCCGGACCATAAGGATTGAATTTCTTCAGGTCATTAAAGAATTTCGGAGAAATATCCCTGAAATCTATCTCTGCATCGATATTTATGACCGCACTTGTCTGTTCCGGTAGGATGTTCTGTGAAACGAATTCCTCGAAGCGTTTGGTAAAGGCGGGAACATTCTCCACTTTCATCGAAAGACCGGCTGCATAGGTATGACCACCGAAATTTTCCAGCAGATCACGGCAATATTCAATCGCCTTATACACGTCAAAGCCGGATACGGAACGGGCGGAACCTGTTGCCATGTCGTCCGTACGGGTCAGCACTACTGCGGGGCGATAATAAATTTCCGTCAGGCGGGAGGCAACGATACCGATAACACCTTTGTGCCAATCTTCGTTGTACAACACGATAGAACGGCGTTCGGCAAGTCCTTCCAGATCAGCTACAATCTGGTTGGCTTCCTCGGTCATGGTCTTATCGAGATCTTTCCGGGTTTCGTTGTATTGATTGATTTGATTGGCTTTTTCCAAAGCTATGGAGAAATCCTTCTCAGTCAGCAGGTCGACGGCTTCTTTTCCGTTCTGAATACGTCCGGAGGCATTGATGCGCGGGCCTATCTTGAACACGATGTCGCTGACGGTAATATCCTTTTCTGTCAATCCGCATACGTCGATAATCGCTTTCAAACCTACGCTGGGATTACTGTTCAACTGTTTCAATCCGTGGAAAGCAAGTATCCGGTTTTCTCCCATGATGGGAACAATGTCCGAAGCGATACTTACGGCAACCAGGTCGAGCAGTGGAATGAGGTGATGGAACTCGATGCCATTACTGATGGCAAATGCCTGCATGAATTTGAAGCCTACGCCGCAACCGGAAAGGTGCTCGTAAGGATACGTATTATCTAAACGCTTGGCGTTCAGGATAGCGGCGGCAGGTGGAAGTACATCGTCGGGCACATGGTGGTCGCAGATGATAAAGTCAATGCCTTTTTCTTTGGCATAGGTTATCTCCTCTACAGCTTTGATGCCGCAATCCAGTACGATAATCAATCCTACACCGGTTTCTGCGGCATAGTCTACCCCTTTGGTAGATACCCCGTAACCTTCGTTGTAGCGGTCGGGGATGTAATAGTCAATGTTCGAATAGAACTGTTGAATAAACTTGTAGACCAGTGCCACTGCGGTAGTGCCGTCTACATCATAATCACCATAAATCAGAATACGCTCTTTCTTTCCCATTGCCTTATTAAGGCGCTCCACGGCCACATCCATGTCTTTCATCAGGAATGGGTCGTGCAAGTCGGGCAACTGCGGGCGGAAAAACTTCTTGGCATCCTGTGCCTTCGTTATTCCCCGCTGCACCAATAATCCGCCAAGAATCGGGCTAATCCCTAATTCTTGGGCCAACTTTTGGCTTGTCTCTGCCTGTTCGGGTGTAATGGGTTGATAATTCCATTTGTGAGTCATTTTATATATTGTTTTTTCCTTTTTTCAGTCTCGTGGTTGGAAGAGGTTTCGTTTCTCTCGGGAAAAGCCTGTATTTTTCCAACAAGGCGTAAAAGTACGAAAAAGTATGGAAACAGAGGAAGGTTATGCGGAAAAACTTTGCGCAAAACTTTTTCATGCAAGCATGAAAGTTCTACATTCGATTGTATTATCTTTGTTTCCCAAAAAACTTTGAACGTGATATGTTGACATTCATCTCTTGTGCCAAAACGATGACGGCACGCACATCTGTAGGAGTCCCTGAAATAACTGTTCCGTACTTTCAGGCGGAAGCAGTACAGAATGCCTTGGATATGGGGCAATTTTCAGCTGCTGACCTGGAACGTCTGTTACGTATAAATTCCAAGATTGCCGCTGAGAATTATCTGCGCTATCAGGATTTCTTTTCGGAGGCAAATTCTGCAATGCCCGCTATCTGTGCCTATACCGGTGCGGTGTTCAAACGTATAGTACCGAAAGATTTTTCCGAAGATGATTTTCGTTACGCTCAAGAACACATGCGCATCACTTCCTTTCTGTACGGACTGCTTCGTCCGTTGGACGGGATAAAGCCTTATCGTATGGAAGGAGATATACGCCTGCCTGAAAGGGGAGGGATGACTATGTTTGATTACTGGAAACCTTTGCTGACGGATTATTTTATAGCGGATATCAAACGTCAGGGTGGCATACTCGTTAATCTTGCCAGTGGTGAGATGAGAGATCTGTTCAACTGGAAGCGAGTAGAAGAAGAAGTCCGTGTCATTACTCCCGAATTCCAGGTATGGAAAGGCGGGCAGCTAAAGACAATTGTGATATATGCCAAGATGTGCCGCGGAGAAATGCTACGCTATATTATTAAAAATCGCATTGAAAATCCCGAAGACTTGAAAGCGTTTACGTGGGAGGGCTTCGCATACGATGAGGGGCGCAGTACGGATGAACATTTGCAATTTACGCTGGTGTGACCAGCGAAGGTAGTTATGATTGCAAAAGCTCCATATATTCTTCGTAGCTGATATATCTTCCTCCCATTGATTTCAGATGGGGAGTTTCGAACTGGCAGTCTATCAGTACTCCGCCATGCTCTCCGAAGAATTGTGCCAAGTGGATGAGGGCTAACTTGGATGCACTGGGAACCAGTGAAAACATACTTTCACCGAAAAAGCAGCGCCCCAAGGTGACTCCATAGAGTCCGCCTACTAATTGTTCCCCTTCCCATATTTCCACGCTGGCGGCAAAGTCCTGTTCATGCAGAAGTGTGTAAGCCTCTATCATCTCCGGACCGAGCCAGGCGCCTTCCATGTCCATCCTCAGTTCTCCGCACTTACGGATGACTTCATCGAAAGCCTGATTGATAGTGACATCGTACTTCCCTTTGTTTATGAGCGTCCGCATGGAGTGGGAGATATGGATTTCGTCGGGGAAAATGACGAAGCGTTCCAGCGGGCACCACCATTGTATCATTCCCTCCTGAAAAGTGTACCAGGGGAATATCCCGTTGGAGTAAGCTAGGATGAGGCGGTCGGTCGACAGGTCACCGCCTACTGCCAGCAATCCGTCCGGATCGCCGTAGTGTGGATCGGGAAATGTAATTTCGTCAGTTAGTGCAAAGACCATAGTATCACTTTGTTGAAAGTTGTAAGACTAACTGATCTTTGTCTACCTGTATGCAAGTTTTACCACCGGATTTTAAGGAACCGAATAAGATTTCGCGCATCAGGAGTGGTTTCAGATGCGAAGCTATCACACGGTCCATTTCGCGGGCGCCATATTCGGGCAGGAATCCACGTTGCAATAACCAGTTGCGGGCTTCCGGGCTCAGTTCCATCTCTATCTGGCGTGCGGCAAGCTTGCTGCTCAGTTCCCCAAGCTTCTTGTCGAGGATAAGTGAGGCCATTTCCTGACTCATATCGTGGAAAACGACAGTAGCGGACAGACGGTTGATAAACTCCGGTTTGAAGGTCTTCTTGACCTGTTTCAACATGGCTTCCCCGGCTGTAATCTGACTGCTGAATCCGATAGATGCCTGACGGGCAAATTGTGCACCGGCATTTGAAGTCATGATAAGTACAACGTGGCGGCAGTCGGCTTTTCGTCCTTTATTATCCGTAAGAACAGCATAGTCCATTACTTGTAGCAGAATATTGAACACATCGGGATGGGCTTTCTCAATTTCATCAAGCAGCAGTACGCAGTTGGGAGTTTTGCGAATGGCATCGGTTAATAAACCACCGTCTTCATAGCCTACATATCCGGCGGGTGAACCGATTAATTTGGCTACGGTATGCTTTTCGGTATATTCGCTCATATCGAAACGTTGCAGGGAAATACCCAGTTCGGAGGCCAGCACTTTGGCTACTTCGGTTTTACCTACTCCGGTAGGACCGACGAAGAGCAGGCTTGCCAGCGGTTTGTTTTCATCCAGCAGTCCGGCTTTGGACATTTGTACGGCTTCCACCACTTGGCGCACTGCCTCTTCCTGGCCGTAAATTTTGGCACTGATACGTGCGTGCAAAGTTTCCAGTGAGGTAGTATCTTCTTCTTTCATGGCGAGTGCATCTACTTTGCAGATACGGGCGAGTACATCGGTTATCAATGTCTTGTCTACAATTTGCTCTCCGGAAGGTATAGGGTGAATTTCGCGGTAAGCTCCTGCTTCATCCACCAGGTCGATAGCCTTGTCGGGCAGAAAGCGGTCGCTGATGTAGCGGACACTCGCTTTGACGGCGTAAGGGATTACATCAGGATGATAGGTTACTCCATGAAATTCTTCATATTTTTCTTTCAGTCCTTCTACAATATGGATGGTTTCCTCAATGCTTGGTTCAAGTATATCTATTTGTTGGAAGCGACGCACCAACCCCTTGCTGCGGGCAAAGTAACGGTTGTATTCCTCGTAAGTAGTAGAGCCGATGAAACGGATGTCTCCGCTTTCCAGATAAGGTTTCAGCATGTTGGATGCATCCATGGAACCGTCTCCTGTACGTCCGGCACCTATCAGATTGTGTATCTCGTCGATATAGATGATGGCATGTCCTTCATTACGGACACCTTCCATAATGGTTTTCAGGCGTTTTTCAAAGTCACCCCGGTATTGCGTACCTGCCAGTAGGGTACCTAAATCCAGTTCGTAGATACGGCAGTCGAGGAGTCGTTCGGGGACCTCACGTGCTTCGATGCGGGCAGCGAGTCCGTAAGCGAGGGAGGTTTTGCCAACGCCCGGTTCGCCTACATGCAACGGATTGTTTTTCTCTTTGCGACAGAGCACCTGAATGGTTCGTTCCAGTTCAGCTTCCCGTCCGATGAGTGGATTGTGGTCTTGCAGACAGTCATTCAGACAAGTTACAAAGCTTCGCCAAGGCGCGCTTTTTTCCTGTGGAGAGGTTTGCAGATCGTCTTCTTCCTCCACTTCTTCATATCGGGAGATGAGTTGGCTGATAAATTCGGGTAGATCTTCTTCAAGAGTTTCTTTCAGGATATGGCATGCCCAGGAGTCCTTGAGCTGGAGCATGCTTTGCACTAAATGGGGGACGTTCAATGCTTCAGCACTTGAATAGTCTATCATCAGATAGGCATGTTGTATCAGTTCGTTGAGCTGGGTTGAAACTTCCAGTTCATAATCCATGTCTGCGGGAACGCTTTCCAGTTCTTTCGTGAAATAATTCTCTAAAGAGAAAGCAAGTTCTTGGGCATCACAGAAACACATATTTAAGGCATTGGCAAAGGGACTCTGTTCCAGAAATGCACTCAGCAAATGCTCAGGTGTGATAAATTCATGGCGATACGATATCGCCTTTTTTTGTGCATAGGTGAATGCGCTGTTCACATGCACTGTATTTTGTATATCCATAATCTTCTCCTAATTCTTATTCTTCTTCCGGCGCAACGGTGAGCCGGAGTGGAAAATTCTCTTCGCGTGCCATACGGGTGGCTTTCTGTACTTTCGATTGTGCAATGTCGTATGTATAGATGCCTACCACTGCCGATTGACTCTTGTGTACCTGTAACATCAGCGTTTCTGCTTCTGCTGCCGATTTAAAGAATATGGTAGTAAGTATCTTGACGACAAACTCCATCGTGGTGAAGTCATCGTTATAGATGATCACCTTGAAGTGCTGCGGTTCGCGTAGATCTGTACGTTCCTTTTCTTTGAAAGATGATTGTTGCTGTTCCATAATGGGGGCAAATTTATGAAAAAAGAGGCAGATTTGTCTGGTATGAAGTCAGTAAAAACATAACGGATTTGATCTGTACAATATTTGGAATGATTAGCAGAATGACAAAATGTAAATCCTAACGTCTTAGAATCTTTTCTTTTCGTACCAATTGCTGTGGTGGACGAAAAGATGCAGAGAATATTTGATGGGGAGATGTGAAATGATAGTAATTGATGGAAAAATGAGATTTTAAGATGATCAAATCCTTATATGGGAGGTTTTCTGAAACCTGTTTACTGGATATTCTTTATAAATGTTATTTTCCCTTAGTGGTCGTTTCTCTTCGAAATAGAATAAATATCATGTGTTTTTTAGAAGGGTGACGCCCTTTGTGAGTGATGGCGTCACCCTTTAGTTATTATGGTGTCACCTTTTGGAGTAAAGGGTGTAGCCTTGGCAAATGAGACTTACTTTTTTAGGGAAGAAAGACCGTGCGATTGGTCTGAATAGATGGTCGGTTTAGGATAAATGAACCATCTGTTTGCTCTGGATAGATGATGTAAATCTTCAAAACAGTGGTTGTAATATTCTGGAAGCGTAGCTTTGATCGAAGTGTCTGTTAGCAATAATGAGGAAAATGGATTTTTTGTCTTGCAAAATATGATATAAGGTATCAGTTTGAAAAGATGATTTAGAATGTGTTCGCTTCTTACCTGGATTGTATCTGAGATGTAGTTGCTCCGTACATTCTTCACTGAAAAGTACTTCTTCGTTCAGAAGTACTTTTCAGTGAAGAATGTACGGAGCAACTACATCTCGGGTATATTCCAGACCCGAATTTGCTTGCTTATCTTTCAGCTTCTATCGTGTAGGTGAAGCTGTCTGCCCGATAGTATCCGATATTGTATTCAATAGGCACTTGGTTGATATCGTAAACGAATCTTTTCCTTATTAAGATAGGATCACTTGACTTTATATCCAGTTTTTCCGCAATGAATTCTCCTGCCAGACGTGCGGATACTTCCTCTTTACTGGTTTTCACAATAATGTTATATTTATTTTCGAGTACTCCGTAAAGAGGTTGGGTGAAATCCTCATCACCGGTTAATGGTATATTCGGATTGAAATAGGAGATAAATGAAACAAACGGATATTCTTTATTACCCCGTACCCTTTCCAGTACCATACATTTGGTTCCTTTTTCCGGGTCTATATTGAAGAAGGTGCATATTTCTTCAGATGGTTTCTTGAAACTGACGTGGAGTTCGAAATTCTTAATTTCAATACCCAGCATTTTCATTTCTTGTGAGAAACTTAGCCAATTTTTCACTCCGCCAATGATACCTTTGCGCACAACTTTTGTACCATGACCTTTTTTTCTGACCAGCAGTCCTTCAAATACGAGCTTGTTGATAGCTTGACGGAGAGTGTTCCTGGATATATTCAATTGTTCAGACAATAGAACTTCATTTGGAAGTAGCTTTCCGTTCTTGTACTCCTCTGATTCAATGAGCTTTCTAAGTACTTCTTCTGCTTGAATATGAAGAGGTTTCTCCGAATTGGGGTCTAACTTTATGGGCATAATTGTTTTCTTTATTTTTTTGATGCTACAAAGATAATTCTTTTTTTT
>OMCA01000312.1_pt1 | contig 29983 bp, 19 predicted proteins | sample 1673621 | NCBI WGS metagenome assembly OMCA01 (sample SAMEA103958117, study PRJEB25191) | human gut metagenome | biome: human-associated habitat [ENVO:00009003]; feature: intestine environment [ENVO:2100002]; material: feces | place: Germany | collected 2013/2015
CGTCGCCGATCAGCCCCCAGCGCTTTGCCAGCGTCAGGCAGGCTTTGGCGTGACGCCACTCCTCCGGCGTCAGGCAGTAGGTTCGTTCGTCCATCACTTGACTGCACCCGTGATGCCGTTGGCAAAGCTCTTCTGCAGGCAGAGGAAGATGATCGCGGTGGGCAGCGTGCAGATCAGAACGCCCAGCATCAGCATACCGTAGTCCACACTGTAGCCGCTCTTAAGGTTCGCAACCAGCATCGGCATCGTGATGGATGCGTTGCTTTGGAATACGATCTTCGGCCAGAGGTAGCTGTTCCATGCGTTCATAAACGTGACAGTCATCGCCGCGCCGTAGGTAGAGCGCATGATGGGGACAAACATCCGGAAGAAGATGCCGATCTCGCTCAAACCGTCGAGACGCGCCGCTTCAATAATGTCATTGGGGAAGGAACGCGATGCCTGCCGGAACAGCATGATCATAAACGGTGTCGAGATGGACGGCAGCACGAACGCCGCCCAGCTGTTGACAAGCCCCCAGTGGGACATCATCTTGAACAGGGGGATCATAATGGCCACGAACGGCAGCATCATCGCCAGCAGCAGAACGCTCATCAGCGCGTCCTTCGCCTTATCGTGGTAAATTTCAAAGCCGTAGCCCGCGATGGAGCAGACCAGCAGCGTGATGAGTGTCATCAGGATGGCGTTGCGGAAGGAATTTGCCATGGCCAGCCCCAGATTCTGGTTGGCAACCAGCGACTTGAAGTTTTCTACCAGATAGGTACCGGGGATCAGCTTGCCGCGCACAACATCAATGCTGGTGTTCGTCGCGCCGCACAGCATATAGTACAGCGGGAACACAGACAGGAAGCTGGCCAAAATCAGCACAGCGTGCGCCAGAATCTTTTTACCCTTAGTCACGCTTATCACCTACTTTCATCTGGATGGCAGACAGCACTGCCACGACCACAAGGATAAACACCGACAGCGCCGCCGCATAGTTGAACTTGGGCGTCTCAACAAACGAAATGTTGTAAATATAGTGGGTCAGTGTCATGGTCGCCTTGCCGGGACCGCCCGCCGTCAGGTTGACGGACTCATCAAACAGCTGCAGCGTGCCGGAGGTGGACATGATGGCAGTCAGCAGGATGGTGGGCTTCAGCAGGGGGATCGTCAGGTGAACAAACTGCTGGAGCGGGGAGGCACCGTCGATGCGGGCCGCTTCGTAGATCGAGTAGTCGATGTTTTGCAAACCGGCAAGATAAAAGACCATGTTGTAGCCGGTCCAGCGCCAGACCAGCGCAATAACGATGACCCAGCGTGCCGCCCATGCGTTCTGGAACCAATCCACTGTGGGGATGCCCACGGTGGACAGCACCCGGTTGACCAGACCATCGTTGGCAAACAGGGATTTGAAAATCATCGAGTAGGAGACAAGCGACGTGGCGCAGGGCAGGAAGATCATCGTGCGGTAGATGCCCTTGCCCTTGATGTCCGGGCTGTTGAGCAGCTGCGCCAGGATCAATGCCAGGATCAGCATAATGGGCACCTGGATCACGAAATAGAAAATCGTGTTAAACAGGCACTGCTGGAACGTGGCATCCTTTAAAATGCGCACGTAGTTGGCAAAGCCCGCAGGCTGTACAGCGCTGCCGGTGCCTTTCTGGAACGAAAGGATCAGCGCCTGCACCATGGGGTAAAAGCAGAATACAAATATCAGGAGTGCTGCCGGCAGCAAGAACGCCCAACCCGTCAGGCTGCGCTTCTGCTCCATATTCAGTCCTTTTTTCTTCATCGTAGTGTCTCCTATTTTGCCACAAAAGCAAGGGCGCGGCTTGCAGCGGACGTATCAGATGCAAACCGTGCCCTTGGCAAATTCTCAGTTGTAACCGGACACAGTGTGTGTCATGTTTTGCTTAGCCAGCGATGTTGAACTCCACGGTATCCTGGGCGTTCTGCATCTCGCTGTCAATGTCGGCGTTGTTCTGGACGATGTTGGTGACGGCATCGGTCAGGGCGCTGCGCACGTCAGAGTAGTAAGCGCCGCAGTCGAATGCGGGAACCTTGCCTGCAAACTCAACGATGTCCTTGTAAACGGTCTGGCCGCCGTAGAACTCGGAGGGCTGGTTGTAGACGTCGCTCTCTGCAGCGGGCAGGTAGCTGGAGATCGCACCGGCGTTGGGCAGCAGATCGTCATACAGCTCGACGCTGGAACCGAAGGTGCTCTTCAGGAAGTCGAAGGCCAGCTCGGTGTTCTTGCAGTTGGAGGAAACGGCCCAGCTTGCGCCGCCGCAGTTTGCGTAGTTGGTGGCACCGTCGATACCGTCCAGTTTGGGCATATTCACGATAGCCCACTTGCCGGACTGATCTGCGGCAGCCTGCACGCTGGACATGATCCAGCAGCCGTTGATGACGCCGGCAGCCTTGCCGTCATTCATGGAAGCAATGTACTGGTCCCAGTCGGTGTACTCGGCCAGAATGCCCTTGTCGACCATGTCCTTGTAGACGGTCAGGGACTCTTTCAGCGCGGCATTGTCGGCGATCTTGACCTCGCCGTCCACCACGGGGGAGGCACCGGCAGACTGCATCATCTCGATGATCAGCTCGGAACCGCCGGAGGAGGTCAGCATCGGCACGCCGTTGGCGTCCACGACCTTCTGCGCCTTCTCCTCGAACTCGCTCCAGGTCAGATCCTTGAAGTCGTCGACGGTCAGACCGGCATTCTCGATCATATCGGAACGAACCGCCATGACGGAAGCGCCGTTGTCGAAGGGCAGACCGTAGTGGTGGCCATCGACGGTAGAATCAGCCAGCTTGCCGCCGGAGAACTTGTCCCAATCCAAGCCGGAATCGGTCAGGTCGGTGTAGATACCGGGGAAGTTGGCGACCATCTTGTGGTAGGAGTAGTCCTGCATCAGGAAAAGATCAGGCAGGGTGCTGTAATCCTCGCTGGTGGCAGCGGTGATGAGCTTGGTCTCGATGTCGCTGTAGACGTTTTCTTCAATGTTCAGCTTGAAGTTGGGGTGGTCCTTCTGGTAGATGGCCTCCGCCTGCTTCAGGGCGTAGATGTTGAAGTTGGGGTCCCATGCCCATACGGTCAGGGTCTCGTCGCCGTCAGCGGTGGTGTCGGCGGCAGTGGATTCTGCGGTGGATTCGGCAGGGGTGCTCTCGGCGGTAGAGGCAGCTGCGCTGCTGGAAGCGGCACCGCCGCCGCAGCCGACCAGCAGGGATGCTGCCATAGCTGCCGCCATAAGGGCTGCTGCATTCTTCTTTTTCATGGGGATTTCCTCCTTAAAAATGTTTCTCCATTCTTTGGCTGTATAACGTATGTCCCACGGCGGGGCATAAATTATCGGGTGTTATTCGGCATCGTCTACCCAGCGCATCTCGCGCGGGGCCAGCGTCAGGCTGTCGATCAGATGCCCCTTGATGTACAGGTCTGTCTTTTCCTCGGCATCTGCGTTGTTGATGACGGCGATGCGCTTCGTTTCGGGGAATACCGTGACCTCGGTATCGACGTTGGTCACGTAGTAGTGCTTCATCTCCTCCGGCATACCGGCGGCGTAGTAGATGGCGCGCAGCAAAATGCGGCAGTTCTGCGGGGAGTAGGGCAGCCCGGCAAAGTAGACGCTGTGGCCCTTGCCGTACTCGTTGACGACCAACTGGCTGTACTCGCCGTCCTGCGCCAGGATCTGATAGTGCTTGCCCTGCGCGTAGATGCGGCTCGTGCCCTCGCCGAAATCAACGGCGGTGTCAATATCCTCCAGGATAAAGTGGTGCGGGTCGCAGGTGTTGTATTTGTCGGTGCTTAACGAGAAGCCCATCTCGCGGTCCACGCCCATCACGTCGGACAGCTGGAAGTACCGCCCCTGATGCTGGCAGGCGGTGGGCTCGCCTACGCCGATGAAGCCGCCGCCCTCGTCCACAAATTTGCGGATGGCGGTCACGACCTTTTCGTCGATCCAGTTCTCGGCACCGCTGAAGGCTGTGTACGCATCGCCGACGTTGATGATGACGCCGATGTCCTTGGGGATGCCGCTGCGAATGTCATCGAAGTCGATGAACTCCACGTCAAACGGCATGCCGCTCAGGCATTCGAGAACACCCTCGGCGGAGTAGGTCTCGCGGTGGTAAATGGAGTGATGCACCTGATTGCTCATCCACTTGCGCAGGCCGCCCCAGCAGTTGAGGATGGCCACCTTGAACGGGGCAACGTAGGACTTGGTGCCCTGCATATTTTCGTGGATCTGGCGGAACTCGCCGACCACGTTTTGAATCTCGTCGATAAAGCCGGGCCAGTTGCTGGCGAGTTTTAAGTAGCCGCCGTAGCCGATGCGGTCCAGCGGGCTGCGCAGGATCGCGCGGCGGGCCTTCATCCAGTTGGTGCGGGCCTCACCGATCGGGTCGCCGCCCTCGGTGAACACATCTGGGAAGAAGTAGGGCAGCAGACGGCCTTCGGTGTACTTGACGCCCTTGATGTCGGAGATCATCCGCAGCGTAACGCCGCTGCCGACGGAGCCGACCACGGCGTCCAGCCCGATGGAGGCGAAATACTTGCCGTAGGGCTCGGTGCCGATCCAGTGGTCACCGAGGAACATCATCGCTTCCTTGCCGTAGGAGTGGACGATGTCGACCATCTCTTTGGCAAGAGCGCAGACCTCCTGCTGCTGGAACTCGATGAAGTCGCGGAACTCCTTGCTGGGCACGCGGAACATCGTGTTGTGGTAGCCCTGATCTACAATGAACTCGGGGCGGAACTTGTACCCTGCCCACTTTTCAAATTTTTCCAGAATGTAGGGGCTGACGCTGGCGCTGTAGCCGAACCATTCCACGAACTTTTCTCGCTTCTGGTCGTCGAAGGTCAGCGTGAACTGGTGGAAGAAGGTCGTGAACCGCACCACATCAATGTGGGGGTTGGCCTCGCACCAGCGGCGCAGCTTTTCTTTTACATAGGCCTGCGTCTTGGGCTGGCGCACATCGTAGGTCAGCTGGTGCGGCGTGTCCTTCCAGTCGTTGGTCAGGAAGTTGTACATGTGTACGGGGTCCCAGATCAAAAACGCCAGAAAGCTGACGGTGTACTCGTGATAGGGGACGGTTTCGATCTCGACCTCGCCCGTCGGCTCGTCGAAGAACCACTTGTCGGTGGGGACGACCTCGCCCGTTGTGCGGTCAATGACCTCCCACCAGCGCTTGGGGTCATCCAGCGTGTTGACCTTGAGCTGCTGGGTGTGGAAGCCGTCCATCAGATGAATGCGCAGCTTCGTGCCGCGCGCAGTATGGCGGTCACTGATAAGATACTCCTGCTGGACCTCGTCGGGGTTTGCCTCCGCCCAGGCGTTGTCCTTGCGGGTCGTATAATAGGTAGCGTACTTTTTGGCGGGGTCCGTCAGCAGCTCCTTCGGCATTTCGGTGCCGTCGCAGTCGCGCAGGGCATCCGCGCCCAACAGATTCTTCAGCCGCAGGGTCTCCGCAACCACATCTGCGTCTGTGGGAAGTGTCAATCTTCCGGTCTGCTCCATCTTCGTTATCCCTTCTCTGTCCGTTTTGTCTGCCGCAGCAGGCATCGTTTCATTGACAACATCATACTTGTTTCTGCCTGCATTGAACAGTATAGATGTTGTTGCGCATTTATATTATCTTGCTTTATTTCTGCATGTTGCCGCCAACATCAGAAAATAAAGAAAAAGCTGCACAAAAAGTAAGATTCTTCTTTGTGCAGCTTGCTGGTTTCAAGCTTTTTGCAACGAAATCGCGCTTATATTCTATTTTATATCGTGACTTTTTGTAGAAAGGCTCTTGTCATACACCCCGAATGCGTATATAATAAGAGCAGCACCGAAAACTGCCAATGCCTTTTTATTCTTCCGTTCTTGCTTAATTTTGTAACGATATTGCTCCGCATACTTTTGGCTTTTTGTAAATATTTTGTCATCCGGAGGCGCACCGCTTATGAACACACGGTATGAATTCAATATGGACGTTCCCCCACGGGAGGCCATCCGCCTGCTGTACGTAAGCAAAAGTCGCTTCGGCGGGGACTGGAACTCAGTGCCGCATACCCACTCCTGCACGGAGGTGTTCTATTGCGTAGATGGTCGCGGTCAATTCAACGTCGAAGGCAAAATGTTGGACGTCGCACCAGACGACATGGTCATTGTGAACCCCCGCACCCTGCACACTGAGTTGAGTTACCAGGCAAACCCACTGGAATACGTTGTGCTGGGCATTGAAGGCATTGAAATTTTGTTTGAGCAGAAGGATCGCGGCTACACCATGCTGAAATGCAGTTCCGTGCGGGAGGAGCTGCTGAGCCTGATGAAGATGCTGCTGCGGGAGATCGATGCCCGAGAGGACGGCTGCGAAATGGTCTGCCAGGATCTGACCGAGGTGCTGCTAGTCAAAATCGTACGCATGGCATCGGTTTCGCTGCGCCTCACTGCGCCGCCCTCCGAGAGTAAGGAATGTGCCGCCGCAAAGCGCTATATCGATGAAAATTATAGTGAAAGTATTACCCTGGACAAGCTTGCGGAGATTGCCCACGTAAACAAATATTATCTATCCCACTCGTTCAAGAACGAGTATAAAGTCTCCCCCATCGACTACCTGATGAAGCGCCGCATCACCGAGGCAAAAGCCTTACTGACCAGCACCGATTTCAGCCTGACCCAGATTGCTGAGCAGATTGGCTTCGGCTCACTACCCTATTTTTCCAAATGCTTCCGCAAGGTCGAAGGCACCAGTCCCAATGAGTACCGCAAAAGTGCCAAACAGAAACCTTCACAAGGCACCCGTTGAATCCGTCTGACCACTCCTGTTTTTACCTGCAAACTCAGCAAGATTTATTCACAAAAAGCGCCCGGACGGTTGAAAAATTCAGCCGTCCGGGCGCAGTCATTTTGCCGTTTTGGGGTCATTTTGGGGTCGAAGTTACCAGCTTGTTACCACTTTTGCCATATTGCAGAAAAAAGCTCGTTGAAACTTATCGTTTCAACGAGCTTTTGTTGGTTGCGGGGACAGGACTTGAACCTGCGACCTCCGGGTTATGAGAAATCTAAAAATCGTGCGTTACAGTGCTGTTTTGTTGGGTTTGGTGGTGTTGTGTACCAAGGCTCGAAATAGATTTTGTCCCATGTGTACAAAGGAGTGCTGCATCGTGCTGACCCGTTCCAAACCCTTTTGGGGGCAGTTTTGGGGGCAAATCGGCAGGACGGATTCTCGTCAGTATCGCTCAAATAAATGCGCAGCTTTTATCTCATTGAGAAAATCAGATACCAGTATCACAGAGTTCCCACGCAGGAAAAGCCCAACGAGCCAGTATATAAGTTTTACTCTCCGGCAAGAAGTTGTACGCAAGTACCACGCCGCAGCAGCCCCGCACACCGCCCCTGTCGCCGCGAGAAACGCCCTTGTTTGGGCGCGTTCGCAACGCATCGGCACGGTGTCCGTCCAGCCAAATACCGCCCTAAATTTCCCGCTTTCCGGGGATTTTTTATTTTACCACAAAAGCATTCACCTGGACGGGATTTTCTTGTACAGGAAAAGCCCGCACAAATAAATACTAAGATACTAATCGTATCCTATTCGTATCCCCGCACACTATGTCAGCGCGGTAGTCATCAATCATAATACATCTGCTCGAAATTCTCTTTTAATCAATTTGAGGATCTACAAATGTCAATTCCCAGCTGCTGTTGTCTATACGTTTGCAAGTGGCATGGCAATCATTGTATTCGTTTGAAAGGACCGCTGAAAGATTTTCAACGCAAGTGTCCAACTGCACCGTGGCAACCGTCTTTCTTTGTGTACGCTTCCAGCTTGTTCCCTGTTTCACTGTAAAAGTATATTTATCGTTCCATCGCAAATGGCAGCCAGCTTATTTGTGATCATAAAGTACAGGAAACAGGCGGAAAAGCGCAGCCCGGCGAGGGACGCAGAACACCCTTGAACGACCAAAAGCAGCGCCTTGTCCAATACACGAAGGAAAACGGCAGCATTACACGGAAACAAGCCGAAACACTGCTTGGCGCCGGAACCACAAAAGCATATCGTCTGCTGAAAGAACTCTGCGATGCAGGCGAACTGATACAAAAGGGCAGCGGAAAACAGAGCTGCTATGTCATTCCATGAGCAATAGACCAACAGGGGGCATCCCGACGAAAGTCAGGATGCCCCCTGCGTGTTTGCAATTATTGTGTTGCCTTAGGCGTACTGACCGCCGTCGATGGTAATGCCCTCGCCGTTGACGAAGGTGTTGTCCTCACTGGCAAGAAATGCAATCAGCTTCGCAACTTCTTCCGGCTTGCACATCCGTTTCAAGGGGATCATCGCGCAGATCTGCGCGATGGCCTCAGGATATTTTTCCCGGACATCATCCATCATGGGGGTGTCCACCACACCGGGATGAACGCAATTCACCAGCACATTGTATTTTGCCAGTGCGAAGGCGGCACTTTTTGTCAGACCGTCCACCGCGTGCTTAGAGGCGGCATACGCGGCGTTGTCACCGCAGGCTCGGATGCCTGCAATGGAGGAGGTATTCACAATCCGTCCCCAATGGTTCTTTTTCATGTCCTCGGCCGCGGTTTTCAAGCTATAGAATACGGACATCATGTTGATATCCATGGAGGCGCGGAAGGCCTCCTCTGTAAGGTACTCCAGCGGCGTCTGGTCGGCAATCCCGGCATTGTTGATGACAACGCTGATGTCGCCGAAACGCTGATGGATCTGCTTCACCGCCTCCTGCCAATCAGAAAGGGATGACACGTCCATTTGAATTGCCAGTCCTCTTTCTCCCATTTCAGCCGCAACCTGCTCAACTTTTTTTAAGGTGCGGCCTCCAACTGCCACATACGCACCCCGCTTGGCAAGCTCCAGGGCCACCGCCCTTCCGATGCCGCTTCCGCCGCCTGTAACAAAGCACACTTTCTTTTCAAAATCCATGGCATTATCTCCTGCATCATCTGTAAAATTCGGAACGGAATCAGCTTCTCATCCCTCTGCCCGCAGACGGACGGTAACTTCTTCGCACCCCTCGCATGTGAAAGAAACGGTGATTTCCCCCGGTTCTCCGTTGGAGCGCACTGCCGCCAGCACCCGTCCGTCATAGGTGGGCCAGGCGGCGCTTTGATAGGAACCCTCGCAGGACGGATCAGCCGAGCCAAGACCCGCCAGCTCCGCCGCGCCCGTCACCCGAACGGTCACGATTCTGCTCTCCCAGCGGCTGGGTAAGCCGGTGCTGTCGAGCAGATCAACCGTGAGCAGGCAAAGCCCCCGACCGTCGGCGGAAATCGTGTTCCTGCTGGCGGTTACAGACAGCTTTTTCGGGATGCCGGCGGTTTTCAGGACGAAGCGACCGTCCTCCTTGCCGTTGGTATAGCCCACCGCCACCAGCTCACCCGGCTGATAGGTTACGGGGAAGGTCACGTCATAACCCGCCGCACGCCCCGCCGCTTTGCGTCCGAGGCTCACACCGTCCAGCAGCAGCTCCACCTCCTCGGAGGGGGAGAGTACATGGACTGCGGTGGGTTTGCCCTCATAGCCGGGGAATGTCCAGCTTTCTATGGCGTCAAAATACTTCCAGTCATTGGTGTTATCCGGCTGACCGAAGCGGTTCACCCGTTCTACGGCAATATAGGGCGACTTCCGCAGACCGTAAGCGATTTCCCGCAGGAAGCTCACCGGGCGGCGGGAGCCATTCAGGTCTATGTCTCCGCAATAGGCAAGACGGTCGGGATACCAGCCCTGCTCCGTCCGTTCCGGCGTGTAGTGATAGCCGGCGATTCCCGCTTCGCCGAGGTAGTCGTAGCCGGTCCATGTAAAATCACCCAGCACATGAGGGTTGCGCGCCACAATATCCCAAAGCCGGGCAATCTCCGTAGGATAGGTTTCACTGCCTACCACCGGACGCTCCGGGTGGCGGGTATGCTCAAATTCGTGACGCGCGGTGAGGTAGTTATAGCCCGCAACATCCCACTCGCAGACAACCTCCTCCATGGTCTCGGACAGACCCTCGGAGCAGGAGAAGGCGTCTAATTTTGCCTGGGCGATCTTGCTCATGGCGGCGTTCAGCGCTTCGCTGCCCATGGAGGCCTTCTGCTCCTTCTCCGCCCGATCCATGGTGTCCACCATCTCCGGGACCCGGTCGCTCATTGCCAGAAAGCCGCTGATGGCACCGGTAACAAAACGGGTATCATCCAGCGCGTGGAACAGATTTGTCATCTGACGGCTCCTGCGTCCTCCGTTGCGGCGACCGATCTCGCCGATTTCATTTCCCACACTGTACAGAATCACGCTGGGATGGTTGTAGTCCTTGGAAACCACACGCCGTATGGTCTCCCGCCACTCGTCGATGAAGTCAAAGAAGTAATCCGCACTGTTTTTTGGAGCCTCCCACACATCTGTGACCTCATCCATCACCAGAATGCCCAATCGGTCACAGGTCTCCAGCAGGACCTTCCCGGCGGGATGGTGGGCACTGCGGATGGCATTGAAGCCTGCTTCCTTCAGCTTTTTCAGCCGAAATTCCTCCGCGTCCGGCAACGTGGTGGCACCGATGATGCCGTTGTCGTGGTGAATGCAGGCGCCCCGAAGCTTGGTCTCCACCCCGTTGATCCGCAGTCCGTGTCGGGCGTCCAATGTCAGAACACGGATGCCGAAGCTGCCCTGCGCACGATCCGTTACCGTATTTCCGTCCAGCAGCTCCACCTGCCAGGTGTAGAGTGCGGGGTTTTCAGGACTCCACAGCTTCGGCGCGTCTACATAGAGCTTCATCCGGGTGACAGTCTCCTCCCCGGTAAGCAGGGACACCGTGTTTTCGCAGCAGGCGACGATCTGCTCACCGTCCAGCAATTTGGCGGACACAAGGAGCTTTTTTGCCGTATTTGCCCCGTTCCGAAGCGTGATCTCCGTCCGGATCACAGCGCAGTCCTCCACCCGCTCGGTGGTCAGACGCACACCCTCCGGGATCACATGGGTCAAATCGCCCTCATGCAGCCACACGTCCCGATAAATCCCTGCACCGGGGTACCAGCGGGAGCCGTATTCGTGGGAAATGGCCAGCACCTCGATTTTGTTCTCCGCCCCATAACGCAGGAACGGATTCAGGTCAGCAAAGAACTGGGAATAGCCGTAGCTGTTTTTTGTCACCAGTTCTCCGTTGAGATAGACCGCCGCCTTGGCCATGACCCCTTCAAATTCCACGGTAATTTGCTTGCCTTCCCACGCAGCAGGCGCAAAAAAAGTCTTGGTGTAGGTGTAGGACTTCACGGGATAGTATCCGGTCTGATTGCCGCTGGGCGCGTTGGGACTGCGCTCCTCCTGAATCATGGCATCCTGCGGGAGCATCACAGGTACGGGCTTTGCGTCCGTGCCGAAAATTGCCCCGAAGGGGTTGGGTACGCCGGGAGCGATTTCCCAGCCGGTGTTCCAAATTTGCTTGTTCATCTTGTTTCCTCCTCTACGATGATCTCGCCCTTCAGCCGGATATCCCTGCCGGAGGCGCCGATATAGATGGTTCGTGTTCCGGTGGGACGTACCCATTTGCCCAGGGTTCCGTCACACTGCCGGCATAAGGGCTTTCGGGCGTCCCAATAGCATAGCATTCGCTCCTCCACCGGGATGGATACCCGCCGCGTCTGACCGGGTAGGATATTCGGCACACGGACGTAGCCTGCCAGCTGCATTTTTGCCATTTGGATGTGTGCCGGCACTGCCGTTTCGCCCAGATAGAGCTGGGCAATCTCGTCTCCCGCAACAGAGCCCACATTCGTGATAGAAAATATCGCCGTCATACCGTCAACGGTCAGATCGGAATAGGCGAATCGGGTATAGCTCAGACCGTGACCGAACGGGAACAGCGGTCGGATTTCGGTCTTGTCATGCCAGCGGTAGCCGGTGAAGATCCCCTCGCTCATGGCGACCAGACCATTTTCTCCCAGCAGACGCTCGCGCGTATGGGCAGCCGTGTCCGTCAGGGGAGTGTCCTCCGGGCAGCGTGGCCAGCTCTGGCTGAGCTTTCCCGAGGGATTTACCTTCCCCAGCAAAATCTCTGCCAGGACTCTGCCGCCCTCCTGCCCGGGCATATAGGCGGCGAGAATTGCATCGGCGGCCTCCGCCCAGCCGCCGATCGCCTTGGCATTGGCGGTCTGCAGGATGACGATCAACTTGCTCTCCGGTCTTTTTTCCCCGATGACCCGTCGTAAAAGACCGGTCTGTTCTTCGCTCAGCTCCAAACGGTTTTCCGTAAAGCGTTTGTCGCTGGCTCTTGCGCCGATGGTAGAATCACAGGCATAAAAGACAATGGTGTCCGCCTCTGCCGCCGCTTGAGCCGCTTTTGTCAGATTCTCTTCGGCAAAGCCGGGGGTCGCCCAGGCAAGACGAAGCTGTAAATCCTTATTTTTTACACAGTGCCGGGCGTGGAGCAGGATGGGATATGCCCTTCCCGCTTGCAGTGTAACCCTTTGCGAGGTCACGCCCATGCCCTCCGGCGTGCAGACGATGGATTCCCATGGCCACTGCGTCCACTCCCGGATCTGACTCTGCCCGGACATGCGCCAGCCCTCCTCCGTCCGAATAAAGAAGCTGGCCTCGCCGCCCACGCATTGCAGGATCAGGGAATATTCTCCCGTCTCCGGGGCTTTCAAGAAGCCCTTCCAAGTAAAGCATTCTCCGTGGGCAAAGGCGCTGCCGCTCTCACCGTTGCGGTAGGTTTTGGTGCCGCAGGTGAAGTCGATCTGTGCGTCCACGGCGCAGCGCTTCCCCAGCGGATAGTCCGGCGGATACACGCTTGCGCGGCTGTTGTAGCTGGTAAGCCCCGTGTCCACCTGCTCGCCGTTTTCGTCAAGCACGATGCCGCCTTCAAAGGCAGCTCCTCCTCCACCGGGGGCGGTCTGCGCCCCCACGGGATCTCTGTCCTCGTCCAGAATCCCATAGGTTCTGACAAGCCCCGATCTGGTACAGTCTGCGTCCTGAAACAGGCAGTGGGCGGGAATCGTCTGCCCCATGTAGTCCACGCCCGGATAGGTCGGGAAGCTCTGCCCGGTCAGTTCCTCCAGTGCTTCCTGCCCGGAGTGCATCCGGCGCAGAACACCGAAGCTCCGTTCCTGCGCCTCGCCGCAAATGGGGTATTTCGCCCCCAAACCAATCAGGACGGTTTTTCCGTGTCCCGTTAACGGCAGGGCGTTTTTTTCGTTTTTCAGCAGAACAATGCCCTTTCGGACAATCTCGGCGGCAATTTCTCCATGGTGCTCCAGCATGCCCTCCGCCGCCATCCGGTCATAACGCCACTCCATTTCGATGGGGGCTGTTCGACCCGGCTCCACCCGGATTTCTCCCGATTCGTCCAGCTCCACCAGCCCCAGCAGCCCAACGGACGCCATGCCGGCGAGAATATGGCGGACAGCGCCGTCCAGCGTCTGCAGGGAGAGCGCACCGCTTTCCAACCGTTTTTTCACCCGATCTGCGCTGTGGAAAGCAGGGAAGGGCATTTCCAGATCCAAGCCCTTGTCCAGCGCGAATTCATGGACAGAGCCCCAGTCGGACATAACGCTGCCGGAAAAGCCCCACTGCTCCCGCAGGATCCCCTGCAGCAGCTCCCGATTGGCGGAGACAAAGTTGCCATTGATTTTATTGTAGGCGTTCATCACGCTTCCGGCTCCCGCACCGACGGCCGCTTCAAAGGGACGGCAATATGTCTCATGCAGCGTCTGCTCATCTACAAGCTGTCCGGGAAAGTGGCTCAGGTCGTCCCCGAAAAGGTTTGCGGCTGTAAAGTGCTTCACTGTGGCGACAACGCCGTTTTCCTGTACCCCCTTGACCTCTGCCGCGCCCATCCGGGCGCAAAGATAGCTGTCTTCTGACTTCATGTCCTTATTTCGGTAGAAATGGGGGGAGCGAATCACATCCAATTGAGGGGCCAGGAGGAAATTGCCGGAGCAGGCTGCGCATTCGGTGGCGGCTATTTTACCGAAGGCGTAAGCCAGAGAATCGTCCCAGGTGCTGCCCAGCAGTGCGGGACAGGGAAGTCCGGTGGTCTCCACAATGCCGGTGATCCCCGCAGGTCCGTCATACATCACAACCTCCGGCACGCCCAGCCGGGGAATGCCCCACTGATAGCCGGCGTTGCCGATTTTGCCCTTGCCCTCCGGCTCCTTCGCACCGCCCAGCAGGGAGAGCTTTTCCTCTGTCGTCATGGCGCGCAGCAGGGCAGAAATTTTCCTTTCCAGAACCTCAGGGGCGTCCTTTTTCAGGTCCCTGCGGGTAAGGATTGCGGGATACTTGGTAGTATTCATGGTCTTTCCCTCGAATTCGTGCCGAATTGGCTTTCATTTCAGTGTCAACCATCCGTGGTTCACACAGCGCATGCCGTCATCGCATACCTCATCCGGTCCCTCCGCGTGAATCTTATAGTTCCAGTAGAACCAGCCCAACGTGTCCTTCATACTTTCCTGGAAGCACCGGGAGACAGTGGAGTAAAGGTGATCCTTCTCCGCTTTCGTCATGTCCGCCAGACCGTCCGCCTGATTCTGCATATTCCACTCGCCCACGATCAGGGGAACCCGCTTTGCGGCGGCGTTCACCCGATCTCCAAGCTGTTTCAGATAAGTCTCGTAGACCTTCACGTTGCGCTCCCGGAACAGCCCCATATCTCCACTCATGAGATAGTTGTGGGTGTCCAGTACAGCCCCCTCAAACTCCCGGATAAAGTCGTCCCAGATGTCCAGCTCAAAGGCGTCGGCAAAGACCACATACTTCTCCGGTCCCATGTGAACGCGGATGGCGGCATAGGCGTCCCGGTAGAACTGCCGCAGAAATGCCAGTGTGTAGTTGGTGTTGTTTTTGGCCAGCTCCTGATCCACAGGCTTGTAGAAATGGACAAAGTTTTGAATGTTCAGTATTTTGCTCGCCGGGGTGTCGCTGCACATAGGCTCATTGAGTACGCCGATGCCCCACATGGCCTCCCGTCTGCCGTAGCGCTGTGCGATTTTTTCCAGAACCCGAACGGTATAGTTCACATACTCCGGCTTGGTAGACCAGGTGCAGATGCCGATGATGCCGGAGTTGTCGGTGCCGTTGTGTCCGCCGGGGGCGGTGTGCAGATCCACCAGAATTTTCAGACCGAACTTTTCCGCCCAGTCAAAGGCCTTATCCAAGTATTCATAGCAGTGGATATAGGGTCCCACATCCTCAAACAGGAAGAAGGGAACGGGAATGCGCACCGCGTTGAAGCCCTTGACAGCGATGTCCTCAAAATCCCGCTGGGTGATAAACTCGTCCCGGTGAACCTTCAGCCGCTCCGCCGCCCGGTCGTGCCCCAGACGGGCGCACAGATAGGTTTCGTCCTCCGCGTCAACGCCGTCGAAAAGGGCCGGTGTCATCCACTTTTCCAGCACAAGCCAGTTGCCCAGGTTTACGCCTCTGATTTTCTCCATATTCCTTAAAACTCCTTTTGCTTCCCGTCTGTTTTTCTTCTTACAAGCAGCTTTACCACGCCCGTGATGCCGCTTGGGCAGCTTTCGGTCGGATGACCCGCCGTTAGGGAACGCTCCAATGTGGTGGCGACCTCAATGCGCAAACGGTTCTTTCCCGCCGTTACCAGCGTCGTAATGTCATAGCGAAAAGGCGGGGCAATCTGAATGCCTGCTGACCGCCCGTTGACAAACAGCTCCACGCCCTCATGGGCATCCGTGATTTCCAGAATCGCGCTCCTCGCGTCCGCCGGAACCGGAATTTCCCGATCATAGCGGACGAAGCCGGAAAAGGCGGGCTTTTCCTCTGCCAGCACGTCGGGAAGATTCACATCCTTGAAATCGTGGAAACAGGGATACGCTGCGCTTTCGCACAACGACCGCCGCCAGGCGTCGGAGCAATCTATTTCTTCATACGCCTCTAGGTCGGCATACGGCTTTCTTTCGCAATCGTCAAGACCGAACAGCAGGCAAAGACTTTGCAGAGGATAGATGGTAAATTCTTTCGGCGCTTCCTCCAGCGTGTTCTCCCAGGCGTTGTATACGACCGGTATACCCTCAGCCGGGAATTGGATTCTGCCGTGATAGACCTCCGTGCCCTCGTTGGTCAGGAAAAAAGCGTCGTCATAGTGAAGCACCCGAATCCGATCGTTTTCCGGTGTCAGGCAAACCCGGTCTTTTACGGTGGCGCACGCCCGTTCCCCCAACTCCTCCGGCGGGATCACGGGATAATCGGAAAGGTTCGCCGCAGCTTCGCCGCCCAGAACCGTCTCCGATCCGCATCCGACGAACCAGACCTCTTTTCCCCGGCTGCGTAAGTCCTCCATAGCCCGGACGATCTCGACGGGAATATACCGGGAACCGGGAACCAGCCAGAGCCTATAGTCCGGCAGGCGGTATTCCGGGGAGAAAAACGCGTCCGCCGGAACGAAATCATAGTCGATCTGACGGTCGTAAAGGGGGACTGCCAGCTTTGAAAGCTCCAGATAGTCTCCCGTCCACTCCGATTCCGCGTTGTAGACGATGGCAACCTCCACTTTTCGCTGTCCGCCGTCAAACAGGGTGGAAAGCCTGCTCATGTAGCCCATCAGCGCGCCAAAGTGGCGGTACTGCGGGTTATGACCGTGGGCATAAAAATGGGGCGGACAGTCGGGATCCGGAAATGACTTGGGGCTGAAGGCATGGGGAACAAATCGATTGACGCCCCGCACCAAAAAGTGATCGGCAAGGTACTTTTCCAGTCGGACGCCCTCACCCCAGCCGTAATTCCCGAAAATCTCGCACATGGCCCTGCCTCGCTTTTTGGGGTCGAGGGTAGAAAGACTTGCCGCCAGCTTTCCCAGAACATAGTGGTAGAAGCCTCCGTCCCGCCAGCCGATCTGTTCGTTCCGGCAGGAAAGCTCCCCCTGAGGGTAGACCTGACCGCCGATGCAGTCGATACCCGCCATATCCTGCCCCCACAGCCCCCGGAAATAGTGACCCAGGCTGCTGCCGGTGCGGGTGTGCTGACCGTTATCCTCAATCATATGTCCGATGTATTCCACACCGTGGGCGCGGCACCAGTCCCCGATCTGCCGGGAAAAACACCGCCGGACGCAGTCGGTAAGCACATCCATGTAGTCCAGCCGCGCCGCTGCGCCCAAATCCCGTTCCCAGAGCAAGGGAAGATTTTGCCCAAAATTATCGCCCCAACGGGCTCGGAGAATAGATTCCACTTCTTCGCTCCAGGGCAGATCATCGTTTTCCCAGAGACGCTTTCCGTATTCATAGAGGTGGTCGTTGCCCAGCTCCGGTTCATCGGAAAAGAAGCCGGCAATGGTCGTGCCGAAATCGGCGGCGTAGCGCCGGTAGTGGGGCTCGTATACGGTGTCGATCAGCACCCGCACCGAGGCGGCGTCTGCCATGTTGATATAGTTGGGGTGCGGACCCCGGTTTCGGGTCAGGTGGCAGACCGCTGTTTTCCGCTCTGCCAACTCCGTCACCGAAATCACGGTGTCGTCGTCAAAATTTCGGCGGGAGGTCTCCATGCTTTCATAGCGACCCGGCTTCCAGGGCGAGGGATGGACCGGAACAGGCGCTCCGGCAGGGATTACCGTCCGGGTCAAAAACCGGCGGCACAGGGCGGGGTCTGCCCGATCCAGCGCCCCGGCGGCGTAGCCGGTGGGAAAATGGCTGTCATCCAGAATCCAGACCTTCATTTGCCGGTTTCTTGCCTCGTCCAGCAGAATATCCAGATCGCGCCACCATCCCGGTCCCAGAAAGTCCGGGTGTGGGCGGGATTCCAGACACACAGCTCGGATGTTGGCATTGTAGATCGCGGCCATGTATTCCCGCAGCTTTTTTTCGCTCTCCCCGTGAAGCCAGAGGAAGGGGAATATGTTCGGCTCCAGCGTGCCGGACAAAATGGTTTCCAGCCGGTTCTTCATGTGCGTCCCTCCCCCAAAAAAAGAGGTCTGCGACCAAAAGCGGGTCGCAGACCGAATTCGCCTCGTCAATATAAATAATAATTTTCGCCTTTCGTCTTTTCAACTAGATAAAGTGTACAGTTTTGAGCATATGTCACTTATCTAACGTTTACGCCGTACTGTGCATTGCGGAATGCGCAGAAAGCTGTAAAATAAAATTAGCTTTTAGGCAATACCGCATAATTCTAAGTGCCGATACGGCGGGCGAGGTGCCGCAGCCGTTGGAACGGTGCTTAAGCTGTTAGGCGGGAATTGTGCGGTATTGCCTTTATGTTTTTACCATAAACGTGTTGGTCTTTTCGGCGATTTCGATGATACATTGCACAAATTCCTCCGGCGACATGGGTAGCTTTCCCTCAAAATAATCCCGGTAGCAGCCTGTGAGGGCGCTGGCGGAATAAGCGGTAAATACCCGCAGGCGGTTGCTGGCGCCGGAAAAGGTCAGCATGAACTCCTGCATTTCGCTTGAGAAGATAGGCCAGAAATGCGGATCGTTTCGGCTGAGGATTTGCAGCATTTCCTTGTTCTCATCCAGGTGCTGAAAAAATGCCCATGCGGCAGTATGAATGGCATTCTGATAGGCAATCCTGGTACCCGCAAAAATCACCTTATTCAAAATCTGGAGGATAAACTCCTTGGACAGGGTTTCCAGCAAAAGGTACTTATCCGCATAGTGACCATAAAAGGTGTTGCGGCTGATCATCGCCGCCTCGCAGATGTCATTCACAGTAACCTGTTCGATACTCTTTTTCCGAAGCAGCGAAAAGAACGCCTCCCGGATGGCTTTTTCTGTTTTGACCGTTCGTTTGTCCTGCTGCATAGAATTACCCCCTTAATTTTTTTCATTGTAGGAGATTGCACGCCGTTTTGTCAAGGCGTTTGCTTCTTTACCCTGTAATCCGTTTCGCTTTGAACAGCGATGATGTGGTATTCATTTCTTGAAAGGAGAATGATTCGTGAAGAACAAAATAATTGCGGTGGAGGGAACACGGCGTCTTTCCGAAAAAAAGGAGCGAAAGCCGAAGCGGGTGTCGAAACCCGGTTCCCTGCGGCACGACCTGCAGGTGAACAGATCCCTGTATTTACTGGCAATCCCGGTGATCGCGTATTTCATCATCTTCTACTATGTTCCGATGGGCGGCTTGGCGATGGCGTTCGAGAATTTCAAGCCCCAGCGGGGAATCTTCGGCAGCGAATGGGTGGGTTTCAAGCACTTTATTGATTTCTTCACAGGCCCGAACTTCCTGTGCATCCTGCGGAACACTCTGGTCATCAGCCTGCTGAATCTGTGTATCGCATTCCCGCTTTCCATCGTGTTCGCCCTGTTGCTCAACGAGATGAATTGTCTGTGGGCGAAAAAGGTGGTGCAGACCGTCAGTTATATGCCCTACTTCATCTCCATCGTGGTGCTGTGCGGGCTTATCACGGAATTCTGTTCCACGCAAGGGGTGATAACCAACTTTCTTGTAGCCGTATTTGGCATCCCGAGAGAGAACCTGCTGACCAATCCGGATTACTTCTGGACCATCAACCTGGTTTCGGACATCTGGCAGAATCTTGGCTACAGTTCGATTATTTTCGTTGCCGCTATTACTTCTGTCGATCGGACTTATTATGAGGCAGCAGCGTTGGACGGAGCCAACCGACTGCAGCGGGTGTGGCACGTTACGGTTCCCTCCATCATGCCCACCATAGCCACGATGCTGATCCTGCGTTGCGGAAACCTGCTGAATGTGGGCTTTGAGAAGATCTTGCTTCTGTACAATAGCAGCATTTACGAGACGGCCGACGTCATCAGTTCCCATGTCCAGCGTCTTGGCATCGAGCAGGGGCAGTACGGCTACGCCACGGCGGTGGGTCTGCTTAATTCCGTTGTAGGCACCATCCTGCTGTTCCTCTCCAACTATCTCAGCAAAAAGTACACGGACAGCTCGATTGTATAAGGAAAGGAGCGGAGAATTATGGTTGAAAAAAACACGCCGTCTCGCATCGGCTTCAATATTCTGAACTATGGCTGCATGCTTCTGTTCGCGGTGGTCTGCTTTCTCCCTTTCTGGCATGTGCTGATGTGTTCCATCAGCGAGCCGAGGCTCCTGATGGCAAACTCCGGTCTGGTGCTGTGGCCCCTGGGAAAGCCGACTCTGGATGGCTACAAGATGGTGCTGCAAAATAAGGATATCTGGTCCGGATATGGGAACACCTTTGTCTATGTGTTTTCCACGGCGCTGCTGGGAACTTTTATGACGGCTCTGGCAGGCTTCCTGATTTCCCGCAAGAACTTCAAGCTGACCAAGCCGCTGACGATTTTCATCGTATTTACCATGATTTTCAGCGCCGGCACCATCCCCACCTATATGGTGGTGCGCAGCCTGGGAATGCTCAACACCCGCTGGGCCATCATCGTCCCGTCCCTGATGAACGCCTACTATGTCATCATGATGAAGTCCGCCTTTGACCAGCTCTCCCCCAGCTATGAGGAGGCGGCCCGGCTGGACGGAGCCGGTCCTCTGGCCATCCTGTTCAAGGTGCTGCTGCCCATGGTCAAGCCCACGCTGGTGGTCATTATCATGTTTACGGTCATCATGCAGTGGAATTCCTGGTACACCGCATCCATTTATCTGCCAAGAGCCAGAGATATGTGGCCGCTTCAGCTGTTTATGCGGGAGGCGCTCATCAACAACGATACATCCAAGCTGGTTACCACTGCAGGCGAAGCCAACGCCATGGTCAATATGACCGGCAATTTGGTGAAATACTGCGTCACGGTGGTTGGTACGGCGCCAATTCTGTTAGCCTATCCCTTCGCCCAGAAATATTTTGTCAAGGGCGTGACCATGGGCGGTGTAAAAGAGTAGCTTCTGTTTTGTATTCCATGGTCGGGTACGACCAAAAAAATAAAATCCAAAATACTAGGAGGAAAACAATGAAAAAGAAACTGATTGCAATGCTTCTGACGCTGACGATGCTGGCGAGTCTGCTTGCCGGCTGCGGCAGCGGGAATGCGGTTTCCAAAGGTTCGGATTCTTCCGAGCCTGCACAGAACAGTGAGGCGCAGTCCGATTCGACCGAAGTGGACTTGAGCGAGAAGATCACCGTGTCCATTTTCCAGCAGGCAGACGATGTGACCATGGAGGAGTATCTGAGCAACCCTGTGCTGCTCTACTGGCAGGATATGTTTAACCTGGAGGTGGATTGGCAGCTTCCGCCTCAGGGCAGCGAGCAGGAGCAGCTGACTATGATGCTGGGTACCGGTGATTATACCGATGTCATCAACGCCAGCTTCAGCACGGAAAATCTGGCATCCCTGTGCGCTGACGGCGTCATTTATGAGCTGTCGGACTACATTGAGAAGTATATGCCCAACTACACCGCATTCCTCAATGACCCCGCCAACGCGGATGTGAAATCCATCATCTGCGATGAGGAGGGTCATATCTACAACATTGCACAGGTGCAGGAGCATCCCAAGGCGTGGGGCGGTCTGGTCTATCGCCGGGATATTCTGGAAACCATGACGAACGGCAACATTGCCTTCCCCTCCGGCAACGATGAACCCACCACCGTTGAGGATATGGACTATATGCTGGAGCTGATGAAGCAGTACTTCGATGCCGCCGGCATGACCGTGAATGCCCCCATCATCATCCCTGCCTGCGGCTACTTCCCCACCGGCGAGTTTTTGAGCGGCTTCGGTGTGGGCGGCATGGAGTATGTGGATAACGACGGCACGGTTCGCTACGGTCTGGCCGAGGATAATTTCTATAACTACCTGGTAAAGATGAAGGAATGGTACGACAAGGGCTATCTGTATGCCGACTTTGCCAGCCGCACCCAGGATATGTTCTTCCTGCCCAACACCGAGTTGACCTACGGCGGCGCGGCCGGCGTATGGTACGGCATCACCCAGAACCTGGGCAGCGCCATGTCCATGCCTGATTACGGTCTGACCATGGACGTGCAGCCCATGGCCTCCCCGGCGGACACCGCCAACGGCATCGAGAAGCCTCTGGGCATTCTGCTGGATTCCGGCAGAACCACCGCCAACTCCGGCTTTGTCATTTCCACCGCCTGCCCCGAGGAGAAGATTGCCCGCATTCTGACCGCGCTGGACTACTTCTTCACGGAGGAGGGTGCCGCTACCCGTACCATGGGTCTGAGTGCTGAACAGGGCGCCGGTAACTACGCCATCTATACGGACAAGGGCGCCACCGAAGGCGCGCGCAAACCCGGCACCCGCGAATGGACCGACTTTTATCAGACCGCAGGCTCCGACGTGGGCTATCCCAACCTGGATCGTATGCCCGGTATCTCCATTGACGAACCCGCCCGCGACTTTGAGCTGGTGGATGGCGTGAGCTATGCGGACATCGGCGACAAGGTCTGGACAAAGTACGGAAACAGCAACACCTATCCGCTGTCCATTGTGCTTCCCCCCGAGGACGCTGAGACTGCCAACACCATCAACACCAACATTCAGGACTATGCCAACAGCATGATCACCAAGTTCATCATGGGCAAGGAAGAACTGACCCCCGAGACCTTCGCCGCATACCAGACTAAGATCGAGTCTCTGGGTCTGGCTGATTATCTGAGCATTAAGCAGGCTGCCTACGACAGCTTTATGGCCCGCGCCAACTAAAACCAAAATTCAGCAATAGATTTTCAATCGGCGGCGGCCCGGTACGGATGCGCCGGGCCGCCGATTTAATTTAGGAGAATACCGCATAATTCAAAGTACCAATACGGCGAGCAAGGTGCGGAAAAAAGGCGTGGCAACAAGCTTTTGTCGGAGGAAACGAACATGAAAACGGTTGAGCAATACCGGATTTTTGAATATACCATGCCCGGAACCCGGGCGGAGGGAACATTCCGTCAGGAAGGCACGGTGCAAACCGTTTCGGGCTATGCCTGCGGCGACGGAAAAATTGCCGTCCGATTTATGCCGGAAACAACGGGCCGATGGGAATACCGCATTGTATTCGACGGTGGGGAAACTGTGGGCAGCATTTTGTGTACGCCTGCCGCCCCGGAAAATCACGGTCCGGTGCGGGCAAAAGGGATGCACATGGAATATGCCGACGGCACGCGGTTCCTTTCCTTCGGCACCACCTGTTATGGGTGGATTCATCAGCCGGACGAGCTGCGCAGGCAGACGCTCCGCAGTCTGGCGGCAAGCCCGTTTAACAAAATCCGAATGCTCCTTTTCCCAAAATTCATGCCCTATAACAACACGGAGCCGGTTATGTTCCCCTTTCAGAAGAACGAGGCGGGGGAATGGGACGTTTCGAAGCCGAATTATGCGTTCTGGGACGATCTGGACACACAGCTTCTTGCGCTGGACGAACTTGGCATCGAGGCGGATTTAATTCTTTTTCACCCCTACGACCGCTGGGGCTTTGACGCAATGAGCCGGGAGGAAAACCTTACCTACCTGCGCTACTGCGTCAGCCGCCTCGGAGCGTATAAAAACATCTGGTGGAGCCTTGCCAACGAGTATGACATGACGCCCAACAAGACCGAAGCAGACTGGGATGCCTTCGGTGAACTGGTATCCAAGCTGGACGGCGGGCGGCATCTGCTGTCCATCCACAACTGCTGTCAGGTCTACCCTGACCGAGATTGGATGACCCACTGCTCCATTCAGTCCAGCCTTTGCCGAAGGACTTTGACCTGGGGCTGGCAGTATCGCAAGCCCGTTTTCATCGACGAGTGCGGCTATGAGGGCAACATCGAATTTAGCTGGGGAAATCTCTCCGCCTTTGAAATGGTTCACCGTTTCTGGACGACCGTCGCCTGCGGCGGCTGGTGCACCCACGGCGAAACATTCTACCGGGAGGACGAAATTCTCTGGTGGGGCAAGGGCGGCGAGTTGCGGGGGCAAAGTGTTCCGCGTATCGCGTTTTTGCGCCGGCTTCTGGAATCCCTGCCGGGCGTGCCGGAAGCAAGCGCGGCGTCCACGCCTATGAATCCCAACGGCGGGGATGATATGGGCATGATCGGTCAGGCAATTCGCAGGATGCAGGAGGATACGCAGCAGGCGTTTATCGCAGAGATGCTGCCCATGGTGTTCGGAAACGACCGGTATCGCATTTATTATCTGGGAAGAACCTGCCCGGCATGGCAGGACGTCCGTTGCCCCGACGAAGGGGAATTTGTCGTCGAGGTCATTGATGTTTGGAATATGACACGTTCCCCCGCCGGAACGGTCACGGACAAGGGAAGAATCCCGCTGCCTGCCAAAGAGGGGCAGGCGGTGCTACTGTATCGTAAATGAGAGGACAATTATGGTGAAAGAATACTGTAATCCGCTGGATTTGAACTATAAATATCAGCACTACGGCGAAAATGCCCACCGCGAGGGCGCCGATCCAACCCTGATCTTCTTCAAGGGGAAATACTACCTGTTCGTCAGCATGAGCGCCGGATTCTACTATTCCGACGACCTGACCCACTGGAACTGGCACGAGAACCGCAATCTGGATATATACCACTATGCCCCGGATGTCCGCCAAATGGGGGAGTGGCTCTATTTCTGCGCCTCCAACAAGGGGGAGTCCAGCACCATCTGGCGCACCGAAGACCCCCTGTCTGACCGATTTGAGAAGGTTTCTGCGCCCTTTGATTTCTGGGATCCCGACCTTTTTTTCGACGATGACGGGCGGGTCTACCTATACTGGGGCAGCAGCAATCAGGAGCCCATCCGGGGCGTGGAGCTGGATCGGAAAACCATGACCCCCATCGGGGAAAAGCGGGGGCTTATTTCGGAAAACAAGGACAGCCATGGCTGGGAGCGCTTCAACTATCCCGGCAAGCCCAAAGTCAAACGGCACTTCCCGGACAGCTTCTGGTACTGGTACTATTTCAGCCGTCCCGGCAAACCCTTCCTGGAAGGACCGTATATGAACAAATGGAACGGTAAATATTACCTCCAGTACGCCGGTCCCGCAACGGAGGAGCCAATCTATTCCGACGGTTACTATATTGGCGACTCCCCCCTCGGTCCCTTTACCTACGCCCCCAACTCGCCTTTCAGTATGCGTCTTGGCGGCTTTATCCAGGGTGCAGGTCACGGTAGTACCATTGAGGACGCGTTCGGCAATCTCTGGCACGTGGCAACTATGTGCATCTGCGTGAACCGGAATTTTGAGCGCCGCGTGGGTCTGTTTCCTGCCGGACTGGACAAGGACGGTCTGCTCTATTGCAGACTGGACTTTGCCGACTACCCCATAACCGTGCCGGACGGGAAATTCGACACGAGCGAGATCGCGCCGCAGTATATGCTCCTTTCCTACCGCAAGCCGGTAACGGTATCCTCCGCAATTGATGGTCATCCGGCGGAGCTGGCGGTGGACGAGAGCATCCGGACGTGGTGGTGCGCCGAAGGTTGCCGGGGGCAGTGGCTTCAGGTGGATTTGGAGAAGGAATGCCTTGTCCATTCCATTCAGGTCAATTTCGCTGACGAGAGCGTGGCACCTATGAAAATGCCCCCGGAGCAGTGCGCTCCGGAGGGTGTGGGCGGCGGAAGATACGTAGATTCAGGGACGGAGCTGCATACGCGCTATCTGCTGGAGGGCAGTTTGGATGGAGAAAACTGGTTCACGCTGGACGACCGTTCGTCGGCGGACACGGATTTGCCCCACCCGTATCTGGTTTTGCCGAAGAATACACGCTTGCGCTATGTCCGGCTCACAGGGGTGGAACGACCCTATGGGAGCCGCCTGGCGGTATCCGGTCTGCGGGTATTCGGCAAGGGATCCGGAAAAAAGCCTGCTGCCGTGAAAAAGGCCAAAGCCAATCGCGGGGATAAAGGTCGATCCTGTAAACTGTTCTGGCCGGAGAGTCCCGAAGCAATGGGCTATAACGTCCGCTTCGGCATCGCGCCGGACAAGCTCTACAACTGCTGCCAGGTCTACGGCGAGAACCATGTGCGTCTGATCACCCTCAACGCGGGCGTTCCGTATTGGTTTGCCGTGGATGCATTCAACGAAAACGGAATCACACCGGGTCCGGTTTTTGCAATGGACAGCCGGGGCTGAAAGGAGAACCCAATGTCTGAAAACTATGTGGATTCCATTCCCCGGGGGAAGAATGACCCTCCCATGCTTGCGTGGAATCCGACAGAAACTCTGATGTACGATTTCAATGACCCGGACAGCCAGATGGTGATGTTCAACCGAGAGCTGGAGGGCTGCGTGGTGATCCCCTTTACCAAGACTATGTCGCCGGTTCCGGGAAAGACCACGGCGAACGGAGCAGAGCTGAAATGTATGGTGGTTCCGCTGCAGTTCGGAAATCGCACAGAATGGTGGCTGGGGATAAAGGTAGGGGGGCTTCTGTATGAGTATGGGAAGTCTTTGACTGTGAAGGTCAGCGGCTTTCGAGATACCGACGGGAACGAGATGGTTCCGGTGGAACTGCGTCTGCAAACGCTGCCCAAAGCGGAACCCAACCGGAACTATGCCAGCCACGATCAAATCGCCCTTCGGGCAGCGCAGGACGGCATTGTACTGATGAAAAATGAAAACAGCGCACTGCCGCTTCCTGCGGGAGAAGTCCTCAACTTCTTCGGCAGAGGTTTGACGGAGTACCGCATCTGCGCTGTGGGTGCGGGAAAAATCCTGCCCCGCTATGCTGTCGGTCTGCTGGAGGCTGCGCGGAGGGAGCAAAACCACCCAGTCAATGAGGAACTTGTGTCCTTCTACGCCTGCGGAAAAGACCTTCTTCCGGAGAAAGCGCTGCTGCGCCGAGCACAAGAACGGTCTGACACGGCGATTTTCGTACTTTCCCGAGCTTCCGGCGAAAGTACGGACAATTCCACCCGCCGGGGCGAATACTGCCTGACGGAGGATGAGGAGGCGCTACTTTCTGCGCTTCGCGGAAGCTTCAAGCGTCTGGTGGTCATTTTGGACGTGGGCTACCCTGTGGGTCTTTCCTTTGTGGAGCGGTATCAGGTAGACGCGCTGGTGTATGGCGGCTTCGGCGGAATGTTTGCCGGGCAGGCCATGATGGACGTACTCACCGGACGGGTCAATCCTTCCGGCAGATTGCCGGACACCTGGGCGGAGCGCTATGAGGACATTCCTGCCTCCCGCAACTTCTATAACAGCGTTGGCGGCAAGCCCCGCATCCGAACCGACGACCCGGAAACTTGGCTGGATACGGTCTATGAGGAAGACATCTATGTGGGCTACCGCTATTTTGAGAGTTTTCCGAACGCTCCGCGGGGTGGGTATCCGTTCGGGCACGGTCTGTCCTACACCACCTTTGCTCGGGAGTGCCGCAGCTGCACCTATGAGGATGGTACCCTCACCGTTGTCGTGGCAGTGCGGAACACGGGCGCCATCCCCGGGCGGGAGGTAGTGCAAATCTATCTCTCTAAGCCCCAGGGGGAGCTGGAGCAGCCGGAAAAAGAACTGGTGGCATTTGAAAAAACCATTCTTCTTGCCCCCGGTCAGGAGCAGCTTCTGACGCTCACCATCCCCGAAAGCCGCATGGTCAGCTTCCACACCGAGCGTTCCGCATGGGTGCTGGTCGTCGGAGAATACCGGGTATTTCTCGGCGGCTCGGTGCGCTCTGCAGGGCAGGTCGGCGCCTTCCGGCGAGATGCGCTGACTGTGGTGCAGCCGGTGAAGCACCGCCTTGCCCCCATTGTGCCGATTTCCCTAATGACGCGAAAATCGGGTCATCTGCCGACGGGCAAACGCTCCGGCGTGAAGCCGGGTGTGCGCAGCCTCGAACCAAAGCGGGAACAGGTCGAGCAGCTCCCCTGCGAACCCCTGCCCGCAACAGACCGCGCAATATCCTTTGACGATGTGCTTTCGGACGAAACCCTTCTGCCGGAGTTTGTGGGCAATCTGGATGTAGCCACCCTTGCCCGGATTTCGGTCTGCGCCCGGGATGGCTGGGGCGTGGAAGGTCGGGGCGAGGCAGGCGTTCTCTACCGTCCTGAAGGGCTTGATCTGCCGGAATTTGTGGTAGCGGACGGCAACAGCGGTGTGAACCTGCATAACCGGAACATCGGCTTTCCCTCCGGCGCCACCCTTTGTGCCAGCTTCGACCGGGAGCTGATGGAGCGTGTAGGGCAGGTGATCGGCGAAGAAGCAAAGGAACTGGGTATCCACCTGATTCTTGCTCCGGGAATGAACCTCCACCGCAATCCCCTCAACGGTCGCCAGCCGGAGTATTTTTCGGAGGATCCCTATCTGGCGGGCGCTATGGCGGGTTCCTTCTGTAAGGGGCTGGAATCCACCGGCACGGGCGGCTGCTACAAGCATCTGATTACCAACAACGCGGAAAGCGGAAGAAAGCACAATCAGAGTGTCGTTTCGGAACGGGCAATTCGGGAGCTGTATTTCCGGGCGTTCCAGTATGCCCTGGAGGTATATGAGCCGGTGAGCGTTATGACTGCCTACAATGCGGTCAACGGTCTTTTCACCTCCTGCGACCCGGAACTGATTCAGGGACTTCTGTATGAGGAATGCGGCTTCCGGGGCTTTGTGATGACCGACTGGACGAGCTACGATTCCGCCGATGTCGCGCAAATGGCAATCGCCGGCAACGCTTGGATCACCCCCGGAAGCTCGGACGATACCTTCACCAGGCAAATTGAGGATGCGGTTTCTGACGGTCGGCTTCCCCTCGCCCGGCTTCAGGACAATGTGCGCCGCCTGCTTGGGGCGCTGGTCAGGCTGAATCGAGGCAGACAATAAAAAAAGAGTACGCAATCCTTATCTGCCTTCTTATGAGTATGTTCCCGACGGGGAACCCCATGTGTTTGGGGACAGGCTCTATCTGTTCGGCAGTCATGACCGATTCAATGGAAAGATATACTGTGAGAACAATTATGTCTGCTGGTCTGCGCCGGTAAACGATCTTTCTGATTGGCGGTAGCGCTGCTCCGTTTCCAGAAGCCCTGCCTTGCAGAGATCCCGGAGGGCGCTGCGCACCGTGGATCGGGAAAATTTCAGCTCTTTGCCAACGGCGGGAATCGCAGGCCGGCACTTTCCATTTTGATTGGCACTGTCAGAAAGGTAAATATAGACAAATACCGCACAGTGCGGCGAATCCATGCGGTACAGAGGATTAAGCACGAAAAAGCCACCAGTCGGAAAACCGTCTGGTGGCTTTGCCTACTTATGATGTATCATCGGAGGCTACTGGACTTTATTTCCGACTTTTTTGCGTTCCGGTGAGAACACCATATCTGGAGTACGTTCAAAAAATCCTATATCACGCCGCCAGCTTGTGCCGCATTTGCAGTGGAACAGACCAATGAACTGCTGTTTCATCTTGCGCCCGCAGTTTGGGCAGATATGTTTGCTGGCTCCCATAGCCCCTCCGTTTAATATCGAAATTCAGCTTGCAAGAAAGCAGATTCAAATTAAAACGTACAGAGCCGCTTAACAGGTGTAAGCGGGAATCTTTTTTCCACGCCTGCCATGGTGCACATTTGCGTGCCGGGCAGTTCCAGAGAAGCGTGTGCACAGGAAACTGCCATTTTAAGCAGCTGATCTCCTTGGGTGTGCTGTTCGGCAATCGCATAGGCAAAGCCGGACACCATGGAATCGCCCGCACCCTGAACGCCTTTTACATCGACAGAAACAGGTTCCGAATACCATGCAGCTTCCGGTGTGACCAGCAGCGCACCCTTTTCGCCAAGAGAAACTGCGCCGTAGGCAATGTTGTGCTCTATGAGGATTTGACGATAGCTTGCGCAGAACTCCTGCGTTACACTGGGATGAACGCCGAAGGTGGCATAGTATTCTTCTTCGTTGGGTTTAATCAGAACAGGAGATGCCTCCATTCCGTTCAGAAGCAGCGGCCCCGATGCGTCCAGAATAAAGGGCACGTCATATTCCTGTGCGCTTTTGCCAAGTTCATAGTAGAAGTCGTCAGGAAAGCCCGGTGGCACACTGCCGCCAAGGATCAGCACCGATGTTGTGGGCAGAACATTTTTGACAGCGCGAATAACATCCACGGCAGTTTCGGGATGTAGAGGAGTGCCCTTTTCGTTGAACTCCGTCATGCAGCCCGTAGATGTTTCAAACAGCTTGATATTGATACGATGATAAGCCT
>OMCA01000315.1_pt1 | contig 29764 bp, 16 predicted proteins | sample 1673621 | NCBI WGS metagenome assembly OMCA01 (sample SAMEA103958117, study PRJEB25191) | human gut metagenome | biome: human-associated habitat [ENVO:00009003]; feature: intestine environment [ENVO:2100002]; material: feces | place: Germany | collected 2013/2015
TTTCTTTCCTCAGAGATTTCGCTTGAACCCGGAACCAAATTTGTTTATAACACCGGAGCTACATACATGCTTTCTCTGATTATCGGTAAAGTGACGGGAAAGTCTTTAGCTGATTATTTAACTCCAAGACTGTTTGAACCTTTAAATATTAAAAAATTATGATGACATTTTACTTTACCTATTCTTCTGATTGAGTAGCCTCGTAAGCCTTTAACAACTTCTCTTGTACATCGGCAGGAACTAACTCGTAACTAGCGAACTTCATCGTAAAGGAAGCACGTCCGCCCGTAATGGAGCTTAGTGAAGTAGAATAGTTAGACATCTCTTTCAAAGGAACTTTCGCCAATAGTTTCTCAAATCCCTTCTCGCTATTCATACCCATAATCAAGGCACGGCGTCCTTGCAAGTCACTCATCACATCTCCCAGATAATCAGCAGGAACGGAAACCTCGACATCGTAAACAGGCTCCAAGATCTTAGGGCCAGCCTCCTTGAAAGCGGTACTGAACGCATTGCGTCCGGCAAGCATGAAAGAGATTTCATTACTGTCTACCGGGTGCATCTTACCATCATACACGATAACACGTACATCACGAGCATACGAACCGGTCAACGGACCTTGTTCCATACGAGACATGATACCTTTCAAGATAGCCGGCATGAAACGCGCGTCAATAGAACCACCTACGATACTATTAATAAATACCAATTTACCGCCCCATTCCAATGGGATTTCTTCGGTACCTTTCACGTTCATCTTAAACTCCTGCGCACCAAACTTATAAGTATCAGGCAACGGCATACCTTCGTAATAAGGTTCTACAATCAGATGCACCTCACCAAACTGGCCTGCACCACCCGATTGTTTCTTATGGCGATAGTCTGCACGAGCCGCCTTCGTAATGGTTTCACGATACGGAATTCTCGGTTCCTCATATTTGATTTGCAACTTTTCATTATTCTCCAAACGCCATTTCAACGTACGCAAGTGGAATTCACCCTGTCCGTGAACAATAGTCTGGCGCAATTCCTTGGATTGCTCTATCACCCAAGTCGGATCTTCCTCGCGCATACGATTCAATATGGCCATCATCTTTTCTGTATCGGCCTCATTCACGGGTTTGATAGCACGGGAATATTTTGAATTGGGATATTTGACAAAATTGAAACGGTTTTCAGTACCCTTACCATTCAGAGTATTACCTGTATGCACATCTTTTAATTTCACAGTACAACCGATATCACCGGCCACCATTTCTTCCACCTTAATACGGTTGGCACCTGCACAGGCATAAATCTGGGCGATACGTTCTTTTGAACCACGGTCAGCATTCGTAAAGTCTTCACCTTCGTGCACTTTACCGCTCATAACCTTGAAGTACTGAACATCACCGATATGAGGTTCAACAGCGGTCTTGAAGAAATAGAGAGAAGTAGGTCCATTCGGATTCGGTTCCACAACCTCGCCACGAGTATTGTGTACGGGCGGCATCTCGTTTACAAACGGAACCACATTACCCAGGAATTCCATCAAACGACGCACACCCATATCTTTACCTGCACAAACACAGAATACAGGGAACATGCCACGTGAAGCCAGTCCCTTACGGATACCTTCACGCATTTCATCTTCCGTCAGAGATTCTTGTTCAAAGAATTTCTCCATCAGGCTTTCATCGTGTTCAGCAGCTGCTTCCACCAGCGCTTTATGCAGTTCGGTTGCCTTTTCCAATTCCTCTGCAGGAACATCTTCAATGGTGGGTGCACCACCTTCGGGACCCCACGAATATTTTTTCATCAAAAGTACATCAATCAACGAATTGAAGTTCGGTCCGGTAGCCAACGGATATTGCACGGGAACTACCTTCGAACCATAAGCAGACCTCAACTGCTCCAGTACCATATCATAATCACACTTCTCATGGTCAAGCTGATTCACCAGGAAAATCACCGGTTTACCTAACTTTTCTGTATATCGGAAATGATTTTGGGTACCCACTTCAGGACCATATTGGCCATTCAGAAGTAATATTGCAGTATCAGTAACATTGAGTGCTGTCATGGCAGCTCCAACAAAGTCATCACTTCCCGGACAGTCTATAATATTAAGTTTCTTGCCGTTCCACTCCACATGGAAAACGGTGGAAAACACAGAATAGCCATATTCTTGCTCCACCGGGAAGTAATCGCTGACTGTATTCTTGGCAGTAATTCTGCCGCGACGTTTTATAATACCACTCTCAAAGAGCAGCGCTTCTGTGAGAGTGGTTTTACCCGAGCCATCATTGCCAAGCAGGGCAATGTTCTTAATTTCATTCGTCTGATATACTTTCATGATATATAAGATTTAAAATGAATAACTCAGTATGCCTTCGCATACCCTTAATTTTTAGTGAGGCGCAAATTATGAATTTATCAAAAGAAAAGCAATAAATCGATAGTGTTACTAAACTATGTTATGTAACACATCACTACTAACAGAAAGATTTTCTTAACTTTACAGCATAAATCACTAATCTTTAAACTTACAATGAAAGCACTGCTATCCGCCACCACGCTGTTGATTCTTCTATTGTTCAGCGGATGCCAATCCAATGGTGCCTCGCACAGGCAACGGCCATTGATCGGCATATCCTGCTCCCACCCCAATGATTATTCGACTGCCCGAATGACTTACACAGAATCTGTGATACAAGCCGGTGGTACTCCGATGCTCATCCCTATCACAACGGACAGTACGGTTTTGGCGGATATCGTCAGCAGGCTGGATGCAATTATATTAATAGGAGGGGCTGACATTCACCCTTCTTATTATAATGAAGAACCTATCGAGCAACTGGGGGAGGTTGATTCGCTGCGCGATGTTTACGACATCGCCCTGATTCGTCTTGCAGCACAGCGCAATGTACCGATGTTAGGTATCTGTAGGGGTGAGCAATTGATAAATGTAGCGTTCGGCGGGACACTCTATCAGGACATACCGGCACAATACCCGGACACTACCGTACGACATAATCAAAAAGAACCGAGCAGTGTGCCCACACATACGGTTCATCTCCTGCAAGGCTCCGCAATAGCTCAAATTACGGGGCAAACGGAGCTTTTCACAAATACGCATCATCACCAGGCGGTGAAGCAGGCAGCACCCGGTTTCCGGATTACGGCATGGGCCACGGACAGCATTCCCGAAGCCATTGAAAATATCAATGGAAAGCCCATTTGGGGAGTACAGTTCCACCCGGAAGCATTAACAGTAGCAGGCGACAGTATATCTGCCAGATTCTTCCACTTTCTGGTTGATAAAGCAACGGCATTTCGAAGGAGTAAATAAACCCGGTGCCTACTCATCTCGAAAGGCATAGGCAAGTCACTTTTGTTTCTCAGTTAAGGCACTCTTGTTTCTCAGGCAAGAAACTTTTATTTCAAAGGGAAGAAACTTTTGTTTCTTAGGCAAGGCACTCTTGTTTCAGTGGGAAGAAACAAAATGGGACAAACAAGAGCCTGACAAAGCTAAAGTATCTCTCCTCCTAATCACAAGAAAGGGCGCAATCTTACGACTACACCCTTACTTTTATCAATAGACTTATTTTCATAAGATGAGGCTATTATTATAATAATAGGTACGCGCGTGTATCACATATAATCCAACTTAATCACGATCACCCTTATATCCTGATCTTCCTTATCCGTAGCTATCTTTGCAATATGCCAGTCGGACGGGAAGAACAAGAAAAACTCACCGGGAACAGAGTCGATAAAGGTAGTTTTTTCCGGATCAAAATCATAGTGAATAACATCTTTTTTCTCACTATATTCGCAATTAGCCTTTGAAGACTCATGATCCAGCAATGCAAAACGCTCAGTTCCTTTCACCACATATTGCAAATCTATATGTTTCCGGTGTGACTCGGATGTTCGTTTCTCCAACGGATCGTTTTTACTGTCTTCTACAGAAACTACAAGTGAGGTTCCTTCTATCGGATGTTTTCCATTCTCGATAGTAGTCAGGTCGTGCGACGCCAACCATCGAAAAGCTGCCTTCCATTGTTCCGGATTCGCTTCGTACTGCGCTTTGAATTCCGCCAAATTCGTAGAAGAATGGGGCTTCGCCTTCAAACCTTCACTCCAAACTTTCGATTTTACCCATTTTTCAGGTGAGATACTTTTTTCTTTTTTGCTACTTTGAGCAGAGATAGACAGACAAACCGCAAGCATACAGGCAGTTGCCAATAACCATTGTAAGTGTTTCATGTTAATGTTTTCTATAATTTCGTTTACTGACTACAAAGATATAAATTATAAATCGTATTAAATTGAAACATCTGTCTACCTATATTGAATTATTTGTGGAACATTAAATGATAAGTCGTTCTTATCTTTGCAACAGAAATTAATTCGTAAACTAACAATAAACCATTCAAATCATGAGAAACATTTTCTGGAGTATGACATTAGTTGTTGCCTGTTTGTTTGGAGCTGCTACAGCGCAAGCCCAAAAACAAGTAACCACCAACAATGCCATCGTACCGGGTGAAGTATGGAACGACACCGACGGTAACCCCATCAATGCACATGGCGGCGGTATCCTCTACCATGAAGGAACGTACTACTGGTACGGTGAGTACAAAAAAGGTAAAACCATCCTGCCCGAATGGGCTACATGGGAGTGTTACCGCACGGATGTAACCGGCGTGAGCTGCTATTCATCCAAAGACCTTCTGAACTGGAAGTTCGAAGGCATCGTGCTTCCCGCAGTGAAGGACGACCAAGGTCACGACCTGCACACCAGCAAGGTACTGGAACGTCCGAAGGTGATTTATAACCCCAAAACCAAGAAATTCGTGATGTGGGCACATGTGGAAAGTGCCGACTACAGCAAGGCATGCGCCGGAGTAGCCATCAGTGACTCCCCTACCGGAGAATTCACCTATCTGGGCAGTTTCCGCCCTAACGGTGCCATGAGCCGCGACCAAACCGTATTCGTAGACGATGATGGCCGTGCCTACCACTTTTATTCGTCAGAAAACAATGCAACGCTGTACATCAGCGAATTGACTGACGATTATCAAAGACCGAGCGGACGCTATACCCGTAACTTCGTCAAGGAAAGCCGCGAAGCTCCCGCCGTCTTCAAGCGTAACGGAAAATACTACATGCTCTCTTCCGGCTGTACCGGTTGGGATCCCAATCAGGCTGAACTGGCAGTAGCAGACTCCATTATGGGTGAATGGAAAACAATCGGCAACCCTTGTACCGGAACAGATGCCGACAAGACATTCTATGCTCAAAGCACTTACGTGCAGAAAGTGATGGGCAAGAAAGACATGTACATTGCCATGTTCGACCGCTGGAATAAGAAAGACCTGGAAAACTCACGTTATGTATGGCTTCCATTCTCCTTCGAAGGTGATAAAATCACCATTCCCTGGCGTGACAAATGGAACTTCGACAGCTTTGCCGACCAAGGCCGCTTTGAAGCCGGCAAAGGAACTTTCCTGCTAAATGGCAAACCATTTGTGGTTAAAGCCGCCGAACTGCACTACCCACGCATCCCGAAACCATATTGGGATCAACGCATCAAGTTGTGCAAAGCACTGGGAATGAATACCGTTTGCCTCTATGTATTCTGGAACTCTCACGAACCGCAACCCGGCGTATATGACTTTACGGAGCAAAACGACCTGGCTGAGTTCTGCCGTCTGTGCCAGCAAAATGATATGTATGTCATCCTCCGCCCCGGACCGTATGTTTGTGCCGAATGGGAAATGGGTGGTCTGCCATGGTGGCTGCTTAAGAAAAAGGATGTCCGATCCTTACTTCATTGAACGTGTAGCTCTGTTCGAAGAAGCCGTAGCCAAGCAAGTGAAAGACCTGACGATTGCCAATGGCGGTCCCATCATCATGGTACAGGTAGAAAACGAATATGGATCTTACGGAGAAGATAAGGGTTATGTATCCCAAATCAGAGACATCGTACGTGCCAACTTCGGAAATGACATCGCCCTGTTCCAATGCGACTGGGCCTCTAACTTCACCCTGAACGGACTCGATGATCTGATCTGGACCATGAACTTCGGTACAGGTGCCAACGTCGACCAGCAATTTGCCAAACTGAAAAAACTTCGTCCCAACAGTCCGCTGATGTGTTCTGAATTCTGGAGCGGTTGGTTCGACAAATGGGGTGCCAACCACGAAACCCGTCCTGCTGCTGATATGATCAAAGGTATCGACGATATGTTATCGAGAGGCATTTCATTCAGCCTGTATATGACACATGGAGGTACGAACTGGGGACACTGGGCAGGTGCCAACTCTCCCGGCTTTGCTCCCGATGTGACGTCTTACGATTATGATGCACCTATCAGTGAATCCGGTCAGACAACTCCTAAGTATTGGGCGTTGAGAGAAGCCATGGCGAAATACATGGATGGTGAGAAACAGGCGAAAGTACCTGCACTGATCAAACCTATCAGCATCCCTGCTTTCAGATTCACAGAAATGGCACCATTGTTCGAGAACCTGCCCGCAGCAAAGAAGGATGAAAACATCCGCACCATGGAAGAGTACAACCAGGGCTTCGGAAGCATCCTCTACCGCACTACCCTGCCTGAATTGAAATCGCCCGCTACCCTCACAGTGAACGATGCGCACGACTATGCTCAGGTATTCGTAGACGGGAAGTACATCGGCAAACTCGACAGAAGAAACGGTGAAAAGCAATTGGTACTCCCCGCCTGCGTCAAAGGTTCCAGACTTGATATTCTGGTAGAGGCCATGGGTCGCATCAACTTCGGTCGTGCCATCAAAGACTTCAAAGGAATCACGAAAAACGTAGAACTTTCTATGGACATCAACGGATATCCTTTCGTTTGCGACCTGAAGAACTGGGAAGTTTTCAACATTGAAGATACCTATGAATTCTATCAGGGCATGAAGTTCCAGCCGATAGAGTCATTGACAGACCGTCTCGGACAACGTATTCCGGGTGTTTACCGTGCTAAATTCCAGGTGAAGAAACCAAGCGATACTTTCCTGAACTTCGAAACATGGGGCAAAGGACTGGTTTATGTGAACGGTTATGCACTAGGCCGTATCTGGGAGATCGGTCCTCAGCAAACTCTTTATGTACCGGGATGCTGGTTGAAGAAAGGTGAGAATGAAATCGTAGTTTTCGATATTGTAGGCCCTAAAGAAGCTAAGTCCGAAGGTTTAAGTGAACCGCTCCTTGACCAGCTGCTTGTACAGAAACCCTTGACACATCGCAATGAAGGCGAGAACCTGAACTTGTCAGGTGAAAAGCCTGTATTCACGGGAAGTTTCAAACCGGGTAACGGCTGGCAGGAAGTTAAATTCAACAAAACTGTTACCGGACGCTATGTTTGCATTGAAGCATTAAACTCACAGGATGGAAAAGACCTGGCTTGTATTGCCGAAATGTATTTCTTGGACAAGGATGGTAGCCGTCTGTCCCGCGAGCCTTGGATTGTGAAGTATGCCGACAGCGAAGACGTGGCTCACGTCAACCGCTCTGCCGACAAGACTTTCGACCTTCAGGAATGTACAGAGAAAGGTAGTCCTTATCCGCATACGATTGTAATCGATCTGGGCGCCAGTCATGCATTGACAGGTTTCCAATGCTTACCCCGAATGGAAAGCGAAGTACCGGGAGGCATCAAGGATTTCAAGATTTATGTGAAGGGGGAAAACTTCAAATACTAATCTGATTCACCACAGAGTAACACAGAGTCCCACAGAGTTCTATTGATTTAAAATCAAATGAATGAACTCCATGGGACTCTGTGCTACTCTGTGGTGAGATCTTAATAAAGTATCACCTGATCCAGCACCACTCCTTCATCCAAAGCCGTAATAACCAGCTTATGAGAAGCCTGTTTATTAATCGGTAAAGTCACTTTCCGAATAGCCTGGTTACGCAATACATTCTCTTTCCATTCTTCACTGCGTCCTTTCGTCTCATAAGATACCGTTTGCGGAACGGCCTCATCTACGGAGATAGCGAAACGAAGCTGTTTCTCATCCAGTGGATGACTTGGCAATAGCCTGATCTCAACTTCAACAGAATCTTTTCCATAATCATCAAAAGCGAAGGTCAGAGAGGAACCTTTACGGATACCTGCCGCTTTTCTTTCATATCCTAAGCCCTCGTACGGAACAGGTTTCCCATATGTACATTCCATAGCATTCCATTTGCAGAATATTTTCCGGTCTGTCACCATAGGTTCGGTAGCGGTAGTATGCTCTACACGCTTGAATACCGGCAACTTACGGGGTTGAAAATCCATCATACGGTTCCATTTGCCATTCTGCAATGAATTATATTGTTGCGTCAAGGATGCAATGCTGTCAAAGGCAGCATCACTTTGTTTCCAGTCAGCCTTAGAGTGACGGGCAAGCTGGGCAGTCAGAATTTTCCGGTTCATTTGTGCAGCGGCCTGCACCGGATATTTCACAAGCTGGAAGTAAGCATCCTGCCTGTCCGCCGGAATGTTACTCTCCATTCTCTCGACAACATCGGACAAGACGGTATAAGATCTCAGACGCTCACTAATGGTCTGTTCGCTCCAAGGCAGATCTTTAATCACCTTGTATTTCGGATCGCGCTCTTCTTCACGCGTATTTCCCATAAATTCGGGCTTACGAATGTAGGATAGCTGGTAATGTGCTTCCATGGCAGGCAACAGTTCCTCGGCACAATTACTTCCAAATTCCCGCCCCAACCAAGATTTCAGATGGGCAGTGACTCCAATTTCGTTCACTTCATCTATGTTCCACGCCATATCCAGGAAAAGCTCTATCTGATATTCCGCAGGTTTGATATCACCCACATTCAATACCCACATCTTCTGAATGCCACGGTCGTAAGCCAACTTCATTTGTTGATGGAGTAGATAAGGGCTGAAAGTTCCCAACCAAAGATAATCGTGAGGACGGCCCCAGTAAGATACATGGTAATAAATACCGTTGCCTCCTTTGCGGGCACGCTCTTCCGCTGTCGGGAAGTGACGGATATACCCGTAATTATCATCACACCAGATCAACGTTACATCATCAGGCACCTGTAAGCCGGCATTATAAATATCCAACACCTCTTTATAAGGAATAAATGCTTGCGGAATAGCTGTAACATCTTTATTGACATACTTCTGCAAGAGTCCGCGCTGGTCTTTAAGCACACGTTCCAATACAGCTTTCTGTTCTGCTACGGTTTTGGCTCCCTGCATCTGTCCGTCGTGCACACCACGCATACCCAAAGTATAGATATTACCTTGTTGAGCAACCTCTTTCACCCGGTCTTCCCAGAATTTATAAACAGACGCACTATTATTCACATAGTCATAATCACCCTGACCGCGACGGCGCCACTCACCGGCAGCGCTACATACCATCGGTTCACAATGCGATGAACCAATAAAAATACCATATTCTTCCGCAACTTTCCTGTTGCCTTCCGTCAGGAAGAAAGGCAAAGTACATTCGTGCATCGCAGGCCAATAGGTATTGGCACGTAAACGCAGCAACAGTTCAAAGATACGTGCATTCGTCTTCGGACCGATATGTCCTTTTATATCCGACGGTTCATACGTCTGACTACTCCAAGGCATCAATCCCCAGTCTTCGTCATTGATAAATATACCCCGATATTCCACGGAAGGAGATTGCAATGTCTGATACTCTGCCGACAGCACAAAAGAAGTCTTCTTCTCCGGCGTTACATCCGCCCACCATTCCCAGGGAGATACACCTATCAGACAGGATAATTCCATGATACCATAAGCCGTACCATGCGAATCACTACCTGCCACCAGCAATTTTCCATCCGGCAGAACCTGCAAAAGGAAAGCCTGTTTCTTGCCTGTCAAAGCACTTACGTCCGCACTCACAGCTTTCAGCAACGGGCTTTTTCCAACCGTACCTACTATGATATTTCCTTACCGGGCATCTACGGCGGCAGATGCTGAAAATACCGATTGATAATCACGTATGAACAGTTTCAATGCGGTTTGCACTACCTTCTCTTCCGCATTATCACAAGCCAACTTGATCGGTTGGTCGGAGCGCAGACTAAACTGTGCACAACAAATCTGTGTCACCCAAAGAAAAACTAAACCTATAAATCCCTTCTTCATATATTTCAATTTATTTTTCAAAGCTATATTCTATACATTTCTTCAAAAACTGATTTTATTATCCTCATAATCGGCCGCATACACTTCCGGATCATAGTGCCGGACATAAGGAGCCAGTGCTGGAACAACCTTAGCAACAGCTTCCATAGCAATGCCAGCCACTACCTTTCCGCCATAAATATTCAGATGCGTATTGTCTATTTTCCCTTTCGGACAAAAATCATAAATCCCCGCAGGTACCCACATAAAGAGGCTTTTTGATTTTTCCACGCCCAGATCAACTACCAGATCATGCGTCAGTTTATTCAGATCGACAAAAGGCACGTCCATTTCTTCAGCTACCCGGCGGGGAGAATTCAGATACTCTCCGTGTGTATCCACAAGCACATTCCCTTCCACCTCATAACTTCCTTTAGGCTCCGTCACCCCTTCGGGAGGAAAGTTTCTCCGCACAATGGAATTAAACAGTACAGGATAAGCTCCCCTTTCGCGGGTTTCTCTTACGAAACGACGCAGGTTATCATCAAATGTAGTTCCCGGATCGGTATGCAGTTTTTCGGAAGCTTTCTCATCATTATGTCCGAACTGAATAAATACATAATCTCCCTTTTTCAATTTGGCAAGCACCGCATCCCAACGTCCTTCATTGATGAAACTCAATGAACTCCGTCCATTCATAGCATGATTGTCCACTGCGACATCCTCCGTCAGAAAACAGGGAAGCATCTGTCCCCAACCACGTTCCAGGTTACCGTTCTTCAGGCTTTTGTTAGCCATAGTAGAATCGCCTATCATAAAGATGGTGATAACGTCTTTCTTTTCCGTTATAAAGGCTGAAAAGAGTAATATCGCACAGAGTGCAAACAGTAGTTTTATTTTCAGATTTTTCATGTTAGGAAATTTTCAGTAAAAATAAGTAAGTTCATAGATACGGCGTATGGAGCTACGTACAATTAGATGTATTATCGTACATAAAGAAATACATTTTTTCTATAATCCCTTATTGACCAACAGATAATAGACTAACGCCCAGTCCTGATCATTCGCATAAGGATCGTAAAATTCCGCCTTCACACCGTCAATCTTATAGGGGTACATATAAGCACAAGACGCCTTCCCATCTTCGAAGAAAAGACAGAGATTATTCCTCACTACATTTTCCGCACGCTTCTGATAAGAGCTATCACCGGTACATAACGCATAGTAATAATACACCGCACCGGTTATCGTACTCCAATAATGGGGAAAAGTATCACCAAACAGTTCACGTTTGCCAAACCAATGGCCATCCCAATGACGAATCGCAACTTCATTCAGATGGTAGCTGGGTTGGAAACCATTGAATGCTTCCAGTACAGGCATTTGCCGTTTCACTTCATCCAGATATTTCTGACTGCCAGTCTCCAGATAGAGTTGCGCAAGGAACTGGATGGCAGGAGCTACAATGCTTTGCTCATAATTTACCTCATGCGCAGGGTAATTCAAACCATTCTTTACAAACACATCACCTGTCTTTATAAAATCGTTCCGCAAATCCGTGTATTCTTTCTTCATTCCGGCTTCTTTCAGGCTTTGCAGTCCCAACCGAACAGGAATACCTATTGCATAAAAGCCATAACCAAACTGCTGGAACATAGATTTCAGAGTCTTATAGCCATCAGTCACAAATTGTTTGTCGCCAGTCACTTTATACATCTGAAAATAGAGTTCTGCCACCCACATATAATTATACCCACGGTTGCGATTCTTCTGGTCTACACTCGAATAGGTTACGTAATTATCCGTTTGCAGTTTCCGGCGTACAAAATTAGCATACCTCAAAAGAGATTGCTTTAACTCCGGGTCTTTAGTCAACAAATACTGTTTTGCCAGTAATACCCCCATGCCCAGACGTTCCGCTCCTTCATCGCGATCCACCGGATTACAGTTTGGCGTATCATTCAGATAAATGCTATCACCTTCATTATCATAAACCATATAAGCCCCATCACGCAAATCAGATGGATTGTTCATCTGTTGACGGGTACGAATAAAATCGACACGTTTTCGGATTAAATCAGCCGTATTGCTGATGACCAGACAGTCTGCATGAGTTTGCTTGTTTCCATTGTAATAGAAATCAAAATGTACCTCACCAGCCTGTTCCATCGGTACTTCTACGAAACAAAGATTCCCTTCCTGCTTTACGGGGACAGGTACTCCATTCATTTTAGCGGTACACGCTTCTAAAGGTTCCAGACTCCGACATTCCACACGGGCTGTCTCTCCTTTCTCAAATACATATTTATTGCAAGATACAAGTACACTCCCTTTTTCCAGAAGCTTATGGCGGAAATCATCATTCCCATTGTGAACAAAAACATGCCACTCCAGTGAATAGCTTTCTCCCGGCTTCAACAATAAATCCGGCAGATCCAATGCAATGATACCTCTTGTCTGTGAGTTTGCCTTTTTACGTCCACGTTCCCAGATTTCATAGTTTCTGATAGCTCCGTTCGTCACCACCAGTCCCAGATGGGGAGTAAAAGTTCCCATACGGATAGCATTGACATAGGCAGCACTTCCCCCTTTCCAAATATGCGTATGAGCACGGGAATTAATGCATTGTTGTGCATCCGGATAATTATCATTGAAAGGAGTATAAATACCAATGTCATATAAAGAGAGCGGTTCTGTCCCCTTATTCGTAAAGGTATATCCTTCTATTAAATCACCTTGAACCAGTTTCCGCCTTACCTGAACACAAATATCATTCTCACGATACATTACATTCATACCGTCAGCACTAATATTAACAGGAGTTTTCCATTCGCTTTTTATGCTTTCCCGTCCTTTAGTTATGGTAAAATAGCCTAATCCCCAGCCATAATTTTCCTTCACCCAAGCATATTGGGTACCATCAACTTTGACGAGCCAATTCATATCACGTTCATCACCTTTTATTTTCAGCTCACTTATTGCTCCGGTTGAAGGATTAACTTTCAACTCAACAGGGAGATTTTCAGCAGATGAAAAAACAGATGTAGTTAAAGGGCAAAAAAGAAAAAAAACACCAAGCAGCACTATACTCATGCTGCTTGATTTTAAGTTAGATGTTTTCATAGATTAATCGTTTTTACTAATTCAACTGATACATTTCTATCTGATCAATCACTACTCCTTCATCAAGTGCTTTTATAGTCAAATTGTGGTTCTTCCTCTTTTTAACCGGAAGAACCACCCGTCTGATAGCCTGATTGCGCAAAACATTCTCTTTCCATTCCTCACTACGTCCCTGAGTTTCGTAAGAAACTGTCTGAGCATTCTTTTTATCTATCGAAACAGAAAAGCGTAACTGTCCTCCATGTATAGGATGGTTTGGTAATAACCGGATTTCAACTTCTACAGAATCACCGGGACATTCGCCAAAATCAAAAGACAATTCTTTGTTCTTTTCAAGCATTACAGCCTTTTCTTCATAACCAAGTCCCTCACAAGACACTGCATCACCTGCCGAATATTCCGCTCCATTCCATTTATATAAACCCGGGGAATCCTCTAACATAGGTGTTTCGACCGATGATCTGTCTACCGGCTCAAATACTGGCAATCTACGCGGCTGATGATCCATCATACGGTGCCACTTACCATTATTACGTATACCTATATTATATATGCGGGTCAGCGAAGCAATACTATCATAAGCAACATCACTTTTATTCCAGTTCATCTCCCCATGACGGGCAAACTGTGCATAAAGCATTTTCTTATTCATTTCAGCAGTAGCCTGTACCGGATATTTTATCAATTGGAAATAAGCATCCTGTCTATCCTGTTGAATTCGTGAAGCCAACTTTTCTACTTTGTCCGAAATGACTTGGTAATCTTCAAGACGCTTATTTATGTACGACCTACTCCAAGGCATATCTTTCACAATCCGGTATGCATTCGTATGGTATTCTTCTTCACGGGTATTTCCCATAAATTCCGGTTTACGGATATAGGACAAACGATAATGTTCCATCATAACCGGCAAGAGGTCTTCACCTATAGCTTCTCCAAACTCACGCTTCAGAAAATTACATAAATGACCAGACACACCTTCTTCGATAACCTGATCGATATTCCATGCCATATCCAAGAATAGCTCTGTCTGATACTCTATCGGCTTGATATCTCCTACATTCAATATCCATATTTTTTGTATGCCACGATCATAAGCCTCTTTCATCTGTTGATATAGCAAAGCCGGACTAAACGTTCCTAACCAAAGGTAATCGTGTGGACGCCCCCAATATGAAACATGGTAATAAACTCCATTTCCTCCTTTACGAGTACGCTCTACTTCCGTCGGAAAATGCTTTATATAGCCATAATTATCATCACACCACATGAGTGTTACATCCTCAGGAACTTCCAGCCCGGCACGATAAATATCGAGCACTTCTTTATAAGGGATAAAAACTTGTGGAATAGCCTCAACATCTTTATTCACATATTTTCGTAATAAATCACGTTGATCTTTCAACACACGTTCCAACACAGCTTTCTGTTCTTCCACTGTTTTAGCACCTTGCATCTGTCCATCATGCACACCACGCATGCCAACCGTATATAAAATTTCCTGCCCCGAAACTTCCTTAAGCCGTTCTTCCCAAAAATGACATACCGAACTACTATTTTTCACATAGTCGTAATCACCTTTTCCTCTTCGGCTCCACTCACCGGCAGTACTACAAGCCATAGGTTCACAATGAGACCCACCTATATAAATACCAAACTTTTCTGCAGCTTCCCTATTTCCGGGAGTAAGGAAAAATGGAACCGAACATTCGTGCATGGCAGGCCAGTATGTATTAGCTCGCAGACGGAGCAACAATTCAAAAATACGTTCATTTGTTTGTGGCCCTATGCGTCCGGGTTTATACCACGGCTCATAATTCAAACTACTCCAAGGCATCAATCCCCAATCTTCATCATTAATAAAGATACCACGGTATTCTACCGAAGGAGACTGCACCATCTTATAATCGGCAGCTAAGTGAAAAGCCTCTTTCTTCTCAGGTGTTACGTCTGCCCACCATTCCCAAGGAGATACTCCTATCAAACGGGACAATTCCATTATACCATAGGCAGTGCCATGTGAATCACTTCCTGCAACCAACAACCTTCCACCCGGCAATACTGATATGAGAAAAGCCTGATTCTTACTCTTTAAGTCTGATATATCCACTCCGGTAGCGGCTATTAAAGGACTTTTATCAACTGTACCTACAATAATTCCGCCATGGTTAACACTAATAGTAGTAGGAGCAGAAAATACAGTTTCATAATCACGTGCAAATAACTGTAAAGCAGTTTGTACCACCTTCTCTTCCGTATTATCACAAGCCACTGTTACCGATTGACCAGAACGGAGACTGAATTGTGCACTACAAATCTGCGTAACCCCAAGAAACAATAAGCCTAAAATACCTATCTTCATATATTGTATTTTTTTCAAAAGTAATAAATATCATCTATAGTCACAAAAGTATTGTCACTTCCATAGATTGTTTTTGATTTATCCGTCCACACAGGTTTTATACCTGTTACTTCAACCAATAATGTATAATTACCTTTCTCCATTTCCGGCGTCATAATACGGATTGCCTTTTCTGAATATTTGCTATAAAAATCCACTAACGAAGAATATACTGTATCCTTCTTCGCATTCAATACACTCACTCGGGCATATCCGCTATGGCAATCAGATTTCCCGACAACTGCTACATGAGTCCCTCTGAAAGGTACAGCTAATACACTGCCTTTTGCATTTGAGACAAAACATCCTCTGTTTTCAGTCCAGCCCACAGCAGGTTTTATGTTTTTCATAGATACCCGCTTTCCTTTACGAAGTATATCCACCGGCTTCAAGGTATTAAAGTCCCAACACTGCCAATATTCAGGAATAGATAACTTTGTCCCATTAACTTGCATCGGCATCCAAACGTATGTAGCGGCTGAAGCTTGATGAGGATATGACCATCTATCTCCCATAAACATAGGTATGGTATCATTCCCCCTCTTCAAGGGAAAAACGAAAGTACTCTGAGAATTATAAGTCAAAGTTCCTTCCGGACAGAACAAGCCTTGCTTTGTCCAAGGCCCTTCTATTTTCGGGGCCGTGAAATAAAAGTTATCATTCTTCTCCCAACTGGTCAGATTAGAATAAAGCATATAATAAATGCCGTCTTTCTTGAACATAGCAGGTGATTCACCTGAGCCTTTCACATGCGCAACCTCCATCTCTATCGATCGGTAATTATCACTCAACCGATATATCGGTCCATGATGAATCAACAAATATCCTTTACCATCCGTATCTTGAAAAGTTCCCATATCCCAACGCTGAACAGGTTTTCCCTGATAAAGTAACGGTCCCTGCAACTGATATTCGCCATTAATGGTTTTACAGGTGGCATACCCGATATAAGGGTCTTTGTATCCCATATCATCAGCATGCATAAACATTACAAACTCACCGGTAGAAGGGCATTTCATTACTTTCACACGTTCACCTACACGATTAGGTCCTAATATGCCATCCGGTTGCACGGTCAGGACTACCCGCTCGAACTTCCAGTTAACCAAATCATCCGAAGAGTAGCAGGAAAATCCCGGAAAAGCATTGCTTTCATCTGATTTCCACTCACCAAACAGATAATACTTCCCCTTTTCTTCTACAATGCAAGCACCATGCGCATTGACAATATTGCCATGATCATCAAACCACGGCATGCCATTTCGAATAACCTTCTCCATATTTTGGGCAGAGCAATATATCCCCTCTCCTATTCCTCCAATGAGGAGCCACACTAATAATACATATTTCATATACCTTATCAATTTCTTAAAAAATAAAAACTAATATCTATTCACGCCATTACACAAGTTGAAATCAAACAGAGTTTCATCATCAGTCTGCTTTACCAACCAATCTACTTCTGTTACATAAAGAATGTATAAATAAGAGGGAATATAGAAACTCCCTCTTAAATTATATGGAAAAACAATCTTACTTGTCTGTCATTTACTTTTCTGCTGCCATATCCGCAGTGGTAGGCCAATATGGATTCTGATAAATCGGAGAAGTTTCAATATTCTTACCATCAGTAGATGTTATTTGGAACTGATCAATACGAATCGGATCAAGATAATGAGCCATTTTCCAAACAAAACCCTCATAGGCCAACTGGTTAGCAGTTTTACGATATGGAAGCAGATATTCGCTATCGTTGGGTGAAGACACATTTGCTTTGTCAGTGCCATAGACAAGTGTAGTATTACCTTTTGAGTCATCATACCAACGTTCCATAGGTGTATTCCAAAGATGCATACCTCCGGGAACATAAGGCGTAACCGTCATCTGATCCATTGCTCTCCACCGACATAAGTCCATCCAGCGAAGACCTTCGGATATATATTCGCAGCGACGTTCACGGCGAATATTATACAAAGTCTTATCTGTCAAAATCTTCCCTGCCGAATAAGCTCCCCAATCATTCTCAGCTTCCTTATTCAAATCAGTAGCAGCAATAGTAGCATCAATATTATCACTAACTAAAGCACGGCGACGAAGAAGTTGCCAATATTCACGGGCTGTATTATCTAAAGTCTGATTACGTTCATAGCTGGCTTCCATATAATTCAATAAAGCTTCAGAAGCACGATAGATAGGGATACCGAGGAAACACTTGTTCTGAACCAGATATTTACTATCCCAAGCTCCACCTTTACGCAGTGCATAACCGGTAGTATAGGCGTACTGTGAAGCTCCATCTGTAATCTTGGGATACGGTTCATCCAACCAAATATTAGTAAGTCCTGTCACACTTTCAATCAATACATTCTTTTGTCCCGGCTCTTTCAGAAAAACAGTCAAGCGACTATCACGATTAGTACGCACATCGGCAATCGTTTTATCACCCATATAATAACCATCACCATCTGCATAGGTACCATGCGCATAAACTGGCAAGCCATCCTCCATAAGAAAATTCTGCACAAAAGCACGCGTCACACCAACTCCCCAGTTACCTTCATCTGCTGCTAAAGCAATATCATGTCCACTTCCCAGTCCTTGTACATATTGACGCCACATCAACACCTCTTTTACACCTGACAAATCTTCCTGACCAAACATAGCAAAGTAAGGATTCTCTGTAGTTGCTAAATCTTGCTTCACAATACCTGTATTTTCAGTCAAGCTAGATTTATACTTTTCTGCCACTTCTTTAGAAGCACTCATAGCCTCTTCAAAAAACCAATTGATTTCATTATCAATACTTCCACTCGGATACTGATAATTGGCATTATATTCTTTCGTCTTACCCGGCCAACCTTCTCCATTGGGAACAAACGCTGAGCCCTTGAAATATTTCAGCCAGGTAGCCTCGAACAATGCTACACGCGATTTGAGCAACAAAGCTACATCACGATTGATACGTGTAGTTTGAAAATCTTTTCCATCCATCAAAATAGCAGCTTTATCTAGATCAGAAAGAATAAAACGTGCAACCTCATTACGCGGCGAACGCTTAGCAGCATCAGTCAGTATTTCCATATTATCCGTTAAAGGATCAGTTACGATAGGATAGTCACCACGCAAAGTATACAACTCACCTATATAATGACGAATACTTTTCAAATCACCCGAGATAGTATTGCCTGATCCGTTTAAATCTTCACCAAAACGTGGCAAAACATTCGCAAAAAAGAAATTTAAATGATAGATATTGGTAAAAGACCAATCACCAGAAGAATTAGGAACTCTCCATTCACCCGTACAAAAATAGCTAGGTGCGCTCTGGGAAATCTGATTATCTGTACCTTTATCATTTGCATAAAAGCCATAAGAATTTCCAGAGTTTCCAGGTAAGATACTGGAATAATACTTATCAGCATATGCTTGTAAGTGTGAGACATCTGTAAAAAAAGTTTCAGGTGCAAGTTCTGAAGTTGGTTCCCTATCAAGGAAATCATCACATGATATCATTGCACTACTCAAAGCTGTAGCTATCAATGCTAAAAATATATTTTTTGTTTTCATGATTTTATTATCAAATTAAAAGGTTACACTTAAACCAAATGACCAAGTGGAAGATAAGGGGTACGCGTTACCACCCCAACCACCAACACAGGTTTCAGGATCAAAGATTGAAGATAAAGAGGTAAATGTCAAAAGATTCTCACCTGACACAAATACGCGACAATTGGAAATACCTACTTTTTCAACTACAGACTTCGGTAATGAATAACCTAATTGTAGATTCTTCAAACGCATATATCCTGCATTTTGCATATAACGACTTTGTTTTTCTTGATTTTTAGCTCCAAAGCTCGTTTTATCAGAATCTTTCGAAGTGATAGGACGTGGATAATATGAATCTAAGTTAACTGGTAATTCATAACCTGCCAACCCTATCGGCTGATCCCGAAAATAATCATTATGCTGTTCCAGACCAATAGTATACCATTTAGAATAGCCACCACGAACACCCCAGAAATAAGATGACTCACCCGGCCAAAAGTCATGTTTCAAAACACCTTGCAGAAAACAACGGAAATCAAATCCCTTATAGTTGGCTGTCAAGTCAATGCCATAAAAGTAGTGAGGATTACTGTCACCCAAAATCTTTAAATCGCCATGATCATCCCATGTACTTGCACCTTTACTTATTTTGCCATCACCATTCAGATCCTTATACATGATGTCACCTGCTGCCCACTGCGAACCAATGGCGTCTTGTCCACCTTTAGGCAATGAAGCAATATGGTTATCCATCTCTTCCTGAGTTTTGGCAATGCCTACTGTTTCAAAACCCCAAATAAGGCCTGTCTTTTTGCCAGCCATGTATGTGCTGATAGAACCAGTCTTGTTACCGGGATAACTGTCAATATAGGTAACCTGATCGGAAAGTGACACAGTTACACCATAATTCAATCCATTATTCAAACGGTCCTTCCAAGAAAGAGCAACTTCCCAACCTCTGGTCTGAAGGTCACAATTGTTTGTATTAGGAACCTCAATACCCAATGTATTAGGCATCTGGTTAGCCGGTCCCACCATATTCTTGGTGTAGCGGACAAAATAATCAGCAGAACCTGTCAAACGATTATTAAGTAATCCCCAATCCAGACCGATGTCCCATGTGCGAACGGTTTCCCACGTCAGAGCCTCACTAATCAAGCCACCCACCGAAGCAGTATTAGGTTGCATGCCATTCTGTATCCAGGCACCATTTGCAGCACCTAAAGACATCACACGGTAAGTAGGATAATATGAGCTTGTATTCTGGTTACCCAACTGACCGTAAGAGAAGCGTAACTTCAACTGATCAACAACACTGGTAGCCGGAGCGAAGAACTTCTCTTGTGCAATATTCCAACCTGCCGAGAAAGAAGGGGATAGTTGCCAGCGACTGCCGCGGCGGAAACGGGAAGTACCATCATAACGCATATTAACTTCCAACAGATAGCGGCCCATGAAATCATAATTTAAACGACCGAAGAAACCAGCTGTAGCCCATTCTCTTGAATAACCATTCACCCCTGTAGTTTTCTCTTCACCTTTACCGCTCAATCCGGATGTCAGATCGAACTCCCAGAAGTCTTCATCCTCTACATACAATCCATATTTGGTAACGTCGAAATAATGCAGTTTGAACTCTTCTGCCTGAAAACCACCCATGAACTTGAAGTTATGTTTATCTGCGAAAGTATGAGTATACGAGCTATAAACATTCAGATTCAGATAATTTTCTTTCTGATCGTTTTCTTTTAAGCTCGAATCTTTATTCGTTACGATTTTATTACCTTGTGGATCATAATTATAAGCAGGCAATGTAGCTGCCTTTGTACTCTCCTCTTTAATACTATAATTGAACTCTATATTTGTAATCCAGTTCTTGACAGGCTCTATGATAAAAGCAGCTTGATGATAGTGACGGTCTGTCTGTTGAGTTCTTTGTCCACCTTCTGCCAATGCACGAGGATTGTCATGATTGATATGACCGTTTTGATCGTAAATAGGCATATTCGGCCAGTTTGAGCGCCCCAACCCATCATAATAGCTATCTGTAAAGCTCGTTGGTCTACAAATATCATTGCGGGTAAAGCGAGTAGAATAGTTGAATTTTAACCATTTTGTCAATGTTCCATTAATTTTTGCTGTCGTATTGAAACGCTGCAAATTTTCTTTTCCGAAGTTGAGAAGTCCTCCCTGATCCAGATAATTGAACGAAGCATAATAAGACATCTTTTCGCTACCACCTGTGACACTGATGTTGTGTTCCTGAGAAAACACATGATCTTTATACATGGCATCCCAGATATCTGTATTAGCATATCCCTGAGTCCAACGGTCTTGCCAGGCAGTCTCACTTTTAGCATCCAACCCTACTTCTCCATTCGTAAACTTTCCATTCTGGAAGTCAATCATCTTCTGCATCGTTTCATCCGAATATGCACCTTTAACACCTTGATTGGCATCCGCATAATTCATCATGACGGCAAACGAATAAGAGTCCATTGACTTCGGCATATTGATAGGACTGGAGACACGGAAGCTATTATTATAGTTAACAGACACTTTACCTTCCTTTCCTCTCTTAGTAGTAACCAAAATTACACCGAACGGTGCACGCGAACCATAAATACTGGAAGCGGCAGCATCTTTCAATACAGAAATATTCTCTATATCCTGCGGGTTGACAGTATTAATATCGCCCACCATACCATCAATTAAAATCAATGGAGAGCTATTGGAACCAGAACCGATAGTGCCTGTACCACGAACAGATATACTCATGTCCTTTTCCAACTGTCCGGAACTGGTGGTAATCTTCAGGCCCGGTACTAAACCCTGCAAAGCCTGAGTTGCAGAAGTTACCGGACGCGATTCTATTTCTTTGGCAGTAGCAATACCTACGGAACCGGTCAGGTTCACCTTCTTCTGCGTACCGAAACCTACTACTACAACTTCTTCCAGCATCTCGGTATCTTCTTTCAGGGTAACATCCAGTATTTTCCCTGCCACAACCGGAATTTCTTGAGTTTTAAAACCAATATAAGAGATAACAAGCGTGGCACCCTGATTAACGGAAAGCGAGAAATTACCATTAATATCAGTAATAATTCCGTTTGAGGTTCCTTTCTCCTGAATGCTGGCACCGATAACAGGTTCGCCCATCGCATCTTTCACCACACCTGAAACTTTGATTTGTTGTTGAACCACTTCCAGATTAGTCTCATTGCCCTCAGCCATCACTGCCAGCGGACACCCGGTAATGAAACTACTACAAAGTAGCAAGGCTGCCAGTGCCTTCCGATTGTTTCTAAATGAATCTGATTTCATTGTTTTTCGTTTTAATATGAATATAAGGTTAATAATCCCTGCGTTACTTTTTTGAAAAGATAACGATGCAAATGTAAGATTGACTTGCTGAAAAAGGAGAGACAGACAGATCAAATAGAAGGGTAAATTGTTCATTGACCTATTTCTCTTGTTTCTTTGGCCTATCTGTCCATGGTCTCCTCTTTCATTCTTTCATTGTGATATCTAATATATAAGGTTGGGATACGCCCTCTGTTTCCACTTTCACTCTCAATACTCCGGGAACACGCGCCGATTGTACAATCAAGAGTGCCCGCCCGAAGAAAGTTTTCAGCTTATTGCTTCCGAACGGAATGTCTCTGCGCATATCTCCGTTGTCCAATGCCAACAATCGTCCTTCTCCTTCCAACTGCACTGTTAGGTTACGGTCGTCCATCTGGACAAAACGTCCGTCTTCATCGCATAATTTGATTTCTATATGCGAAAGGTCCTGCCCGTCAGCCTTCAGTATCGTCTTATCGGCTATAAGTTTAAATGCTGAAGTTTTCTTAGTGGTAACAAGACTATCCCGGCAGACTTCCACTCCATTCTTATAGCCGATAGCTAAAACTTTACCCGGACGATAAGGTTGATTCCAGACAATCGTATTATTCGGATAATCCTTTGTACTCCGTACCCCAAAATCCATAGTTCGTTTGGCATGTGGAGCAATCAGCCGTACGGAGTCACAATTAGTCATTGTACGATATTCCAATACCCGGTCATCCGTATACGGCAAGTTCAGGTTATCCACCATCAAAGGATACTGCCAATGATCCTTTCCCGGATCTATATTGAGCGAGTTATCAACAATAGCCAATTTCAAAACAGGTTCATCATTCCAGACTGCTCGATGATAGGCAGCAACCGGTTTCTCCACCATACACATATCGAACGGACAACTTGCCCATCCCTTACTGGGCCAACCTACAGATTCCCCCAGATAGTCTACACCCGCCCAGATAAACGAACCTAAGATGAAATCGTTATCTTTCACATAGTTCCATGAATTATATGGTATATAGTCACGTGAAGAGGTCGGATGTGCAGCCGTATAATAAGGATAAACTTCACTTCCCAACATCAACCGCTTAGGATATGTGAGATGGTCTTGCAGCATTCTGGTTTCCTGATAGTTATACCCGACGATATCAAAGACCTCACAGAACTGGTTCAGTGAATTGGGAGCCATAGCTACCATAACCGGACGCGTAGGTTCTAACTGGTGAACAAAGTCCTGCATCATCCTGCCTCGCTTTATCCCTTCATCCGTCTTCAGGAAAGCTTCCCGAGTTTCATTACCTATACTCCAGATTATGATGGAAGGATGATTCCGATCCCTTATTATCATGTCCGCCAGGTCGCGCTGCCACCATTCATCAAACAGCTTACCATAATACAAGCTGCCTGTTTTCCAGGCATCGAATGCCTCATCAATAACTAAAAGTCCAAGTGTATCGCATATTTCAAGGAATTCCGGTGCCGGAGGGTTATGGCTGCAACGCACTGCATTACATCCGAATTCTTTCAGAATGCTGAGACGGCGCTCAAAAGCACGATCAGGTATGGCAGTTCCCAGTCCACCGGCATCCTGATGCAGATTCACGCCTTTAAACTTCATAGGCTGCCCATTCAGTTTAAATCCTTCTGTACTGCTAAATTCAAGGGTACGGATGCCGAACGGAGTTTGATAAGTATCTACCGTCTTTCCCTTCTTTTTTATCATAGTACGCACAAAGTAACGATAAGGATCGTCTACCGACCAACAGTGCGGATTATCCACTACCAGATACTGTTCGACATCCATTGTGTCATTAGCTGGAATGTGTAGGGAAGTCGTAGTTTCCAATTTCTTACCTTTCATCTTAATGGGCTGTCCCTGCTTATTCACCAACAGTTGCAATACTTGTACGCTTTCATCCTGAGCGGTCTTGTTAGTTACACTGGTACGTATCCGTACTTTTGCTTCATCCTTGCTTACTTCCGGGGGAGTGACATAAGTTCCCCAAGTCGTTACGTGTAGCGGTTCAGTCACCTGCAACCAGACATGACGGTAAATACCCGATCCGGTATACCACCGCGAAACATCCGTATGATTCACATGTACTGTTATCAGGTTATCCTCACCATACTTCAGATACGAAGAAATATCATATTCAAAGCTGGTATATCCATAAGCATGAAATCCGACTTTCTCTCCATTTACATATACAGTTGACTGATAATATATACCATCAAAAACAATAGAAACCGCTTTTCCCTTATAAGATAAGGGGATATGAAACTCTTTCTTATACAGCCCCACGCCTCCGGGTTTGAAACCATTTTCCGGTTTTGCTTCCCTATCAAAAGGCAAGTGTACACACCAGTCATGCGGCAACTGGACCGCTTCCCATTTCCATGCGGAAGGTGTAAATCCCGGTTTCATAGCATCCGGTTCGTCCCCCAGATGAAACCACCAGTCAAAATCAAAATTGATACGTTGCCGATTGGCCATAGTGTATGAGCCCGGTAAAAATACAAATACCAAAAGTATTATAATCTCCCTACTGATCATTCTTTGTCTTACCATAAAAGTGTTCTTTAATTATAAAGTTAATAAAGGATGTTCTCATAGGCAAAAATACCCGATTTTACTTTAAATAACAGGAAGTAATCGGGCAGATATCATTGGCAAATAGTTCATCACGGCTAAATAAAGGCAAACCAGTTTCTTCAATTCATGAAATGCCATATTTACCCATGTTAAATGATCAATCTGTCTCTATCGACATACCCTTACCTGCTTTATCTTTGCAACCAGACACTTAATTATAAAAAGTATCATTTACTAATTTAAAATATAACTATTATGAAAAAGCACTGTGCGGTATATCATTTATACCTTGTAAGTTTTGTATGTCTCCTGTTTATTTCCTGTAGCTCTCCAAAGGTATCTTACAATGAGATTAAAGTGGCTGCCCCTTTCCCCATGGAACCAATCAAAGAATGTATCTTCCCTGAAAAAGATTACTCCATTGCGGATTACGGTGCCATCGAAGGAGGGAAACATATTAATACGGAAGCTATCAGTAAAGCCATCGAGGCTTGTAATAAAGCCGGCGGAGGGCGTGTGGTTATTCCTGCCGGTGAATGGCTGACAGGTCCCATACATTTCAAAAGTAATGTAAACCTCCATCTGGAAAAAGATGCAGTAGTCCGCTTCACAGATAATCCGGAAGATTACCTGCCAGCAGTAATGACCTCATGGGAAGGGATGGAATGTTACAACTACTCACCACTCGTCTATGCCTTTGAATGTGAAAACATAGCCATCACCGGAGAAGGAATGCTAAAGCCCCACATGGATTTGTGGAAAGTATGGTTCAAACGTCCTCAACCCCACATGAATGCCTTGAAAGAACTTTATACAATGGCATCTACCGACGTACCGGTAGAACAACGCCAAATGGCTCAGGGAGAAAACCATCTGCGTCCGCACCTTATCCACTTCAACCGTTGCAAGAATATACTGCTCGACAGTTTTATGATTCGTGAAAGCCCCTTCTGGACTATCCACATGTATATGTGTGATGGTGGCATTGCCCGCAACCTGAATGTGAAAGCCCATGGCCACAACAGTGATGGCATCGACTTAGAAATGACCCGCAACTTCCTGATAGAGAATTGTACATTCAATCAAGGAGATGATGCCGTTGTTATAAAAGCCGGAAGAAACCGGGATGCATGGCGCCTGAATACTCCTACCGAGAATATAGTGATACGCAATTGCACTATTCAGGATGGACAAACGTTACTTGGAGTCGGCAGCGAAATATCCGGCGGTATCCGTAATATCTACATGCACGACTGTACTGCCCCTAACTCTGTCCACCGTCTTTTCTTTATAAAGACCAACCATCGCCGGGGCGCCTTTGTAGAAAACATCTATATGGAAAATATAAAGACGGGAGGCACGCTGAGAGTTTTTGAAATAGATACGGATGTTCTGTATCAATGGAGAGATCTGGTTCCCACCTATGAAGAACGCATCACTCGTATCGAAGGTATTCACATGAATAACATCACTTGCGAATCTGCAAAGATGATTTATGAAATGAGAGGAGATAAAAAACTACCGGTAAAAAACATCGAGCTCAAAAACATACATGTAGGTTGCATCGCCGACAGCGTAAACCGGGTAGTAAATATTGAGAATATAATCACAGAAAATATCACCTACAACAGCATAGATACTACCTTACTGAAGGAACTTGACAGATACATTACTAATAAATAATTCTCTCAGAGTTACCCCCTATTAAAAAGGTGTTACCCGTCTCCAGGTAACACCTTTTTAATTATTTTCTATTCCAATACAACTTTATTCTTCCATAAGCTGAAATTCAGCCACATGTCCGGCGCCATCCCAACTGGACTCCAAACGAATCACATTATCTGTTCCAGGTTTAAGTTCAGCAGCAACTTCCACATACTGATACGTATCCCACGAATAGGTAGAAGGCAATCGGAGGCGTTTCTGCACTCCATTCACTATCAGGCTGGGAGTAGCGACTTGCGACTTTCCATTAGCATAACGCAATCTGATAGTTTTCCGCCCTCCATTTTTTCCATCCACATTTTTCCAGATAGCATATCCACCTGCCAACGGAAAGTTCAGATAACCAGCTCCGGTGAAACCGATGCAATTTTTCGCATCAGCTTCCAGTACCACGCCCCCACCAAACTCCATGTGTTCCGCAGGACAAACCACAGATGGCATCGGTTGCGCAGCACGAACCAAACGAACTGTTTGACAAACTCCCGCATCCAACGTAACAATGCGTTTCCGCTTATCTGTCCGGAAATCAACAGCACCTTCGTCCACCCAATTATTATGAGCGTCAAAGTATCCCTTGCTTGCAGATAGGATATTCAGAGAATCCGGCCAGGAGAAGACTCCGCCCTTAGAGGTAGCCAGCACTATCTCACTGCCGCTACGAAGGATGCTAACCGCCTGTGAATTAATATATCCCGGAGTAAAAGAGATACCTTCGACTCCTACGGTAGGCATCAGCGAATCACCTTTCCAGTTATGTACAAAAAGACCGTATCTGCTGGCATTCACCGCTATATCCGTCATGATACTATTCAACATTTTATTAACCAACTTCACATCTTCCAGATAGATACCACGAGGTGCGAAACCGTTTTTCTCATCCTGTACAAAAATTCCCAAGTCGTCCGAACCGCACAGTTCATAGTAATCAAAAGCATTATTACCGGACAAAGCAGCAAGGTGCAACTGAGCTATATTGGGTACACGGGCCCCTATCTCCATAATCATACGAAAATTCTTTTCCACATAAGGCACATTAGTACGTGTACTTTCCGCAAAACTGTCTTCCGTCTGGAAATGGTGGCGGTACGTATCGATACCTACAAAGTCTATATAAGTACCGGACGTTGAACGCATCTGTTCGTTCGCATAAAGTACGGAGTGGAGATCGACATACGTACAGTTCATTCGTGTCCATACCGAGTAAGGGGATTCTTTTACAGCCCGTCCCAGTTCGCTCATATATTCTACAATGGTAGACGACGGGAAACTGCGTACTTCATTATTTAGTTGTACACCGATCAAGGTATGTCTGGCTCCGTTCTCTGCATCCCAGCGGGCAATATGCTCCATGACTTTTCCTAAAACATAGGCCTCACGGGCACATAGCTTCTTATCATTCAAGTCTAAGGTATAGTCTGAGATATCACGCCGGATCGTAAATTCACTGGTAGTTTCTTTAGAACTACCTGCCGTAGAGAAAGACTGGAAATCACCGGCTTTCGGAGAGTACATCACATAATCAGGAGTTCGCAATTGGTCGGGCTTCAGCCATTGTACATGTCCACCGCTGTTCTGCCCGAACCAAAGCATTTCTACCCTAAAATTATATTTCTGTGCCAGTCCCATGTAGAGATCCAGGGTGGTCCAGTCAAATTTGTCTTTAGCCGGTTCCACTTCCACCCAATGAATGGGGATGGAGAGGGTATTGAATCCCAGTGCGGCAGTTTCTTTAATTAATCTTTCGCAGGTGGCTATATCCCAATTCCAACGGTAGCGCAATTTGTCGAAACGCACCTGTACATTGGTCATATAGAAAGGTTTGTCGTCCACTCTCAACACATACTTCTGTGAACCGTTGAGTGAAGTGTCTACATAAGAAATTACTTTCTTCTGAGAGTTTTTTCCCTTGCCTGCAATGGCAGAAGGAAGTAAGAGCGCCATACATAATAAAATAACAGACTTCATACAAACTGTAGTTCTGTTTACGAAAAGGTTCGTTTTCATGATACTTTTACTGATTTTAAATGATGAAAAACTTATTAAATTACAATGCTCCCATACCAAAAGGAGACAGACAAAAGTACGGATTTGACTTCGGAACAAGCAGTGAGATATCGGGAGAAGAGAAGGGTGAAAATGGTCAATATACAATCAAATTGTCCCATATTAATGAAAAAGTTATCTTCCCTTCATCAGAAAGTTCCTAATAATGCAGAGGAAAGTTTGCGGCATCGAATAAAAAGTTATAAATTGCAGCTTCATTTATATATTCGTAATCTACAAATATGAATTCGTAAATTACATTTTTATATTCGCAGACTATGAATATACTTTTTTATTAACTTTGACAGGTTTTGTATAAAGAGAAAATAAGTTTTGTACGAATAGAGAGCAGGTTTCTTCCCTATACGGAGCAAACAGGAAACATATAACTACTAAATAAATCTATTTATGGCTGAATATGAAATGCAGGAGATGAACCTGCCAAACAAAGACGGGAAGCGCATACTCTATCCCCGCCTTGTACAACACGGACAAGCGAGCACGGACTACATTGCAAAGATACTGTCCGAAAAGAGTTCATTTACCAGAGGTGACATCAAAGGTTTGCTACAGGAACTGGCCGATGAACTGGCTTATCAAATGGGACAAGGGAAATCGGTAAAGTTGGATGGAATAGGAACCTTTGTTCCCTCACTGGCTCTGCGCATAGACAAAGAACGGGAAACCGGAGAAGCAGATAGCACCCGACGAAATGCAAGAAGCATCGTAGTAGGCAGCATCAACTTCAGAGCAGAGAAATCGTTGATTCACAATACCAATTATAACTGTGACCTGGAACGTTCGCAACAGAAATTCCGCCGTTCCTCGCAGAAGTATACACCGGAAGAACGCCTGGAA
>OMCA01000317.1_pt1 | contig 29641 bp, 27 predicted proteins | sample 1673621 | NCBI WGS metagenome assembly OMCA01 (sample SAMEA103958117, study PRJEB25191) | human gut metagenome | biome: human-associated habitat [ENVO:00009003]; feature: intestine environment [ENVO:2100002]; material: feces | place: Germany | collected 2013/2015
ATCTTATTATGGATCGATGCTGCGATCCTTGATAAGGCAGCCATGTTTTCACCTTGGCTTCCTGTCGTGATCAGAACCAGCTTCTCATCCGGATAATTCTTGATCTGGCTGATATCGATCAGCGTGTTGTCCGGTATATCAATATATCCGAGTTCAGAAGCTGTACTGATGATATTCACCATACTTCTTCCTTCGATGATTACTTTTCTGCCATATTTATATGCCGAATTGATAATCTGCTGCACACGATCTACATTCGATGCAAATGTAGCAATGATAATACGATGATTCTGATTATCATTGAACAGATTATCAAAGGTTCTTCCTACTGTCTTTTCTGACTTTGTAAAGCCCTCACGTTCTGCATTTGTGGAATCTGCCATCAGTGCCAGAACGCCTTTTTTTCCAAGTTCCGCAAAACGTTGGAGATCGATCATGTCTCCAAATACCGGTGTATAATCAATCTTGAAATCTCCGGTATGGACAAGCAGTCCTGCCGGCGTATAGATCGCCAATGCTGCGGAATCAGCAATCGAATGGTTCGTCTTAATAAATTCTATCCGGAATTTTCCAAGAATGATATTCTGTCCATATTTTACAACCTTACGTCTGGTGTTGTTCATCAGATTATGTTCTTTCAGTTTATTCTCGATCAGTCCCATCGTAAGCTTTGTTGCGTAAATCGGCATATTGAGTTCTTTCTCAATGTAAGGAATGGCTCCGATATGATCCTCATGACCATGGGTAACCACAAGTCCTTTGACTTTGTCCGCGTTTTCCTTAAGGTAAGTGACATCCGGTATTACAAGATCGATTCCTAACATATCGTCCTCAGGGAATGCCAGACCGCAGTCAATGACTATAATAGAGTCCTCATACTCTATTGCAGTAATGTTCATTCCAATCTGTTCCAATCCGCCCTTGTACTGCTCGATTATGTAGCCCGTAGCACCTGCATTTCTTGCCCAGTCCAGCTTTACCGCCGTAGCCGTAACGCCCTGCGCCTTAAGCCCTGCGACATTTGCGAGCTTAGTCTTTACCGCAAGTCTTGTGTAGTCGCTGTAGGCCGTTCCCGCAAAGGCTCTTATCCTCAGGCTGTAGGTCGAATTGCCCTTGAGAGAACCTACAGTACAGCTTGTAACACTGCTGTCGGAAGTCCTGAACACCTCGTTCCACTTTCCGCCAGTGTACAGTTCGACCGCATATCCGTCCGCACAGGAAACCTTATCCCATTTCAGCGTAGCAGAACCGCTCGTAACCTTATCTGCGTTAAAACCCGTCACAGCGTCAATCGTTGTAACCGAAACCGTTTCACAGATAAAGCCGTTGTCGTTTGCGTATTTTTCGCCCGTACTGTTCTTATAGCAATATACCTTGAAACCGGCGGTCTTCGTATAACTCTCATTATATCCGAAAGCATGACTGCCTATGGCTGTAACGCTCTCAGGTATCTTTACGCTAAGCAGAGCCGTGCAGCCACAAAACGCCTCTTCGCCGATGGTTGTAACACCCTCCGGTATGGTTACGTCGGCAAGCACTTTACAGCCGTAAAAAGCACTCTCGTCGATTACCGTCACACTTTTCGGTATTATCACTTTTGTGAGTGCTTCACAACCCATAAACGCACATCTGTCTATGCTCGTAACGCCGTCCGGTATGCTTATATCCGTAAGCCCTTTACAGAATCTGAAAGTATAACTGTTTATCTTCCCAAGATTCTTCGGCAGCTTGACGCTTGTCAGATTACTGCACCAATAGAATGCGTCTTCTCCGATGCTCGTAACGCTGTCCGCTATCGTTATATTCTTCAGCAAATAACAGCTTGCGAATGCACTCTTACCTATGCTCGTAACACCGTCTGATATTGTCACGTTTAAAAGCCCGGTACAATTGCTGAATGCGCCTTCCCCGACAGTTTTCACATTTCCGGGTATAGTGACATCGGTCAGCTTTTTACATAAGCTGAACGCACCAAGTCCGATGCTTGTTATGTTTTCCGGAATAGTCAGGCTTTCGAGAGAACTGCAGGAGAGAAACGCTCTCATTTCGATTGTTTTAATACCCTTCGGTATATGCACGCTCGTAAGCGAACTACAGCTTCTGAATGCGTATTCTCCCAAATATGTAACTGTGTCCGGTATTTTTACGTTCACGATAGCGTCACAATCCGAAAACGCCCAATCTCCTATGCTCGTCACGCTGTCCGGTATGGTTACATCGGTGAGCGTTGTACAGCTTGCAAATGCCATTCTTCCTATACCGGTCACCTTTTTTCCGTCAATTTCAGACGGTATGACCAACGTACTTGCACTGCCCTTATATTTTGTTATTTCGGCTGTATCGCCCGAAACGCTGTACTCAAAATCTCCGTACACCTCTGCCCCCGCATTGACAGCAATGCTCTCCCTTATGACAGGAAGCACCTCTCCGAACGGCGTAGCGAAAACGCCGACCGCCATTGCCGCCGCCACAAATCCGCTTGCTAATTTTCTGTATTTCATATCAAAACCCTCCTTGAATTGTAAAGAATAATGAAAAGTTGCCGTACACCTGCACATACACTTTCCCTATATAACAGAATATAACTCTTTCAGCAAAGTTACAATACCCAAAAGGGTAAAAATTGACCCACCGCCACAGAAAATCCCATAGCGGTGGGCTGTGATATTTAAAACTTACTCAACCGTTTTAACCTTAACGCTTGCATACTCACTGAACTCAGTCGTACTTCCGACCGTTCTTGCAGATTTGATGCGGAACGTATATGCCGTACCCTTCGCAAGCCCCTTCACAGTAAACGTAAGCGTGGTATTATTCTTTGTGGTAGCAATTGCCGTCCACTTTCCACCTTTATACTGCTCGATAACGTAGCCCGTAGCCTTGTCATTCTTGCTCCAGTCAAGCTTTACGGCACTTGCAGAAACCGCAGAACCAGTAAACTTTGCCACATTCGGTATATCAGTTGTTCCTACTGCTCTTACATAACTTCCGTAAGTTGTTGTATCTCCGACCGTTTTATACGCTTTTATTCTGAATGAATATGTGGTATCGTTTCTCAGCCCCTTTACCGTGAACTTAAGCGTGGTGTTGTTTTTGGTGACCGCAATTTCAGTCCACCGTCCACCCTTATACTGTTCAAGGACATAACCCGTAGCACCGGCATTTCTGTCCCAGCCGAGTGTAATCCATGTACCCGTGGTCGATGTGACCTTGGCGTTCTTCACCGTACCTAAAAGCGTTGACGCTTTGACAGTCACATAGTCGCTGTAATTTGTCTTGCCGCCGTCATTCTTATACGCTTTTACACGGAATGAATACGGAGTGCATTCCGCAAGCCCCTTGACAGTAAAGGTGAGAGTGTAATTGTTTTTGGTAACTGCAATCTGCGTCCACTTTCCGCCCTTGTACTGCTCGATTATGTAGCCCGTAGCACCTGCATTTCTTGCCCAATCCAGCTTTACCGCCGTAGCCGTAACGCCCTGTGCCTTCAGCCCCGTAACACCTGCAAGTTTTGTCTTTACCGCAAGTCTTGCGTAGTCGCTGCAGACAGTGCCGTCATCGGTATCTTTGAATGCCCTTATCCTGAGCGTATAGATTGAATCCGCCTTGAGAGAACCTACAGTACAGCTTGTAACACTGCCGTCGGAAGTCCTGAACACCTCGTTCCACTTTCCGCCCGTGTACAGTTCGACCGCATATCCGTCCGCATCGGAAACCTTATCCCAGCCGAGTACCGCCGATGATTTTGTCTGCGAGCCGGAAGCAAAACCCGTAACCGCAGGAACTATAAGCTGTTCCTCATAATTATCTTTATAGCTGTAACCGCACACCGAGCATTCATACAATGTATACCCTCTGTTGCTGTAGCTTGGTTCAACCACGGTTTCAACATATTTATGCCCCGTAGCCGCTATTTTTTCCTGTGCCACAATAACCGCATTACAAACCGAGCAGTGCTTGCCCTCGGTATATCCGTCCGCAGTACACGTTGCCGCTACCGCTTTGTCGACAACCTCCGTATGACCCTTTGCCTCAATTACAGTAACATCAGTCTTTGCATCGCATCTTGAGCAATGCCTTGACTTCGAGCCGTCATTAACGCAGTCGGCTTCTTCATCGACCGTCCACTGTTCAGAATAATCATGTCCGAGTGCATCAATCGTCTTGGTTTCCTCCGCCCCGCATACCGAGCAGCTGCGTTTCATTTCACCGCCCTCAGTGCAGGTGGGCTTAACCGTAGTTTGCCATTCGCCAAATGTATGCTCAACTAATGGTATTTCCTTGTATTCTTTCTTCTGACATAATGTGCAACTTCTAACAGCTTTTCCAATAGAATTACATTTAGATGCGGAATCCACAGACCAGTCGCCAAAGACACATTTATGGGTGAGTAGCGTAACGGTGTTAGTTGAAATAGTACCATTTTTCATTATAATTACAAGTGTATGTGTTTTATCGTCAGCTGTAATTGTATATGTGATTTCATTTGATTTTCTAGGTACAGCTGCCTCATCTAAATAAACATTTTGAATATTTGAATCAAGATCATATATTTTCAAATCTCCATATTGAGAAGTTGCATTAAAAATTGCCCCCCAAGAAAATAGAAATCTGTATCCATTTAAATATATTCTTCCGGAATTAATTTTGGTATACCCATAGATATATGTATCTGAAAGCAAAGATACGCCATTTATATTTGATATATCCAAATGGCTTCCAAACACGATATTTTTAACCTTTTGAACCTGTTCACCACATAAATGAATCATACCGTTACCTTTATTTAAGCTTAATGATTCATACGGGACATTATCGTTTATAAAATCACCATGTAAATATAAATCTCCATCATCCAAAATTAATTTATCGCTTCGAGATAATCCGGTTATTTTAAGATCACCAAAAATCTCCACATGTGAATCAGAACCTTGAATGTGTAATTCTGGTTCATCACTTCTATAAAATCCAGTTACTCCTTGCAATTGAGCATTCCCGTATATAAAGAATTTTGAATCGTCAACATAAATAGCCGTTACGCATTCGCTTCCGCATGTCATCATTAAATTGCGTGTAAATACAGACGAGCCGTTTTGAATATATAGATATGCTGCTTGTCCTAAATATAAATCACCTTTAATATATAATTTCTAATGATTAAGTCTTATAACCGCCCAATGAAACGGGTATATTTTCCCATTAATATTCAAATCAGAATCTAAATACATTTCATAATTATTAAAAGTTACATCTACATCATCGTGATAATACCCAGAAATATTCAGTTCAAGTTTACCTAAAATAAGCCTTCTCTGTTCGGACGCTTTTTCAATTTTGCTAAAAACACAAAATGTCAACTTATCTATATTAATATCACAGTCAAGATGTAGCGTTGCCTTCTCGCTAACGGTGAAATTTTTAGGTATATAACTATTAGTTATATAATAAAAGGTGTTTTCTTCAATTTCATCTGAGCCATTACAAATTGTGAAATCAACATTTTCTGGCGTTGACCATGCATCATAAATATAAACCACGCGTTCTTCAAATGGTATGGACTTTACTAGTAATTTTGCCTGTTCAAGAACATTTGTATAGATATCTGCATCTCTGTATTTATTTTTAATCGTAATGAAAGATTGTTTATTTGAAGATAAAGTGAGTTTATCGCAAGCATCAAAAGCGGCATTAGTAGCACAGATCCACGCATCAAACATCTGTTGAAATCTTTCAATATCGTGAATTGTGAACTGTTTTTGAAATTTATTTATTTTTTCCTGAGTAAGATTATAAAAATCATTTGCATACTCCCTGAGTACAAGAGCGGTTGTTACATCATCAACCGATGGAACATCAAAAATTTTATCAAATACAATCCAATTTGCTAAATTGACACACGCACCAATCAATTTATATAATGCTTGATATTCTCCCTCAATCAAATCATCTTGCATTTCTTTGATTATCTTATCTGAAATAAAATCAAGAACTTTTCCTTTCAAATAATTATCTATAAAGTAAGAAGAAAAATTATTTCTTAATTGTTTGTTCAATCTTTCCATGCCGTCATACAACATTGTATTTTTTGTTTGCGAATTAAGAATTTCCTGAATTATTCCAAATCTCATATCTTCCATTGCAAGTCCCATTACTATGCACTTAGCTGCTGTAAGAGCATCAGCACCATAGGACATACTTTTAGTGATATCAGAAATTTTCGGTAAAATATAAACCTTTACCGACGTAATTTGAGTTTCATTGATAAACTCAAACACGTTAGTGTCATTGATTGTAACGAACATATGCTCAATTATTTCTTCATCAGACAAACCGACTACATCGTAATTTTTTTGGAATGTATCATAAACTTTTGCAACGTTATTAATTGTCTTTATCCACTTCTTGCTTTTACCAAATTGTGATGCAAGATCAGTCTTATCGCCTAAAAGTTTATTTGCAAATTCTTGATTAGCTGCATCTAAAGCGTTTTCATAGGTAAAAGTTGTAACGCCAACCGCATCGCTAAGATTTTTTATATATGATTTTAAATCAAAAACCAAAGGGATAGAATAACTGAAATTTGTCCAGAAAAAATTAGGACTATCAATATAATCTTGGCAGACATTATTAAACAAATTGAATGTATCTGAACTATAACCGAGTAGATATGGCGATTTTGAAAGATAAAAAGAATACCCGTAAAACAAATCGCTATTATACACTTCTTCTTGTGTACGGCTAACTTCTCTAAATACAGGTTTCGAATATACTTCCGCCCCTGCCGTTGTCGCCACGCTCTCCCTTACAAACGGCAAAATATCCCCCAAAGGCGTACCCAGAACGGCAAATGCCATCACCGCCGCAACAAGCCCTGACGCAATTCTTTTAAGTTTCATAATACACTCTCCTCGTCATATTGCAAAAGCAAGTATAATGCTTATAACTATTCATTTTAATGATACCACTGTTTGCTGAAATGTCAATATTTTCGACAAAATTAACACGCAAAACAGCAAATTGCGTTAGAAACAATAAATATATTAATATCATTATATTTAGTAAATTATATGTTAAAACGCAACAGCATTTCCCCTCCTTCCCCTCAATTCTCAAATTCATCATAATTCATCAACCTGCGCATATTCTGTCTGTTCTGCCAAAACCCTTTGGTAATGCGGAAAAACGCAGTTTTATATTATAATCGAATCATCACCTTGATATTTCCATTCACGGAATTTATTATCAAAGCATATACTACTCTTGTATCAACCATAATATGCCATAAATTTACATAATGAGGTGATTTTTAATGTGTGGAATAGCAGGTTGGATAGATTGCCGCAGGCTGTGCGACAGCGCCGCAATAATGCGTAGAATGGCTCAGACAATGGTTCCGAGAGGTCCCGACAGCGGCGGCTTTTACACCGATGATAACTGTGCCCTCGCCCACCGCCGCCTTAGCGTCATAGACCCCGCCCGAAGCGCCCAGCCGATGACCCGTAAAACCGCCCTCGACAGCTACACTATCGTCTATAACGGCGAGCTTTACAACACCGCCGAAATCCGCTCTGAGCTTGAATCTACGGGCATTTCGTTCACCTCCTCCGGCGACACGGAGGTACTGCTCTGGGCATACATCACCTGGGGCGAGGCGTGCCTCGACAAGCTCAACGGAATATACGCCTTTGCCGTGTGGCAGGAAAAGGAAAAGCAGCTATTCCTCGCCCGTGACAGAATCGGCGTGAAGCCGCTGTTTTACTACGAATACGCAGGTGGTCTTATCTTTGCGTCCGAAATAAAAACGCTCCTCGCCCACCCTATGATAGAGCCGATAATCGACCGTGACGGCATCGCTCAGATAATGCTCTTAGGTCCTGCGAGAAAGCCGGGAAGCGGCATCTTCAAAGGGATCAGGGAGCTTCGCCCTGCCGAGTGCGCAATGTACTGCCGATGCGGCCTCAGAAAGCGCACCTACTGGTCGCTCCACGCCCTTCCCCATAAGGAAACCGTCGAGGAGACCGAACAGCACATAGCCTACCTCCTGACCGATGCCATAAAGCGCCAGCTTGTCAGCGATGTTCCGCTTTGTACCATGCTTTCGGGCGGTCTTGACAGCAGTATCATAAGCGCCGTTGCCGCCCGTGAGTTTGAGCAAAGCGGCAGGCAGCTCACCACCTATTCAATCGACTACAAGGACAACGACAAGAACTTCCACAGCAGTAAATTCCAGCCCGATATGGACGCTCCGTGGATACGGAAAATGTCAGCGTTCATCGGCTCTAAGCACATAAATGTCGAGGTCGATACGCCCGCTCTGACTGATGCTCTGGAGCTGTCAACTTATGCTCGCGACCTGCCCGGAATGGCAGACGTGGACAGCTCTCTGTACCTATTCTGCAAGGCTATCAAGGGCAACTTCACCGTTGCTCTCAGCGGCGAGTGTGCCGATGAGATCTTCGGCGGCTATCCGTGGTATCACAACGAGGAAATTCTCTACAAACCGGGATTTCCGTGGGCTTGCTCGACCGCATCCCGTGCGGGTCTGCTCTGCGAGGGGATACTGGGCGACATTGACCCGAATGATTACGTCAACTTCTGCTGTAACGAAACGCTTAAGAACACCGAATATCTCGACACCGACAGCCGCAAGGACAGACGTATGCGTGAGATGTTCATGCTGAACTTCTATTGGTTTATGCAATGTCTGCTTGACCGCAAGGACAGAATGAGTATGGCTCATGGGCTTGAGGTCAGGGTGCCGTTCTGCGACCACAGGATTGCCCGTTACGCTTTCAATATTCCGTGGGAGATAAAGGCGGCAGGCGGCAGGGAGAAAGGCATTGTCCGCCGTGCGATGAAAGGCATACTGCCCGACGATGTGCTTTGGCGCAAGAAATCGCCGTATCCCAAGACCCACAACCCGACCTATCTTGCTGAGGTTATCCGCAGGATGAGGGCGGTGCTTGCCGACAAGGATTGCCGCCTTACCGAAATCGTCAGCCGTGAAAAGCTGTTACGGCTGTGCGACGATCCGACATTGTTTGAGGGAAATTGGTACGGTCAGCTTATGACCTCGCCGCAGATTTTCGCATATCTCTTGCAGATAGAATATTGGCTCAGGCGGTATGATGTGAGAATTGACAGGCAATAAACAGAAAAACGGGCATCGGCTTTCACCGATGCCCGTTATATTTTACTTCTTTGTTCGGACTGTCAACAATATCTGCCGATTTTCTCAAGAACGGCAATAAACCGCTTGTCATCACGGATAGCGTTATATCTGTCCGCCTGCATTTTATCGTACAATTCCTTGCAGTCCGTGAAATCGTAATTCTTGATAGTATTGAACGGACCATATTCGAGATTATTTACAAGCAGAGATGTGTGCCGTGCATTTTCGGGTAGCGTATCTGACATTACAGCAAATTGAGCCGCTTTTTCAAGACTTGATAACGCGAGCTCATAATCGCCCTCAGACATAGCCAGATCAGCAATATACCTATGCGTAATTGACACTGTACCGCTGTAATTAAGATAATCGCCGTCATCAAATACAAGTTCAAGAATCGCAAGCGCCTTTTTCATTATTTCTATTCTTTCCGCATCGGACATAGTTTCATTCCTGTATCCGAGGTCAGCCAGATTTATTAACGCACACCAAAATATACTTGTATACCACTTTATTGCACGTTTCAGATGTGTTTTCTGCTGTTCTCCCTCATATAAATCCCCGAGAACTACTGTATCGGTACATCCTATATTGGGAAGCTTCTTAGCGTATTCAATCGCCTTTTCCTTTTCTCCGAGACTTGAATAGATATAGCAAAGCTGCTGAGTTGTTTGGTTAATAATCGCACCGTCTGTGCAATGCGATAAAATACGATTTCCTATTTCGGCAGCCTCACGATTGAAGCTGATTTTTTCTTCTTCGGACAATCCCCGACCGTCTTTGTATTCACAGAATGCCAGTTGATTGACAAGCCTGAATTGAAGCTCATAATTTGTAGGATAGGTTTTTACCGCATCACGCAGTAGCAGAATATTCTCATAGATCAAGCCCTTTGAGCCATTCTCTTCAAGCTGTCCGAGCAATTCTTTTAGCTGTTCCTCGCTCCTCCAATTCTCCATTCCCATAAGCTCGTCAAGAGTAATTTCAAAGTAGCTCGCAATAGTCGGCAATAGCGTTATATCGGGATAAGTCGTTCCGTTCTCCCAGCGGCTCACTGCCTGTGCCGACACACCTAGAACATCAGCAAGCTGTTCCTGTGTAAGCTCACGCTGTAATCGGAATTTCTTTAGGTTTTCGCCAAGTTTAAGCCCTAGATTTAGCATAGTGTTTTCCTCCGTACTGTTCATTTGGAGCTCCTGCTATAATAATATTCGATTTCAGCAGATTTGTCTATAGCTCGTTTGTTGAGAAGAATTCAACTATAGTGAGAGTGATTGCCGGATGCTTACCGAACTTTGTTGATATATTATGAAGTCTAAAGTGCTTTTAATTTATACACATATAAGCTGAACCTAAGTCATATGGAATAAACCGTTCCGCAAATTCTATTACCGACTTTATTTGATTATATCTCCGGTTATCCTCTCCGTTTGTTCCCTCGATTATATCAATGATTCTTTCGTTTTGCATAAAAGTCAGTTTCCAGTGGTATCCGTCAATAAGTGCTTTACCGTGATTATCGGAATCATAGCAAAACAATTCAGAAGCCGCCGGGTTAATAATATGACCTGCCGTTTCTTTATTTATCCGAAACAGAATGTCATCATTGCTATGGAGAGGTTGGTGGGTGTAAAGCAATCCCTCCGGTAGTCGCCCGAATTTTTTCGGGCGACAGCACCTCACCTTTGGCAAGGGAGGCAAGTGTGATGGTGCAAAGCAAGGGGTAGTGCGGTTTTGGAAAGGCTGGACGGAGCGTAAGATATTGAAATTGATAGAAGTGCTATCATAAAAGCTTCTAAGGCATTAACAATCCCCACCGTCACGGCTCGGAATAGTTTCAGAATCGTAAAAGCAGGACTATCTGAATACTGTACAGCAAGCCGAAAAACCTCTACAGCCGTGCCACCTTCCCTTTTTCGAGGGGAGGCAAGTTTAGTGCGAGGCGAGGGATAGTTTGCAATAACAATGATATTTAAAGCGGTCACAGCTTGTCACCGTGACCGCTTTTATTAATTAACGCTTTGTTTATTCCCGACCGTTCGCTATCCTAAGCTGTACTGCAACAGTATTAAAGGCGGAATTTGAAACGGCACATTGCCGTCCGCTTATCTGCAATTCTGCTTTGTTTAATCCCGCCGTTCAACTAACCTTAGCTGATTACCGGCAATTCCAAAGGCGGAACTTGAAACAGCACATTGCTGTTAGCTGTCGAGGGTTTTGGGGTCGTCTATTTTTTCGCCTAAGAACTTGGGAAGCTCCATGCCTGCCTGGTTGAACATTTCACCCATAGGCGGAATAGCTTTCATTATACCGCTGATAAAGTCGGCTGTGGCTGTCTTGCCGTTTTCGCCATTTGAGCCACCGTCCCAAACGGTTACCTTGTCTATCTTGATGTTCTTGATAGCTTCTACCTGTATCTTCATCAACTCTTCCATATTGTTTGCAAGAATCAGCTTGATTGCGCTGTCTGCGTTTCCGCCTGCGGCATTTACAAGCTCTCTCATACCGTCAGCCTGCTTTACGAGTATCTCCTGAGCGCCTCGTGCCTGTGCTTCCATCTTTGCAAACATAGCGTCAGCCTCACCCTTTGCGGTACGGCGTGCAACCTCTGCCTTTGCCTCTGCCTCAATCTCAGCCTGCTCCTTGGCAATCTTAGCCTTAACGATTATATCCGCCTGCTGAGTTGCGGTTTCGAGGGCGGCACGGGTCTGTTCTGCCTGTTGCTGTGCTATGTAGGCTTCTTCCTTTGCCTTAGCTGCCTGAACAGCTTCTGCGGCTGTAGCAAGACGCATTGATTCCGCTTCCTTTTCACGTCTTAAAGCCTCAGACTGAGCGACCTCAATCTTGGACTCGTTCTCACCCTTGATAGCAAGAGCGTTTGCGGCAGCGACCTGTATACGCTGGTCACGCTGTGCGTTAGCCTGACCGATCTCACCGTCACGATCCTTTTCGGCAACGGATTTCTTCGCATCGTTGATAGCCTTTGCGGCAGCTTCCTTACCGAGCGCTTCGATATATCCCGACTCATCGTTAATATCTGTTACGTTAACGTTGATAAGACGTAAGCCTATCTTCTTAAGCTCAATCTCAACGTTGTTTGATACGGCAACAAGGAACTTGTCACGGTCGTTGTTTATCTCCTCAATCTCCATAGTAGCAACTACAAGACGTAACTGACCGAATATAATGTCCTTTGCAAGCTCCTGTATCTCGTTCATTCTCAGACCGAGCAGACGCTCAGCGGCATTCTGCATTATACCCGGCTCTGTCGAAATACCTACTGTGAATCTTGAGGGTACATCAACACGGATATTCTGCTTTGACAGTGCATTCTTCAAGTCTACATTGATAGATATGGGCGTTAAGTCCATAAACTGATACGACTGGATAATAGGCATAATGAATGCCGCACCGCCGTGTACGCACTTTGCGCTTCTTGCCTGACCGTTCTTGTCGCTACCGACTTTACCGTAGATAACAAGTATCTTATCCGACGGACACTTACGGTATCTTGATAAGATACCCATCAATAATGCGAATACGATAACTACCGCAACGCATATTGCAATTAAAATTTCGGGCTGCATGAATATTTCCTCCTGTAACTTAGAAATTGCTTTATTGCTTATTTATCCTTTTCAACCGCCACGACATCGCCACGCACATCTATTATCCGTACCTGCGTTCCCGTGGGGATTGCTTCCTGTTCATCGGTGACAGCCGAAAGCTCTATGAAACGCTCTCCTGCCGCTATTGTCACCTTTCCCTCTCCGCTTTCATTTGCGGGAATCGGGATATATACCCTGCCCTTTTCACCGAGCAGTCTGCGCACGTCAAGGCTTCCGTCCTGAGTGAGCTTTCTTGTAAGCTGAAGCACCTTTGCAACTCCGAGCATTGCAAGGAATCCCAGCACAAGCGCAATTATTATAGCTATCGCAACGTGAAGTCCGAGCGAGGTACATATAATACCAGTCCAGCCGAATACGCACAGGAATGTCATAATTCCCTGCAATGTGAAAAGCTGCATTGTGCCGAAATCCGCCGGATTCGAACCGTCGCCGGTCGTCATATGGTCGCACCCTTCTATTGCGTGAGCCGCCATATCCGTCGGTATATCCGCAGGAACATCGGCAGGCATATCGGGAACATCTCCAAAACCGTCTATTCCGCTCGTGTCGCTGAACTCAACACCTTCTCCGCCGTGACCTATACCTATCATAAGCAGGATAGTCTGTATCACTATAATAAGCGTTGCGGGTATAGCTATGCAGTAAAAGACCTGCATTGTAATACCGAGCGAATTCCACCATTCAAACATATCTTCCACCCTTTCTTTTCATATAATACTGCTGCCAAAATATTTTTCACTGACCATCCGTGAATGTCGGGTCTGTCACTTGTTGTAATAGCCCAACGTGAGAAGTATAAGAAAATTCTTGTCGGTCAGCGTCCATTGCTCATTTACATATTTGAACTCGATAGTATACTCGAATTCTTTCGATTTGAACTCCTTGTCGCCGATAACGCTGTCTATATAATCCATCTGTGCATTGTAGTCATTCTTGAATTCCGAATTTATCTTTGAATCGGTCTTTTCGTTAAACTTCTCCATATCAAGAGCGGTAAAGGTACCTGTGACACTGCCTGTTCTTGTTTCCTTGTCAGCCTTTTCGGTCAGATTATCATAGGTAACATAATTATCGAATATAGACGCTAAGGCAGCGGAATATCGTGAGAGCCATTTTGCGTCATAATCGGTGCCTGTATCGGTAAAATAAAGCTCCATGCTCATTTTGGAGAAGCTGCGGCAATACTCTGCAAGACTGTCATAATCCTTGCTTTTTGCAAGCGTGAATATCTTTTCAACGGTTTCCTTCGGAGAAAGCTGTACTGTGGAGGTTTCTCCCTTATCAGAACAGGCGGTCATCGCAACCGCTGTCGAAACCGCACAGAAAAGAGCCGCCGCCCTTAATAACGTTTTCTTTAATCTATATGAAAATTTCAATTTCAATATCCTTTCTGCCTATAGCAGACCTTGCTATGTAAATTTAATTTACCTTAATTATAGCACATTTGAACGAAATGTCAATATCAAACTTTGCAATTGTAAAAAATAAGCAGTTTGCACAATATAAGCCTATGTTTTTTGTGCAATACACAGAAAAGCGACATTATTTGCGCCTGAGTTCAAAAAATTTCGGCAAATGCACTTGATTTTTTTACGGCTATCTGCTAAACTATCAATATAAAAGGTAAATTAAATTTACAGAGGCTGTTTAAAGGTAATTATCCGTAACCGTCTGAACGATAAATACTTTATCAATGCGGAAGGAGTGAAAATATGAATTCTGAAGAACTGGGAAAAAGAATTAAAGAAGCACGACTTGCCAAGAAGATGACTCAATCAGAGCTTGTCGGAACGTTCATTACAAGAAATATGCTCAGCCGTATCGAAAGCGGAAATGCCTGCCCGTCAGTGAAAACGCTTGAATATCTGGCAGGGCGGCTTGATCTGCCTGCAGGAAGTCTTATATCAGACGAGGTGCAGGGCGAGGAAGATCCCGACAGAAACGCACAACAGCTTATAACGGTAAAGCGGCTGTATAGGGAAAGCGATTATCACGACTGCATAAAGGCAGCGGAAAAGCTCAACGGAAGCGAGTTTGAGGACGAGGGGCAAGCGATAACGGCACGCTGTTGTATAGCGTTATCGGAAAAAGCTATGAACAGCGGAGATAAAGCGGCGGCAATAAAATACGCAAAGCAGGCGCTTGAGCTTGCCGACAAGGGCATTTACAAGAGCCGTGAGATAAGCGTTGACGCTACACTTAAGCTGTCGGAAATCGCAGGAGGAAAGTAATATAGATCTCATTATAGATTGTTATGTGATATACTTTTCGATGCAGGAACAGTTCACAGACTGCCGAAACCGTTAAGGATAATCTGCTGTGTGCCGGCATTGCTTGCTTTTGCCGTGATAATTGCGATACTGACTATCGTTACGGTAAAATGTGTGCAGGATATGCCTGCTGTAAGCATACTGCTTGGCGCACTTGATATAATTATGATATTTTTGCTTCTGAGCATATTCAAAAGGGCTTTCGGAACAGGAAAAGATAAAAAATGATTGACAAAGCTCTTTTTTTGGTGTATAATATTATCGTTGTGATGTCGGAAGATATCACAGGATATATGCAGACGTATCGAAGTGGTCATAACGGGGCTGACTCGAAATTTCGGCAGAAGCTGGGAATTTCGTCCCCCTGATTCTCCTTGATATTCCTCAACACAGAAAATCTCAAAATCGAATATTTTTTGCCGTCTCTCCTGTTTTCTCTCCAACGAATTTTTGAGCAAATTTCTGGAAAGAAAACCGGACGAAAATAGACACGGAGAGTTGTCCGAGTGGTCGAAGGTGCAGCACTCGAAAACGAATGACCTTTTTGGAAGCTCACCCCTGAAAAACCTTGATTTTACGGGGCTTTTCAGCTATCATTGAAAAGTAAATATCCCTTAGTTCTCTCCATCAGTTCTCTCCTTTTTCCGAGGTGTTTTTGAGGGCTGATGTGAAGATAAATACACGGAGTGGTATCGAAGTGGTCATAACGGGACTGACTCGAAATCAGTTGTACCTTCGGGTACCGTGGGTTCGAATCCCACCCACTCCGCCAGAAAACTCAGTCTGCAAGCGGTTTTTGCCGTTTGCAGGCTTTTTCTTTTTACTGCACCTTTGGGATTTTTCCGTGAGTTCTCTCCTGAAAATCGGCAGTTCTCTCCTAAATTTTCTGAGATTTGAACTCTGGATATGTAGTTGGCGTATCTTTGTGAAGCGATACGCCGTAGAAGCTATGAAATAGCCTCTAATGCACCACTCAGACCGTTTACCATTGCGTCAGCCGATGACAGCTTGGAATTGTAATCCAAATGGGCATATACATTTGCCGTAGTTGAAAAATCGCTGTGTCCGAGCCATTCTTGTATCTGCTTCATAGGAACACCATTCGCAAGAAGCAGCGAAGCACAACTATGGCGCAGGTCGTGAAAACGAATGTGACGCAAATTGTTCTTTTCAAGCAGCTTTGGAAATGATGCTGTGAGATAGTGCGGAGAAATCAATGTCCCCATCTCATCTACGCAGATATACTCCAAATACTTTTTGTTGTAGCATCGTCCGCATACCCGCCTGTATTCTTCCTGCTGTTCCTTGAGCTTTAGCAGCTTCTCTTTGAACGCAGGAACAAGGGGCAGCGTTCTCATACTCGATTTGGTTTTGGTCGTATCCTGTGCTATCTGGATATGCTTGCCGTCAAGGTTGCATGAAGTAACGGTGTGTCTAATGGTAATCGTATTGTTTTGAAAATCAATAGCGTCCCATTTTAATCCCAGAGCTTCACTTCGCCTCAATCCATAGAACGCACCAAGAAAAATCGGTATTTCAATCAGCGTTCCTTTGGCGGCTTCAAATAATGCCTGTACCTCGTTGCTGTCATAGAAGCTGCCGATAAACTTATCAGCTTTAGGGCGTTCCACTTTATCCGCAGGATTGACAGAAATAAGGTCAATCTTTACGGCATATTTCAAAGCCCTATGGATAACGGAATGGTAGTGGATAACCGTGTTGGCTTTTACTCGCTTCAACTGTTTCATATAAAAAGCCTGAATGTCTGTCGCCTTTATTTCGGAAAGTGTGATTTTTCTTTCCTTGAAATACGGAATGATAACGCTCTTTGCCATACCTGAGTACGATGAGTATGTGGTAAGTGCGATGGTCGGCTTTGCGATTTCCAACCATTGAAGCAGAAAATCCGAAAACAGCATATCTTCCTGTATGGGTTTGCACTCAGGCACAAAGGTCTGCCTTGTTTCCATCAGCATCTTTTCCGCTTTCTTTTTATTTCCCTTGACAGGCAATCCTGTCGGCAACCATTTCGTTTTTCTTTTTCCCGCAGCATCGGGATAGCTCAAAACCATATAAAAATAGCCTTTTTTCTCTTGCAGATGTCCTGCTACCATAAATATAACCTCCTTTGCGTAGCACCGACTTCTGCTGTTGACCATATACATTGTAGCAATTTAAGCCAAAGAAGTCGAATGTGCAAATTCTTTAATTTTCCGCATTTCGCAGACCTAACCTCAAATAAGAAAGAAGATGGGCTTTCGGTACTTTGTACGCTCTGCCCACCTTCAGGTGTTCTATTTTGTTTTCACGAAGTAATTGATAACCTGTTTTTGTGCTGACACCAAGAGCCTTGCTCATTTCATCGACGGTTAAAATGTCTGGGTATTCTTTTAAGACTAACGCATATATATCTCCAAAGTTCATAAGCTCCTCCTTTTTTCAACTCCGATACTGATGAGGAGAGGAAATTCAAGCGATTTCAAATACTGCTCATCAAGGTGTGTGAGATGTTCTTTCAAGCGGCTTTTATCAATCGTGCGCAACTGCTCAAAGAGAATGATTGAGTTCGCAGGAAGCCCCTCTATTTGCCCCAAATATAAGTGTGTAGGTAATTTCTTCTTTTTGCGTACACGGCTTGTTATGGCGGCAATAATGACCGTAGGACTGTGCTTGTTTCCTATATCATTGGAGATAACAAGTACAGGTCGTGTTCCTCCTTGCTCCGAGCCGACAACAGGGTTTAAGTCTGCGTAGTAGATGTCACCACGCTTAATTGTTTTATCCATTAGTTTGACCTCCTATCTGGATATAAGCAGGTAAGCTCTGCCTATGTAATCAGCCAAACACAAGGAAGTTTTTAAGGTCGGGAGAGCATAAACAATTCTCTGTTTCCATAGACCGCCTTGTATTTGGCTTTATGATAGAAGCATCTCTATTTGTCCTCGACACCCCAAGATGCAAATGCGTTTCACGCAGGGAAGTCGCCAAACGGTCAGCAGCGAACTGACGCCACGGGAGTTCCACCCCAACTGACGGTCTGCCAGAGCCGCCCTCATTGCCTGCGACGGTTTTATCACGCTCGGACTGTGACTGGACGGGAGTATCATTATCCTCTTTGTGGGTTACGGCGAAATCGGGAGCTGCCCGATATTTTGAGTAGGTAGTTATCGCTCTCTGCCTTACGGCAGGTCGTGGCGTACCTCTCGACACGCTTATGCTTATCACAATCACAAAGAGAAAGTATTTGGCGAATGGCTATTCGATTGACAAGGAACAATCCTGTTTTCGCCACACAAAGGAAAACAGGGTGTGAGGATTTTGTCCTCTCACCCTGTAGCCCGTGGGGAACTGCGATTTTCCCCTCTATTCAAAAAACTTTTTTAATTTTTCTTTGAGCCTGTCCATTCGCCTGTAAACAGCTTTCTCCGTAATGCTGAGAGAGTGAGCTATTTCGCAGGTAGAATAGCCTTGTATCTTCATCAAGGCGATTTGCAGGGTCAGCCTGTCTGCCTTAACCAAAATCTGATAGAGCTGCTGATTTTCGATACTGTTCAAAAAGTCCTCAACCGTCTTTATTTCGGGCTGCTGCGTATCATCGGCAACTCCCTCAAGGTATGTACCCGTTTCCTGCATACGCTGATAGTACCGCCTGTCTGAATTGAAAATCGCCCAATCGTGGGTGCGGAGCGTTTCGATGGTACTTTCGTCAACTCCGAGCTTCCTTAACTGTTTTTCTTCGGCTTCTTTCCAGAGCCGCCATTTCTTTTCTTCTTTGGCTTTATTGTAAGCCATACCGTTTTACCTCCAATCTGAATTTTTGAAAAATCCAGATTGAAGGGCGGCGAACGGCAACCAACACCAGATATAGGCTTGTCCTTTATTCCGACAAATAACGACAAAAGAAAAACCGCAAAGGCTGTCATACCTTTGCGGTTATAAGCAATATAAGCTCTATTATGTAGATATATAGCTTCTACTTTAGGGGCGTAATAGTACCACGAATAACTTAGGATTTTTTTAACAGGTTATCCTCACTTATTCGTGATGCTATGTAAGTAACTGCTGCTTCTGATAAGCAGCAAGGCGCTCAGGGCAGACCAGCGCATAAAAAATCCCTCCAAACTCAAAACGGGTTTAGAGGGCTGTGATATTTTGTTCAGGCGTGACAGAGCAGCCCACCAAAGCACCGTTTTTTTTATTTGGTGGGCTTGCCACAATTATAGCTTGTAAAATATGACTACTTACCGTCCGTTAAGATGACCTCTGCTTCTTCTTGGGTGATTGCATTACATTCAACCATTTTTGATAGAACAATTTTCATACGGCTATATGCCAATTCGGGATTGGTGCTTGGAGAATAGGCAGAAGGCGCATTAGGCAAACCTGCTAACATTATGGCTTCGTAATCACTTAATTCAGATGGCTGCTTTCCGAAATATCCTTTTGCGGCGTCATAAATTCCGTAATATCCGTCGCCAAAATAGATTGTGTTTACATACAACTCGAATATTTCTTGTTTAGAGCAATACTTTTCCAACTCTATAGCTGTGAATATCTCCGCAAATTTTCTTTCGAGCTTCTTTTCCTGCGTATAGTATTGATTTTTAGCTATTTGCTGTGTAATTGTGCTTCCGCCTTCTACAAAAGACATAGCTTTAATATCATTCCAAACTGCACGGCCAATGGCGATAAAATCTACTCCGCAATGGCTTTCAAATCTTTTATCTTCAACCGAAATTACAGCATCTATATAAATTGTCGGCAATTCTTCATATTCGACAAAATTTTCTCTGCTTTGAATAGAGGACACCATTTGGGGAATGGGACACGCTGTTACGGCATCTCGATACATTGAGTACCCTTTGATGCCAAATACAAGAAATACAACAGCGATAATGCAAAACAGGGCTGCAAACAAACGAAGCACAAATTTCTTTATAAGACTTTTTGGTTTCCTTTTCATTTGACAGCTCCTTTCGCATTACTTTTGATGATTTCATTTATTCGGCTCTTTCAATTTGCTTGAATATTCAACTAAAAAGTCTGTTGCTTCCTTTTTGGAAAATCCAAGACTTATCATATTGCTCAAATAGGAAATACACAGCTCCTGTACCTTTTCATCTCTCGCTTGCAAGATATACTGTTCGTTATCAATTACAGAATAATGTCCGTTTCTGGAAGAAACAATCAAACCGCTTTGACAAAGGCGCATATATGCCTTCATTACAGTATTGGGACTGATTTTTAACATTTTTGCCATTACACGAATAGAAGGCAGTTCCTCTCCCGCAGAAAGCTGCGTACTTAAAATTGCACACTCTATTTTCTTTATAAGCTGTAAATAGATAGGCTCTATATCGTGAAAAGCCCATTCACTATAAATCATCTTTTTCTCCTTTTTCACACCAGCAAATAATGTGGTCAGCAAAAGTCCAAATAAAATGGATTATTACCACAAGTATGCCTATGGGTATCAGCAGTAACCCTATAAAAGTCAAGCTGATACCCAACACCGCATACCGAAAAACGGTTTTGTATTTTTTATTCCTGCACATCTTTAACCGTTAATTCGAGATTTCCGCTAAAATCATCGCCCCTCAGCACAATGTAGTTATCTCCTGAGCCGAGCGTAAATTTATAAGTATCGTCTGCGCTTTCTTCACAAATGATATGTTCCTCACCAGAACTCAGCCAATAGAGGGTGGCTTTTCCAGATTTAACTGTCAGCGAATAAGTTGCTTCCAGATTGCTTCCGTTTTCCCGTTCTAAAGCTGTACCGCCGAAAATAAACTCCTCGCCGTTAAAACCATCATACGAGGCGGTGTAACTGCCTGTATATTGGTCGATGTCGTTTTCCCTTTCGCCTTGAAGATTTTTATCTTTTGTAACGGCGTGTTTACTGAAAGACTCCAGCCAATTATTAAATCCGTTCACCAGATTGTCTTTCAGATTTCCTTCATCATTGTTAGAGCTACAGCCTGCAAAGCAAAGCACCATACAAAGTGCCAAAGATAAAGCAACAAGAGATTTTACTTTTTTCATTTGAAAGCCCTCCCATTAAGAAAACTTCGTAACAGCCATTAAGATAAAGACAATTACGCCGAATACGGCATAAAGGCTATTTATGACCAAATCAACTTTCATCAGGTTGTTCTGCACCTTAGCTTTCGCATAAGAAACAATGGTAAAAATCCCACTGAAAATCATAAATGCGGCATAGCAGGAAATCATTATTTCTGCAACAGGCGACTTCAAAGCCCAATCGAAAGCTCGCAAAGGTAAAATAGTCCACGGGACAAAAAGCATAATGGTACTAATAGCGGTCAAGATTTTGTTTTTCATAATAGTTTTATCTCCTTTCTGCCTGCCCAAAACGGAAGCAGGAAATGCACAAGCAAACAACGGTGATGGCGATTGCCACGGGTATCCACGGGAAAAACTCTACCTGTGAAGTCGTAAGGTTTGTCGCAAGTTTTCCGTATTCTGAAGTTATAACGAAAAACGGATATGACATCGGGTACGCAAACCACGCTTTTGTGTTAATCATCAGAACTGACGGTACAATGGAAGCTAATCCAATACCGATGGAAAAAATCGGTGTCTGAATACATACCGCAAGCAACCAGAAAAACGCCAGCATTGGTATGGTCGAAGCAGCTATAAAGCCAACTTCTTTGAAAACAAATAGCGGGGACAAAATAAAATTGTAATCCTGCGTCCCTGTTACGATGGCGGCGCTAATGTAGTACATTCCAACCATCATCAAAATTTGCGATGCAGCTAAAGCAAGCAGCACAACAAACTTTGCCAAGCAGAGTTTGACGGTGCTTATGGGTAAAGCAAGCATCTTTAAGATACCTTTGTTTGTTCTTTCGGTTTGACTCAAAAGAACAGTACCCACTACCATACTTGCAGGGAACATAAACCACGCCATTCCCATAAAGCCCTGAATGAAAAAATTGTTTTCTGGAGAAATTCCTTCTGCCTGCATATTGAAATTCATATCGGCATTGAGTATTGATGGTATCCAGAGAATGAGCGTCGCAGCAAACAATATTAGAAATATCTTTGAGCGTTTTATTTTCTTAAACTCAACGCCGACGAGAGATAAAAAACTCATTCAAACGACCTCCTAACCTTTATAAATACAAGCTCTGCAATGCCGATAACAACGATTTCAGCAATCGCCGCATAAACATAGTGCATTGCCTGTGCCATTTCCGTATTCACAAAGACTTGAAATGGAGTGGCAAAAGGAAAAAGAGAAAGCATAAAGTTGTTTGTCGGCAGCATTGTCGCAGTAAACACGCACACAACGCCAATCCCCAGAGATACCCACATATTTTTACAAGCCGATGAAATCAACAGCGATAGCAGTACACACGGCAACATCAGTAAAAATGAATATCCGAAGTTCTTACCTAATTCCAGCCAAAAATTATTTCCAATTTCAAACCAGTGCGAAACGCAAAACGCAATCGAAGCGGCTTCAACGGCAAGTACAACCACGCTCATAATCGAGGTCAAAATAAATTTCCCAAAGAAAATGGAGCTTTCTCTGATAGGAAGTGACTTCATTTTCTGCATTGCGTTATCGGCAAACTCTGTATGATATAACAGACAGCTTCCTGCAACAACAAGCAGAATATTGAGCATCGCCATCATTTGCCAATTTGCTCCCATTAGAATTTGCATCGTGGAGCTTTGTTGTCCGACATACATTTCGGAACGGACTGCCATATTGACAATCGGAACAGCCGCCGCCAAAATGCCGCCGCATAAAAATGCGGGGATAAATCCTGTTCGCTTTGCTTTTTTACATTCCAGAGATAGACTCATTTTACTGCTCCTCTCTGGCGGTTGTCTGCGTCAATCAAAGCAAGGAATGTATCTTCCAAGTTGTCGGTAGGATACCCTTGTGCGGCGGCACCGCTTCTGAGCTGTTCAAGCGTTCCCTCAAACAGCAAACGCCCGTGATTTAAGATGCCGACTGTATCCGCCATTAGTTCAACTTCCGACAGCAGATGTGATGATACAAACACCGTACAGTTAAATTTTTCAGGCAGAGAACGGATAAGCGTTCTTATCTCGTGAATGCCCACAGGATCAAGTCCATTGGTCGGTTCGTCCAAAATCAAAATCGGCGGCTGACCGATTAAAGCACTTGCAAGTCCTAACCTCTGCTTCATTCCGAGGGAATATTTCTTTGCAAGACGCTTCCTGAATTGTGTAAGCCCTACGATTTCCAGTGCTTCAGACACAGAGGACTTCGGCAGTCCTAATATCTTGCGGATAATTTCCAAGTTTTCTTCACCGCTTAAATTCCCGTAAAAAGCAGGGGCTTCAATGAATGAGCCAACTTCCTTCAGAATTTCTACTCTTGCTTCAGGGTACTTTTTCCCATCAATGGTAAACGAGCCGCTTGTAGGTTTTGTAAGCCCCAAAAACATCTTCATTGTTGTAGATTTTCCTGCACCGTTCGGGCCGAGAAAGCCATATACAGCTCCTTTGGGAATATGCAGATTGACATTTGATACGGCTGTAAAATCAGCGTATGATTTTGTCAAATTTTGAGTTTCAATGATATTCATAGTGTTTTGCTCCTTTCTCATCATTGCAAGCTCATTCTAACTTGCCAACCTTGTGATAACCTTCTCCCTACCTTACATTTACCTTACTTTTTAATTGCACACTAAAAAGAAGCGCTTATTTGTGTTATAATGAGATACACAAAGGGGGCGTTAAAATGGATTTTGACTACTTAAAGCAAAAACGCATCTTGCTTGTTGACGACGAGCAGGAGCTTTTAGATATGGTTTCTTCCATCTTTACAAACGAGGGCTTTTGCAATGTAAAAACTGCAAAAACGGTTAAAGAAGCACTTTGTATAGCTGAGACATTTCAGCCAGAGCTTGCAATTCTTGATGTAATGCTGCCTGATGGCAATGGCTTTGACCTTATGAAGCAATTAAAAAACAAGTCTGATTATCCTGTACTGTTTTTAACTGCTCGTGGAGAAGATGAAGATAAATTCCGTGGATTTGGACTCGGCGCTGATGATTATATTGTTAAGCCGTTCTTGCCCAAAGAGCTTATCTATCGAGTAAACGCCATTCTCCGCAGAAGTTATAAAGGCGAAAATCCGATTGTCAAGCTGTCGGGCAGCGAGATAGATTTTGACCGTGCCGAAGTCATAAAAAATGGAGAACATATTGCGCTCACGGCAAAAGAGCACGATATACTTGCGGCATTATACCGAAACGCTGGGCGCATTGTTACACTTGATGCCTTATGCGAAGCGGCTTGGGGTGACAATCCGTATGGGTATGAAAACTCTCTAATGGCACATATTCGCCGCATTCGTGAAAAGATTGAAGTCAATCCTTCGCAGCCTGTTTCTCTGATAACAATTAAGGGATTGGGATATAAGCTCATCGTGGGGGACAAATAATATGAAAAGCGTACCAAAGCTAATCAAACGCTTTGTGGGAATTTTGATGTTAAGTTCGCTTTTAATTCTTGTTATAAATTTTGCCGTCTTAGCAATCATAACTGCCACACAAGCACCAAATGGCTCTCCGTGGACTACGGCAGAGCAAGCCGCAGAAAGTATGGAAAAATCAGAGCAAGGCTATAAGATGTCTGATGAAATGATTGAGGAGCTGAACGCTCAGAATGTGTGGGCTGTTTACATTGATAACGCAACGGGAGAATGCGTCTGGCATTCGGACAATCTTCCCGATACTGTTCCTCTGGAATATACAGCTTCCGATATTGCCAATACCACCCGTGGATATATTGACGGATACCCAACCTTCACAGGCGAAGGCGAAGATGGGCTGATTATTCTTGGGTATCCAAGAGACAGCTACTGGAAACATATGTGGCCGAGTTGGGATTATCAATTTATTGCCAACTTGCCCAAAACCATTCTCATTGTTTTAGCTCTGAATGTTTTAATCATTTTTCTTATTTATATGGCAGCAAACACTAAGCTACTGAAGTCTGTAAAGCCTATAACGGACGGCATTCAGGCATTGCACACAGGGCAACCTGTTGTGCTTAAGGAAAAAGGCGTACTCTCAGAAATAGCTGCAAACATCAATCAAACTTCTGAGGTGCTTCAAAGCCAGAATTATCAGCTTAAGAAAAAAGAAACAGCAAGAGCAAATTGGATTGCAGGAGTATCTCACGATATACGCACACCTCTTTCAATGGTTATGGGTTATGCAAGTCAGTTGGAAAGCAGCAGTCAATTATCAGAAGAAGAACGGCAAAAGGCTGCGGTTATTGTTAAGCAGAGCCAACGAATGAAAAACCTCATAAACGACCTTAACCTTGCTTCAAAATTGGAGTATAATATGCAGCCTACACATATTGCGCAGGTTAATCTTATTTCTGTTGTTCGGCAGGTAGTGGTAGATTTCATCAACTTGGATATTAGCGGTAAATATCCTATTGAGTGGCTTACCGACAGTAACTTGAATACCGTTATCATAAATGCCGATAAAGATTTGATAAAAAGAGCTGTCAGCAATTTGATACAAAACAGCATAAACCATAATGAAAATGGTTGCACTATTTATGTTGCTGTCAAGGAAGAACACGGTAAAGTCTGCAAGATAGTTGTTTCAGACAATGGAGTCGGGGCTACGGACGAACAAATTGACAAACTGAATAATTCCCCCCACTATATGGTTTGTGATGAAAATACATCAGAACAACGCCACGGCTTAGGCTTGCTGATTGTGAAACAAATTGCTGTCGCTCACAAAGGAACAGTGGAAATAAGACACAGCGAATACGGCGGGCTTGAAGTTGAAATATGCTTACCTGTGTAATTTATTAAACTAAAATATAGAGCCAATGAATTCTTTGTTCACTGACTCTATATTTTTTTGTTTCGCCACACAAAGGAAAACAGGGTGTGGGGATTTTGTCCTCTCACCCTGTAGCCCGTGGGGAACTGCGTTTTTTCCCTCTACTCAAAACAGTTTTTAATCTTTTCTTTGAGCCTGTCCATTCGCCTGTAAACAGCTTTCTCCGTAATGCTGAGAGAGTGAGCTATTTCGCAGGTAGAATAGCCTTGTATCTTCATCAAGGCGATTTGCAGGGTCAGCCTGTCTGCCTTAACCAAAATCTGATAGAGCTGCTGATTTTCGATACTGTTCAAAAAGTCCTCAACCGTCTTTATTTCGGGCTGCTGCGTATCATCGGCAACTCCCTCAAGGTATGTACCCGTTTCCTGCATACGCTGATAGTACCGCCTGTCTGAATTGAAAATCGCCCAATCGTGGGTGCGGAGCGTTTCGATGGTACTTTCGTCAACTCCGAGCTTCCTTAACTGTTTTTCTTCGGCTTCTTTCCAGAGCCGCCATTTCTTTTCTTCTCTGGCTTTGTTGTAAGCCATACTGTTTTACCTCCAATCTGAATTTTTTTGAAAATTCAGATTGGAAGGCGGCGAACGGCAACCAACGCCAGATATGGGCTTTTCTTTTGTTGCGACAAATAACGACAAACAAAAAACCGCAAAGGTAGTCAGACCTTTGCGGTTATAGGCGATATAAACTCTATTATGTAGATATATGAATTCTACATTAGGGGCGTAATAATGCCACAAGCAACTGAGGATTTTTTTAACAGGTTATCCCCGCTTATTCGTGATACTATGTAAGATAATTGCTGCTTCTGATAAGCAGCAAGGCGGTCACGGCAGACCAGCGCATAAAAAATCCCTCCAAACTCAAAACGGGTTTAGAGGGCGTTGATAATTTTGTTCGGGCGTGACAGAAGAGCCCACCAAAGCACCGTTTTTTTTATTTGGTGGGCTTATCCAAATATAAGAGAAAGAGCCGATGCCTGTGATTACTCACAAGTTCATCGGCTCTGCGGCTTTGCGTCTGGCTCTTTAATGACTTTCATACATAATTCTGATAAATTTATTAAGGTTTCCTGTTTACATTTCGGACAATAGAGAGGATAGTTTTTCAAAATTGTATCATTTCTAACTTTATTACGAGTTTTTCTGCCGCAGATGGGACATCGTATCCAATCAACGCTCATTTCTTTCACCTCGTTGCTTTGTACAGTACGCTTCGATTGCCTTACTAAAAAACATTGCTAAATTTTCACTGCCAAAGCGATTGATAAACTCTGAAAATCTTTCGTCAGTAGTATATAAATTTCCTAAATAGGAAAGCATCTGATTATCACATTGATAAAAATGCTCGGATATATATTCTTGCCATTTCTGCACAATCTGTTGAACCTCCGAACAGCTTGGAGCCTTCCCCTCATACATTGATAACTTTTCAAAGAGCTCCTGTGCCGTACAATAGAATGAGTTTATCTGCTCATTCTGTATTTTTCGACTTTGCGATGAGAAGATTTCCTCAAATTGTCTAAAGCTTTCCGTATTGCCCCAACGCTCGATAATTTCATCACGAAATTGTGTTTGCAATTCAATCACTTTAGATTGCGAAAAAGCAGTAAAAGTAAGGCTTTTTCCGCCATTAATTTCATTTTTTACAAGAGCAATGATTGCGTCAATACGCTCTTTCTGTGCCTCTAAAATGGAAAGATGTCTTTCTAAGGCTTCGCTACGGTTATAATGTGGGGCGTCTAACAGTTTTTTTATTTCTTTTAACGCAAATCCAACTTCCCGAAAAAACAAAATTTCTTGTAGTCTAATTAAATCTTCCTCGATATATAATCTATATCTTGCTTCTGTGACAATCGAGGGTTTCAAAAGCCCTATTTCATCATAGTAATGAAGTGTTCTTGCAGTAATTCCTGTCAAATTCACGACTTCGTGTACTATCATAGGTTTTTTATTCATTCCAAAAATCCTCCGTGGCTTTCAAAATCTCATTTGCAGGCAATAATGTTGCTTCTACAATACTTTTCCCTGTTTTTTTCAAATAGTGTTTTACTAAGTGATACCCACAAGCGTATCCAGCACAATAGGGAAGTCCAACAGCAGGATAATTTTGTAATGCTGCCATTTCATCACCATACAAATATGCATTAAGATTTTCAAGCCCTTGTACGCTCAAGCCATCAAAGATAATAGGTTTAATATATTCATTCAAGGTTTGAATATCGGTTTTTGTAACCCACGGACCTGCTTTATCCTCCCCATACAAATGCGTTGCAAAGTTTTCGGCAAGTCCCTCGCTGACTAACATTTCACCAAGAGTGATATCGTTTTTCCACTTTATAAATTGGAAACGCACATTGTGATTGACTTCGTGGGCAAGTGCAACAGGTAAATGCTCTAATGTGTATTCATTAGGAATAAGCCAAGAAAAAATGTATCCAGGTATTCCTCCATCACCACAATACCCTTCATTCATTGTGACATAAGGACTTTCAGGGTTTGCTAATAAAATGGTGAATAGATAATCGTTGACAGGTAATTCTATTCCTTTATCAATAAAACAGTTTAAAGAGTTTTCTATTGAAATCTCACAATCACTCCAGAGCTTATCTGACGATATAGCCTCGATGTTTGCTCGTTGACTCTCATCAACTTTTGTCGGAGCAATGTGACCAAGCATACAGCTTGCCATTATAACATCATACCCATTAGGATTATTAGCTTTCATTGGCACGCTGTAACACGCCCACTTTTTTTCAAAAGGCATCATCATTTCATAACGATAAATATCATTTTTCTTTTCAAACGGTGCTTGCATTATTTTCCTGTAAATGCCATCTGAGCGAATTGGAATTACTTTCATTTTCTCTTTTCCTTTCTCGTTTTTTTATATTTTACACTATGACGCAGCGTGAAGGTCAAGAGAACAAGTAAATATTTTTATGGCAGGTCAAAAAATTTTATTGGCTCTGCGTCTGTGCGTCGGGCTCTTTGTGTATTGTAATTTTTAATTGCTTTACGCTGATTAGCGTTTCTTGTTTGCATTTCGGGCAGAATAGCGGGAAGTTTTCAAGTATAGTATCTTCCCGCATTTTCAGCCGGGTTTTATTTTTGCAAACGGGACACAAAATAAATTCTGTGTTTTGCATATATTTTGCGCCCCTATTCTAACATTATACTTTTAATAGATAGCTTCTTTATGTTCAAGGAGTATAGATACATAATAAGCTCATAGGTAATAACAAACGCAATTAGCGTAATTACAAGAGCCTTGAAATCAAAATTATATTCAGGCATATTTTCTATATCGGCAAATACAAAGGTCATCACAGGTTTAAGTAATACATACTGATAAACCGTACCGATTGCAAAACCGATATACGAGATAGGTCTATACGCTCCGAGTATGGCACGACTGCAAATGTTATCCTCATATCCGAATACCCTCATCATAGCAATCGTTTTCGTATTACCTTTTACAACACTTGTAAGGGATAGAAATAAAGTTATAAAGGCAAGTATCAATCCGATCAACAAGATCATCCAAGCAAATGTTTCACTTGCAAGTTCGTTCATAGACAACGACATTTGTACCATGGCTGAAAAACAAAACGCCGAGAATGCAATGAAGAAAACAAGTGCCTTTTTACTTTTGAGCGTTGTACGTGATAATCCTTTCAAAAATGGAGTGTTC
>OMCA01000318.1_pt1 | contig 29600 bp, 22 predicted proteins | sample 1673621 | NCBI WGS metagenome assembly OMCA01 (sample SAMEA103958117, study PRJEB25191) | human gut metagenome | biome: human-associated habitat [ENVO:00009003]; feature: intestine environment [ENVO:2100002]; material: feces | place: Germany | collected 2013/2015
ATAATAATAATTCTACAATCTAAAAGAAATGAAACATGTTCCGCATAGTAAACATCATTTCTATACCGTTCCTCTAGTGTAGCACTGTTCCGTTTTAAGGCTTGATTATATCCAGTAATACCCGGTCTAACACCAAATTTTTTTCTTATAAAATCCGTATAAGTATTTTCATTACCCATCGGGCTAGGTCTTGGACCAACAAAACTCATATCTCCCAAAAGTACGTTAAATATTTGAGGAAGTTCATCGATACTTGTTTTTCTCAAAAATCCACCGATCTTGGTTAATCGAACATCTTTTTCAGAATTAAAAGTAGTACCATCAGCATTCCTTACATCAGGAGCATTCATTTTCATACTCCTAAACTTAAACATTTTAAATTTTTTCATATTACATCCATAGCGTTCTGCATTATAAAAAACATCACCATGATCTTCTAATTTTATAAACAAAGCCACCGGGATTATTAATATCAAAATAAAAGGAATCAACATCAAAGATATTATAATATCTATAAGACGCTTAATTACATTTTTATACATCTAATCTATTCGATTTTTCAATTCATACAAAGCTTCTTTCATTGTTTTAGGCTTAAAGCCTAAAAAACTAACATAGCGATGAGTATCCATAAAAGAGGAGTCAATATTTTCATCTATATCCTCTTGATAATCTATTGAATTAGTATTTTCAAATACTGAATTTACCGTATTTGCAATTGACAAATTTGTATAAGCCTCTTGCATACCAACATTCAAAATGATTGATTCCTCTTTCTGCTTGATTGCACACAAAACAAAAGTCTCAGCCAAATCATCAACATAAATAAATTGACGTTTAGCTACACTCTTACCTTTCACTATCAATTGTTTTCCTTGATATGCAAATTCGATGAAATTATTCATCATGCCTTTACGCTTTTCCTCTAATCCCAAAACTTGAGCAATTCTCAAAATAGTATATCGGAATTTAAACTTACGGGTATAAAAAGCACAGAGATATTCACAAGATGCCTTTGATATCCCATAAAGAGTTTTAGGAGAAAGACTGATATCCTCTTGCCACGGTATTTTTGTTGTATCTGAATAAACTGCAATAGAAGAAGCAAAAACCAGATGCTTAATATTCAATTCATTCATTGCCAATAAAATATTTTCAGTAACAATCTCATTCACATGATAATCGGAAATCAAGCCTTGTGTACCTCTTGTAGCCGCTAAATGAATAATCACATCTACATTCTTCAATACTTTATTTAATGAATCTACTGAATAATCGGTCTTTACCCATCTTACTTTATTATAGAGTGTTCTATCATTTTGAACTCTTGACAACGCAAGAATATCTATCTCATCATAATCAGCAAGTTTTTCCAATACTTTTGAGCCTATAAATCCACCTGCTCCCGTAATAGCAATTCTCATTACCAAAAACTCCTTTATAGACTATGGATAAAATACCCCACCTTGTCAAAACGTCCATTTACCGGACGTATATTATCACCTGTCGCATAATAGAAAAAACTGTCCTCCGAATCTTTGGGTATCAAGAAAGCAGATTGATCCATTATTGTTTTTGGCTTTTGGCAAAAGAAAACCAACTCCATCGGTTTAATATCCGAATTCAAACATTTTAGTTCTGAAATATCATCATATAGCAGATGCTCAAATACTAACTTCATCAAATTAACCCCTGTAGATCTAGCCAATAAATTCCACATATGACATCCATCCAAACGTGGTGTCATTTCTATGATGTACGGATGACCGTTCATTACTTTCATCTGGAAATAAACCGGACCATTCAATATTCCAATCCGATTACAAGCATCTTCTACGATTCTTTTTATTTTAGAATTAGCTGTATTACAAACGGCTTTACTTGGAACAATATGTTTATGTATCAACCCGGTATATTCCGGCCAAGTATCCCGATCCGAAACAATTAAGAATCGCATTACTCCGTTGACCATATAACCGTTAACTGAAACCTCTGGCCCTTCGATGTACTTTTCAACAATAACTTTTCCCTCTCTAGAATATTTAACCACATCTTGAAAATGAGACTCAAATTCAGATTGTGAACGAATTAAAAAAATACCTCTTTGCCCTTGCGCATCTGATGGTTTTAAAATAGCAGGATATTGAATTGCTATTTTATCTATAGAATCTAACACTTGAAAAGGTATATTTCCTTCACATTCCAATGTTAGTCTCTCACGCATCAAGTTCTTATGATTACAAACATTCGCTGCATAAGAAGAAACAAAATGAGGTAATCCAAGTCTCTCACTCAATCGACATGCTACAGGCATCGCTAAGTCTGATCCTGTTGAATAGACCACATCAATTTTATTATCAACTATAAAAGTTGCTAATTTCTCCTCATCTAATATATTAATCAAATTAAAATGATCTGATAAATCCGCAGCAGGTCCATCTTTAGCCATTGCACATGTGAATGTCTCACATCCCATTTTTTTTAATTGGCTAACTGCATCCATTTGTACTGCCGCAACTCCCAATATTAGAACTTTCTTTCCCATCATTTTTATTAGTAGATCTCATTTTAAACATTCCTTCACACACTCAATCACATAATCCACATCTTCATCAGACAAGCAGGTATGAAGCGGCAATGTCACAACATTTTTAAATTGCTTATAAGCATTTGGATAGTCCTCTATCTTGAACCCCAATTTCTTATAGCCTGTGTGCATAGGAAGCGGTTTATAATGTACATTGGTCGCAACTCCTAATCCGGCCATTTTCTCTATAAATTTGTTCCGTTGTTCGGCATCTTTGTCATTCAGATTTATAATATATAAATGTCCAGAAGAGACAATATCTGAAGTATAATGCGTTACCACCGTAATAGGTAGCCCCTTCAATCCTTTATTATAACGGTCTATCAGGTCCTCATTATACTTTTCAATGCTTTCGTAAGGTTTCTGGATACAACGTCCGGCAGGAGTATAATAACGGGCCACCGTCAAACGAATCATCGACCCGTCCGGCAAATCAATGGGACGCTGCACCAAGCCTTTACCAAAGCTGCGCCGGCCCACAACGACTCCTCTGTCCCAATCCTGAACAGCTCCGGTCACAATCTCACTGGCAGAAGCCGAGAATTCATCGACCAATACAATCAGACGACCATTCTGGAACTCGCCCGTACCTTTAGCAAAAAATTCACTACGGGGATTACGACGGCCTTCCGTATAGACTATCAGTTCCTTTTTGCCCAGAAACTCGTTGGCAATATCGATGGCAGCGTTCAAATAACCTCCGCCATTGCCTTGCAAATCAAGAATCAAATCTTTCATCCCTTTTTTCTGCAATTCAGCTAACGCTTTCTTGAACTCTTCATGGGTAGTGGCGGCAAAACGGTTGATACGGATATAACCAATCTTATCTTTAATCATATAGGAAGCATCCAGGCTGTAAACAGGTATTTTATCCCTTTTCACCGTAAAAGGGAGCAGTTCCTTCACCCCTCGGCGAAGTATTTTCAAATTCACTTTTGAATCTTTAGGACCACGAAGACGACGCATGATATCTTCGGTGCTCATCTTTACACCGGCTATCAGCGTATCTTCCACCATGACGATACGATCGCCGGCCAGAATACCTGCTTTTTCGGAAGGACCGCCCGATACGGGCTGTATCAACAACAATGTATCTTCTGCCATATTGAACTGTATGCCGATACCTTCAAAGTTTCCCTGCAGCGGCTCGTTCATTTTCTTCACTTCCTCCGGGTCGGAATAAGTAGAGTGAGGATCAAGCTGTTCCAGCATTTTTACGATGGCTTCCTCTACAAGTTTCCCCTCATTGACTTCGTCTACATAAAGGTTGGCAATGGCAAACTCCGCCAACTGTAATTTGCGTGCCGGAGAATTCAGAAACTTATTTTCCTGAGCCTGTACGGCTACAATAGAAAAAAAGCAGGCAATCAAGCCTGCAAAGTACATAGTATATTTCATGATCAGTCTATTTTCATTCCTTCAGGTAAGAATGGTGTTACGTCTTTACCAAACTGCAATAATTCTCTCACAATAGTAGAGCTGATAGAAGTAAGTTCCGGCTCCGTAAATAACAGAATAGTTTCTATACCGGCCAGTTTCCGGTTGATATCGGCTATGGTTTCCTCATATTCAAAATCGTGTACGGTGCGGATTCCACGAACAATGAACTGCGCTTCTTTAGCTCTGGCAAAGTCTATGGTCAAACAATCGTAAGCGTCGATCTTTACCCGGGGATCATCAGCAAAAAGTTTCTCAATCATCTCCACTCGTTTCTCTGTAGGAAACCAAGTCTTCTTATTCTCATTGATACCGATACCGATTACCACTTCATCCATAAAGGTCAATGCTCTTTTCACGACCGAATAATGGCCGATGGTAAAGGGATCAAATGTCCCCGGAAATATGGCTCTTCTCATATTTGTTAGTGATTCACGCAATGTCTTCTTCTATAACAAGGTTATCTATAATAAAATTCTGACGTTCCATGGTGTTCTTACCCATATAAAACTCCAGCAATTCTTTCACCAGGTCAGTCTTGCGGAGGGAAACTTGCTCCAGACGCATGTCTTTGCCGATAAAGTGCTTGAATTCATCGGGTGAGATCTCTCCCAAACCTTTGAATCGGGTAATTTCGGGATTGGGGCTTAACCGTTCGATAGCGGCAATCCGTTCTTCTTCCGAATAACAATATACGGTTTCATAAACTCCTTTCTTGCGGTTGCGGACACGGAATAAAGGGGTCTGAAGGATATATACATGACCTTTCTTTATCAAGTCAGGGAAGAATTGCAGGAAGAAAGTAATAAGCAATAAACGGATGTGCATACCGTCTACATCAGCATCTGTAGCTACAATTACCTTATTATATCGTAATCCTTCCATACCGTCCTCTATGTTCAGAGCAGCCTGAAGCAGGTTAAACTCTTCATTCTCATATACAATCTTCTTGGTCAGCCCGTAAGAATTCAACGGCTTACCACGCAAACTGAATACTGCCTGAGTATTTACATCACGGCTCTTGGTGATAGAACCGCTTGCCGAGTCTCCCTCGGTAATGAAGATGCAGCTTTCCTCCTTCTTGTCCCCTTTGACATCGTTCAGATGAAAGCGGCAGTCACGTAACTTCCGGTTATGAAGATTTGCCTTCTTGGCTCGCTCACGTGCCAGTTTCGTCACTCCGGCTATCGCTTTACGCTCTTTCTCTGACTCCTGAATCTTCTGCAACATCACATCGGCCACGTCCGTATGCTTGTGCAGATAGTTATCGACCTCAGTCTTTACAAAATCACCTACAAATTTATTGACGGTAGGACCACCGGGAGCCATATTGGTAGAGCCCAGCTTGATTTTAGTCTGACTTTCGAACAACGGTTCCTCCACATTGACGGCAATGGCAGCCACCAGTCCGTTACGGATATCGGAATAATCCATGTTCTTGTTGAAATATTCCTTGATGGTACGGGCAATATGCTCTTTGAAAGCACTTTGATGCGTACCTCCCTGAGTCGTATGCTGTCCGTTGACAAAAGAGTAATACTCTTCACCATACTGGCCGGTATGCGTAAAGGCTATCTCAATATCTTCTCCCTTCAAATGGATGATGGGATATAATCCCACAGCCGTCATGTTGTCGTTAAGCAAATCCACCAACCCGTTACGGGACAAGATACGCTGACCGTTATAGATAATGGCCAGTCCTGTATTCAGATAGGTATAATTGCGGAGCATGGTTTCCACAAACTCCGGACGGAAACTGTAATTCTCAAATAACAGGTTATCCGGTTCAAAGAAAATATAAGTACCGTTCTCCTCTGTTGTATTTTGTGTGGTATCCCTCAACAAGTCTCCCTTGGCAAAGGTAGCGATACGCACCTTTCCATCACGATAGCTGCGCACCTCGAAGCGCGAACTCAATGCGTTGACAGCTTTCACACCGACCCCATTCAGTCCGACACTCTTCTTAAACGCCTTACTGTCATATTTACCTCCCGTATTCAGCACACTTACAGCCTCAATAAGTTTTCCCTGCGGAATACCCCGACCATAGTCACGCACGCTGACACGGAGATTTTCTTCAATGATAATCTCAATCTTTTTACCCGCCTGCATTTTGAATTCATCGATACTGTTGTCGAGAACTTCTTTCAGAAGGACGTAGATACCGTCCTCGGCATGTGATCCGTCACCCAACTTTCCAATATACATACCGGGACGGGTACGCACATGCTCCATGTCACTGAGGTGGCGGATGTTATCGTCGGTATATTCTACAGCGGGATTGTTTATCAGTTCGTTGTTTTCTTCCATATTGACTTATCACATTTTTATATATCGTTGTTACAGAATACTCTTTTTATAAGCACGACGGCGTTTATGCTGCTCGGTCTTGAAATATTCCCACTGGGCCTGCACCTTTCCATTCAGTTCCAGTTCCGGATTACTTTCGGCATACTTGAATCCCAGTTGCTGATATACAGGAATCAAGTCCGAGAATAACAAAGCATTGACTCCTTTGTTCTGATACTCAGGTTTTACAGCAACCAGCAACAAGTCCAGCATAGGGGGATATTTATGCAAAAACAGCACTTTCAGCAAATGATACCAGCCCATAGGCAGCAAACGCCCCTTCGCTTTTCGTAACGCTTCGGACAAAGAAGGCATTGAAATACCCACCGCCACCAGTTTATCTTCAGCATCGGTCACCAAGGTCACCATACGCAAATCTACAATAGGCAAATACATCTTTATATACTGGTTAATCTGTCCTTGAGACAAAGCCGAGAAACCATAAAGCGGAGCATAAGCCTCATTCATCAATTCGAAGATAGCCTGGCCATATTCGGCCGCAATTTTCTTACCCGATGTATATTTCTTCACCTTCAAGTTAAACTTACGTTGAATCAAATCACTGATACGCTTATGCTTATCAGGAATTGCATCCGGAATATAAATTTTATATTCCACCCAATCGGCATCCTTTTCGAATCCCAACTTCTCCATATGCTGTGGATAATAAGGATAATTATAGATAGTCGCCATAGTGCTCAATTGGTCGAATCCTTCTATCAGCATACCCTCCGCATCAAAGTCGGTAAAGCCCAAAGGTCCCTGAATGGTATCCATTCCCTTCGATTTACCCCATTGGGCTACTGCATCCAACAAGGCGCGTGATATTTCGATATCATCCAGGAAATCAATCCATCCGAAACGGACTTCTTTTTTATTCCAAGTTTCGTTTGCGCGTTTATTTATAATCCCTGCAATACGTCCTACCACCTTGTTATCCTTATACGCCAGAAAATACTCCGCCTCACAAAACTCGAAAGCGGCATTCTTCTTCGGGCTGAACGTATTCAGCATATCATCGTACAAGTCGGGTACGGAATAAGGATTCTCTTTGTATAACTCGTAGTTGAACCGTATAAATGTCTTAAGTTCTTTCTTTGAACTGACTTTTTTAATGGTAATAGCCATGCTGTATTTTTATAAAAATTCAGGGTGTAAAGATAGAAGTTTTTTTGCAGATAACTTATTCTTTTTATGGCTTTTTTACTGTTGGGCAATAAGATAGGCGGTATAAACGACATAACAGCCAACCATCAATGCGCCTTCAAGACGGGTTATAGTACGTTTACGGAAAAACCAGCCTACCAGCCACAACAACAGGGAGGAAGCAATCAGCACACTTAAATCGAGATTATTTATATTCCCCATCGGAAGCGGTGATACCGTAGCGCTGCACCCCAGTACAAAGAATATATTGAACAGATTGCTACCGATGACATTGCCGATAGCAATTCCCGGATTCTTCTTTAAAGCTGCCGTAACAGATGTAGCAAGCTCCGGCAAGGAAGTACCTCCGGCTACCAATGTCAGTCCGATTACCGATTCACTGACACCCCATGAACGGGCAAGCCCGCTTGCCCCGTCGACAAAAAGCTGTCCGCCAAATATGAGCCCGGCCAGTCCTCCTGCAATATACAACACCGATTTCCATACAGGCATTTCCTTAATCTTCTGCTCTTCTCCTGCCTCATCTGCCCCATTACGAGCGATAGCAAATGTATAACGCATAAATATAAGGAAGAAAGCCAACAGAACAAACCCATCGGAACGGCTGATAACATTGACCGCTTCCCTGTCCAGCATCATGTCATTGGCACAGACAAACAGTACCAATGAAGAAAGAATGACTAACGGAATCTCTTTACTCATCGTCCCTTCACCTACTTTTATGGGGAGTACCAACGCAGTACAGCCTATAATCATCAAAGCATTGAATATATTACTACCCACCACATTACCAATAGCCATTTCAGCACTGCCATTCAATGCAGAAAGCACACTGATAACCAATTCGGGAGCCGAAGTGCCGAAAGCTACAATGGTAAGCCCGATTACCAAATCAGAAATACGGAAACGTTTGGCAACCGCTGCAGAACCATCTGTCAAGCCATTTGCACCAGCCAAAATAAGAGCCAGACCACCAATCAAAAGGAGTGTATTCAACATAACAAAGAGTACATTTACAGTTTTACACCGCAAATGTACTCTTTTTCCCTAAAATAACTATCCCTATTTGGTGCGTTTTACAGTATAGATTACTTTTCCTTTCTTATCAATCATATGCATATCCAGTTCTTTCTTGTCTGCCGTGAAGATAGAAAAGCCCGGTTCGGGACTGCAGAACTGAGTGCCTTCCACTGGTTTTACCTTACGGCTCAACGAACCTGCCGAATTTACCACATAGTCGATATCACTGCCCGGCACACGAAGATGCTGGAAGTTATGAATGTGTCCGCATGCATAGATATCCACCTTATGTTTACGGAGGATAGGATCCAGACGCTTCTGCATATCGCTGCGTTCACTGTCGTCTTTCGACGTTTCAGCATAAATGGGATGATGCCCTATTACGACAACCCAATCTTCTTTGGCAGCAGTAAGCACAGAGTCTATCCATGCCAGTTGCTTGTCCATGTCCTGTTTGCAGGCATCCGGATAAGTTTCGCTCTCGTTACGGTATTTGTCAATCAGAGGAGCGGTATCTATCATCACAAAACGGATGGCAGTTCCTTTCTTCTCAAAAACTTTGGTATAATAACGACCAGGCATCGACCAGCGACGACTCACATTGGTATAATCCAACACAGCCTGCGTATTACCCCGGTATTCATGATTTCCCAAGATCGGGAACCAGTCTATCATCAGTTCGGGATGGCTGTAAATCAACTCGTAGTTGGTCATCCAAAGCGGATCGTTAACGCTGCGTACACCTTCAAAGTGGTGCACGTCTCCGGCTGCAAACACACACTCGGGACCAATAACATCCGCCATTTCTCCCATCAGCTCGGCTATGGGCTTCTGGTCATAATAACCGTTACGTCCCAAATCGTTAGCCATATAAAAATTCAGTTGTTTCTCCAGTCCTTTCCAATCTTGTGGAGTCTGGGCACACACATTCAGGCAGATAGCCGCACCAATGACGACAATCCATACCCATGTCAATACTTCTTTCATTTTTCTAATCATCATCAACGTTTTCATATACTTAATTTTTAGAAATTTATTTTTAAACCTGCATTCATTCTCACGCCATAATATTCTGCCTGCATAGTACGGTCCTTCGTACCCTGGTAGTAACGGAGCGGCTGGTTCAGCAGATTGTTCGCCTCAGCATAAAAGGTCATCTTCACTTTCTTGCCAAAGGTATAACTGGCGTTCACATCCATATAGTTCACGGCATCATAATATCTGTCATAAAATATACTTGGGCCCATTTCATCGATAAAACTGGAGGCATAGTTATAGCTCAGGCGCACATTCAAGCCTCCTTTTTCAAAGTAAAGAGAGGCATTCGCCGTATGCTCGGGAGACCCCGGCAAACTCAACCCGCTCTCGTTCTCACGTCCTTCGAAGTTAAAGTCCTCCACGCGTGAGTGAGTATAAGTATAGGTTCCATAGAAACCCACATACTTCAAGGCCGGAGCAATGAAGCCGAAATCACGCTGATAAGAAAATTCCAATCCCCACAGATTAGCATTTCCTGCATTCTTGGGCTGAGTGAAACGGGTATATTCTGTTCCTTGGTATTCATAGTTGGTCAGTACCTGATCTACGATGAAATCGTCTATTTTCTTATAGAAAAAGCCTGCGCTCACCAAACCTACACTCTTGAAATAATAATCGGCACTCAAATCGAAGTTGTAAGAAATAGTAGGTTTCAGGTCAGAGTTACCAATCTTTATTTCATTATCGCCACGGTTGATATTCACGCTAGGAACCAAAGCTGAATATTTGGGTCGGCTCAAGGTCTGCGTGTAAGAACCGCGTATCTTGAAATCATCATTTACATCCCATTTCACCAAAATAGAAGGAAGGAAATTCACATAACTGTTGACGACGCGGCCGGTCTTGGTGGTCTTATCTGTTTCATCATCATAGTTACGACCGGTATAACGAAGAGAAGTGTGCTCTATGCGGAGCCCTGCCATCAAGTTTATATCAGAGGTAAATTTATGGTCAAATCGTACATACCCGGAACTTACAGTTTCACGAGCCTCAAAGTTCTCAGCCAATTCGGCTTGTACCTGTTCTTTATCGAATTGGGAAGCATCATTTAAGTTCAATCCACCCACATATTCTTTACTGGCAAATGTTCCTACCTGATATTTGTCGCTCGGCATAAATTTATCCGTACTCTGGTCTACCGTATTTTTCAGGCTGTTGGTCATGAAGGCATCCTCGTCTTTCGGAGTATATTCGTAGAAGTCTATTTCTTTTTCTTTCGTTTTACGTACTACTTTCGCACCGAACTTCAGTTTGGCTCCATTATTCAAACTGGTTTTGAAATTGGCCGAAAATTTCATATCCTCTTCTTTGATGTCTTCCTGTTGTTCTGTCAGTTCTTTCAAGCTGAACTTATCACTCAGTGTCAGGGTAGAACCTGCTGTGGGTGTTGCCAACGGCTGGCGTTCATCACTCAAGTCCATATCAAATTCCTGCTTTTTCAGTTGGAAGTCAAGATAACGCTCATTAGGGCGTTCTTCTGTAGCTTTTGCATAACTGGCATTCCAATCCATGCCGATTGCTCCCCATAAGTGTTCTCCGCCCAAAGCGAAATCCATGGTACGCTGACGCTCCAGACGGGCATTGCGATTATCGGGAGTACCAGCTTTGGTTTGGATGCGGACTGTGCCTTTTCCGTTCTCATCCAAATCCTTGATATTGGTACGGTAACGGTTTTCCCAGTCATTGCGGTTGTTAAAAATACCCTTGAAAGTCAATTTATGGTTTTCATTGAGTTCGAAGTCAAAAGCCGCCGAATAACTTTGACGTTCACGGGTGACAAAGTACTGACGCATCTGATAATCGCTGACATATACTTTGCCATCCTCATTTTGTTCCCACATGAATTCAGTATCATAAGAACCGGAAGGAGCATTCTGATAAGAAGCGGAGAGCAACATGCCCAGTCTGTCATTGAAGAAACGGTCTCCGTAAGTGAAGCCTAAATTCAACTGGGCTTTCTCGCTGATCCAATTGTAACCACTTCCCGCTGTGGCATTGATAGTACGTTTATAAGGAGAATTTTTAGTTACCAGATTGATGGAACCACCGATAGCATCGCCGTCCATATCGGGTGTAACGACTTTGCTTACTTCGATGGTCTGAATCATATCGGCAGGAATCAAGTCCAACTGCACGTTACGAGTATCCCCCTCAGCAGATGGGACACGATTACCATTAATGGTGACGGAGCTTAAATCGGCACTAGTGCCGCGGACTTGTCCAAAACGGGCCTCGCCTTGATCGTATTGCACATTGATGCCACTGATACGTTTCAATGCATCACCTATGTTTGAGTCGGGAAATTTCCCTACTTGGTCGGCAGATACGATATTGGTGATACCCAGATTATTTTTTTGTATATTGATTGCTTTCTTCTGCCCTTGAAAAGCTCCCTTCACCTGCACTTCCTGCAGTTCCACCCCTTCATTCATCACTATATCTTTCTCTAAAGTCTTGCCTTCGGGAACGGTAACTTTCATTTCAATAGGGCTATAACCTACATAGGTCACTTTGACGGTGTAAGTGCCGGGCTTCAGATTGGGTAATGTGTAGAAACCGTTCACATCACTGATCACTCCGATTTTCAGATTCTCAATAAAGATGGAAGCACCCGGTAGAATTTGTTTTCCATTGTCTATCACACGTCCGCGAATAGTGCCTTGCCGGACAATGTTTTCATTTTCCTCGGCAAATGCATTTCCACAAACACCTGCCATCAGTAGCATAAGAGACACAGCTCTAACAACCTTTTTCATATACTTTTTTATGCGTTATAAATCTGTCGCAAAAGTAGATGGGTTAAGTTTCGTGAGAGTTACACTCTATTAAAGGTTTCATGACAAACGGATTTCATTCCTGTTACAGGACAGTTCCACACATGTCACCCTCCCCTTTTCCTTCCGGCCATATTACCTAACAATATAAATTAGAGATTTAAGCGCTCTTTCAGCAAACGGTAGCCACTATTACTGACTTTCAGCTTTCGACCGTTTTTTAAGATCAGTTGATAAGACTCCTTGCCGAACAATTCCAGACGGGATATCTGCTTAACCTGAACGATGGCCGAACGATGGATACGGACAAAGTCTGATCCAGGCAGATGAGTTTCAAAATATTTCATCGTCTGTTCTTTAATATACTCCCTTTCAGGAGTAATCAATGTCACATAGTCGCCACAAGACTGAATATAAAGCAAGTCCGCCAATTCTATCAAATGAATTTTAGTCCCATCTTTCACTGTGATCCGATCCAGGCAGTCTTCCGCATCCGCACCGGCTTCTTCCTCTTTCTTCCGGCTGGCCTCCGCTTTCCTGCGGTCTTCCATCCAGGTTTCCTGCATGGTTACCAATTGATTTTCCATCTCCTCACGCTCGCCCGCAGCAGATTGCAAACGATACCATAACAGGATGATGCTCCACAGTAAGGCCACATAACAGAGGCGGAAAGGAAGTGTGAGTATAAAAGGAGTGTAGACTGCATGATTAATAAACTCCAAGATCCACCGGATAAAGAAACTGCCCACCAAAGTACAAGATATGCCTAATATAGTGATAAAAAGCGTAGTAATGGAAATATGGACAAAGCCGAGAACATACCATGCCCAATAAGCCGATAGGGCAAACAGCAGAGTTGCAGCCATTCCGTCCAACAAGGAAACCCATATACCATCGTCTGTGTACCCCCACAGGAAAAGGCCTTGTACGCCGGCAACCAGCAGCAAGCCCAAAGCAACTATCCACCTTTGCGGCGACGCCTGTATAGGATGTGTATCCATATTCCGCCCGTCTTAATTTTTAACGACCAAGCCACTCCACGAAAGAGTCCCCCTTATCACCAGCACCTTTTGAGGATTTTCCTCTCTCTCCCAACGTTTGTCCTCATAACCGCCCATGAATGTGCTGCAAAGACATTTTATGGTCCAGTCCGCAGGCACATAGAGTTCAATGCCCCCAAATTTACAATCTACATCCAACGGTGTCTCTCCTACGGGAATGTCCGTACGTCGCATGTCAATGATGCTGCCGCCAAAGCGGGTCTGAATACTTCCCCCCTTCAACATTTCATCCAATATGACCTGACGGACTCCGCTGAAAGCATTCTCCGAATGCAAAAAGCCATCTGCCGAGGTATAATTCATCGTTTTAAATTCTTCCGGAGTTCGACCGTACCCATGATCTCTAGATTTCCCACCATGACTAAAAACAGTGACAATTCCTATCAGAATCAGAATAGCAGGCAGCATAAATGCCTGCATATCCGTACCACACAAAGCGCTGAGCTGATCATTCAAGTAGTAGGCACTGATACCCAGTAATATCAGTCCGAACACTAAATGACGACGTACCAATGAATAAACGCCGACTACTGCCACAACTGCCTGCCAGGATACCAGCAGGTCATAAACGGGAACTGTGATCCATTGCATATTACGTGCCAAAAGGAGTCCTCCGCAGGCGATAAAGAGAAATGCCATCAAGTACTTTACAGACGCATGTCCTCTGTTGAACTGAATTTTTTGTTTTGTTTTCATTGTTCTTTCTTTTAATGATTGATAATCGAGGATTACGGTCACAAAGTTCATCAAATGAAGGCAATACAGAAAGAGTATTTCTATAAATGCACGTTCTTTCCCCGATGAATGACGGATATTTCCCGATAAATAAAAGATGGAAATAAGCAATTCGTTACACGCAAATCTGCACAAAGATAGAAAAGGTTCTTTTGAAGTGGATGAAAAGAGAAAAAAGTTTTTGTATTCTATAGACAGTGCATCTTTATTATGCATAAAAAAACAGGTACTAATTTTAAATCAGCACCTGCATATTTAGAAGATATTTACCTAAACTATCTTTAATTCCTCACAATAGCATTTTTAATTGGAAGCGTCAAAAGTACGATCCCCCTGTGTACTGCTTCTAAAACAAAGCTTCCACTCCCCTAGAAAACGAACCGGCTTAAAATACCAGGTAGTAGTATTGGGACGTGTATCTTTCTCATCATTTTTGGGAAACAAAATCACCTTACAACGGACTTCATTATCAAGAGCTTCTTTAAAAATATAGTCAGTAATGCTATAATCGTATATCGGGAAAGCTTTCAGCCTATGCAACACACTCTTTAACTGAGTATTATCCAAAAGTTCCGGCTGAGCAAAAGGATCATCCGCTTTCGTTTCGTGCAGCATAATAGCTGCATCAGCATATCGCTGCTCCTTTACTGCGGTCATAAACTGATTAGTAAGTTCCAATACCTTTATAGTATCTTTCTTACTCAAAGCCATAGTTTGTTTTACAGTAGATGGATCGTCTCTTTCCTCTTTCTTACCACCCTGACCACACGAAACAATGAGTATTGAAGCAAGCCCAAGAATCAACAAATTAGTTTTTCTCATACGTACTATAATGTAAAGAGAAAAAAAGAGTGCCCGAAAGCACTCTTTTCTTCAAGTTTATTATAAATAGAGTTACTCACTCAGTTTATCCTACAGTCTTAGCTACATGACATACAATATCAAATTTTACTGTACCCCACGCATATTCAACTACTACAGGAAGTTTGATATCAAACTCACCTACTTCAACTTTATTGTTGATATAAGTCAATGTACCAAAGTTGCCCTTGGCAATTTCTTCTGTAGTAACACCATCGTATTTAACCTGTAAATTGGCAGGGATCGGTTCATATTTACCATTTATGGTAGTCTCAGCCTCCTTTGTATCAATAGTAACTGATTTAACACCATAATATGTATAATAGTTAATCGGAGCAATCTTGAATGCTTCATTTCTCCAGTCAGTGAATGCCAACTTAAGATCAATCTTAGAGCCTTCTGCACCAACGTCTACACCATCCTTAAAGTTATCCATCTTATCAGCTTCTACAGTGATAGGACGCAAGAACTTAACGTCGAATTCATTGTTTGCTACCGCATTCAATGACTTGCCACATTCATTTACTGTTTCAACAGAAAGTCTAGCAGTCAGGTTGTCAGCCAATGCATCACGACCGGCAACATTCAACAAATCTTTAGCAATATCATTGTTAGCCAATGCGATAAGATCTTCTCCATTATTATCTACAGCATCAGTAATAGTCGCAATGACTGTATTTGCAATAGTTGGAGTACTAGCTAACAACTGAGTACGATCAGCGTTTACACTCAGTGTATAAATTGTTCCAGATACACCAGTCATTTTAGCATCCTTTGGATCAACAAATCTGAAAGTCTTAGTCAGTTCAGCATCTGCAAAGTCTGTATAAACAGAAGCTATTTCAGAAATTGTAACATCATGACCATTAAAGGTATCCAAAATGAATTTATTAAAGCGCATGATATCATGACCTGTTGCAGCAGGAACTTCAGTGTTTACATGGATTTCATCATAGCCTGAACCTCCTTCATTAGAATTGCTAGCAAACCAGATTTGTTTAGTCTTATCAGAATTTGCCAAAGTACCAGTCGGGGTTACATTACGAGGATTAGGAGTCCAAGTCAATGTTACATATACATAATCGTTAGAAATAACATTGCCCTGAATGTCTTTGTTCTCTTTGGTGTAACGAACAATAGCCTTCATTGAAGCATTTGCACTGAAATATTCATAAGCATAGTTTGCAGGAATAGTCCATTGCAAAACTTCAGTCATTGTACCTTCAACATCAGCCTCAGTTTGTTCAACCTTAGTAGACAGTTTAGTCAAAGGCATAGCATCCAAAGTTGCTTCACTATATTGAATCATCGGTCCGTCATAGATATAACTTCTTTCGAAATCTTCCTTAGAGATATTCAGCTGAGCCAAAATTTGTTCTTCAATCTGGAACCAAGTTACCTCCTGAACCCAATCCTCTGTTCTACAGCTCAATGTAAATTCTTCATTGAATGTATATTCTGTTGTCGCAGTAATACGGTCTTCAGCAGGAGCACCTGTAATTTCCACCTTCAAGTAACCTACAGCTACTTTCTTCTTAGAGTTATTATCATTCAAGAATACACGAACCAACGGCATACGCCCTACAGTAGCTTGATTTTGTTCTGTAGCTCCCCATTCAGCAGCTTTACCATCTTTCGGCAACTGAGGTCTCAAAACAGAGCCTTTCAATGCGGCATGTGCACTTTGAGAAGTTTTGTTACTACCATCAATATAACCTACCAATTCATAAGAATAGCTGAAGCCGGCTTTTTCTACTGTACCAGACGCTGCATTTTCATCCCACTTAGTATGAGCATCACCTGCACCATAATGAGTCTGAACATATTCTGCCAAATCAACTGTTTCATCCCAAGCTACTTTTACTTCAGGAGCATTTTGGATAGCATCGGCAGCTTTAACAGCCAAATGATTTTCACCGGCAACTTTTGCATTATTCAAAACTAAATCTGTAATCTTAACAGCCTTAACTGCAGCATAATCAGAAGTGATAACCGAGCGTTTGTTATCACCATTCAAATAATTGGCCTGTAAAGCCAAAACTGTTACTTTGTTGTCATTCACAATATCTTTAATAGTTCCTTCAGTCAACTTAGCCCAAACAGTCAACTCACCATTTTTAGGTTCAACCTTAGAAATCTCTGGAACTACCACTCCATCGGCAGCACGAGCATATTCTTTATCGTAAGCCAAGAATTTCAAATCTTCTTTAACCAAATTACGAACATCAGCTGTAGATGGGTTCATGTGGTATGTAGCAGATAATTCAGGAGTGACCTCAGTTGTTACAGTTTCTTTTACAGGAGCATCATCTTTATTATCAGCATCTGCATTTACATCTGTAGCAGTCAAAGCCTTGTAAACAAATGATTTTACAGCAATTGCTTCAATACCCTGATAGTACAGTTCCGGTTCAAATACCAAAGCTTTCAAATCAGTTACGACAGAGAATGTAGCAGATTTGCCATCTAGTTCAATGACATAACCAATCACCTCACCAGTTTCTTCATCTTTCACTTCTGTAATAGAACCAACGCTTTGAGGTTTCTCTACACCTGAGATTTTTACATCTCCATAATACAGATAGCCATTGTTCCACTTCAACAAAGTAGGATCAAATGTCGCAGGAACATCAGTTGTAGGCAGGGTTGCTTCAGAAACGACCTTGTCACCATCTAACAACTGTATCTTACCATCTACAACTTTCAAAGAGTAAGTGGGAAGTTCAGCAGGCATCGGAAGTTGGAAAGTTTCACCGTTACCGCCGGTAACAGTCAACTTACCTGTTGCCGCATCATACTTGACAGCTGTGACATATTTTCCAGCTGCGGCCTGTAATTCAGACAAATCTTTAGTCAGCTTATCCACTTTCTCGTTTAAGCTGTCGATGTCATCATCATAGTCCTTACAAGATACAAATGTTCCTGTCGAGGTCACCATTAAGGCACCGAACAGGATTGCACTTAAAAACTTTTTGTTCATAATAGAAAAACTTTAAATTTATAAATTTAAAAAACTAAAATTGATTATACATAAATCATTGATTCTAAGAGCGAATTATTCTGTTCACGAGCTAGAAAGCGCAAAGGAGACATTCCGACTATTTTACTAAAAGAGGCATAAAAAGCACTTCTAGAGGCAAAACCACATCGCTGTGGGAGTTCCTCTAATGAACATTTCCCAGCATGGAGTAACTCTTTAGCATATTCCACACGGTAGGTATTCAACAACTCCTTCAAATTGCAGTTGAAATACTTGTTTACCACATTCGATAGGTAAGTTTGGTTGGTGTCTATCATTACGCTAAACTTTTTCAAAGAAAGCTCCGAATCCAAAAAGACTTGCTTTATTTCAAGGTTGTACAATATACATTTATATAGGGTACAATCCACCTTTCTCCCTTCAGCCCCCTTGTTGGCGAACTGTAGTTCCCACTGGCGTTCAGCAGCCTTAAGAAGCAGGTTTTTCTGTCTCTTCGAAGTAGCAGTCCGTCTGTGTCGTCTCAAGAATAGATAGTCCATATTTTTATTTACTTTTAATCTTCACTTCAACATCTTCACAACTATACATTATTATATAGCATGTCATCAGTTATACGATAGATCTCTTATTAAGAGATATGTTACGCACACATAATACACTATAAATCAACGAACTATATTAATATAAGAATACTTCAGAAGACTAAATCTTGTATTCAAAAAACGTTTTTTTTGAATCAATTATTAAATTTCCTCGCTAAATTGTTCTAATTCTCAAAACTTTGCTTAAATTTGCGACAAAATATATATCTCTTAATAAGAGATATACAATATTTTAACTTGGTGTTTTTTGTATAAAGTACTTGTAATAAGAAGATTATCTCCAAAATCAAAGAATAAAATCTAGGTAAACTTTGCCTTTCCTTTTATTCAAGTTTATCCACTAAAATATAGTTGTATCAACTATAATTCATATAAAAACAAACCTATGACAATCATCATATTACGGAAAAATCCTGAATATTTGGGAACTGATATTTTTTTCACAACAAATGGGTGGACGAAAACAGCATGATGGTTTATGGCAATTCTTTCAGGATCTATCTGTAATCCGATTTTCCTTTACTATAACAGCATCTTCTGACAAAAGATAACATAAAGAGATCATGCTGTTCCGACCTTGCAACAAGCATATTCAACTCAGCCACATCAGAAATTGCTATCATCTTTAGAAAGAACAAACACTAATTTATTGAAAAAACACTGGACACACTGGTCCCGTCAAATGGAGGATACCCTGTGATATGATATCCTCTTTTTGACAAGAAACAATATCTTTACCCTATTATCACAAGAATTCTCTCAGCACCACCATATTCGCTTTGTCTATCACGGTGGTATCCAATGCTGCCAGATAAATCAAAGTCGTTTTTTCCGAATCATGTCCCATTCCTTCACTTATTACAGAAAGAGGAATATGTTTGCCTCTGGCAACACTGGCCCATGAATGGCGCGCCACATACATAGTCAGAGGATGAACAAGCCCTAACTTTTTCCCTATTTCTTTTAGCCTTCTGTTTACCAAGCAGATGGAATTTTTATATTGTAATCTTTCATCTTTTCTGATATGAATTATAATAGGAAGAAGATAAGTCGAGAAGTTTCCAGGATATTTATCCACTATATCCTGCATACATTTCTCCCATCTGATGGAAAGCAACTGACCGGTTTTCTTTCTCCTATAAGTCAGCATACCATTATTTAAATCTGTTTTTTTAAGAAAAGCCATGTCCACAAATGACATTCCCCGAGTATAAAAACTGAACATAAACATATCACGCGCAAACTCCATTGACTGAGAGTGACTTAAATCCATCTCCTTCAGTTGTCTGATTACTTTAAAAGAAATAGCCCGCTTCACCGTTTTTTCCACTCCCGTATAGACATGCTTAAAAGGAAAACGCTGTCTGATCACCCCTTTATCTACTGCACGATTATACGTTGCACGCAAAATACGCATATAAAAAGAAACGGTATTCATACTTGCTCCCTGCGCCTTTAAATAAGTTTCATACCCCATCATCAACTCGGCATCCATATTGCTCAACAGAACATCCTTGCCATCCATAAATTTCATAAAACTGTTCAGTGTAGCTCTATACGTCTCACTGGTACGCAATTTTCCCGATTGTCTCAGACTGGCAATATTCACTTGCATAAAGGAAGACAGTGTCTTCTTACCTGAAAAGGATAATCTTTTACTTCTTACTCTAGTTGATTCCACCATAATACTTGTTTTTAAGTTGATTCTTTTTTTCTGTAAAAACCTCAAGCCAAGATAAGCGATTATTCCCAGCGGTCTTTTATAAGGTCTGCAATAGGGGAGATTGTTCAAAGAAACAGGAATTTTTCACTGCATTTAAAAACAAAAACGCATGTTTATTCCTTTTAAAGAATTATATTTGTAGAAGAAAGCCATAAACCTGTGTCTATGATGAAAAGAATAGAATTCATATATTTATTGACTGGTTTCTGTACAATCTGCTCATGTACCTCGAAAGCAAATAGTGAAATTAAGGAAGTGATAACAGAGGTACACAATACTGTGACAGAAGCCATTGCCGAAATTGTAGAAAAAGATATCAAACCCGAAGACATCAGGCTTGACAAGGAACTGCTGTATGATAAACATACTTTGGAGGATACCTATCCTTATAAAGACACCACCCGTCATTTCCAATGGGAAAAAATAAAGGAACGACTGGCGCTGTTGGAGAACATCCAGAGAAAGCCGACACAATGGTGTATCTTACAGAATTATAAAAACCGGAACGGAGAAGCACCTTTAGTGAAAAATTTTAAAAGAGACGCATACAAACGGATAGCCGACACATTGGGAGTGGAACGCTATCAGGGAATTCCTCTTTTCCTAACAGATGACACCCTTACTGCCAAACGCTACGGACTAGATGGACTTCTTACCCGTCACCTAGGTGAGGAAGGAAAATTTACCAAAGTAGAACCTGTCTTTATAGGTGGTGAATGGTATGCTCCGGCAAAATATATAAAACTGATTCCCGACAGCGTAGTGTTCAACAAAGCTATTTTTATAGACCGCCATAATCAGAATATAACTACTTTGGAACGGAAAGAAAAGGGCTGCTGGCTGATACGTAGCATGAATCCTGCTACAACAGGACAACATCGTCCTCCATACGCCCAAGAAACTCCATTGGGTATGTTCGTTCTACAAGAGAAAAAGACTAAAATGATTTTTCTAAAAGACGGTTCTGCCGCCACCGGTGGTTTTGCACCTTACGCCAGTCGTTTCAATAATGGTGGTTATATCCACGGAGTGCCCACCAATGCGCCGGCAACAGGGATCATAGAATACAGTTATACGTTGGGTACCATCCCCCGCTCACATATGTGTGTAAGAAATGCCACCTCTCATGCCAAGTTTATTTTCGAATGGGCACCTGTTAATGAGACGATTATATTTGTTTTGGAATAGAAATGTGCGTAACTTTGCACCCGTTATCCAGTTTTTCCATACGCATGCAAAAAACTTTTTTACTCCTGTTCCTATTCCTCTTTCCGTCGAGCAATGTATCGACCCGGACGGCTACACCCGAAAAGAAAGTTGCTACATCTGTCCCTACACCTCAAAAAATGGACGGCGAACAATTATTTGAAGATATGCAATTGGGAGGGGTGGTCAATTTCCTGGCATTCCGACAGGCTGTGGCAGGATACAACTTGATTAAACAAAAAAGCAAATCCATACTGACATTGATTGATTTCACCAAACCCTCTACCGAAAAACGTTTGTTTGTCTTTGATATGGAACAGAAAAAGATGCTATACTCATCAGTGGTCTCTCATGGAAAAAACAGCGGTGAGAACTATGCTACCTCTTTCTCCAACGAAGTCGGCTCTTATAAAAGTTCCCTCGGCTTCTATCTTACCGGAAACACATATCAAGGTAAAAACGGATACTCTCTTTTATTAGACGGGCTGGAAAAAGGCATAAATGACCGGGCCCGTGAACGTGCCATTGTGGTTCATGGCGCCGCATACGCCAATCCATCCGTTTGCAAATCGGGTAGATTAGGACGGAGTTTCGGTTGTCCGGCTTTGCCACAGGCACTGACCAAACCTATTATCAATACGATAAAAGGGGGAAGCGTACTCTTTATTTATGCCAATAATAAAGAGTATATGGCTAAAAGTTCTATTTTGCCTAACCAGACATCACAAGAATTATTTACTGAAGCATGTGAAAGTGAGCAAACCGTTTCAGCTCATTTATAGTTTCTCCTCAAGCGGTTCCTTCATTATTTCTTAGTTATTTTCTTTTCTTCTGATTTCAAACGGTGTTCTACTTTCTTTAAATCTTCGCCTGCAGGCAATTGTTCCGGATAGATTCCTCGGCTTACCCCATCATATTCCGAACAGCCGTATTATTCTCAATATGTTCTTTTTCAATTGATGACTGTCCATAAAGATCTTTTTGTTGTACGTTAATAGAAGTCATCTCAGCAGCAAAATCTTTTGCCTTAATGCTGATGGTTGGTAAGAAATCGACCAGCGGACGACTGTGGGGCGCACCAAGTTTACATTTTAGCAACGCTGTGTCAAGACGAAACAAGGCTTTATCTCCTTTTGAACGGATAATGGCAAAACCTTTACTATCTACTCCGCGTTCATAAAACACACCCGATAACAGCTTTTCCGTTTCAGTCAATTTAGTCCGTGCTTGAACCCGCTCATAATCCAACAGATGTTGTTCCACCAATTCTGCACGCCTTGTCTGAACAGCAAAGTAGTTTTGAGCAAAAGCTATAGCCGGTTTACGCGCATCACCATTTTGAGCAGTCAAATAACAGGCATAACGGGTAAGATAGATATCATCTATCTCTCTTTCTGCACCTTTAGGTAAACTTATCATTTTGCTGACGTCAGCAAAATGATAGGTCACATCTTCACCTGCATTCGTGCAAGCAGCTTTCGCTTTATTGATGATAGCCTCAAAGTTTCTCCACTGGGTATAACCCAATAAGGAATACAACTCGCGTGCACTCCAACACTCTACTCCATGATAATCACAAACGATACTTTCAAACTGCTTGAACTAATCTTTTATTTCCTCGGTTTTCATCATATATTCTCCCATATTACTTGTTATTACATCAATGCCCTCCTTCTACTACAGAATTCACACTACATATTTGCACAAATATAACCTTTTATTATCAGATCCGATCAACAAAACTCTTTTTCCTAACTATTTCGATTCTTATATTATCCGTTTCTTCTAGAACAGACTTATTTCAAGAGTTATTTTACATCTCATTAGTATCCATTTCAAAGCATATTTAAATCCATAAAGAACATTTTTCTTTATATACCCGACAAATAGCAAACCATCAAACGTCTTTTTACTCTTTTTGATATTCTTCAAACTCGCGAGAATCGCTTAAACGCTTCCTTCTCGTCCCGTTCATCGAAATAATCAAATGAGAGAGTAGTTTGCTCTTAAAATCATTTCATACTATTTTGCTATCGTGTTCAAACAAAGATTGGAAATAAAAATAAGAGAATTGAATCTTTTCTAATTCAAAAACGAATAAATTGACTACTTTTGTCCGAGTTATTACTAATAAAACTAGCGATATGGTTCTGAACTACATTTGGATAGCCTTTTTTCTGATAGCCTTCGTAGTAGCGTTGATGCGACTCGTTTTCCTTGACGACACACAAGTGTTTCCCGAAATTATCAACTCTACTTTCAGTTCTTCCAAAACTGCATTTGAAATTTCACTGGGACTGACCGGTGTCCTTTCCCTTTGGCTGGGTATCATGAGAATAGGCGAGCAAGGCGGAGTCATCGCTCTGTTTTCCCGATTGCTGGGACCTCTGTTCAGTAAACTTTTTCCCGATATCCCCAAAGGACATCCTGTGACAGGTAGTATCTTTATGAATCTGGCAGCCAATATGCTGGGACTAGATAATGCCGCCACTCCCTTAGGACTGAAAGCAATGGAGGGCCTGCAAGAACTGAACCCCAAGAAAGATACTGCCAGTAATCCCATGATTATGTTCCTGGTACTGAATACTTCGGGGCTGACTCTGATTCCTATCAGCATCATGGTATATCGCGCTCAACTAGGTGCTGCCCAACCTACAGACATATTTGTCCCCATCCTGCTGGCAACCTTCTTCTCTACCTTGGCAGGTATTGTCGCTGTAAGCATTTATCAGAGAATCAACCTGTTTAACCGTACCATCCTCTTCTTCTTAGGGGGAATGAGCTTGCTGGTAGCAGGAATTATTTATTTCTTCAATACCTTGTCACGAAACCAGATAGATATTTACTCCACTACCTTTGCCAATGTCTTTCTATTTCTTATCATCATCGGCTTCATTGTAGCAGGGATCAGAAAAAAAATCAATGTCTACGACTCCTTTGTTGAAGGGGCCAAAGAAGGATTCAACACTGCCGTACGCATCATTCCTTACCTGGTAGCCATACTGGTAGGCATCGGTGTCTTCCGTGCATCGGGTGCGATGGACTATTTAATTGACGGCATTGACAGAGCCGTAAAGCTATGCGGTATCGACAGTGATTTCGTAGGAGCACTTCCCACAGCACTGATGAAACCATTGAGTGGAAGCGGAGCACGCGGATTGATGGTGGATGCCATGACTACATACGGTCCCGATTCTTTCGTAGGCAGACTGGCCTGTATCTTTCAAGGTTCCACAGACACTACCTTTTATATCCTGGCAGTATATTTCGGTAGCGTAGGAGTAGTGAGGACACGCCACGCCGTTCCTTGCGGACTACTGGCCGATTTGGCCGGAGTGATTGCGGCTATTCTTATCTGTTATTTATTCTTCGGCTAGGGACAGAGGAAAAGTTATACTTACGGTGGTAAAATGTCCCTCTTCCGAATGGATTCCCATTTGGCCGCCGTAAGTAGATATAATTTTCAGAGAAAGGCTTAGCCCGATGCCTTGCCCCTTGTAAGAACGTGTATTACTAGCACGATAGAAAGATTGAAAAATCAATTCTACCTCTTCTTGAGGAATACCAATACCCTGGTCCCTGATTTCCACCACTCTCCGGCCCTCCTTTTCGAACAAGCTGATTTCCACATCCTTATCCGAATATTTACAGGCATTATCCACTACATTCTGAAGGGCTATTCCCAATAAATAAGGATTGGCACGGACAATAAAGTCATTCTCCTCCCTAAGTGTGGAAGACAGACGAATACGAGGACGGCCGGCATACTGCTCCCTCAGCATCCGAGGCAGGCAAACATCCTCTACCGTATTTGCTAGAATATCCTTATCCTGACGGGATAAAAACAGCAAAGACTTTATCAGCAGAGAAATACGTTTGCTCTCTACCGAGATACGTTCCAAAGAATCCATATATTCCGAAGTGCTACGCTCTTTCAGAAGGGCTATTTCGCACTCCCCCTGAATAGCAGTAAGCGGGTTGTTCAATTCATGGGAAGCGTTGCTGACAAATGATTTCTCGGATTTAAACGCTGTGTCAATACGATCCAGCATCCCATTCAGTGACACAATCAGCTGATCCAGCTCATCCTTGTTCCCATAGCTTCTCAGACGTACATTCAGGTTATTGGCGCGGATACGCTTCAATTCTTTCAAGATATGTTGCAGGGGAGTAAGAATCCGGTTAGAATAAACACGCCCGATAAAAAAAATAAAAATAGAACTGATGACAACGAGAGTAACCGAAAGTAGCAAAATATGCTCCTGTATCTCCTTGCCATAAGTGTTTTCAGAGAAGACAAAGACAATAAAATATCCTTCATTATCCGGATAATAGAGAGCCGCACCCAATTCTTTCTTATATTTAAAAGTCACCGGAGTACCGTCACCATGAAAAAGTCTTTCCTGCTGACTGGCATTGAGATATTTTCCCAACGTGTCCTTGACGTGTGCCAACGTGTCCATATTCAATAATACTTCCCTTGCTTGCGGCAGCAGCTCATCATATTTCTGCTGGATTAACCGATAGCTCTGTTCGTCAACTTCATCTTTTTCCCAATATTTCTGAGCAGTGATAAATGCCTTCTCCCGCAAATAAGACTCATACAGACGGTTGATATAGCGAGAGCTGAACAAATAGAACACGCTCATCACCATGATAATGGCACACATCGTAATGAGGGAATAAAACAAAGCTATTTTAGGTCCAATCTTCATGTCTATCCTTTCTTTTAAGTTTCTCTATATCCTAAAGATACTTTTCAATCAGTCATCATATAGCCCACACCCACCACTGTATGTATCAACTTGTCCTCAAAACTTTTATCTATTTTGGCGCGCAAATAATTCACATATACATCCACTACATTCGTATTGGTGTCAAAATTCTTATCCCACACATCACGTAATAGCGTAAGCCGGGAAAGCACCGCCCTTTGATGCAACAAAAAATACTCTAATAACCGATATTCCTTTACCGTAAGATCAATATCCATGTTTCCCCGGCGAGCACGCCGCAACGTACAGTCCAAAATCAAATCCCCACAAACCAATTGCTGTACAGGAACCTCCTTTCACAATATCGTCTGTAGTTCCAAGCGCCGTCAGCATAACAACAGGAGAGTGATAGCCGAAACGCTGCCGGTACATGCGGCACAGTTCCAACCCGTTCATACCCGGCATAATGATATCCAATATCAACAAATCAAAAGACTCATTCTGAAGCAGTTCCCATCCCGCATTACCATCGTACACCACAGAGACCTCGTGACCGAACTCACGAAGCCCTCTTTCAATGAACGAGGCAATATTTATCTCATCCTCTACCAATATTATTTTTGCCATAAACAAATCTGTTTTTCTGTCGGTTGCAAATATACATCATTATAATTTTCTTTGCAGCAGATTACCTTCTTTATCATACAACATCTTGCTATAAACCCACTCCACAATCAGCGGAAATACGAACAAGGCAAAAAAAGTGGCTCCTATCAAACCGCCAATAATAACAATAGCTAGCGGGCGCTGTGATTCGGAACCTATGCCATGACTCATGGCAGCAGGCATCAACCCGATAGCCGCCATGGCCGCCGTCATTACAATGGAACGGATACGCGAGCGCATTCCTGTTTTCACCGCATCCGGCAAGGATAGCCGTGTATGCAGATTATGCTTGATATCCGAAATCATAATCACCCCATTCTGAATACAGATACCAAATAAAGCAATGAAACCGATCCCCGCAGAAATTGAGAAATTAAATCCCGTCAGCAACAATGCGGCAATACCTCCCACGGCTGCAAAAGGTACATTCAGCAGCACCAGTCCTGCATCTCTGGCATTCGAAAAAAGTACAAACAGAATGACAAAGATAATAGCGATACTCACAGGAACCACCTGGGCCAAACGCTTGGACGCCCGTTGCTGGTTCTCAAAATCTCCCGTCCATTTCAAAGAATATCCTTCAGGAAGATGGATCGCGGCATTTACTTTCTTTTGTGCCTCTGCCACCGCCGTTCCCATGTCCCGTCCCCGCACGGAGAATTTGACCGCACAGAAACGAGTGTGGTTGTCCCTGAAAATAAGTAAGGGTCCTGTAATGGTACGGATATCCGCCAATTCCTTGACAGGTATCATGGCTCCATCGCTGGCCGGAACCAATATCTTGCCTATCTGATCTTCGTTCTGACGGAATTCCGGATTATAACGCACCATAATATTGAACTTCCGTTCATCTTCATAAAGTAAAGAGGCCGATTTTCCGCCGATAGCCATCTCGATGATGGACTGCACATCTTCTTTCGCTACCCCGTATCGTGCCAGTTTCTGTTCATCCAGTTCGATACGCAGTTCAGGCTGGCCGATGTTACGGATTACTCCCAAATCTTCAATACCTTCCACAGTCCCCAAAATCTTATCAATCTGTACGGCAAGTTTCTGTGACTCATATAAGTCCTTGCCGAACACTTTCACCGCAATAGAGCCCTTTACCCCCGATGCCGCCTCCTCCACATTATCCGATATAGGCTGTGAGAAGTTGAAGTCGATGCCCGGATAAATGGATAAATCCTGCTGCATCTTATCAATCAGTTCCAGTTTGGTCAGTTTGCTCTCCCATTCTTTCTCGGGATAGATGTCTACATGAAATTCAATATTATAGAAACCGGTCGCATCTGTTCCGTCATTCGGTCGTCCGGTTTGGGACATCACTTGTCTCACTTCGGGATAAGCCATCAGTTTACGACGCATGGTGTTGGCCAGCTCCACCGATTCATCCAAAGCGATGCTTTGCGGAAGCGTGGCGCGTACATAAATGGAACCTTCATTCAGCTGAGGAAGAAACTCCGTTCCCAAGAAAGTAAAAAGCCACAATCCGAAAACCGCCACCACCGTAGAGAGTCCGATAGTGAGACTGCGACGGGCATGAAACCGGTCGAACAGCAACGAAGCTTTTTCATTGATAAAACGGACGATACAGTTATTCCTCTCACGGACATCACGTTTCAGCAACATAGAAGACAGGACAGGAACCAGTGTCAAAGTGAAGATCAAAGCCCCCAGCAGTGCGAATCCCAATGTATATGCCAACGGAGAGAACATCTTTCCTTCCACTTTCTGAAAAGAGAATATAGGCACCAACGCTGTGATAATAATCAATTTGGAGAAGAACACCGCTTTCGCCTTATCTTTGGCAGTGCTCCGGATAAGCCCCATTTTCGACATCCGGTTGAACGCAGGCATTCCCACCTCGTACGCTTTTCTGTCCAGCGCCACAAAAACCCCTTCTACCATCACCACGGCGCCATCAATGATGATGCCGAAATCTATCGCTCCCATAGAAAGCAGATTGGCAGACATTCCCATCACTCTAAGGCAGATAAAGGCAAAGAGCAGCGCCAACGGAATCACGATGCCGACAATCACTGTCGTCCGCCAATCCGCCATAAAAATTAAAACGATAAACGTAACTAACAATATACCCTCAATAAGATTATGAGTCACCGTATGAACAGCCAGATTGACTAAGTTCTCACGGTCATAGAATGGAACAATCTCCACATCCTCGGGCAGAATCCCTGTATTCAGTTCTGCTATTTTATGCTTCAAGGCAGCAATCACCTCACCCGGATTTTCTCCTTTCCGCATGACGATAATGCCTTGCACCACATCATCTTCCTCCATGCGTCCTACTTGTCCCAGTCTGGGCAAACAGGATTCGTGCACATCCGCCAAATGACGGACCAATACAGGCGTACCGTTGATATTCTTCACTACAATATTCCGGATTTCCTCCAAATCATTGATTAATCCGATTCCACGCACCACATAGGCCTGTGAGCTCTTAGTAATCACATCTCCTCCGACATTGATATTACTCTTTGCAATAGCATCATACAGTTCCAATGAAGTAATACCGTAATTTATCAGTTGATGGGGATTCACACTGACTTCGAAAGTCTTTACCTCGCCACCGAAACTCACAATATCAGCCACACCCGGCACAGCACGGAGATTGCGGTCTATCACCCAGTCCTGAATTGTTTTCAATTCGCGCACATCACG